>Ga0209206_10000042_pt1 | contig 24563 bp, 22 predicted proteins | sample ZodSprsou2mmetaG_FD_185478 | JGI IMG/M metagenome (GOLD analysis project Ga0209206, IMG submission 185478) | Hot spring sediment microbial communities from Zodletone spring, Oklahoma to study Microbial Dark Matter (Phase II) - Zodletone Spring... ...
GAAATATATAAAATAAAAGGGGTAAGAAATATTTTAAAAAATATCTTACCCCTTTTATTTTTTCCTGATTCAATAGTTTAGATTCTTTATTTTTTGATGGTTTCTTACCTTAACATAAACTTTTATTTTATTTTCTGCTCCACTATTTTCAAAACTTTTTCTTTCTGCCCTTTCTCTTGTAATAATATTTCTTTTATAGAAGAGGAAAGTTCTATTCTTACTTTCTCGTCGTTAATCATTTTCAAATTTATTTTTACGTTTAATAAGGCACTTTCCAGGGCAGCTTCTGCCATTAAGACTGCCACCCCTACATCACTTATCACATTTATATTGCCTTTTTCGGCAACTTCTTTAGAAAGACTTAATATATCCAGACATTTATAAGCAATCCTAAGAGGGACTTTTGCAGTTTTGATTAGTGATTCCTGCATCTTCTCAGCTCTTATATTTTTTTCATCTTCAGTTTCTTTGGGCATCTTATAAGTAGCCATAAAATCATTAAATACTTTAACGTCCTCTTCAATCAACTGGCTTAATTCATTACGTAATTTTTCCGAAGAACTTAAAACTTTTTTAAACTCTTCTTCTACCTTTTCATACTTCTTTTTGCCTATAGTTAAATTACTTACCATTGAAATTAAAGCGGCCCCCAGGGTACCGACCAACGCAGCTACACTTCCTCCTCCAGGAGTTGGAGAATTCGAAGCCAATTCATCCAAAAAGTTACTGATTTTTTTGTCAATTAACATCAATCTACCTCCTTGATTTCTAATGCTTAGTCTATTGAACATAATATATAGTAAAGAAAATTTAAAATAATACCTTAAATCTAGAGCTTAGAACATTATTAGTGTATAGCATTGAAGTTGCTTACAATAAATTCTATACTACTTTTTTTATCAATTCAGGGTTTTCGTTTTTTATATATTTTTTTAATTCTGGTAAATCTGCTGTATTAATTAATACTTTTCTTCCCTTCCATCCTCTCATAAAATAGACTAAAGATCTCTCCTTGCCCTTTCTGATCTCTACTGAATTCATTTCTTTAAAATTAAGTCTATCTTCTCTTCTCAATAAAAATAACGTCAGAGTAGTAATTAGTATTCCTTCATTATCAATAGTTATTTCAGTTTTATTTGACACAACTAATATAAAAAAGAAACCTAAAACTATCAAAATGTTTTGCTTGTTGATAATCCCACACACTATTGTAATCACTCCCACCAACAAAGAAGAATATTCTAACCATTTCTTAGTTTCTTTTGGATTATAGGTTTTAATCATTTTCCCCTCCAGTAGGTTAATATCTGATTTAGTGGTCGCAAATTATCTAATTACCGGTTGAGTAATTAATAAAAGAATAAGAAGAGGCTACCAACCCGCATCAACAGTAGTCCAAAAACTATTATAATCTTCATCGGGATAAGTTACTTTACTTAGACTATTTTAACTAATTTTTTTTCTTGCTCTTTAAGTAAGCTTCAATAAAGTAATTTATTTCACCATCCATAATTGCTTGCAAATTTCCACTTTCCGCTTCTGTTCGATGGTCTTTCACCATTTGATAAGGGTGAAATACATAAGAACGAATCTGACTCCCCCAGGCAATATCTTTCTTTTTACCTCTAATATCTTTTAAATCTTTTTCTTTTTCCTGTTGGAAATTTTCGAACAATCTTGCCCGTAAAATTTTCATTGCAGTCATTTTATTACTGTATTGAGATCTTTCATTCTGGCATTGTACTACAATATTAGTAGGCAAATGGGTTATTCTTACCGCAGAATCAGTGGTATTAACATGCTGGCCACCTGCTCCCGTGGCTCGGTAAGTATCTATTCTCAAATCTGATTCCTTGATCTCAATCTGTACTTCCTGGTCAATTTCAGGGATAACCTCCACCGAAGCAAAAGAGGTATGCCTTCTCTTATTCGCATCAAAAGGGGAAATTCTAACCAGACGATGTATTCCTTTTTCCGATTTTAAATATCCAAAAGCATGGTTTCCATCAGTAGTGAAAGTAACATTTTTTATTCCAGCTTCTTCCCCGGGAGATATTTCTATGATCTTGGTGATATATCCATTTTTCTCTGACCATCTCAGGTACATCCTCAATAACATTTCAGCCCAATCTTGAGATTCTGTACCACCAGCCCCTGGTCGAATAGTAACTATAGCATTATTAGAATCATATTTACCATCAAACAAAATAATTAATTCTTTTTTTTCAATATCTTTTTCTACCGCTCTTGCTTTTTGCTCTATCTCTTCCCAAATTTCTTTCCTGTTTTCTTTCAAATTAAGCTCTAAGAATATTGATAATTCTTCCAAATTATCCTTTAGCCCTTTAAATTCCCCTATAGTATCTTTTAATTCTTTAATCTTTTTTGTAATTTTTTGAGCTTTTTCCTGATCAACCCAGAAGGATTTTTGAGATATTTCTTTTTCTATTCTTTTTACTTCTTCCTCTTTCCCGAATAAGTCAAAGATAAGTCCCCATTTCATCAATTTTTTTACGAAGTTGCTCAATTTTATTTTGTATTTCCTCTATCATTTTTTTTGGTTTCCTTTCTGTTTTCTAATTATCTTTACTACCTTTCTTAATTTTAATTATATAATGCTGGTAACATTTTCTCACTTTCATCTAAGTATATTATATGTTTTTTCCACAGCAATGTTTATACTTTAATCCACTTCCACATGGACAAGGATCATTTCTCCCTATCTTCTTTTTCTTCTTACCTTCTTCTCCTTCTAATCCTTCTCTTTTAGCAAAAGCTGATTTCTTTATTTGACCATTTACTATGGGAGTAGGTATTTTTTTTCTCGTCGGTTGGATCCCTCGAGATTCATCTTTTTTTAGTTTCACTTTATAAATAAATTTTACTACTTCTTCTTTGATGCTATTGATCATTTCTTGAAACATATTATGGGCTTCAAAATGATATTCCATTAAAGGGTCTTTTTGTCCATAAGCTCTTAATCCTATACCCTGTTTTAATTCATCTAAACGCCGTAAATTATCTTTCCATTCCCGGTCTACTACCCGAAGTACAATCATTGTTTCGATCTGTCTCATTAAGGGAGCAGTAAATTCTTGTTCACGCAATTCATATATTTTAAAAGCTTTTCCTGTTAAAATGTTTTGTAATTTCGGTATAGATAGCTTAGGAGTGTCTTCCTTGCCAATAACCAGTGAAATAGAGAAAATTTGCATAAAATGATCTTTAAGCCCGGGCCAATCCCATTCTTCAGGGTAAATTTCTTTATTGGTATAATTTTTTAAGATATTCTCGATAGTATCTTTTACCATTTCTAAAACATATTCTTTAATATCTTTGCTTTCCAATACCATTCTCCGTTGTTGGTAGATTACCTTTCTCTGGTATTCCATTTCATTATCAAAATCTAAAAGCTGTTTTCTTATCTCAAAATTTCTTCCCTCCACTTTTTTCTGTGCACTTTCTATTGATCTGGTAACTAAAGGATGCTCAATAGGAATATTCTCCTCCATACCTAACCTTTCCATAATCCCGGAAATGCGATCGGAACCAAAGAGCCGCATGAGATCATCTTCCAAAGAAAGAAAAAAGCGAGAAGAACCGGGATCACCCTGTCTTCCGGATCGACCTCTTAATTGATTATCAATCCGCCTACTTTCGTGTCTTTCCGTTCCGACCACATGCAAACCTCCCAATTTTGCTATTCCTTCTCCCAAGACTATATCGGTTCCTCGTCCAGCCATATTAGTAGAAATAGTTACATTTTTACCCTGACCTGCCTGAGCTATAATTTCTGCTTCTCGTTCGTGATTTTTCGCATTTAATACATTGTGTTCAACATTTTCTTTTTTTAATAATCTGCTTACTGTCTCTGATTTATCAATGGATACTGTTCCTACTAAAATAGGCCTCCCCATCTTATGCACTTCAACTATCTCTTTAATTACAGCTTTAAATTTTTCTCTTTCAGTTCTATAGATAATATCCGAATAATTGTTCCTGATTAATTTTTTATTAGGAGGAATAACTACTACAGGAAGATTATAGATATGAATAAATTCTTCTTCTTCTGTCTTAGCAGTGCCGGTCATTCCGCTAAGTTTCTGGTATAATCTAAAATAATTCTGGAAAGTGATAGTAGCTAAGGTCTGATTTTCTCGGGCAACTACCACCCCTTCTTTTGCCTCAATAGCTTGATGCAGGCCATCACTGTATCTTCTCCCAAACATCAATCTTCCAGTAAATTCATCAACAATGATCACTTCCCCATTTTTTACTATATAATCAACATCTTTTTTAAATAATTTATGTGCTTTTAAGGACTGGATGATATGATGCTGAATATTCATATTTTTCTCATCGTATAAATTATGTATTTGCAATAGTCCTTCGATACGATTAACCCCTTCTTCAGTAATGGTAATCGTCTTTTCCTTCTCATGTACTTTGTAATCTACCTCTTTTTGTAATCGAGTGGCAATCTTGTTTACTTGTTGATAGATTTTGGTTGACTCCTCAGAAGGGCCAGAAATAATCAACGGAGTCCTTGCTTCATCGATTAAAATACTATCCACTTCATCAACAATAGCAAAATTATAACCTTTTTGAACCACATCCTCCAAACGAATTGCCATATTATCTCTTAAATAATCAAAACCAAATTCATTATTAGTACCATAGGTTATATCAGCTTCATAAGCCTCTTTTCGTTCATCGATTCTCATATCATGCTGGATTAAACCTACTTTTAATCCTAAGAACTCGTAAATTCCACCCATCCAATATCTGTCTCTTTTAGCCAGGTAATCATTTACAGTAACGATATGCACATTTCTACCACTTAAAGTATTAAGATAAGCTGGCATGGTAGCCACCAAAGTTTTACCTTCTCCGGTAGCCATTTCGGCAATTTTACCCTGATGTAAAACAATCCCGCCAATAAGTTGGACATCGAAAGGTCTCATCTTGATAACTCGTTTCGCTGCTTCCCGAACGACTGCAAAAGTTTCTGGGAGAATATCATCCAAAGTTTCACCTTTGCTAAGTCTTTTGCTAAATTCAGTGGTTTTATTTTTTAACTCTTCATCCTTTAATTTTAAAATATTTGCTTCGTAACTATTAATTTTTTCTACTATAGGTTGCAGTTTTCTTAATTCCTTTTCATCTGTATCGCCAAATATCTTTTTAGCCCAATTAAACATAATTCTTTTTTCCTTTTTATTTTGCTATTTGAAATTTTTTTTGTAGTATAGATGATTATTTTAGATTGTTATTAGTAAGTTAGTCCAATCTAAATTCGTTAACTAAATAAAAAATAATATTTTCCCCTAATTTAACTCTTCTCTTTTGCTATCCGTCATCTCGATGAAAATTAATTTTCGAGATTCTGTTCTTTCTTCATCATAGCATCTTGAACCAAGCTGAACACTCCACAAAACATTAAAAAATCTCCGGCACTTACCACTGAGGGATCAGGAAAAGGAGGAGGCAAGGGAATAACATCCGCTAAAAATCCAAATAAGGTCTTATCAGTTATTAGGGTATGGGTAACATAGCTGCCTTCTTTTAACACCAGAGCAAAATCATTTAATCCTGCTTTATATAAACTACTCAATAATACCGGCATATGGCCGCCGTTTACTACAATAACTATAAAATTAAATACTATTCCCAGGAAGATAATGTTCATTCCTTTTAACTTTTTATTATTCCAAACTGCCATTAAAAGTACAATATAAGAGAAAATTATCATATAGGAACTGTAATCAAGAATAATTTTTAATTTTTTTGATCCTAAAAAGATCAATCCTGCTTGAATTGCGCAGGCTAATACTATTAATTCTATTTTTTTTAACGAAATCTGACTTAAACTGCTTAACTTACCATTACGAAGCAGTCCTATTATAATAGAAAGAATGATAATATAAATATATAACATTTACTCTTCTCTTTCTCTATTAATAATTGAAATAAGAGCCTTGACTATTTGGGGGTCAAATTGTTTTCCGGATTGATCCTCCAATTCTTTTAATATTTTTTCCTTGCTTAATTTTTTTCTGTAAGGACGGTCTGAGCCCATGGCATCATAGGCATCTGCTGCGGCAATAATTCGAGCCAAAATAGGTATGTCTTCACTTTTTATTCCATCAGGATAACCTTTGCCATCAAACTTTTCGTGATGATGATAGATCGCTTTACAGGAATTTTTCAAAAAATCTACCGGCTCGATAATCTTAGCACCCATAATGGTATGCTCTTTTATTTTATCGAATTCTTCATCAGTTAGACCGCTACTCTTGCCTAAGATACTATCGGCTATACCAATCTTTCCTATATCGTGAAGTAGTGCAGTATATTCTATATTCTCAATGTCCCGATCAGATAAATTCAATTCTTGAGCCAAAGCAACCGATACTTCGGCTACCCTTTCCGAATGGCCTTTGGTATAAGGGTCTTTGGCATCAATGGCGGCTGCCAAAGCACGAATGGTATCCAGATACATTTTACGCATCTTGGTATATAATTCGAAAGAACGACGAGCCAACAGTAAAGGGAGAAAGAACAATAAAATGCCAAAAACTCCGACATCTACATAGACAATAGCCATTAAAAAACCCATAGGAGCTTCAGCCAAATAACTGGGTATCATCTCTTTTATGTTCACTCTCCAAATAGTAGCTATCTTAGAATTTTGAGCAAAAGATATCACTATGGTAACTAGGGTTGAGTTAATAAGACAATAAGTTAAGGCACATAAAGCTGCAGGAAAAGCAAATTTAAAGAAATTTTGAAAACCAATAATTCCGCCGGTATATTGATAAACAAGACCCGCCACCCCAGCTGATAGCGCATATTCAGCAGAATTAAATATAACTTTATACCATGATTTCTTCCCTTCTATTATTTCGGCTATAAAGGCACTCAAAGCGGTTATTAGCATGGCTAAAGCCGGGCCATAGACTAAAATCAGCACAAAATCAACAGGAAAACCGATACTGATACCACCACCAGTAGGCAATTCCACAGGAATGAATTCTGCAAAGGCAGATATGACAAGAAAAAAAATAAACACCAGCCATATATTAGACAATTCGGGTAAAGAAGGCATTAAATATATAAAAAGACTAACAGCTAATATCGCTATTACTCCAACATAAACTTTTAATTTTAAAGGCAAATGCCTTACCTCCTTTGAGCATAAATAAAATAGGCCGGTGAGCCTCCTCTATTATGCTATATTATCTCCAGTGAAATTTAGCGCCACCAGCTAACAATAAAGCCATGACACTAATTAATAAGCTGATTAGTCTACTCTTATTAATCTTCATTTTTAGCACCTCCACGGTTTCTATTTGTTTTTACAACATTCAAAACCGCTTCGCTTCGCTCAATGAAACTATTGCATCTTTTATTGTGTTATTAGTTCTAAATAAGAGCCTCACCGACCATTTTTTTATTTTTCTTTAGTTAAAATTCTTCGATTAGTGGCTTTAAGGATTGCTTTTACTATTGCTTTATTAAAATCATCCTTGATTACCGCTGAACCGACTAAATTTTCCTTTCTTTTTGAATCGATTAGATTAATAGACACTACTATTATCCCTTTACCGTCTAACTCAATCTTTTTTATTTCATCTGTTTGAAAGAAAATAGAGCCCTCCAAATAAGAGCTTATTCCTTCTAAGGTAGCTTTAGCCACCAAATATTCTCGATTTTCATCCCAATTTTTTCCCGATACTTTACCTTCATATATTTTTCCGTTATTTTCTAATTTTACATGCACTTCAAACTGATTACCGATCACTCCCACTTTTATATCAGAAAATTTAAGTCTTAAAGAAGATTCTGATTCTTCCTCTATGGTTTGTTCATCTCTTATTTCCTTATCCTTTACTTGTGCTATGCTAATTTTTCTATAATCTACTTGAATATTATATTTTGCTAATAAAAACGATTCAATATCCCGAGTAATTCTTTTGGGATTAGAAGAATCTTTGGTAATTATATGAATCTCTTTTATATCTCCATCCTCTGATAATACTATTTTTGCAAATAAAATATCACTCATATCTTTTAAAGATTTTTCTATTTCTCCTACTTCAAAATTAAAGCGTCGGGGAATTATAAAATTACGAAACGCATGTAACTTATTTTTCTCCATAAATTCCTCCTTAAAATTCCGGTTCGATCAGTCCGAAATTCCCGTCTTTTCTTTTATACAAGACGTTTACTTTATTTGTATTATCATTAGCAAAAACAAAAAAATTATGCCCTAATAAATCCATTTGCATTGCTGCTTCTTCTACGGACATTGGCTTGATAGCAAATTTTTTGGTCTTTACAATTTTAGCAATCCTTTCCGGTTCACTATCTTCAATATTAACTCCTTCATTAACCAATTCTTTTCTTTCTGCGCCGGGGTAAGGTTTTTGAAAATATTTTTCTTTATACTTCTGTATTTGTCTTTCCAACTTATCTACTACTTTATCTATGGAAGCATACATATCATCCGTTTCTTCTTCTGCTCTAATTAAAGCTCTGCTTGCCTGTAGAGTTGCTTCCACAATTTGTCTATTTTTCTCTACGCTTAAAGTTACTATTACTTCTAAGATATGATCAAAATGTCTTTCTATTTTATTTAGTCTTTTTTCTATATAATTTTTCATCGCATCAGTTAATTCTATATGTTTTCCCTTGAAAGTAATTTTCATATCTCTTTCCTCCTTAGTAATAGTTTGTTGTACCTTATTTATATATTCTCCAAAGGAATAAAAAATCCTTTTTTATTTTTAACTTTTTTTAAATTATTTTTATTATAGTTTATCCCATTCTCTTTAAAGCAATTTCTTTTCACTGATTATATAACTATGGTTTTTCCGCCTTCCCTTAGACTGACCTGGTCTTTGCCCCCACACCCGCCTGCTGAGAGTTTTGCTCAGGAAATTGTTCCTTTACTACTACTCTTCTCTTATTGTTCTAACCTGTTAGGGTTAAGGCAGGACTTACTCCAAAGCCGCACCATGCTCAGTAACCAAAGTTACCTTACGTGGGTCGTTTCGCCTGCGACTGGCTTCGACTTTCAACCACAGCTCTAAGGAGAGGCGGAATATGAGATTTATACAGTTCGAGCTAAAGTTAAAACAAATATATTATTAGCTCGAAATTTGATTAATTCTTTAGCACATTCTTCTACCGTAGCCCCGGTAGTAAATACATCATCCAAAATCAGAATATTTTTTCCTATAATTTCCTTTGGTTTTTCTACTGAAAAAGCTTTAAGTATATTTTTTTCTCTCTCTTTCTTGGACAAATTGACCTGAAATGGAGTAGCTTTGTTCTTTATTAACAAGTTTTTTCCAACCGGAACAGAAAAATAATCTCCTATAGTGATGCTTAGTAGTGCACTCTGATTGAATCCCCTTTTTTTTATATCATTCTTATGTAAAGGAACAGGAATAATTAAATCAAATTTATTTTTAAACTCATCATTATTTAATAAATACTCGACCATTAATTTTCCTAACGGTTTTGCTAATTTTTTCTCTCCGTAGTATTTAAAGAGGTGGATACATTTTTTTAACACCTTGCTATATACACCTACAGAACGAGAGAATTCAAAGGAATATTTTTTTCTTTTACAGTCAAGGCATAGAATTTCTCTGTTTTGTTCAAAAAAATCGTTAAGTATTAAAGGTTTTCCACATTTTATACAATATGGGTGTTCGATTAATTCAATAGCTTTAAAACAATCCTCACAAATTGAATATCCCTTAGATTCTTGAATAGGTTTTTCACATATTTTACAATCCAAGGGAAAAACAAGATTTAACAATCCTTCTTTTATATATTCTATCACATTTTTATTGTTCATTCTAATCCCAGTTCGTAGAATCCCTAATATAGTATTATTAGTATATGATATCGAGTTAAGAAAGAGAAAAAAAGGAATGCTCTTTTTTCTATCTAAGTACCCTACTAAAGTTTACCCTGAATTCAATAGCTATCCATTTTAAAAACTTTTATTTCTTGAGATTACTTCTCTCACGAGCTAATAGATACAAAATGCAAACGATGAATTAGGTCCCCATTTGCCAGGAAGAAAGATATTTTTCTTGTTCTTCGCTAAGTTTATCAATTTTTATTCCCATTGATTCTAATTTCAATCTGGCAATCTCTTTATCAATAAGCTCGGGAACACAATAAACTTTTTTCTCTAAATTTTCCCCTTCTTTTAGCAAATATTCGGCGGATAAAGCTTGATTAGCAAAACTCATATCCATTACACTTGCCGGATGTCCTTCTGCAGCAGATAAATTTAGCAGTCTTCCTTCCGCTAAAAGATTTATCTTTTTTCCGCTTTCTAAAGTATATTCCTCAATATACTCTCTAATCTTATTCTTGTATACGGATAATTTTTCTAATGCCCCTATATTAATCTCCACATTAAAATGTCCTGAATTAGCTAAAATTACTCCATCCTTCATTAAAGGAAATTCTTCTATAGATATTACATTTATATCTCCGGTTAGGGTTATAAAAATATCTCCGATCTTGGCTGCCTCTTTTATAGATTTTACCTGGTAGCCGTCCATTACTGCTTCTAATGCTTTCATGGGGTCGACTTCAGTAATTATCACCTGAGCGCCCATACCATTAGCTCTCATTGCTAAACCGCGAGCACACCAGCCATACCCACAAATAACAAATATTTTACCGGCGACTAAAATATTAGTAGCCCTTAGTAATCCATCAATGGTGCTCTGTCCGGTACCATATCTATTATCGAAGAGATATTTAGTCTGAGCATCATTTACCGCAATAATCGGATACTTTAGAGCTTTATCTTTTTCCATACTTCTTAATCGAATAACTCCGGTAGTGGTTTCTTCAGTACCGGCAATAATGTCTTTAATTAACTCTTTCTTTTGTGAATGAATAGTTGAAACCAAATCAGCCCCATCATCCATGGTGATATTAGGTTTACAGTTTAGCACTTGTTCAATATGCTGATAATAAGTATCCTTATTCTCTCCCTTAATAGCAAATACAGAAATTTCAAAATCCTTTACCAGGGAAGCTGCTACATCATCCTGAGTACTTAGAGGATTAGAAGCACATAAGGATACTTTTGCACCTCCTTCTTTTAAAGTTCTCGCCAGATTAGCTGTCTCGGTAGTCACGTGAAGACAAGCGGATATTTTAATTCCCTTGAGAGGTTTTTCCTTATTAAATCTCTTTCTAATAGTTGAAAGAACAGGCATTTGTTTTTCAGCCCATTCAATTTTATCCTTCCCTTTATCAGCCAAACTAATATCTTTTATTTCATAATTCATTTTTGCGCTCCTTTCTTATTGTACAATTATTTAGTGAATAGTATTTAGTAAATACAATAGCGTGATGAGTAATTTGTAATAAGTAGCAAGTTAACAGTTTCGAGCTCCGGGTTGCAAGTTTCTAATTTATAAAAACTAGGAATATGCATGTTACTATACACCCTTACAATTAAATTTCAACTAAAAATTATAAACCAAAAACTAAGAACTTCTATTTAATATTAAAGACTATCGACTATTCACTAAATCAATTAATAAATTTGTAAATTGGTCAATTAAATATATGGATTTGTTCTTTTCTCCTCACCTATTGTCGAATTGAGACCATGTCCGGGATAAATGATTTTATCGTCCCCTAAAATTAATAATTTTTCTTTGATTGACTTTATTAAGTCTTGATAAGAGCCACCAGGTAGGTCTGTTCGACCAATACTTCCGGCAAATAAAGTATCACCCGTAAAAATAACATTATTTAAAACAAGGGAAATTCCTCCCGGGGTATGACCCGGTGTGTGAATTACCATTAATTTTAATCTTCCTAAAAATATCTCATCTCCCTCTTCTAAAAATCTATCTGCAGGAGGCGAGTATATCTCTTTTCCCATAAAATAAGAAAAATTTTTATTGGTATTGGTTAACATTTCAGCATCTAACCTATGGATGAATAATAAAGCCTTGGTCTTATCTTTTAATAGGCTATTGCCCACAATATGATCGATGTGTCCGTGGGTATTGATAATATACTTCAAATCCAACCTATTTTTCTGTAAAAGATTTATAATTAAATCTATATCATCATCTTCTCCACCCGGATCAATGACTGCTGCTTCATTAGTCCTTTTACAACCAATTAAATAACAATTGGTTTTTAATTCTCCGACTACCAATCTTTTTAGAAACATTTCTACTACAATCCTTTCTTGAATATAATCTATTATAAACCATTCAAATTAATAAAACAGCTTTCATATTCTTGGAAAAAAATAGTTATCAAAAATCTTTTAAAACAGACTGCATTGCTTTACTTATTTTTTTCAGAATTTGCGGATAATTAGTAATAATGCCATCTACTCCATATAAAATAAAACGCATCATATCTATATCTCTATCTACCGTCCATACATACACCGTTTTATCCAATTGGTGCAAGTAAGAAACGAGTTGCTCTTTGCATAAAAAGGCACGTGGATTTAATCCTTCCAATCCAATAATATGCTTTTTAGGATTTATCCATTTAGCATATAATCCATTTGCTTTAAGTTCAGGATATTTCTCTTTTAATAAGATTAGCGTGTCTCTGTCGAAAGATGAAAAAAGAATATGGTTATATCCAAAATCATCTGTCTCTTTTACTATTCTATCTACAATACCTGGATAAACCTTCTCTCCTCCCTTAATTTCTATATTTACTGCCATTTTTCCTTTTAATATTTTAAGTACATCCTTAAGTAAAGGAATCTGTTCATTATGATATTTCCTTATTTTACCTTTTTCTAGGTCAAGCATGTCTCTCTTTTTAATTTTTAGTTGCTTAAAACAAACTTTCTTTCCATCATTTTTCGAGAAAAAAAGCTTTTTTACTTCATCGAACCTATTACCGTCCCAATGCAAATAGAAACTAATTTTTTTTCTAGTCAACTGCTCATAAATATTCAAGTAAAACGAATTATCGTTAATAGTTCTTAATTCTAAAAAATATTTCTTCTCTTCCGGCAATTTTTCTATAATTTTTTTTTGACTTTTAATAAATAATTTAGAAATATCGTATTTTTTTAATTCTTTAAAAGTAAGTTGACTGACCGAAATTTTTTGACCAGTTAGTCTTTTAAGGTCCATATCATGGATCACGACTAATTTTTCATCTTTAGTAAGGTGTACATCCAATTCCACTCCGTCTATTCCTAGTTCAACTGCTTTTTTAAATCCAGAAATGCTATTTTCCGGAGCAATACCTTTTGCTCCTCTATGTCCTATAATAAGTGGTAGTTTCATATTAATTTCTCCCCAAAAAAGATAATTTTTTTTCTAAGTTCACTTTTCATTATCTAAAAAAATAGTAACCGGGCCGTCATTAAAAATTTTTACCAGCATCATGGCTTGAAATTCTCCGGTTTCAATTTTAAGGCCGTAATTTTTTATATATTTTATAAAGTAATCATATAATTTTTTTGCTTTATCAGGGAGAGCGGCAGAAACAAAACTCGGGCGTCTTCCTTTTTTGCAATCCCCGTATAAAGTAAATTGAGATATGACCAAAATCTGACCTTTTATATCTCTCGCAGAAAGATTCATCTTCCCTTCTTTGTCTTCGAATATACGTAAGTTGACTACTTTTTCAGCCAAGTATTCTACATCTTCTTCTTTATCATTTTTACCCACTCCCAAAAGGACTACTAAGCCATTTTCTATTTTTCCTATTTCTTTTCCTTCAATTTCTACTGACCCTTTTTTTACTCTTTGTACTACTGCTCTCACTATATATTCCTCGGATAAAAGATTTTTCCTAACAATTGTTTAATTAGAACGCGGTTACTCTCTTTGCTGTTAATATGCTCTTTATTTTTTTTATTTTTTTTATTATATCTTGCAGTTGATCAAGATTATTGATAGAGACTGTTACATTTATATTGGCAATATTATCGTTATTAGTGATGGCATTTATAGCACTTACTGTAATTTTAAGACTAGAAAAAATTAACATAATATCAGATACTAAATTTGAACGATCATCCGCAATTATTTTTATCTTTACTGGATAAAATAAATCTTCTGTTTTTATCCATTCTACTTTTACTAAGCGATCTTTTTCGGTAGAAACAAAATCTATATTAGGACAATCTACCTTATGTATAGATACTCCTCTCCCTCTGGTAATATAACCAATTATCTCGTCACCTGGAACCGGGTTACAACATCGAGAAAACCTTATCATAACATCATTAATCCCTTGAACTCTAATGCCCTGATCAATTCTTTTTTTTACCTTTAACGGAGGAATGGTCGGGATTATTTTTTCTTGAGGAATTATTTTAGATAATACCTGATAAGGTGTCAATTTTCTGTATCCAATATTTTCAAACATTGATTCTAATTCATTAAAGCCTAATTCAATACTCACTTCTTTTAATTTTTTAGTCAGCTCGGAAGAGGGCTCGCATTTATATTTTTCCATTTCTTTTTCAAAAAGTTCCTTCCCCTTTTGAATATTCTCTTCACGCATTTCTTTTTTAAACCAAATTCTAATCCTATTTTTTGCCCCTGATGTCTTAGCTATCTTTAACCAATCTCTACTAGGACCTCGGCTTGATTTAGAAGTTAATATCTCTACAATATCTCCGCTCTTCAATTTACTGTCTAAAGGAACTATCTTCTTATTAACTTTAGCCCCCATACATCTATGACCTACATCTGTATGGATAAGATAAGCAAAATCTATGGGTGTGGATCCAGAAGGTAAAATCTTCACATCACCTTTGGGAGTAAAAGTAAACACTTCATCCTGGAAAAGACCTATTTTTAGGTTTTCCATAAATTCTTTGGGATCTTTTAAGTCTTTCTGCCACTCTAATATCTGCCTTAACCAGGAAAGCCTTTCTTCTAATTTTTTATCTTTTTTTAAATCAATCTTCTCTTTATATTTCCAATGAGCAGCTATTCCATATTCAGCAGTTTTATGCATCTCCCATGTACGAATTTGTATCTCTAAAGGTTCGCCTTTTGGAGTCACCACTGTCGTATGCAAAGACTGATACATGTTTGATTTAGGCATTGCGATATAGTCTTTAAATCTACCGGGCATGGGTTTCCAAATTGAATGCAATAACCCCAAAACTGCATAACAATCCCTTATAGAATGGCAAATTATTCTAATGGCAATTAAATCATATATCTGGAAAAAATCTTTTTTCCCTTTTTCCATCTTTTTATAGATACTATAAATATTTTTAGGACGACCTTGAATTTCCGCTTCTATACTTACTTTATGAATTTCCTTTTTTATAATTTCTTTAATTGATTCTACATAACTTTCTCTTTCCAGACGATTTTTTGCAATTCGATTAACTACCTCTTTATATTTTGTTGGCTCCAAATAACGCAAAGAAAGGTCTTCCATCTCCCACTGGATCCTGGAAATACCTAATCTATTGGCAATGGGAACATAAATTTCCAGCGTTTCTTGGGCTGTCTTTAATCTTTTATGGGATGGTATGTACTGTAGAGTTCTCATATTATTCAGACGGTCTGCTAATTTTATCAAAATAACTCTTACATCTTCTGCCATTGCTAAAAACATTTTACGAAAATTTTCCGCCTGTTGTTCTTCTCGTGTTTTAAAAGAAATTTTGCTTAATTTAGTTACGCCATTAACTAACATTGAAATTTCTTCACCAAACTCTTCTTTAATGGTTGATAATGGAGTATCAGTATCTTCAATTATATCATGCAAAATTCCCGCAGCTATGGTAATCATATCAAGTTCTAAATCAGCCAATATTTTAGCTACCTCTAAAAGATGTGAAGTGTAAGGTTCTCCAGAATAGCGCTTTTGTTCTAAGTGGGCTTTTAGGGCATATTTATAAGCTTTTTTTATTAAGCTTATATTAGCTTGAGGAGCATATTGGGGTATTCTTTTCAAGATATATCTTATTAAAGTGAATTGAGAAATAATTTACACCTTCTTTACTAGTCGATAGAGAATAGTTGTTAGTCAAAATACAAGAAATAAGATGTAAGAAACAAGTATGTTTAATTAACCAATTTTCCAATTGACTTATTTACTGGTTGAAAGTGAGTAGTTTCACACGAATAATTTTTGGATTCTGGCTTCTGGAAGCTTCCTTCTATTTTTTTAACTAACTGAATAGATTAACAATAACCAACTAACCAGATAAGCTACTTACTTTCCACTAGAACATGAGATCTGATATCACAAAATTAATCATACTGTACCAGAGAAAAAATATCATATCCTTCCAATTTTTCTCGGGGATTTAAAAATGCAAGTTCAACTATAAAAGAAGCACCAATAACCTTTCCTCCTAATTTTTTAATTAGTTTAAATACTGCAGCTGTGGTGCCACCTGTGGCAAGAAGGTCATCAACAATCATGATCTTATCTCCGCTGTCTATAGCATCTTTATGTATTTCCAAGATATTCTCGCCATATTCCAACTCGTAAGATATCTTCTCTACTTCACTAGGTAATTTTTCGGGTTTTCTAACAGGTAAAAATCCAACCCCTAATTTATAAGCTACAGGGGCACCTATAATAAAACCACGAGCTTCTATTCCTGCAATATAATCAATTTGGTATTTACTGCAATGCTTAGTTATTTCATCAATACTACACTTGAATGCTTCTTTATCTTTTAATAGGGTGGTAATATCTTTAAATTGTATGCCTTTTACTGGAAAATCCGGAATATTTCTAATTTTTTCTTTTAAATCTATCACTTTTATTTACCTCCTAAAAAATAGTTTTTATATCTTTTATATTTAATTGAAGATTTTCCGTTCCATTCCATTTATTCAGTTCGATATTAAAAGCCAAATCTACTACTTTATGTTCGGAAAATATTTGGTTTCCTATTCTACTTAATTTGAAACCTATCCCGTCTAATGTTCTGTTTTCTTCCTTAACACTTATTTTTAAATGCTCTCTTTTTCCACCAACCAATTTCCAATTAGATATAATATTTTTATAGCTACAAAAGACTGGTTGAGGATTTCCAATCCCAAAGGGTTCTAGAATATTAATATCCTTCACTAATCCAAAATTAATATTACTTAATAAAATTTGTGCATCTATTTTTAATTCAGGCTTTAGATCATCTTCCTTAATGAAATCTTGAGATATTTCGTTAAGTCTTGATTTAAACTCAGGAATTTTGTTAGATTCTAGAGTAATCCCTGCTGCTAGCTCATGCCCACCAAAATTGATTAAAATATCCTGGCATGATTCTAAAAGATTATATAAATGAAACCCTTTGATACTCCTTCCCGAGCCTTTTGCTATACCATCTTTTTTAGAAATAATTATTGTAGGACGATTAAATTCATCCACTAATCTGGAGGCAATTATACCGATTACCCCTTGATTCCAATTTTCTGATGCAAGAATTAATATTTTATTGCCTTCTTCTTTTACCTGAATAGAAGCAAATTCCCTTGCTTCTTTTAAAATATTATCTCCTATTTCCTGTCTATGTTTGTTTATTTCACTTAATTTTCGGGATAGAAATGTAGCCTTATACTCAGAATTAGTTAATAATAATTCTAAAGCAAATTTAGAATCATCTAACCTTCCTGCTGCGTTGATACGAGGAGCAAGAGCAAAATTAACTTCTTTAGTGCTTATATCACCATAATTTACTCCACTTTCTATTATTAATGCCTTTAAACCTTCTTTTTTAGTTTGATTGAGTGCTTTTAACCCGTGTTTAATTAATATGCGATTTTCATCAATAAAAGGAACGGAATCAGCAATCGATCCTAATGCCACATAATCAAGTAAACTCCATAAATTATCCTGACTTTTCCCCAATTTCTCATACAGAGCCTGAGCCACTTTAAAACTTACACCTACTCCTGCTAGTTCCTTAAAAGGGTAATTAGCATCACATTTAGGATTTATTATTGCTATTGCAGGAGGAAGGTCTTTTTGGGGTTGGTGATGATCAGTAACTATAACATTTATACCATATTTATTTGCTTTCTCTATTTCAGAAATAGAACTAATTCCACAATCAACTGTAATAATTAGTTTAATATTATTTTTAAAGGCTATATCTATGGCTTCTTCGTTTAGGCCATATCCCTCTTGAAAGCGATTAGGTATATAGTAGTATAAATTAGTGGTAAAGTTCTTTAATATGGAAAATAACATGGCAACACTAGTGATTCCGTCGACATCGTAATCCCCATAGATCAATATTCTTTCGTGATTATTTATTGTTTTTAATATTTTGTTAACGGCTTTATCCATATCTTGAAAGATGTAGGGATCTGTTAAATCTTTAAGATCTGTCTTTAGGAATCTCCTAGCACTTAAAACTTCCTTCGTTCCTCTATTTATTAGTAATTGAGCTAAAATTGGAGAAATATTTAACTCTTTGGATAATTCTGATTGTAATTTTTTATCTTCTTTTAATATACACCACTTTATTTTATTTGTGCCCCTTTCTCATATTCCTATATCGCATTTTGTATGTTCCGTCCTCACTCTAACCTCAGCCTTAAAGATGAGAAGAAATAGATATATATCGAATTTAGTTCTCAGATTTTATTTTTCCGCGAGATACAAAATCCAAGAAACGAGATAAATATTAGCCCCTTTGATTCTGATTGCTTAACTTCCATTTACTTCAAGATATACTACAATATACTTTGTAGGAAATTAATTTTACATTTACTAATGTCTGAATATTCGGAAAATGATAGTAAAAATAATACTTATTGCCACACATATACCTAAAGGGAAGTAAAAGACAAAATTTTTTCTTTGAACTATTATATCTCCAGGGAATCTAAAAGGAAAAGATAACTTACCTACTAACAAAAAAATAGTTCCTAATATTATCAGCACTACTCCAAAAAATAGTAATGTTCTGCCTAATATATTAAATTCTGACATTTTTTATTTTACCATTTAATAGATAATTACTTTTTACCCTTTTTCACAGAAATTATAGTATTTCTTTGGTGTTTCTGAAATATTTTATTCCATTCCAATAATAATGGGCTGGCAATAAAAATTGAAGAATAAGTCCCGGCAACCATTCCTATAAATAATGCTAAAGCGAAATCAGAAAGGATATTTCCTCCGAAAAAATATAAGGTTAAAATTGGAATAATAGTAGTTAAAGCTGTGTTTATCGTTCTGGACAGAGACTGATTAATGCTCATATTGACTAAATTTTCAAAGGGCTCTCTGGTTTTAAACTTTATATTTTCCCTAAGTCTATCTAAAATTACAATTGTATTATTTATTGAATACCCGATAATAGTCATTACTGCTGCTATTATCGAAATAGTTATTTCCTTCTGTAATAAAGAAAAGATACCCAAAACAATTAAGCAGTCATGGCAAAGCGCTAATATTGAAATAATGGAAAATTTGAATTCAAATCTAACAGTAATATATAGGATGATTCCTATAAAAGCAAAAAGCAAAGCATAAAAAGCTAATTTTTTTAGATTTTCTCCAATAACCGGTCCGACTGTTTCTACACGCAATACCTTCAAATCGGTTAACTTTTCTTTAAAAGCGTTCAATATTTCCATTCTTTGATCTGAGCTAATTTTTCCTACCCGTATTACAAATTCGTTATCTGATAATTTTTGAATAGTGCTTTGACTTAAATTAAATTCTCCTAACACATTTCGAACCTCTGCGGTGGTAACTGGTTTATCGAATCTTATTTGGACTAAAGTTCCTCCTGCAAAATCGATTCCAAAATTAAATCCTTGAAAAATAATTGATATTAAACCGACCAGGATAATCACTACAGAGATAAGATATGCTATTTTTCTATTTTTAATAAAATTGAATTCCTTTTTCCCGATTAGATCCATTAGATATTATCCTCCTTAATTAGGTCTATAATAAAGCTTTAGAATTAAACTTAACAGCTACTACTTCTAAAATAATCTTAGTTACTACAATTGCGGTAAACATACTGGCTAAAATACCTATACTCAAAGTAACTGCGAATCCTTTAATGAAACCTGAACCAAAATAAAATAAGGCAAGAGCTGCAATTAAAGTCGTGACATTGGCATCAAATATGGTACGGAAAGCTTTATTGAATCCCGCATCAATAGAAGCTCGAAAAGTTTTTTCCAATTTTAATTCTTCTTTTATTCTTTCAAAGATCAGGATATTGGCATCTACTGCCATGCCAATCGTAAGAATCATTCCTGCTATCCCGGGTAAAGTCAAAGTCGCCTTTAACCCCGCCAAAGCTCCCACAATTAGTATCATGCATACTACCAAAGCAAAATCTGCTATTAACCCAAACCCCTTATAATAGATCAACATAAATATTAATATCAGTATTAATCCTACTATCCCGGCCTTTATCCCCTTGGAGATGGAATCTCTTCCTAAGGTTGGTCCGATTGATCTATTTTCCAAAATTTCCACTTTTACCGGTAGAGCTCCCGCCCGTAAAAGGATAGCTAAATGTTTGGCACTATCTACAGTAAATTTTCCTGTAATTTGGGCTTTTCCATCGAGAATGGGTTCCTGGACTACAGGAGCGGAAATTTCTTTTCCATCTAAAGTAATAGCCAAAGTTTTCCCTACATTGCTTTTAGTTGCATCTCCAAATTCTTTAGCGCCAATTTTGTCAAATTCGATTAAAACAATAGATCGACTAAATTGATCAAAGGATGATTTAGCATTAATTAAATGAGCTCCGGTTAACTGAGTTTCTCCTTCTTCGTCTTTAAATTCCAAAAGAGCAGTTTTGCCAATTAAATCTACGGCTGCCTCAGGATCTTCCACGCCGGGTAACTGAACCAAGATACGGGTTGGGCCTTGCCTCTGAATTACCGGTTCTGAAACTCCTAATTGATCAATACGGTTTCTTATTATCTCTAATACTCTGTTAACCATATCGTTATCTACTGGTGCATTAGGAGTATCAACACATTCCAAGATAACATGAGAACCTCCTTGTAAATCTAAGCCTAAATTTATCTTCTCAGTTAGAGGAAATGATAAAAAAATTGCAATAAAAATTACTACAAAGACGCTGGCAACCCTTAAGGTTTTAGTCCAATTCATATAAAAATCCTCTCTTTCTAATTTTTCTTACCTTTTCATTTTTGCAACGCATTATCTTAAAAATCTTTAACCTCATTATTATAGTATTATAGTATTTTCTTTGTCAACGAGAATACTCAATATAAACATTCTTCATCTAAGGTACTAAAATTTACAGGCAGGTATAAATAAATACCTGCCTGTAAATTATTATCACCATTTTTATCTCTATATTTTATTTCCCTTTAAAAAATACTTTGTGGTATTATTTTTCTCTTTTTACCCCAATGGCATTTCGTGTAGTATTTATCACTACATCTTTAGCAACCTCCAGGGTTAAAGTATCGCCTTTGATATCTTTGATTATACCATAGATACCCCCAATAGTAATCACTTTATCTCCCTTTTGCATACTATCCAGCATTAATTTATGTTTTTTTTGTTTTTGTTGCTGAGGGCGAATTAGGATAAAATAAAATATTCCAAATATAATAATTAAAGGTAAAAATTGTTGAAGAGCTTCCATTTTTATAATCACGCCTTTCTTTTTAATTTTAAAAAATATCTTTTAAATTATACATAATTTTTTTTTATTTAGCAAGTTTTTTATATCTTCTGAATTAAGGATACTTACTCCTCGCTTCTTTTCTTGAATATTCAATTCAAAAAATTATTTAAAAATTCTTTCCTAAATTCTAATAGCCTATCTTCCAATAATGCCAATTTAATATTTCTCATCAAAGAAGACATAAAATAAAGATTATGGATAGTACCTAAAGTCGAAGCAAGTATTTCTTTAGACATATATAAATGACGTAGGTAGGCCTTGGTAAAATTCTGGCAAGTATAACACTGGCATTTATTGTCTAAGGGCGTAAAATCATCTTTATATTTGGCATTGGTTATAGACAGATTACCAGACGAAGTAAGTAACGAGCCATTTCTAGCATTTCTGGTAGGTAAGACGCAATCAAACATATCAATCCCTCTTGCAACTCCTTCTAGTATACTCTGAGGTGCTCCTACTCCCATTAAATATCGCGGTTTATTATTAGGCAAGCAAGGTACTGTAGAATCTAAAATTTCATACATTAACGACTTAGGTTCACCTACACTTAATCCTCCTATTGCATAACCGGGAAAATCAAGTTCTACTAACTGGTTAGCATTTTCAATTCTTAAGTCTTGAAAAGTGCCCCCTTGAACAATTCCAAATAGACTTTGGCTTTCACTGTGGTGAGTGTCCTGGCATCTTTTAGCCCATTGGATAGTTCTTTGAGCAGCAATTTCTACCTGATATTTACTAGAAGGATACGGTGCACATTCATCAAAAGCCATAGCAATATCCGAACCTAAAGCCATTTGAATCTCCATGGCTTTTTCGGGATTGATAAAACGCTTAGATCCGTCAAGGTGAGAATGGAAAAACACGCCTTCATCACTTATCTTATTTAGTTTCCCGAAACTAAAAATCTGAAAACCTCCACTATCAGTTAATATAGCGCCTTTCCAACCCATGAATTTATGTAACCCCCCTACCCGTCTGATTAAATTATATCCAGGCCTTAGATATAAGTGATAAGAATTACTTAAAATGATTTGTATGCCCAGGTCATCTAATTCTCGAGGAGTCATTGCTTTTACCGTAGCTTGAGTTCCTACCGGCATAAATACCGGGGTATCAATTATTCCATGGTAAGTAAATAATCTCCCTAATCTTGCTTTAGTTTTTTTAGATTTTTTTAGAATTTCAAATTTGATAGACAACTGTTTATAGCCTTTTAATTTATCTTTTAGGCAATCGCTAATTTATTCATTTTTAAGCTATTCATTAATAATCTTCTAGTTCCTTGGTAGTGAATTATGAATACTACTTTTTAGGAGTTATTTTATCAACAATAAACCAGTTAATTCTTCTCCTACTACTTATTATTGCATATTCATTATTATTGTATAGGGTACGATTTGCGAGAAAGGAGATACTCATAAAATACTATTTACTAACGACTTATACTATATAATTATCATTGCGTCTCCAAAACTGTAAAATCTATATTTTTCTTTTATTGCTTCTTGATAGGCTTTAAAAAGAAAATTCTTTCCGGCAAAAGCGGCAGCAAGCATTAAAGGGGTAGAGCGAGGAAGATGAAAATTAGTAATCAACACATCTACTGATTTAAATTTATAACCGGGGAAGATAAATATATCGCTCCAATCGCTCCCGCTTATAGTTTTTCCTTTAGTAAGATCGTAAGCAGATTCCAGGGCACGAGTAGTGGTAGTTCCCACTGAAATAATCCGTCTTTTTTCACTACGGATTTGATTTATCTTTTGTGCGACATTAGGAGAAATAGAATAAAACTCTACATCCATTTGGTGTTCTTCCACCCTTGAAGTTCTTATGGATTCAAAAGTTCCTCGACCTACATGCAAAGTTAAATACACTACTTCAATCCCTTGGAGGGTTAGCTCTTTTAACAAAGAATTACTAAAATGAAGCCCGGCAGTAGGAGCAGCAATTGAGCCATCTTGAGAAGCATAGACTGTTTGATAGTCTTCTGTTGCTGTTAATCTTTCTTTAATATAAGGAGGGGTCGGCATTGTTCCAATTTTATCTAATATTTCTTTAAAATTACCCTTAAACTTAAATTGAATGAAATAACTACCCTTTTCTTCGTTTTTACCTTCTATTGTTCCCTCTAATTCGGGACTGAAAATTATCTTAGTATCTGAATGGACAATCTTTCCTGGTTTTACCAATACCTCCCAATACCTATCACTTTTAGGCTTAAGAAGTAATATCTCTACTTTTCCTTTGGTTTTTTCCTTAAAACCAAATAGCCTTGCCGGTAAAACCTTGGTATTGTTTAAAACTAAAAGATCTCCCTTTTTAAGATAATCTTTCATATCTTTAAAAACTTTGTGCTGAATTTCATTGCTGGATCGATTTAAAACCATCAAACGACTATGGTCTCTTGGTTTGATCGGCTTTTGAGCAATAAATCCCGAAGGAAGATAATAATCAAATTCTTTTAACTCCATTTTCCACTCATTTGCTTGTTTATTAGTATTTTTTAATAATTTCTATTCCTTGATAATAATACTTTAAAATATCTTGGTATCTCGAGCCTTGAAGTGTCATACCATAAGCCCCCCATTGGGACATTCCAACTCCATGTCCGTTTCCCGAGCCAGAAAATATAAAGGTTAAAGGCTCATTTGATTTAATAATTTCTACTCTAGGCATTTTTTCTTCTGTTTCTTCTATCCTTTCTTCTTTGTTTTTCTTCATTAGTTCGAGCAATTCTTTAATGGTCCAATCTTTTTTCTGTTCCAAAATTTCCATAACCGATTCTTTTTGTTCCTCTTTTTTTTCAGTTTCCTTTTTTTCTTCTATTTCATAATTCGATATAAAAAGCTCTTTTCCATTTACTGCATGTTTTTTATTCATACCGTTATAT
>Ga0209206_10000046_pt1 | contig 23377 bp, 17 predicted proteins | sample ZodSprsou2mmetaG_FD_185478 | JGI IMG/M metagenome (GOLD analysis project Ga0209206, IMG submission 185478) | Hot spring sediment microbial communities from Zodletone spring, Oklahoma to study Microbial Dark Matter (Phase II) - Zodletone Spring... ...
CCTCCTTTCTATGGCAAATATATCGTAGTTTTTTATAAAATTATTTATTGAAAATTATATAAATAATATCACAATTAGTTAAACAGATAAAGATATTTTTTATTTATTTTATTTTAATTTTTCTTCCTGAGAAAACATTTATGATTTTCCCGATAATTTGGCTGGAAGTAAATCCCTGTTGGAATAAAAGATTTTTTGCTTTTTTTGCCTGCTCGGGGCTTATAGACAACAATAATCCCCCTGAAGTTTGGGCATCATAAAGAATAATTTCTTGCTCCGGTAAAATATTAGATATTTTTTCTACAGAACAGGAATAAATTTCCCTGTTTTTTAACGTTCCTCCTGGAATCATTCCTGAGGAAATATATCTATCTAAGCTACTAATGAAAGGAATATCATTAATCCATAATTCAGCTCCTAAATTATTTTTCCTGAGCATTTCACTTAAATGGCCGATTAAACCAAAACCGGTGATATCAGTTAAACTGTGGATAGGTGATTTTAATAATTCTTCAGAAAGGCGATTTAATTTAGTCATCCAGAAAATTGCTTCCTTTAGGGCTGAGGAATTTGGTTCGGCCATACCACCTTTAAGGGCAGTAGATAAGATTCCTGTTCCCAGAGGCTTAGTTAATATTAGTAAATCCCCTTCCCGGGCAGTATCATTATAAATGATATTCTGTGGATGAATTAATCCCACTACAGCTAATCCATACTTTGGTTCTTTGTCTTTTATAGTATGTCCCCCGGATAGAATTGCACCTGCTTCTGCTACTTTTTCTGCTCCCCCTTTTAGAATAAGCTCTAAATCATCTAATCTATCTTCGGGAAAGGCAACTATATTTAAAGCCATAAGAGGGTTTCCTCCCATGGCAAAAATATCACTTAGGGCATTAACGGCCGCGATTTGTCCAAAAGTATAAGGATCATCGACTATTGGCGTAATGACATCCAGGGTAAAAATTAGAGCTTGGTTTTCATGTAATCGATACACCGCTGCATCTTCATATTTTTCGAATCCCGCTAATAGATTAATATCTTTTTTAACATTAATTGTTTTTAAGATCTCACCGAGATCTTTAGGATTTAATTTGGCTGCTCATCCGGCAGCAGAAACCATTTGGGTTAGTTTCCTTTTATCTGTCAAATCTTTTTTGTCTCCTTTTTGATAGTTAAATTAGCTGAGTTTAGTTTTTAATATTCTCACATTTTCTTTACGTTGGGTAATTTTTTCCTCATCCATTTTATTAAGCAAAGGGATAATATATTTTCGACTAATCCCCAACAGTTCCCGAACCTTTGCAATCGAGATAGAGCCATTTATCTTTAAAAAACTTATTAATTTATTTTTCATAATATCATAATTTTCCTTTTCAAGTAAAATGCCATCGGTTAACTTGATAATTTTTCCTTCTTGAATTAAAAAATCTATTATTTCCTTGCTTCCTGAAATTTGGGTAATAAGTGTTTTTTGGTCAGGGGGATTGGTGGGATTATCTTTCAGGATTTTTAATATTTTAAAAATTAATATTTCTTGCTGTGAAGAAATTTTAGGTTTACGCTCGAGTAAAAACATTTTTCCTTTTTCTAAACCTATTTTCTCTGCATTGATCAGAACATCTAATAACCACTTAAATATTTCCGGTTTTAAATAATGAAAATAACTTTGGAATTTATTGGTAGGGAAACCGTTTTGTAAAGGATAAAGTTTGTATTCCTGATTTAATCTCTCCATAAATATTTTTATCTGTTTTTGCCAGTAGTTTTTTTCAATCAGCCAGAGAGAAGTAGCGATAATTTCACCTTGTTTTTTTAGAGATTCAACACCTTCCCTGATTTCTGAGTCAGCAAAACCACTATTAACTAATAGATCATCCTTTTTAATAAAAAGATTCTTTTTTAATTCAGTTAAAATTAATTCTCTCAATTCCAATTTTATTCTTTTTTGTAAGAGATTAAGGATGTTTTTGTCTTTAAAATGATGCTTGTAGGCTAAAGGGTCGACAATCCATCCCCCGCCAATGGTTTTGGGTGGACTAGGTATTCTTAAAATAAAGCGGTCTCCCAAATAAGTTGACAGCGGTTCCTTAAAACGAAGCTGAGCGAACCCTTTTTCGCCGGGTTTTAGGTCTTCAGTTTGGTTGAGAATTATTTTTGCCGGTATTTCTTTCGTTCCAGTAAAAAAAGCTACTTCTGACCGATTTTTTAAGGAATATTTTTTCAGCTGGGGGAGGATCTGTAGATAGATATCTATATTCTTGCTGGCTTTAATCTCTTTACTTCCGAAGATAATATCTCCTCGGTGAAGCTCCTCTTTTTCTATTCCTGCTAAATTAAGGGCTGTTCTGTTTCCGGGAAAGACTTTTTCTGTTTTTTCTTTATAATTCTGTAAATTTCTAATTCGGGCTTTTTTATGGGATGGAAAAATAGTTACTTCCATCCCCTTTTGGAGAGTTCCTCCTGCTAAAGTACCGGTGACCACTGTGCCGCTTCCTTTAATATTAAAGACTCGGTCTATAGATAGTCTCGGTTTTCCCACATCTCTTTTTGGTTTCATCTGGGGGATTAAATCTTTGATTGCTGATTTTATCTGATCAATTCCTATATTTTTCACTATGCTTACTTTTATGATAGGCGCGTTTGAGAGAACAGTGTCTTTTAATCTCTCTTTAATCTGTTTTTCCACTAAATTCACTCTGGCTTGCTCTACCAGATCGATTTTAGTTAGGGCGATGATACCGTATTTTATATTAAGGAACTCTATAATTTGAAGATGTTCTTCGGTCTGGGGCATCCAACCTTCATTGGCATCAACCACTAAAATGACTGCATCAATTCCGGTTGCGCCGGCGATCATATTTTTTATCAGGTTTTCATGCCCAGGCACATCGACTATTCCTACCTTTTCTCCGGAAAGAAGTTTCATCCAGGCAAACCCCAAATCTATGGTCATACCTCTTTCTTTTTCTTCGGGTAGACGATCTGTATCTATGGAAGTTAGCGCATAGATTAAAGCGGTTTTGCCATGGTCAATATGGCCTGCTGTACCAAAAACAAACATAGAAACCTCTTTTTATTGTAGTTTAGAATAGGTTGATTTAATTATATTTATCACTAACTTGTCTAAAGATGGGTCAATGCAGCGGGGATCTAAAATAAAAAATTCTTTTTCTTTTCTTCCTACCAAAGGAGGTCGATAGGAGTGTAATGCTTGGGAGAAAATTTTCGCCGGACAGGGAGGTTTTATAACAACTAATTCGGTTGGTAGGCTTTGTCCGGGTAAGGAACCTCCGCCAATAGCAGTCTCTCCTTTTTTGTTAAATGTGGGGATATTTTCTTCTTTCAGCTTTTGGCTGATATTCTGACTGCGAGCAGTAATTTTTTCTAAGGGACAGGAAATCATTTTCCAGATGGGAATTTCGTTTACTGCTTCACCTCTTAGATAGGATAATAAAATTTCCTGAAGAATGGTTAAGGTGATTTTATCCACTCTTAATGTTCGGAATAAAGGGTGCTGAGAAATTTTATTCAGGTAAATCTCTTTTCCGCAAATAACTCCTCCCTGAGGACCTCCTAAAAGTTTATCTGTGCTAAAACAGACAATATCAGCGCCGTTTCTGATACTTTCTTGAACAGTTGGTTCGTGTTTCAATCCAAAATTCTCGGTATTTAAAAATGTTCCACTGCCCAAATCTATTACTACCGGTAATTTATATTTTTTTCCTAATTTTTTAAGTTCATTGATTTCTGTTTGATGAACAAAACCGTTTATCTGAAAATTACTTTGATGAACTTTTAATAGCATAGCAGTATTATCATTGATTGCTTTTTCATAATCATCGATGAAAGTTTGGTTAGTAGTGCCCACTTCTCGAAGATAAGCCCCGCTTTGTTCTAATATCTCGGGAATGCGGAATCCTCCTCCGATTTGAACCAACTCTCCTCTGGAGACGATAACTTCTTTATTTTTTGCCAGGGCGTGTAATATTAAGAATATCGCCCCAGCATTATTATTTACTACCAAGCTATTTTCTGTGTTGCTGAGGGTACTAAGTAATTTTCCTACAATTTCTCCTCTTTTCCCTCTTTCACCTTCAGCAAGATCATATTCCAAATTGCTATAGCCGCTTAAAGAGGCTTGAACTGTTAAAAGCATTTCTTTGCCAAGCGGTGCTCTCCCCAAATTAGTATGGAGAATGACCCCACTGCCGTTTATAACTTCTTGCAACATAGAAAGATTATCTTTTTCCAAATATCCTTTAATTTTATTTATCCTTTCTTTCGATGAATAGAGGCGGCTATTTTTACGGGCATTTTTTTTCTCTTCAGAGATAACTATTCTTACTATTTGGGTAAGCACTTTTCGGGAATGTTTTTTTATTAAAGGTTTTAGCGCTTTATTTTGTAAAATGATTTCTACACTGGGAATATTTGATAGCAATAAATTTATTTTATTATTGTTTAAATCCTTATTATTCTTCAATTAGTAAAATTTCTCCTTTACTGATCTTTTTAAAACAAAGATAATAATGAAAGTTAGAAGAAAAAAATATCGAAGTGAAAAATTAATGGCGGGAGGGGTAGGAATCGAACCCACCGCAGCAATTAAAAATAATTACCGCCCACGGATTTGAAGTCCGCAAGGCCCACCAGAGCCTATCCGCTCCCCTATTGTTTAACTTTTTTAGTTTTTTTCTATTTTAATTATAAATTGTATCGCAAGACTTTACAAGGGGAGATATTAAAGTATCAAGCATATAGTATCTATTGTCGAGTTAAGAAAGAGAAGAAAAGAAACAAAAAAGAGAAAGAAAAACAAGAAACATAATTATTCTTTTTTATTTTAGAAAAAAAAGAGGAATTTTATTAGTTTTGTAGAATATTAATAAAAGAAACATAGATACATAAAAGAAGGGAAATTTGATGTGAAGATAGGATTATATCCTCTGGTTTCAGAGATACATAACGAAGAATATATTGACCGCACTTTGCAAGGATTTTTAGCAGATGTTGAAGATAAATTAGGTGAGAAACTGAAAAAAATTGACTTAAAGGATTTTAACCGCAAAGATTATTTCTCTCTTATCTTTATAAAATCCGGCGGAGTTGAAGCGAAATTTAAAGAGATTTTTAAACAAATTAAGGAACCTTACCTACTTTTATGCAGCGATTTACATAATTCTTTAGCCGCTTCTTTGGAGATTGCCTTATTTCTAAGGCAAAAAGGGGAGAAAACCGAAATAATCTATGGAAATAGTGATTATATTGCCAAGAGGATAAAAGAACTTAGAAAAATATTTGAAGTCAAAAGAAGATTAGCTTCAACTAAATTAGGAGTGATTGGCAGACCATCCGATTGGCTGATAGCCAGTGATGTAGATTATGATAAAATTAAAAATGCCTTAGGTATTTCTTTAATAGATATTCAAATGGATGAATTAGTAAAAGAAATTGAGCAAAATTACCATTTCGACCATCCGAAATTAAATGATATTAAAAGGAAAGCATTTGATAGTAAATCAATTGAAGGAGCACTGAAAATTTATAGCGGGTTTAAAGCTATCGTAAAAAAATATAAACTTGACGGTATTACGGTAAGATGTTTTGACTTGCTGGGAATTTATAAAAATACCGGTTGTCTTGGTATGTCATTATTAAACGATGAAGGAATTGTTGCCGGATGTGAAGGGGATATCCCCGCACTTATATCTATGACTATATTACATTTTCTGACTGATAAGCCTGTTTTTATGGCTAATCCTTCCAGTGTGGATATTGATCGAAATGAAATCATTTTAGCTCATTGTACCGTGCCTTTAAATATGTCTGATGAATTTTATTTAAAAACTCACTTCGAATCAGGTTTGGGAGTGGGGATAAAGGGGAATATCAGGAAAGGGGAATCCACCGTTTTTAAACTTTCCGGGGATGGTAAAAACTATTTTGTATCCGGGGGAGAAATTATTGAAAATTTAAATAGCGAGAATTTGTGCAGGACTCAAATAAGAGTAAAAATGAATGAGGACGTAAAATATTTTTTAAAAAATTTCATTGGTAATCACCATCTGATTTGCACTGGAAATTATACTGAAATTGTAAGAGAATTCTTTAAATGGTAAAAGTAAAATAAAATGAAATAGAATAAATAGGATGTGTCCCTATTTCTTTGCTATTTCTTTGAGGAGAGAGAATGGGAGATATTATGCGGCCAATTCCCTTTAAGCAGTTGCTCCATTGGGTAACTGAAGAATATCGATTGCAATGGACAATTTTTGGTATACCGGAAGCTCAATTTTTTATTAAGGAAAATGGGAAAAACATTCAAATATTTGATGAAGGCTGTGCTACCCCTGTAGGACCGGCAGCTGGTCCCCATACCCAATTGACCCAAAATATTATCGCTGCCTATTTGACCGGGGGACGCTTTTTTGAGCTTAAGACCGTACAAGAAATTGATAACCTGCAATTTGAGAAACCCTGTATTGATGCACGAGATGAGGGCTACAATACTGAATGGTCTACTGAACTTTCCCTGGAGCAGGCCTATGACGAGTATGTTAAAGCCTGGATATTACTTCATTTTATAAAAGCAGTTTTTGATATGCACATTACCTCAAAACAGTCTTTTATTTTTAATATGAGTGTTGGCTACGATCTAAAGGGAATCAAAACACCGCCTATGGATGCATTTATTAATAACTTAACCGATGCCTCCCGACATCCTTTATTTAAGCGTTACTTAGAGGAATTAAGTGCTTTTATTGGGGAGACGAACTTTTCAGAAGTTTTGCACATGAAAGGAAAGGTCAAAAATCCGGAAAATATTGCCAGGACAATTCCCCCCTGTATTAGCCGTTCTGTAACACTATCCACCATGCATGGATGTCCACCCAAAGAGATTGAATCTATCTGTAAATATCTTATGAAAGAAAAAGGGCTCCATACTTTTGTAAAATTGAATCCTACTCTTCTTGGTTATAAATTAGTCAGAAAAATATTAGATGAGCTTGGATTTAATTATATCAATATTAAAGAATCTACCTTTACTAATGACTTGCAGTGGGATGATGCGGTTGGGATGCTGAGGCGACTTTTAAAAACTGCTCATGAATATGGTCGTAATTTCGGAATAAAACTTTCTAATACTTTGGGGACGATAAATCCCGGTAGTATCCTTCCTGGGACAGAGATGTATTTATCAGGACGAGTTCTCTTTCCTATTACCATTACTTTAGCTTCTCGCTTATCGCGTGAGTTTACGGGAACTCTCCCCATATCTTACTCAGGAGGGGCATCTCAACAAAATGTCTATCAGATCTTTAAAACAGGGATTAAACCAATTACCATGGCCACAGAACTTTTAAAGCCTGGCGGTTATATGAGAATGGCAGAAATAGCCCGAAAATTAGAACCAATAGTCGAAGAGAGAAGATATCCTAAAATTATTGATACGGAAAAACTTGATCGATTAGCTGAAGAGTCCCTTCAGGAGAATTATTACCGGAAAGAATGGAGAGGGACAAAAAAAGTATCGGTTAAGCAAAAATTAAAGCTAATAGATTGCTATATTGCCCCTTGTGTTATTCCCTGTCCCATTTCTCAGGATATCCCAGAATATATTCGATTAACCGGTCACGAACAATACGATAAAGCCCTGGAATGTATTTATTTAAAGAATCCTCTTCCCAATATCACCGGCCACATTTGTGATCACCAGTGTATGTACAACTGCACCCGTCTTGACTATGATGGAGCAGTGAATATTCGTGAAGTCAAACGAATTGCTGCAAAGTATGGTAAAAAAGATGTACCTTATGATGGTGATAGTAAAGTAAAACAATTAGATATAAAAGTTGCCATTATCGGAGCAGGTCCGGCAGGACTTTCAGCAGCCTATTTTCTTGTAAAAGGCGGGTTGAAAGTGTCTGTGTTTGAAAAACAGGATTATCCCGGAGGGGTAGTAAACTATATATTGCCAAATTTTAGAATTCCTGCATCTGCCATCAAAAAAGATATTTCCTTTATTAAAGCCCTTGGCGTGGATTTCCAATTTGGAATATCAGAAGAATTTTCTATTAGTGATTTGCATAACCGGGGGTATAAATATATTTTTATCGGAATCGGCGCGGAAATTTCCAAGAAGCTGCCGCTAACTGGAGATAATGGTCATATCTATGAAACCCTGGATTTTTTGAGATCTTTCAACAAAAATCCAGAGTCTCTTAAAATTGGTCAGCAGGTTGCGGTAATAGGTGGTGGGAATACCGCAGTGGACAGTGCGCGGGCAGCTCTAAGAGTGAAAGGCGTAGAAAAAGTATTTATTATCTACCGCCGTACCGAAGAGGAAATGCCGGCAGATAGAGAGGAGTATAACCTGGCCCTTGAAGAGGGAGTGATTTTTAGGCCTCTCTTATTACCAGAATCATTCTCCAAAAACGGTATTTTGAAATGTCGTCGAATGGTTTTAAGTGAACCTGATTCCAGTGGTCGCCGGCGTCCTATCCCCACCGAGGAGTGCGAAGAGATAACTGTTGACTCAGTAATCATTGCTATTGGAGAGGTTAGCGATTCCAAATTATTATCGGCATACGGATTAAAGATTGAAAAAAACAACAGACCGTACGCACAACCGGAAACCCTTGAAACTAATCTTAAAAATGTTTTTATCGGTGGCGATGCCCTTCGTGGTCCTTCTAGCGTAGTTGAATCTATTGCTGATGCCCGTAGAGCAGCAGAGGCTATTATCAAAAAGGAGATACCAAACTGGAAGGACAAAGAGAAAGATCTTAAACCAGATTTTGATAGAACACAACAGATTGCCGAGATTTATAATAAAAAAAATCGTCTTATCCTTCCAAAAATAGCCGAAAATGATAGGAATATAGCCGAAAATGAAGCAGGAAGGTGTCTTGAGTGCAATGTTATCTGTAATAAATGTGTGGATGTTTGTCCCAACCGGGCAAACGTAGCGATTGAGATTGACGGGAAAGAGCATGTTAAAGATGCCTATCAGATTCTCCATCTTGATGCTTTATGCAACGAATGTGGTAACTGTGCCACCTTCTGTCCCTATGATGGTAAGCCATATCAAGACAAGCTGACTCTTTTTACGACAGAAGAGGACTTTAAGAACAGCACCAATAATGGATTTTGTATCACAGATGCTTCTGATGAAAAATTTATGACCCTAAGATTAAAAGATTATCTACGGAAGCTAAAAATTAATAAAAATAATGAACTAATAATGCCTGGGGATTTTAAATATCCAAATAATTATGATCTTAATGAACTTAAAAAGATTATCATGGTAATATGCACTGTTTTAAAAAATTACGGTTATTTAGCTGGAATTTAGAAAGTGGAGGATATAGTTTATGGAAGAATTCTCACCAGGATTACAAGGGATTGAAAATTTTTCTGGAGGTGAGCACAAAAAAAGTCAAAAGGCTCTACCCGGTCATTATTTTGCTCCGCAGAAAATAGAGGAGGCTTTAGAAATATTATCCCAACGCGGAAGGGACACTAAAGTAATTGCCGGAGGGACTGACTTGTTAGTTCAATACTATGACCGGCTCTATGAAATTGGCATCTGGTTAGATTTAAAAAATATTAAAGAATTAAAAAATATACGGATAAATAAGAATGTAATGGAAATCGGAGCGATGGTTACCCACACCCAATTAGAAAATTCAGTATATATTAAAAAATATTATCCGGTTTTATGCCAGGCAGCTGCCGATATCGGTTCTCCCCAGATAAGAAATCGGGGAACTATTGGCGGGAATATTGTAAATGCATCTCCTGCCGGTGATCTCTTAGCCCCTTTAATGGCTTATAAAGTTCAATTCAGGTTACTTTCTATTAAAGGGGAAAAGATAATACCAGCGGAAGAATTTTTTATCGGACCAAAAAAAACGATTTTGAGGGCTGATCAGCTACTAAGTGAAATCATTCTTCCCTTATCAGAAAAACATACTTACGGAAGTTGGATCAAAATCGGAAAAAGGAAAGCCTTAATCATTGCCACAATTACTCTGGCTTTGATAGTGAGAATGGATAAGGACAATGAAATAATAGAAGATGTAAGTGTGTGCCTTGGCTCCGTAGCACCGACTCCTATAGAAATAAAAGAAATAAAGGGAAAAATGATAGGTAAAAAAATCAAACAATTAGATTTCAATCAATTAGGCCAAATAGTGGAAGATAAAATTTCTCCCATTGATGATATTAGAGGAACCAGAGAATATCGTAAAGATGTAGCTAAAAATATAATGATTAAAGCTTTAGAAGAGATAGATTCAGCATGTGGAGGTGGTATAAATGAGTGAGTTAGAAATAGTGCTAACGATTAATGGTAAAAAAAGAAAAGTCAAGACCACTACCTCAACCCGTTTGCTGGATCTAATAAGAGATGACCTGCATCTTACCGGGACCAAGGAAGGATGCGGAAAAGGTGAGTGCGGAGCTTGCACTGTAATAATGAATGGTGAGCTGGTGGCTTCCTGCTTGGTATTGGCTCCTCAGGCGGATGGCGTTATTATTACTACCATTGAAGGAATAAGCCATGGAGAAAAATTACATCCTATTCAAGACGCTTTTATAGAGACAGGAGCAGTTCAATGCGGCTTTTGTACCCCGGGTATGATTTTAGCCGCCAAAAAATTACTCGAAGAAAATCCCTATCCTGATGAAGAGGAGATTAAGCGAGGTATCTCCGGAAATCTCTGCCGTTGTACGGGCTATCAAAAGATTATTGATGCTATTAAATTAGCCGCAAATAGATTGTCCGTAAGCGATAATAAGAGAGGTGAAAAAGATGCCTAAAAGATATGTAGGTAAAAATATTTACAAAGTAGATGTCAGGGATAAAGTAACCGGTAAAGCGATATACCCTGACGACATTTATTTTGAGGATATGCTGTACCTAAAAATTAAGAGAGCCACCCATCCTCATGCCTTTTTACGCAGCATAGATACCAGTAAAGCGGAAAAATTACCGGGAGTAGTTAAAATTATTACTGCTGCCGATATCCCTGAAGTGAAAAATTTTGGTTTAATTATTAAGGACCAACCGGTTCTGGTGGGAATTAATCAGAAAATGTGTTATATGGGAGATGCCCTGGCCATTGTTATCGCGGAGAGCAAGGAAATCGCATCTCAGGCAATAGGATTAATTGAGGTAGAAGTAGATGAATTAGAAGTAATATCCGATCCTCTTAGAGCTATGGAAAAAGACGCTCCGCCGATTCATCAGGACAGCAATATCTTAGCTACCCATTATTTAAAAAAGGGGGATATAAATAAGGGTTTTTCCCAAGCAGATATCATTGTAGAGAATGAATATAGGACCACTTCTTTAGATCATGTCCCTCTTCAAGTAGAGGCTGGTGTCGGGATTTTTGATCCGAAAACCGAAATGATTAAGCTCTGGGTGGCTACTCAATGGCTTCATGATAGTCAAGCAGATATTGCTCAATCTTTAGGTCTTTCCAAAGAAAAAATAAGGATAATCCAGCCGGTTATCGGAGGAGCTTTTGGTAAAAAGGAAGATATTTCTGTACATATACACCTTGCCTTAGCAGCTATAAAAACTAAAAGACCGGTAAAATTAACCTATACCAGAGAAGAATCAATGATTTCTCAATCTAAGAGACATCCTTTTATTATTCGGATGAAAACCGGTGTTACCAATCAAGGTTATTTAACTGCCTGCCAGGTAGTGGTAATCGGTGATACCGGAGCCTATGCTTCTAGTGGACCGGCGGTAGTGCACAAAGGTATGTATCATTGTACCGGTCCCTATAATGTAGATAATGTAAGTGGAGTCGCGTACACTGTTTATACTAATAATACTTATTGCGGGGCGATGCGCGGTTTTGGCACTACTCAGATGGCCTTTGCTTATGAGTCCCAGATGGATATCCTATCTCGAAAATTAGGGAAAGACCCTATTCAGCTCCGTTTACAAAATGCCTATTGCTTCGGTTCTTCTACACCCAATAATCAGATATTGACTCATAGTGTGGGGGTAAAAGAGACTATTAAAGGAGTAGCGGTTATAGTTGGTTGGAAGGAGGCAAGGCAATGAAAAAAAGTGGAAGAGGAGTAGCTACTATTATGTTCGGTTTTGGTTATGGAGAAGGATTTCCTGATCATTCCATTGCTTCAGCAGAAATTATAGATGGAGGGAAGATTTTAATTAGAACTGCTGCTGCTGACGTAGGCCAAGGTGTTTTAACTGCACTGACTCAAATTGCTGCAGAAGTTTTAAAAGTGAAACCGGAAGCAATACATATTATTCCCGGGGATACTCATTTGACTAAAAATTCCGGTTCTTCTTCCGCAACCCGACAGACCTTTTTTACCGGGAATGCAGTTAAAGAAGCCTCAGAAGGATTATTAAGTAATATTTATCATTATGCGAGTTTAAATTTTATAACCAATCATGTTGATTTAAAAATACAAGATGGTTATGTTTTTAGAAAGGATAAACCGGATGATAAATTAAGTTATTGGGAATTAGCACAGAAAGTAAAAGAAAGAGGTGATAGCTTAAAAGCAGAGGCATCTTTCTTCCCTCATACTGATAAACCTGACCCCAAGACAGGACAGGGTGAAAAAGTATACGTAGCCTACACCTTTGTTACTCAAGTTATTGATATAGAAGTTGATACTGTTACAGGAATTGTAGAGGTCTTGAAGGTTTATACCTCAGCCGATATTGGTAAAGCAATAAACCCGAAAAATGTAGAAGGACAGGTAGAAGGAGGAACGGTTCAAGGAATGGGTATGGCCTTAATGGAAGAGCAAGTCATCAAAGAAGGAATCACTTTAAATCCAGATTTGACCGGTTATCTAATCCCCACTTCTATGGATAGCCCTCACTTTACTACCCAACTGATAGAAAATGAAGATTCAGAAGGTCCTTTTGGAGCAAAAGGAATAGGAGAACCATCTACCATTGCCACTGCCCCGGCCATTGCCAATGCGGTGTATGATGCGATAGGAGTGAGAATTTTTAACCTTCCCATTACTCCGGATAAAATCCTAAAAGCGTTAAAAGAAAAAGATATCGAAAACTAAACGCTAATTCTCTATCTTATCTTGCTTGCCTGTTGGAAATTAAATATATAAAAGGGAGAGAATAATGAAAGAATTCTATTCAGCATCTAAAAAATCTATTTTCATTCCACTCTTAACAGGCTGCTTGCTCTTATTAGGTCTATACCTGACCAGTCTTTACAGTTATCTTCTTTTTCACAGCCTTGCCGAGATATTCAGTATTGTTATTGCATTTAGTATTTTTATTGTAGCCTGGAACTGTCGTAACCTTATCGATAATAATTACTTTTTATTTTTAGGTATTGCTTATCTTTTTATTGGTCTTATAGATCTCATACATACCTTGGCTTACGCCGGAATGGGAGTATTTCCTGAGTTTGATGCTAACCTACCTACCCAACTTTGGATCGCTGCCCGTTATCTGGAAAGTATTTCTCTTCTTGTTGCTTGTTTCATTCTTGACAAGAGAAAGGTAAAAATTGATTTTATTTTGATAGGATACACTACTTTCTTATCTTTATTATTACTATCCATTTTTTACTGGAAAATATTTCCTCTTTGCTTTGTTGAAGGGACAGGACTTACTCCTTTTAAAAAAATCAGTGAATATATCATATCTCTAATTCTTGCTGCCTCCATCTTCTTCCTGTTAAGAAAAAAAGAAAAATTTGACCATAAGGTCCTACAATGGTTGGTCATTTCCATCCTCTTGACCATAGCAAGCGAATTGGCTTTCACTTTTTATATTAGTGTTTACGGTTTATCTAATTTAATTGGTCATATTTGCAAGATCATCTCTTTTTATTTTATTTACCGGGCTATTGTCGTTACCGGCCTTACCAAGCCGAATGAGCTTCTTTATAGAAACCTTCAGGAAAGTGAAAAGAAATTTCGTGAACTCGACCAACTAAAATCGATGTTCATTGCCTCCATGAGCCATGAACTTAGAACCCCCCTAAACTCTATCATCGGATTTACCGGTATCATCCTGCAGGGGATGTCCGGAGAGATTAATCCGGAGCAGAAAAAACAGCTTACCCTGGTAAAAAAAAGCGCCCACCATCTCTTAGAGCTCATCAATGATGTCATTGACATCAGTAAGATCGAAGCAGATAAGATAGAGCTTACTATCCGCGAATTCGATCTGGTCAGCCTAGCCGAAGAGGTACAGCAATCGTTTCGAGTCACCGCAGAAAAGAAGGGTCTTCACCTATTACTACAGGCACCTCCCACCCTTCTTCTTAAAAGTGATGAGCGAAGGACCAAACAGATCCTGGTCAACTTTATCAGTAATGCCCTGAAATTTACCGATCGAGGGGAGATAGAGATAAAGATAGTAAAGAAAGAGGAAACCGTGGAGGTATCGGTCAGAGATAGCGGTATCGGAATAAAAAAAGAAGACATAAGTAAACTCTTTAATGCCTTCAGTCAGATTAACCTGCTAATTGAAGGCACCGGCCTGGGCCTCTATCTCTCTCAAAAGCTCGCGAACCTGCTCGGCGGAGGTATTACTGCCGAGAGCGAATATACTAAAGGAAGCATCTTTACCTTAACCCTGCCCTTAAACTATAAGGAGGTAGAAGTATGAAAAGAATCCTGATCATCGAAGATAATGAGACCAATATATACCTTATCAGCTTTATCTTAAAGAAAAATGGCTATGAAGTATTAGAGGCTAAAACCGGCGAAGAAGGAGTAGAACTTGCCCTAAAAGAAAAACCGAATCTCATTATAATGGATATCCAGCTTCCCGGAATCGATGGATTGGAGACGACCAAAAGGATAAGAGAATCAAAGGTAGATGGAGGGGTTCCCATTATCGCCCTCACCTCCTATGCCATGACCGGAGACCGAGAGAGAGCTTTATCTGCCGGTTGTAACGGATACTTAGAAAAGCCGATCAATCCGGATACCATTATGGAGGAGATTGAGAAGTTTATTAAAATGAATTAAAATAATAATAGAGGTGAAAAAGATGAAGACCCTGATCGTAGACGATATAAAAGAGAATCTCTACCTGCTTTTGACCTTATTAAAAGGGAGCGGTTATGAGGTAGTAGCTGCCGAAAATGGGGTAGAAGCCCTGACTAAATTAAAAGAAGAATCCATTGATCTGATTATCTCTGATATATTGATGCCCAAAATGGACGGTTTCCAACTGTGCCGGGTGTGTAAAAAAGACCATAATCTAAAGAAAATACCCTTTATCTTCTATACCGCTACCTATACCGACAAGAAAGATGAGGAATTTGCCTTAAGTTTGGGCGCAGTTAGATTTATAGTCAAACCACAGGAACCGGAAACTTTATTAAAAATTGTAAATGAAGTGATGGATAAACACAAAGAAAAAGTGCCGCTTGTTCCTCAGGAAGAGGAAGAAAAATATCTTTCTCGTTATAATGAACGATTGGTGCAGAAACTGGATAAGAAGATATTTGACTTAGAGAAAACGAATAAAGTCCTTCAAGAAAAAGAAGAGAAGATCTATAATCTAAGCCAATTCCAGGAAAATATAATTCATAATGCCAATGTTTGGATCAATGTACTGGATGAAAAAACCAATGTAATGATGTGGAATGAAGCTGCCGAAAAGATGAGCGGATACTCTGCCACAGAAGTCATTGGCCATGATAAAATATGGGAATGGCTCTATCCGGATGAAAATTACCGGATGAAAATTACCGCAAAAACTAGTGCGATCATTGAAAAAGGAGAAGAGGTTGAAGATTATGAAACCAAAATATCCTGTAAAGACGGCAAAGCAAAAATTATCTCCTGGAATTCCCGTAACCTGACTAACCCACAAGGCAAAATAATAGGTTCGGTTTCCTTGGGCAGAGATATCACCGCACGCAAACAAGCAGAAGAAAGACTCAAAAAAACCATGGATGAAACCATCGAGACTATGTCCAAGATCATCGAGGCCAAAGACCCCTATACTGCCGGTCACCAGCTGAGGGTATCTCAACTGGCTGTAGCCATCGCTGCCGAGCTAAACCTTTCCCAGGATCAGCTGGAAGGAATCAGGGTATCCTCTTTGATCCATGATATCGGGAAGATCAGCCTGCCTACTGAAACCTTAAGTAAACCCACCAAGCTAACTGATTTAGAATTTAGTCTGATCAAAGGACATTCCCAAATGGGATATGATATCTTAAAATCTATTGATTTTAACTATCCGGTTGCAAATATTGTTCTTCAGCATCACGAGAGACTAAACGGTTCAGGATATCCTCAAGGCTTAGAAGGTGACAATATTTTGCTTGAAGCTAAAATAATAGGGGTTGCCGATGTAGTGGAAGCCATGTCCTCTCACCGTCCCTACCGTCCGGCATTGGGTATGGATCAAGCTTTAAAAGAAATTTCTCAAAACAGGAATATACTTTATGACGCTGAAGTGACAGATGCCTGCTTAAAGCTTTTTAAGGGGGAGGAATTTAAATTTGAATTGTAGATAATAGAGTGATTCTGAAGGAAAAGTGGTGAATAAATATTGAATCTTTTATCATTTCTGCATTTTCTTGTATTTTTGTTTTATTTCTACTTGTTAATGTTTATACTATGTAAAGATCCAAAATCCTTGCTTAATAGGATTTGTGCTATTCTTATTGCTTGCTTTATGTTATGGAGTTTTGGATCGATTTTTATTTATAATCCGCAACTCTCAAAAGATACTGTTATTTTAGTTAATAACCTCATTTCCATGGGGTGGATCGGTTTCGCTGGTATCTTTTTATGGTTCGCTCTTATTTTCATAGAAAAGAAAAAAATATTTAAAAAACGAATTATTTATCCTCTTATCTTTATTCCACCTTTATTATTTATCTATAAACAATGGACCGGTTTTTTAACCGCTTCCTATATTAAACAATCCTGGGGTTGGGAAAGCGTTTGGTCGGATTCAATCTGGGCTTATCTTTTTTATTTCTATTATCTTTCATTCATGATGATAGGGCTTTATCTAATTTTAAATTTCGGAAGAAAGATAAAAGAACCAATCAAGAAAAAACAGGCAAAAATAATTTTTATTACTGCCTTAATTTCCCTTGTCTTTAGCACTTTAACCGATGTAATGTTTCCTATATTAAATGTTTTTGCACTACCTTCATTAGGAAATATAATTGCGCTTATTTGGGCATCTGGAATAGTATATGCTATTGCTAAATATAAGCTTATGGTTATTACACCGGCTACCGCAGCAGATAATATTATTTCTACTATGCTTGATTCCTTAATTTTATTGGACAGAGAAGGTAATCTTGTTAATGTGAATAAAGCTACCTTGGATTTATCGGGATATGGGAAGGAAGAACTAAAAAGAAAATCAATTGAGATATTTTTTGCAGAAAAAAATTTTAAGGATATCTTACTGGATAAAACCATGAAGAAAGAAGCCATTAAAAATTACGAGCTCAACTTTAAAACAAAAACCGGAGACAATATTCCGGTCATTTTTTCCAGTTCTGTGATGGCAGATGAAGCAGGAGGTATTGCCGGTATTGTTTGTATTGTTAAGGATATTTCCGAGCAAAAAAAGACTGAAAACATATTAAGAGAAGAAAAAAAATTATTTAATACTCTTATGAATAATATTTCAGATTCTATTTATTTTAAAGATAGGGAAAAAAGATTTATAAGGGTGAACAAAGTGAAAGCAGAACACTCAAAGGTTGCTCCGGAAGAGGTGATTGGGAAGACTGATTTTGATTTTTTTCCTCCGGAAATAGCCAAACAATCTTCAGCAGATGATGATCTCGTCATAAAATCTGGTAAACCAATTATTGATAAAACAGAAAAGATTATTTATTTCAATAAAACAGAGTATTGGGTATCGACTACTAAGGTACCATGGTATGATGAAGAGGGGAGAATAAAAGGATTGATAGGTATATCCCGAGACATTACCAAACGCAAACAGACCGAAGAAGCCATAAAGAAAAGTCAGCAGGAATTTGCTAATCTCTTTCACAACAACCCGGAAGCCCTGGTCTATTTGGATGAAAATAGCAATATTTTAAACGTGAATCCCCGCTTTACTGAATTATTCGGTTATACCTTAGAAGAAATAAAAGGCAGAAACATTAATGAAGGATTCATTCATCCCCCGGATAAGATAGAAGAAGGAAAAAAATTAACTAAAAAAAGATCAACAGATTATCTTAATTTTGAAACCACCAGAAAGAAGAAAGATGGTACTTTGTTCCCGGTTTCCATATCTTCTACGTCCTTAGTAATAGACGGAAAAGTGAAGGGGGAGATAGGGGTATATATCGATATCACCCTATCTAAACAATTAGAAGAAAAACTGAAAGACCTTGCCCGGATCGACTCCTTAACCGGCTGTTATAACCGGAGATATGGTCTGGAGCTGCTAGATAGACAGATGAAACTATCCCATCGTAGCAAATCTCACCTTTTGCTGGCTTTTCTGGATATAGATAAATTTAAATCAATTAACGATATCTTTGGGCATAATGAAGGGGATAAGGTTTTAAAAGAAGTAACTAATCTTTTTAAATCTACCCTACGGGAAGTGGATATCATCTGTCGTATGGGAGGAGATGAATTCTTGCTAATATTCCCCAATAGTTCCTTGCAAGATTCTCTTTTGATCAAAGAAAGATTAGACCTGAATTTATCTCAATTAAATCACACCCTAAAGGCATCCTATAAGATAGACCTTAGTATAGGCTTTTCGGAATATGATCCTGATGCTCCTCTCACCATTGATGAACTAATCCGGATAGCCGACCAGAAGATGTATGAAGAGAAGAGAAAGATAAAATAAAATAATAATAAAAAATATCCAATATCAAGAGGTTGTCTTGGAAGACAAGGGGATGGAGATCATAAAAGAGTAGATTAAATCCGGAAGGATTAAAGAGGTAAACCAGCAAGTAAAGAATACTATAAGGAGTAAGATGAGAAAAAAAATTGAAATTCAAGAAGAAAAACGAACCATAGATCCCATGATAAGCTCAAATCTAATAAACATTATAAATAGCCTGCCTTTCTATGTTATGTTAGTTGATGAAGATCATCATATCCTTCTGGCTAATCATGCGGTTAAAAAAATATTTAGCGGAGACCCTGATCAGTTAATTGGCGAGTATTGCCCAAAAGCAATGCATGGATTAGACGGACCCTTCGCAGGTTGTCCCTTGGAGGAATCCGTGAAAAAAGGATGCGCTGTGGAGCGGGAGTTTATTGAACCCAAATCCGGACGATGGGTATCATCAGGAATTTACCCGACCGGACTTAAGACCTCTAATCATCGAGCAGTTTTTTTTCATATGACTCATGACATTACAGAGAGAAAACAGGCGCAAGAGAAACTGCTCTCCAGTTACCAGACTCAAGCTGTGCTCAGTAAATTATTAAATATTTCCTTATTGGATATTTCACTTGAAAAGCAACTCCAGCTTATATTAGATCACATAATGTCTATTCCCTGGCTTGAGCTAAAAAGCAAGGGGAGTATTTTTTTAGTTGAAGATAATCCGGGGTTCTTGGTGATGAAGGCTCATTACGGATTTTCTCCCCAACTATTAAAGACATGCAAAGAGATTTCCTTTGGTCACTGTCTTTGTGGTAGAGCAGCATCATCCGGTCAGGTTGAGTTCGCTGATTGCGTTGATAGCCGTCACGAGAATCAATACCAAGGAATGTCCCCACACGGCCACTATTGTGTTCCTATTCGAACTGCTGGCAAGGTAGTCGGGGTAATTAATATGTATATTGAAGAAAAACATAAACAAAATAAAAAAGAAGAAGAATTTCTTTGTGCAGTGGCTGATGTGCTAGCGGGAATCATTAAGCGTCAACGGTCAGAAGATGAAATTAAACAGAACCTGCGTGATTTGCGTCAAGCTATGGAAGGAAGTGTCGAACTCACTACCTTAATGGTGGAAGCGAAAGACCCTTATACCGCCGGCCACCAACGGCAGGTGTCTATTTTGAGTTGTGCCATAGCTCAAGAAATGAACCTTTCGGAAGAACAGATTGAAGGAACCAAGATAGCAGGGCTTATTCATGATTTAGGTAAAATTAGCATACCGAGTGAAATTCTTAGTAAACCAGGGAGGATAACTGACCTTGAATTCAATCTAATAAAAAATCACCCCCAAATTGGTTATGATATCTTGAAGACAACACAATTTCCCTGGCCGATTAAAGAAATTGTGCTTCAACATCATGAAAGAATGAATGGCTCCGGGTATCCTTCGGGTCTATCAGGTGAAAGTATTTTAATTGAAGCAAGGATCTTAGGAGTAGCCGATGTGGTAGAAGCCATGTCCTCTCACCGTCCCTACCGCCCAGCATTAGGTATCGATAAAGCCCTGGAGGAGATCTCTCAAAACAAAGGCACCCTCTATGATCCCCAGGTTGTAGATGCTTGTTTAAAGCTCTTCCGGAAAAAAGGTTTTACCTTTAAATAGCTGAAATTAGTTAAGATTGTCAGGGAATTTTACGGAGGCGGTTGTTAATGGTCAATAATTCGGTAACTTTTTCTTATGTTTCATAAAGGAAGGAAACTATTAATCAAAATACACTCTAAAATAATTTAACTATAAACCTTTTTGGTTTTTGCTAAAGAGTTTTTATTACTTAAGGCCTTTTATAAAAAAAGAAGAATTTTTATGTCTTTTGTCTTATTAATATTAAGATGTAGAAAAATTGGAAAAGACCAAGACTTTTAAGGACACAATTTTGCTTGCTGCCAGTATTTTCAGTCTTATCCTACTAATGAAACATGGGAAGCTTGAAAATCGATGTCCTTATTCCGGTTGAATTGTTCGCGCGCTAAACTTCGTGTAACAGCAGATTGCCGGTTTTACTTTACTCTCCGCTCAAATCGTACTCCCTGTGGTCGTGCGACTTTGCCAACCTGCAAAACGTTATATGAAGTTAACCATACTAAAAATTAAACTTGAGAGGAAATCGTTATGATAAAGATAAATTATCAGAAGACATTTTTTCCTGTTGGGTACTTTAAGTTTCATAAAAAGCAAGTATTTAATTTTCAGCTTAATCGTGGTTACTCATTAGGGTTTACAAAATTTGAGGATATTGAAGAAGCAGGGAAAAAAATTGAAACATTTAAAGATTGGAAAACCGAGATGGTGAAACTTGCAGAGAAGGCTGTTTCAGAGAATCGTCTTATGAATGCAGCCTTTTATTATCGTGCGGCTGAATTTTATACCTTTGATGACTCTGGCGAAAAAGAATTCTTCTATAACAAATTTTGCGAATATTTCCAATCAGCTTTTAAAGAAGATGAAATAGAACAAATCAAAATACCATATAAATCGGGCTTTCTCCCGTCCATGAGGATACCTCCTGTAAGTAAAAAACTTGGTACGATTGTTATACATGGAGGATTCGATTCTTTCCTGGAAGAGTGGTATTTCATAATGAAATTTTTAGCTGGTAATGGTTATGAAGTCATCGGTTTTGAAGGTCCCGGGCAAGGCGCTGCCCTAAGAAAATATGGGCTTGCTTTTGATATTGAATGGGAAAAACCTATAAAAGCCGTCCTTGATTATTTTAATTTGAAAAACGTAACTCTCTTCGGACTATCAATGGGAGGGTGGCTATGTATACGTGCTGCCGCTTTTGAACCGAGAATAAAGCGTGTTATAGCTTCCGGCCATGCCATTGATTATATGAAATGTTATCCTTATTTAATTCGTATCATGCACCTTTGGTTCTTGAAGCAGAAAAACCTGGAAGGTTTTATGAATAAAATGGCAAGCAAGAAATCTAAAGCAAACAACCCTCAAGGATGGATGACAAAACAGTTGATGTATATCACCCAAAAAGATAATCCGATGGAAGCGTTTGAAACCTGGCTCGCCTTGAATGAAGAGAATATTCATTCTGATAAAGTTATTCAAGATGTTCTGTTACTGAGTGGAAGAAACGACCATTTTATTCCCATAAAGATGCATAAAAAACAGATTGACGCCTTAGTAAATGCCAAATCAATTACCGATAGGATTTTTACAAAGAACGAGAATGCTCAAAATCATTGCCAGATTGGTAATATTAAATTGTTACTTGATGTAATTATTGATTGGATAAGGATTAAATCATAAATCATTCTTTAGCCATCTATCTCGTTAAGCGGTTTACCCCACTTTCCTTATCTAAAATCGGTGAACTTTTCAAGATGGATTATTCAGCCGTTTCCCAGGCTGCTAAAAGATTTGAACAAAAATGCGAAGTTAATCATGAAATAAGAGAGAAGATGCAAAAGGTGATAACAGCCTTAAAAGAAATATGAATGTCAAATGTTGAGACTCCTTTACTGCTCTCAGGAAGGAGAATCTATGATAGATTATCTAACCTATTACTATAAGCATGGCACAGAACCATTTCGAAGCCTGTCTGCGTTACCAGATAAAGAAGTCATAAAAATTATGGAAGAACTTTGCGATGACACTCTTTTTGGGGCAAGATTCAAAGATCCAATTCAGTATATGCGTAACCGAAGGCAAACGGAGCAGTGGGTACGTGAGGAGTTCATAAAAAAAGGTGGGCGACCTCAAGATGCTTATCCGATTCCAATGGTGCTTGGGGAATCCAAATGGATGGTAAAACAAGCTCCCGATCCTGATGCTCATGGGGAAATACGCATACCTCTCTCAGTCTTTACGGAGTACGATGTCAGTTTTACTTACCCAGATAGCATGATCTCTCTATGGTTTGGTAGGGAGAGACCAAAAGAATATTATCTGCCAGATTATCACGGCAAGGTTTTCACCTTATCGGAAATACTTTCAATAGTAGGAGAAAAGGGATTGCCTGAGGAAGACTGGGAAACAAATCTTCCCAATAACCTTGCTCCTTACATTGAAGCACAATTATGGAATCATAAACTGCTTAAAATATTTTAGCAGCAGCAACAGCAGGGGAAAAAATTACACCCTAATGTTGTTGCTGTTCTTACTTGTTGCATGTTAGTGTGGAAAAATTCCATAAGAGGTTAGGAAAATATTTACCTCATCATACAGAGATTGAGAAAGAATTGGAGGAAAATAATTTTATTTTAAAAAGAAGGATTTTTTAAAACTTTTGTCTTATCAATATAAAGATGCAAAAAATTTAAAAAAACTAATTTTTTTTAACCGCTGTTGGCGATTCAGTAAGGTAAATATATATTCTTGAAGTATGACAAACGAAATGTCCCCTTATCTTAATCCTCTTGTTTTATCTCAGGGAAATTTCCGAAATTATTTTCTACTAAAACATCTCACCTAATTGAACCTCTTACTAATTATTTCTTAATCAAAGTTATCTAAATATATTAAAT
>Ga0209206_10000047_pt1 | contig 23360 bp, 16 predicted proteins | sample ZodSprsou2mmetaG_FD_185478 | JGI IMG/M metagenome (GOLD analysis project Ga0209206, IMG submission 185478) | Hot spring sediment microbial communities from Zodletone spring, Oklahoma to study Microbial Dark Matter (Phase II) - Zodletone Spring... ...
GTATCCAGATGGTGTCATACCCGTATCCATCGGGAAAGCTGAGGGTTTTGGAGCTGTTCAGGAGCGTGAAATCCGTTCCTTCAACGGCTGCCTTATCACCCAGGTCTCCCGTATTGAATTCGAACGTCACCGTCGCCGAAGGTGAACCGGGCATGGCCGTGACAAGCACGGGGATCCCCACCCTGGACCCGGGCTCGGGCATGTTGACGGACTTGCCCGTAAATGCCACGAAATTCTTGGAGCTGTCGAACATGATGTACTCAGGTTCACAGGAAACCAGCAGAACAACAGCTGCAAAAATGAATAATATCTGATTGATTGTCTTTTTCATCTTTTCTGAATTTAACAGGTTTCCATTTTAATATCCGGGATTCTGTTCCATGTTCTCATTGGCATCCATTTCCTGCTGGGGAATGGGAAGTGCCCAGCGGTAATCGGGGAAGGGGATGTCTTTGTTCACAGCTCCGTCAAAATCGGTCCGGGTCAGGCTTCTGCCGGTCCTTGCCAGGTCGAACAGCTGATGACCCTCGAAACAGAGTTCCATCCTTCTTTCTTTATACACATCGGCAAGCGCGACACTGCCCAGCGGGGTGGCGCCCCGGTTGTTCCGGATCATGTTCACATCGGTCAGGGGGGTCGCTCCCGAAACGGATGCACCGTTCAGGAGGGCTTCCGCCCTGATCAGGTACATTTCGGAAATCCTCAGCACCGGGATGTTTTCCACGCGGATGCTTCCATCTACCGAAGCCTTGCCCGGATATTTCAGGTACCAGAGGGCGTCCACATAGTCCGGCGGATGGTTCCTGAACAGGGCCTTCCGGACATCGGTGTCCTCATAGAGGTCATACACATCCCTGGAGGCCGCCACATCCCCGTATCCGTTGGGATTGGAAATGTAGGCCAACCCGTCCCAGTTGTTGTGGGAAGAGTTCCCCTCGGCACCGTATATCTCAAAGATGATCTCGGGAGCGGCATCGGTCCCCCACACACCGCCGTTGTCCCATGTGGTGTATTCTGCTGCAGTATAGACGGGGAATTTACCGCTGCTGATCACCTTGGTGGCATAATCCGCGGCATTCTGCCACTGTCCCATGTACAGGTACACCCTTGCCAGCAGAGCCTCTGCTGCATATCTGGTCGCCCAGGCCTTCGGGTCGGTCCCGCCGTGCATGGGATTGAGCGGCAGACCTGCTTCTGCATCCAGCAGGTCCTGCACCACCTGGTCGTACACTTCTCCGAGGGTATTCCTGGCGGGTTCCGCATTCTCGGTTTTCAGTACCACCGGGACACCCAGCTGGGAGGCTCCGGCTCCCTGCGTGATGGGCTGGCAGAACATCCTGGCCAGATCGAAGTAGGCCAGGCCGCGCAAAAACTTGGCTTCTGCGGCAAGTGCATCCAGGTCTTCCTGTTCCACACCTGGTTCATCAATTCCTTCCTCGATCACTTCCAGCACATTATTCACCCTGGCGATCACCCGGTAAGCTTCCTGCCATAACCAGGCGGTGGCATTCGGTGTGTTGTTCCAGAGGTATTCGGTCACGTAACGGCCCGAACTGATCGGTCCGATTTTCGCATTCCCGCCCTTCAAATCGGCGTACACCACAAAGTCCCGCCCGTACCAGAAAGTATTGTACAGGCGCTCATATCCTCCGACCACCCCTGCCATTAATCCATCGTACGTGGAAAGGGTCAGCTCTGTGGTCTGGCTCAGCCGGGGCTCCCTGTACAGGAAATCCTCACATGCAGTCAGGAAGACAAGGAGTGCGACGGTCCCGACAATGATCATATTTCGTGTTTTCATCATCTTTCTAAATTTTAAACGTTAAAATGTGAGATCAAGCCCGACGACAAAGCTCTTTGACATCGGATACATTCCAAATTCAAGCCCCGAGACACCCCTCTCAGGATCCCAGAAATCAACGTTATGGAACGTGTAGGCATTCACGGCACTTCCATAGATCCTCAGGTTTGCCAGCTTTATCTTGCTCACAATGCTGGACGGCAGAGAATAGGAGAGCGTAACGTTCTTGATCCTCAGATAAGAACCATCATACATATACCTGGTATTGTAATACCCGTTGGAGTTGGTCGTGTTGTACACGAGCGGTTTGGGGGTTTTGGTGATGTCGCCCGGCTCCTTCCAGTAATCCAGCACCGTGTTCACCTGGTTGTTGCCGAACCAGTATCCGTCGGAGGCCAGGTAGTGGAGCTCCTCCACGCTCACTTTGTTCCCGTATTTGTATTCCAGGTTGATCGAAAGGGCCAGTCCGTTCCATGAAAGATCGGTGTTGATCCCGCCCAGGATTTTCGGTTCCGGCGAACCTGCGATGATCTTGGTCGCTTCGGAATAGAGATTGGTAAGCACTTTTTCATCGGGATCATCCGGATTCGGATGGTTGTACCAGAGGGCCTCCCCGTTCACCGGGTTCACTCCGGCAAAATCGTACAGGTAATAATTGTACAGGCTCTCGCCTACCCTGTGGATCAGTCGGCCGCTGATAATCTCATCCTGACCGGCCAGGTCCAGGATCTCACTGCGGTTGGCAGCGATATTGGCACCCACGTTCCAACGGACAGTCCCGGAGAGGAGGTTCACATTCACCAGGGCCTCGATCCCCGTGTTCTTCAGCTCTCCCACATTCTGCCTCAGGCTGGCAAAACCGGAAGTATAGGACAGGGGAACATCCAGCAACATGTCGCTGGTCAGCCTGTAATAGTATTCGATGGTCCCCGTCACGCGGTTGAACAATCCGAAGTCGACACCCGCATTATAAGATGTGTTCAATTCCCACGTCAGGTCAGGGTTGGCCGGACGGTCCGGTGCCATCCCGGATACCGAGTTGTATTCCCTGGAACTGTAAACGCCCCAGTGCTCGTAGTCCCCGATCCGGTCGTTTCCGCTGATCCCGTAACTGGCACGGACCTTCAGCAGATTGATCGCGTTAATGTTCTCCAGGAATGCTTCATTGTGCAGGTTCCAGCTCAATCCCACCGAGTAGAAAGTCCCCCAGCGGTTGTTGGCCCCGAAACGAGAGCTTCCGTCTGTCCGGATGCTGGCACGCAGGTAATACCTGCTGTCGAAGTTATAGTCAAGGATCCCGAAAAAAGAAGCCAGTGCGAAGTCGGATTCTCCATAGTCCCCCTCATCATCCGCAGCTGTGGATGTGTTCGGGAACGGGATGTTGGGATCCACGTTCCGGGAATAGATATAATAGTCGTTCTCCTTGTAATCAGTGGCTTCGAAACCGGCCAGCAAATTGATGTTGTGGTTGTTGAAATACTTGGTGTAGGTAGCCGTATTGGAGGTGGTGATCCCCCTGTACTTGGTCCTGGAAGTCTGCAGCGTGGCGGTCCCGGAGAAATCGGCTTCGGGCGACCAGTACCTGCGTCCCTCCCCGTCGATGTACTTGATCGAATTGTTGGATTTGAACTTCAATCCGGGGATGGGCTCCCACTCCACATATCCGGTTCCCATCAGGTTGTTCTGGTATTCCCACTGGTCGTCATGCTCGGCCGTGGCAAGCGGGTTGCTGTTGGCCCATTCGGGAATGGTCAGGTTGTAGGTGCCGTCCTCGTTTTTAATGGGTGTCCAGGGCAGGATCCCGCAGGCGGCAAAAATGGGGTTCACATAATAGAGGCTCTGCATGGCCACATCGTTCTGCTCCGAATGGTACGCATTCAGCTTGACCCCCATCCGCAAACGGTCGGTGATGGAATGGTCGATATTGGACCTTAACTGGTATTTCTTGAAATCCACCCCGTAGAATACACCTTCATTGTTTCCGTATGCGGCCGATGTATAGTGCCTTGTCTTATCGTCTCCGCCCGAGACCGACAGCTCATAGTCCTGGAGATTGCCATATCGGGTTACAGCTTTCATCCAGTTGTTCATGGGTTGCTCCAGCAGGCTGTACGGGGTATAGTAAGGATTGCTGGGATCGTCTGGATCCATTCCCGAGTTGACCATGGCAGCGCGCCTGTAATCGACGAGCTGTTCCGGGGTAAGGATGTCGAAATTATTGTCGTTGGCCAGGCTGGAGATCCCGTAGGAGGCTTTGAAGTTCACCTTCGATTTTCCGGCCGCACCACTTTTTGTGGTAATGATCACCACACCGTTTGCGGCACGCGATCCGTAAATGGAGGCCGCAGCCGCATCCTTCAGGATGGAGATGGACTCGATGTCGTTGGGATTGATACTTGCCAGGGCATTCCCGGTGTTCGTAAAATAAGTATGGTCGCCCGACATCACAGGGATCCCGTCCACAATGTAGAGAGGCTCTGTCCCCGCATTGAGGGAGCTGATCCCCCGTATCCGCATCTGGGTGGCTGCACCCGGCTGTCCGGACTGGGAAGTCACATGGACACCGGCCACCTTACCGGCAAGCATCTTGTCGAAACTGAGCTCAGGAATGTCCTGGATCTCGTCACTCTGAACAACACCTACCGAACCGGTGCTTGCCTCCCGGGTAGAGGTGCCGTATCCGATCACGACCACCTCGTCCATCCGGACGGCATCGGTCTCCATGACCACATCCAGGATCGCGGATTCACCGATGGCGACTTCCTGGGTCCGCATCCCCACAAACGAGAAGACAAGTGTATTGGCTCCCTGGGGAACCGTGATGCTGTAATTCCCGTCAAAGTCGGTCACAGTACCCACCGTCGTGCCTTTCACCACCACGGATACACCCGGCAGGGGTGAACCGTCCTCAGCACTGATCACGCTACCAGTGATCTGAAGCCCCTGTGCCTGAAGTCCGAGACTTACAGATACAAGGAGTGTCAACAGAATCGTTAATCTTTTCATAGATTATGTGTTTTAGGTTTAATAAAAGACTCTAAATTCCAAAGCATGCGATGACTATGCCCGTCAAAACTATAAAAAAAAAACAAAAGTGAACAAAAGTTAAAAAACATAAATTCTCCTTTTTTTGGTAAAACGGTCTGATTATTGTGTAAACAGCCTGATTGTCCGTCTGTTCTGGGGACCGGTGACCGAGATGATGTAAGCTCCCTTTCGTCCGAAGCTGATCTCGTTGTAACCGGGAGCGATGGCGGCAATCCTGACCAGTTTTCCTGAATAATGGTAGATGTTGGCGGTGGCGGAGAAATTGGTGGCGTTGATCACCACGATTTTCCCATCTCCCCCCTGGTAGGCATTATACATCTGGCTGTGCTGCTGGATCCGGATCCCTTCCCCCGGAGTCTGCCTGTATTCACAACCCGCACTGTTGGTTACGCTTACGGTGTAGGTGCCTGGCAGGTAGGCGATATATTCCGCCGCTGTGGCGATTGAACCGGGTATCTCTTCATTGTCGCGGTACCACTGGAATCCGGTGAAACTGGATGCGTTGCTGATCCTTAAAAGCTTATATTCCTCGATCTCGCTTTTTTCCACCCTGACCAGCGGCTCATCGGGAGCCGGGGAGACCGTAAAAAATTTGCTGGTTTCGGTGGCGCCGCACTTGTTGGTCACCTCCACCGCCAGCCGCCTGGATTCATTTCCCACAGCAACCAGTACGGTATCCCCCCCGGGATCCGAGAGAATGGACCATCCCGCTCCCGCTTCCCACCGGTAGGTGTGGCCGGGTTCTGCACTGACATAGAATTTCTGTTCCGACATGGCGCAGGGACTGTCGCGACTGGTAAGGATCCGGCTCTCATCCGGAACATCTTTCACTGCTATTGGAATCTGCAGGGTGTCGCCCGGGCCACAGGCATTCCTTGCACTGACCTCGATGGTGCCGGATTCCCTGCCCGGAATGTAATCAAGCCGGTTTCCCGTACTGCTGCCGAGCCAGTCGCCCGGGAATACCCATTCGTACTTTGCCCCGGGCAAACTATTCACCTCCGCGAAAGTGACCGTTCCCGCACAGGGGACCGTGTCGGCCACGTAGCTGTAAACGAAGGGGACCGTATCGAGCGGGGAGAGCACCAGCCAAGCATCCCGGCCCTCCCCGCAGCGGTTCACCGGTCTTACCCCCAGGGTACCGGGACCGGTCCCGATGGAGAGGGTGATCCCGCGGTCGCCGGTTTCCTGCCAGGTCCACCCGGAAGGCGGAGTCCAGACAAACCTTGCCCCCGGAACACCGGAAGCCATATAAAGCGATTCGCTGCCCTCGCACGGGTAAGGCTCTCCCTGGATCCGGGGAGTGCTTTCCGGGGGAACGGTGCAATAGACGGCCCTGAATCCTGTATCCTGACGCTGTTCATCGGAAATGAACCGGAGAAAAAGGGCTCCCGATGTGGAAATGAATTCAGCGGTTTGCAGGTCAGGGGCTCCTTCAAGGGTGGCCAGCAGGGGCGCCTTATGGTCCGTCCCGTCATAAACGAACAACCTGTCGTTTCCGGGTTCCGTGGAAAAATAATCAAAATAGAGCCGCACCGGAAGGTTGTTCTCCGGCAGGATCAGCCATCCCGCATTCATGTCAGGCAGGTATTCCGGAGCGGAGGTAAGGATGAATTCCCCGTTGTTGCCGTTCAGTTCCGTCAGACCCGACGCATAATACTCCTCCTCCATTCCCGAAACGACCAGTCCGAAGTCCTGTGCATTTTCCTGCAGAGACTCCTTGTGGGAGGCGGTGATCGTATAGAATCCTTTTTCCGGGTTCTCCAGCAGGATCTGCTCCACATTGTCCAGACGGTTGTCGCCCGTGGAAGCAACATTTTCCGGATGCAGGGGATCCAGCACCCAGGGCATGAACACCTCTCCGTCCGCTTCCCTGACCAGTCTCAGGTCCAGATCATTGACCAGGATCCGGTTCACAGGATCGAGTTCAGGCTCGGAATACAACCCGGGCGGATCGGTCCAGCAGAGGGTGACTTTCACCGGGAGCGTCCCTTCCGAGAACAGCCGGATGCTGTATTGCTGATCCTCGGCCAGCGTGATCCGGCGGACATGGTCAAATGCCGGATCAGCGAGCAGGTCGGCCGCGGACAGGGTATTCATGACCCCCCAGCCGAATTTGTAATCCGGACCCGGGTTCCCCGCATCATCGGCTGTTTGGAGAACGAGCCCTTTCAATTCGGCCGAGGTGAGATATGTGCTGTCCAGGCTGTAGTGCAGTTCCTGCAGAAGCGCCAGCGATCCGGTGATGCCCGGGGCCGACATGGAAGTTCCGCTGCTGTTCCTGTATTCCCTGTCGTTTCCCGACCAGGCCGAATAGAGCGCCACCCCGTTTGCCACAATGTCGGGCTTGATCCTGCCGTCATCCGTGGGACCGAAGGTGGAAAAATCGGTGACCAGAACATTTTCCCTTCCCAGGTATCCGTCGGGGAGGTCCTGGATGGCTCCCACCACCAGGATGTTCTTTGCGTTTCCGACCGGACCCATGGAGTCGAAGCCCTCGATCCCCCCGTCTTTCTGCCGCACCTCGGTGGAAAGGGTCCATTCCCCGTTCTCGAAGACATAATGCGCGGCCCCCGGCGAGGGCCCCTCTCCCCTGTCGTTCCCGGCCGACTTGACGATCAGGTAAAAGGGATTCTCATGGGCCACCCTGTCATATTCCTGCGTTTCCCGGTGATAGAACCCGAAAAGGTAATCCTCCTCCCTGCTCAGCCGGACATCCCCGTACCATTCCCACCGCTCCCTTTCACTGTTGTAGTCCCATCCCGTGATGTACCCGTATGAATGGTTAGAAAGCAGGAGTCCCGCCCCGGCGGCGATTCCCATCTCCCTGATGTCGTTGTCCCAGTCGTACCCCTCCAGAAAGGCACTTCCGGCCATTCCTTTCGCCCTGGCATTGATACCAGCCGCACCGACCGTCCCCGCCACATGGGTGGCATGTCCGATGGTGTCGGCCTGAGTGTCGATGATCCTGGCCCGTTCATCGAATTCCGCGTGCGTGCTCCGGAACACACCACCGTCCCAGAATCCCACCACGATCCCCGCACCCGAAAGTCCGTATCCAGCACCTCCTCCTTCCCAGACCATCTGTGTGGAGATGGTTTTGGCGGCGTTCAGATTGTGTGTCGTCAGGTACTCGGGCACCCCGTTGGGATTCCGCCCCCGGATCTCCACCACCCTGCCCTCCGGATATACCCGCCGGACGGTCAGACCTGCCTCTTCAGCAAATTGCTCGGCACTGATCTTCTCCGGATCCGGGGAAAGGGAGAGGGTGGCCCTGCGCCGCTGTTCCACGGATTCCTTCCCGGTCAGATAGACCTGTGCAACCAGGCCGGTCACGCAACCTGAAAGAAAAACCAGGAGGATCAGACGCTTCATACGGGTAGTCATCAATTATTTAATACGGATCAGGTCCATGATCTGATCCTTCATCTCCAGGGACCTTCTCAGCAACTTCTCACCGGAGTCGAGGATTTCCTGCACTTCGGGAAGCGCTTTCACATCGGTGGCATTGACCTGCACATTCAGCCAGGACCCCTCGATTCCGGCATGCAGTGCGAGGGCACCAACACCTGCGTCGGTGACACTCCCGGGATTTCCAAACCGCACCATCGCCTCTGCCACCTCATAGCCCTGATAGGCGGTGACCATGACTTCAAACGGCACCCGGATGGCATGGACGGTCGCCTTCTCGACGGCCGATTCCCGCAGTTTTTTCTCCTCCTTCGTTCCTTTTGGCATCCTGAAGGCTTCCAGGATCCCGTTGAAGGCCCGGGTATCTTCGTCCACCAGGCGAAGCAGTTTCTCCTGGATCAGTTTGCCCCTGTCGGCCCAGTCCGAAAACTCTTCCCATCGGTCGTCCCACCCCCTTTTATGGGAGCTCAGATTGGCGACCATGGTGGCCAGGGCAGCACCCAGGGCACCCATGTATGCACTGACCGATCCGCCACCGGGGGCAGGGGATTCCGAAGCGGTCTCTTCCATGAATCCCCGAACGGTCAGATCGGCCAGGTTTTTTTCACCCCGATCCCTCAGCCTGTATTCGATGATTTTCTCTTCCGGATTGAAGGGGTGTAGTTCATCCAGGCCCATGGACTTCACGGCGATCTTGATCAGCTCGCTGTCAGAAACCCCAGTGGAGCGCTGCTGTTTCCTCAGAAAATAGCGGCCTGCTTCCAGCATGGCGCTGAGGGGGACCAGCCCCACCAGCTCCGAACCGGTCACCCGGACCCCCCTTGCATCGGCTCTTTTGCACACCTCGTCGAAAGCAAGATGAATGGGGGTGACCGAAATGTTGGTCAGGTTCATGGAGATCTGTGCCACCCCGTATTCCTCGATGAACCACCCGATGGCCTTCACTTCCTTCAGTGTACCGGGGATCATCACCGGATTCCCCTTGCTGTCTTTGACAACCTCCCCGGTAATTGGATTCCCCCTGCGTTTTGCCCGGCCCTTTTCCCGCACGTCAAAGGCAATGGCGTTGGCCCTCCGGGTGGAAGTGGTGTTCAGGTTCACGTTGTATGCCACCAGGAAGTCCCTTGCTCCAACGGCAATGGCCCCGGTACGGGGGACAAACTCCGGGGGACCGAAATCCGGTTTCCCCCCGTCTGTCTGCAATTTGTCCTTCAGCCCCTCGTATTCACCGGCCCTGACCGTGGCCAGGTTCTTCCGCTGTGGTGCGTATGCTGCATTTTCGTAACAGTACACCGGGATCTTCACCTCTTTCCCGATCCGTTCCGCCAGCTTCCTGGCATAATCCACCGTTTCCTCCATGGTAATCCCGGAAACCGGCACCAGGGGACAGACATCGGTGGCCCCGAAACGGGGGTGCTCGCCGTGGTGCCTGCTCATATCGATCAGTTCCGCCGCCTTTTTCACAGCCTGGAAAGCGGCCTCGACGACCGCCTCGGGTGCTCCCACGAACGTGACCACCGTCCGGTTGGTCGCCCTGCCGGGATCCACATCTAGCAATTTGACCCCGTCTACCGATTCGATCCGGCCGGTGATCTGCCGGATGACCTCCATATCCCTCCCCTCGCTGAAATTGGGGACACATTCTATGATCCTGCTCATAAAGCTGGCATGATTTTTCCGTTTAAAATTATTTTCCCGATCTGGCTGGTCCCGTACGCATAAGGCATGAATCCAAAGCTGGGCATCGGCTTTGTGATGATCAGGCTGGCCGTTTTGCCCACGGCCACCGAACCGTGTGTCTTCTCAACTCCCATGGCATATGCCCCGTTAAGGGTCACCGCATTGAGCACCTCGTGGGGAAGCATCCGGAGCTGCATGATCCCGAGTGACATGACCAGCTCCATGTTTCCCGAGGGAGAGGAACCGGGATTGTAGTCAGATGCAAGTGCAACGGGCAGACCGGCATCGATCAGTTTCCGGGCAGGGGCATAGCTCATTCCCAGGAAAAGGGATGCCCCGGGCAGAAGGGTGGGCATTGTGCGGCTTTTCTTCAGCACCCTGATCTCTTCCTCACCCACAAATTCCAGGTGGTCCACAGAACGGGCCCCACAGGCCACTCCCACCTGGACGCCTCCTGAAAAATCCAGCTCGTTAGCATGGATCTTCGGGACCAGCCCGTATCCGGCACCGGCCTCCAGGATGGTCCGGGTCTGTTCCACGGTGAAGAAACCGCGGTCACAGAAGACATCAATGTAATCGGCGAGCTGTTCGGATGCCACTGCCGGGATCATCTCCTCCACGACCAGTTTTACATAACGGTCCGGATTGGATTTGTAAGCACCGGGGAATGCATGCGCCCCCAGGAAGGTGGATTTCACGGTCAGGGCAGTCTCCTCACCCAGCCTCCTGATCACCCGAAGCATTTTCACCTCATCCCTGGTATTGAGCCCGTACCCGCTTTTGATCTCCACGGCACCCGTTCCGGATGCGATGATCTCAATGGCCCTGGGCAGGGATTGTTCGAAGAGCTCCTGCTCGGAGGTGGCCGACAAGAGAGCCGCCGAGTTCAGGATCCCTCCTCCCCTTCTGGCGATCTCCTCGTAACTCATTCCCCTGATCTTGTCTTCGTACTCCTTTTCCCTGCTGCCCGCGTAAACCAGGTGGGTGTGGGAATCACAGAACGCGGGCATGACCATTCCCCCGCCGCAATCCAGTACCTCATCGTCCTTCTGCAGGGTGGGTTCTCCTTCCCCAAAACCTGTGATCAGTCCGTCCTCAATCACCAGCCAGGCAGCCTTCAGGGAGTCCACCTGTTCCATCTCTGTCCCGGCAACCATTTCCCTTGGTGACTTCTCCACCATCAGCAGCCGGTCGATATGGATAAGGACCAGTCTCATGACACGAAGATAGGAAAAATCATCGGAGCAGGTATGCGACGGCCACTCCCAGGTAATTCCCGATGGCGTACCCGATCACCCCGATGATCATCCCCGGGATCACCACCTCCTTGTTGCGGAGGGCGGCGGCCACCACCGGAACGAAGGGAGGCGAGTTGGAAAGGGCCGTGGAGGTCATGATGTAATCATCCACAGTGATCCCGAAGATCCATGACAGCAGGGAGTGGAGCAGCAGGGATCCGGTGATCACGAGCAGGATATAAAAGAAGATGTTCAACATCAGCTCGAAGGACTCTGGGGCAAAGAGCGCCCTCAGATCCGCCTTGGAAGCCACGATCACACAGAACATGTAGATGAAATACATGCCCAGCTGAAAAGATTTTTTGATCCGGTTGATCCCGGGGACCAGCGAGGCCAGGATCCCCAGGGTGGTCACGGACAGGATGGCCGCCGTGTCCCTCGCATCCCCCTCAAACAGCAGGGACAGACCGTAACTCAGGCCGAAAATGACCAGGGTGATCCCCAGTGCCTTTGCCAGTCCGGGAAGGTTGGAGCGGCTGAAAAAACCGGTATAGGATTCAAAGTCACTCACCGAGAGGGCAGCCTCCTTCTCATTGAACCGGTCATCCCTGCGGTAGGGTTTCATGAACAGCGAGAAGAACGGTTTTGCACCGGTGATCAGGAACAGCAGAACCAGTGCACCCACGGCTAGTTCCACCGTATGGGTGAGGATGTAGAGGTCCTCATCCACGTTCAGTCCCCTGGCAATGGCAGCCAGGTTGGGTGTTCCGCCCGTATACACCCCGATCATCATCCCGGAGATCTTCCAGATTTCCGGGATCCGCTCCCTGAAAATGAAAAAACCGGCGAAAACCAGGACCACCACGGAAACCACCCCCAGCAGTAGGGAGACAAAGGTGGTCCGGGCCATTCTTGCCCACTTCACCACATTCTCCGAAAACAGCACCAGCGGGATCCCCAGCAGAATGGTGGCTCCCATCAGGGTACCCTGAAAATCCGAAATGGATTCGGGAATGATGTTCACATTGCCCAGGATCAGGCCGAAAATGTAGCAGATGACCACGATCCCGATCTTGTTGATGATGGAGAGCCGTGTTGCCAGGTAAAGAATCAGTGCGGGGAACAGGAAATAGATGAGAATGACGATTGCACCCATGATCGCAGTTTAGAATGAACTGCCGAAGATAATAAATTCTCCCGAATGACTTTCAGGGACAATCTTCAAAGCTCTTCTCGTACTGGTCGATGGCCCTCTGGCTCATGCCCATGCTGGAAAATCCGCCGTCATGATACAGGTTCTGCATGGTCACTTTCCTGGTAAGGTCAGAGAACAGGGTAATGCAGTAATCCGCACAGTCCTCCGCGGTGGCATTCCCCAGGGGAGACATCCGGTCGGCGAAATCCTCCAGTTTGTCAAATCCGCTGACCCCGCTGCCTGCGGTGGTCGGTGTGGGCGACTGGGAAATGGTGTTGATCCGGATCCGTTTCTCCCGGCCGTAAATATACCCGAAGCTCCTGGCAATGGATTCCAGGATCGCTTTCGCATCGGCCATGTCGTTGTACCTGGCAAATGTGCGCTGAGCGGCCACATAGGAGAGCGCCACCACGGAACCCCACTCACTGATCGCATCCAGCCTCCTGGCGGTGCTCAGGATCTTGTGCAGGGAAAATGCCGACACATCCAGGGTTTTATGATAATAGTCGTAGTTGAGCACATCATAATCGAGCCCCTTTCTCACATTGGGGGACATCCCGATGGAATGGAGCAGGAAATCGATCTTCCCCCCCAGGACCTCCATGGACCTGTTGATCAGGTTCTCAATATCTTCAAGACTGGTGGCATCGGCAGCGATCACCTCCGCCCCGATCTTTTCCGCAAGCTCGTTGATGGTGCCCATCCGAAGGGCAATGGGAGCGTTTGTGAGCACGATGGCGGCCCCTTCTTCATGGGCCCGCTCGGCCACCTTCCAGGCAATGGAGCGGGAATTCAGCGCACCGAAAATGATGCCTTTCTTGCCTTCAAGTAGATGATATGCCATATGTTTCGGATTTGGTTGGTTGGATTCTGCCCTGATAACAAATATAGGCGCGGATTGTGCGATGAAAGGTTCATACCCCCAGCAGGACACGGGCGTTGGAAAGTGCCGCCTCGGTCACTTTCTCGCCCGACAGCATCTTGGCAATTTCTGTGATGCGCTCCGCCTGATCAAGCTTCCTGATCCTTGTATAGGTGGCCTCGCTGGTATCTTCCTTGAAAACGACGAAGTGTTCCGCTCCGCGGGAGGCGACCTGCGGCAGGTGGGTAATGGCGATCACCTGTCTGCCCGAGGCGAGATGGTCCATGATCCCCCCGACCTTGTCGGCAATCTCACCGCTCACCCCCGCATCAATCTCGTCAAAGATGAGCGTGGGCATCCCCTTGCGGTCCGATACGAGGGACTTGATGCAGAGCATGAGCCTGGACACCTCACCGCCCGATGCCACCCTGGAGATCTCCTCCAGCGCCATCTGCTTGTTGGCTGAGAATAGGAACCTGACCTCATCCCGCCCGTACATGTCATACGCTTCCTTCTGTATCACATCCACACTGAACCTGGCGTTGGGGATCCCCAGCTGCCTGAGCTGTTCCTGCACCTGCTCCTGCATCTCCCCACCAGCTTTCATCCTCTTCCCGTGCAGCGCCTGTGAACGGCTTTCCATCTCTGCCAGCAGAACGGCCCGCTCTTTTTCCAGCTTTCCGATCTTCTCATCGGAGAAGGTCAGATCGTTGATCTTTTCCTCCAGACGGTCCCTGAGCGAAATCAATTCTTCCAGGTGCTTCACCCGGTGCTTCTGCATCAGTCCGTAAAGCAAATCGATGCGTTCCCGGAGCTGTTCCAGTTTGCCCGGTTCCATCCGGGCCTTTTCTGCATGGCTTTCCAGTTCCGAGAACAGGTCCTTCAGTTCAATGTATGCCGATTCCACGCGGGTGGCGAGCACTCCGGCCGGATTGAAGTACCCGGAGATCCTGCCCAGCTGAAGCAACGCTTCCCTCAGCTGGTCAAGCACACCGGATCCTTCCGCATTGAACAACTGCGCGGTCAGATTGAGGGATGTCCGGATCTCCTCGGCATGTTCGGCATGCTGCAGGTCGGTTTCCAGGATCTCCATCTCCCCGGACTTCAGGTGCGCCGATGCCAGCTCATTGTACTGGAACTGCATATAGTCCAGGTCCTCTTTCATCCGCGCGATCTCATTCCTCACCTGGTCCAGGTCCCTGCTTACATCCAGGTAAGCGGTGTAAACGGACCGGTAACCGGCCAGATCTGTCTTTGTCCCAGCCAGGTAGTCGATCACTTCCATTTGGTAAAGATGGTCATGCAGCTGCAGGTTCTGGTGCTGGGAGTGAATATCCACCAGTCTCTGGCCCAGCTCCTTCAGCAACGGCAGGTTGACCGGTGAATCGTTGACGAATGCCCTGGATTTTCCGGCGGGCGAGATTTCCCTCCTGATGGTCGTCACCGGTTCAAAATCCAGTTCATGCTCCTCGAAAAGCGGACGGTCCGGTTCCTCCAGGGCAAACTCGCCCTCCACAATGCATTTCGCATCCTTCAGTTTCAACAGGGATGTGTCCGCACGCTGACCCAGAATCAGCGAAAGCGCGCCCATCAGGATGGATTTCCCCGCCCCGGTCTCCCCCGTAATGGTGGTAAACCCATCCCGGAAGCGGATCTCCAGTTCATCGATCAGCAGGTAGTTTTTTATATAGATGGACCGGATCATCAGCGGACCTGGCTGGTTTGCTCCAGGATGGCGTCGTACTTGTTCTTGTTGGTCCTGTCCACCTCCGTCAGGATCGTATGGGCACGGCTGCGTTCCTCGGGGTAGGACTCGGTGTAGACATTCACCAGTTCATCGGCTTTGGCGTCAAATACCACCTTGAGCAGGTACATGTAAGGATCGGGGCGCTTCCTGTGAACCTGCTGCAGCAATTCAAGGGCATTGGTGATCTCGGCCCGTCCTTCGGCCACTTTTTCGTCCATCACATCCAGTCCCAGGCGGTGGTACCTGTAATTGAATTCCCTCACCGGTTCATACTCGGCATCCAGCATATCCTTCACGAGCCAGTACCGGCTTTTGTGGGCCAGGTCGTCCATGGGTTTCCATCCCGCCTCCGGGGCATTCGCGCTCTGGGCGTTCATTACGATCCTTTCGGCATTTGTAAAATAAGGAGTACCCCCGAAAAGAGAAAAGGTATCGTAGTCGAGTCCCAGGATAAAATAGGCATAGAAAGCCAGCAACGAGGTAAGACTGGAAGTGTGTGAGTTAAGATCAAACTCCAGCGGGGAGAATTCCACATACCTGAAGTGGATGTCATTGTCCACGAAATTGAAGGTGGTGGTGTTGTAATTGGTATTGAAAACCGGTCTGCGCGCCTGTATCTGCAGGGTTCCCTTGAATTCATCGGCGGACAGCTGTTCGGTGATATTGAACATCAGGTTGCACTCGATCCGCTCTTCCATGGTGTATACGTGGTTGGTCCACACCCGGTTGTTCATGAACTCATAGATGGCGTTCTGCAGGGTCTGGAACACCTGTTTGTTGGTCCCCTGGATCTGCTGGCTCACGATCTGCACATTGCATCTCAGTTCCTGTCCCGCCAGCCGGAAGGAAAAAAGCATGATCAATAAAACAATTCCCGTCTTACGCATTGTCAATCATCTTTATCACCTGTTCCACAAGATCATCGGCCACCTGCCGTTTCATTCGGAGCCCCGACTCGGTCATGTTCCCCGACCGGTCGATCACCGTTACCCTGTTGGTATCCGTCCCAAATCCTGCACCCTCGTCCCTGAGCGTGTTGAGCACGATGAGATCCAGGTTTTTCCGGTAAAGTTTTTCACCTGCATTCCGCAGTTCATCGTCCGTTTCCAGTGCAAATCCCACAAAGATCTGCTTCTCCTTCTTTTCCTTTCCCAGGGTGGCGGCGATGTCCACGGTGGGTCTGAGCCGGATCGTCCATTCATCCCCTCCCCGCTTTACCTTGGAGGCTGAAATCTCAGCGGGAGTATAATCCGACACGGCTGCGTTGAACACGGCCACATCCACCTCCCCGATCACCCGGCGGCATGCCTCGAACATTTCAGCAGCTGAGGCCACGCGGACCAGGCGGATCCCCGGAGCCCGGGTCTCCAGTGAAACCGGTCCGGATACAAGGATCACCTCCGCCCCTGAAGCGGCAAATGCCTCAGCAAGGGCATACCCCATTTTCCCGGTCGAGTGGTTTCCAATATAACGGACCGGATCAATGCTTTCTTGCGTGGGACCGGCGGTGACCAGTACCTTTTTGTTCAGGAGTTTTTTTTTTGAGGAATCCGGCCGGAAATCCCTGATGATCTGCACGATCTCCTCCGGTTCGCGCATCCGTCCGGGACCTTCAAGTCCGCTCGCAAGCGGCCCCTCGGCGGGTTCAATGAGATGCACCCCGTACCGGGTCAGGATCTTCATATTTTCCTGGGTGGAGGGGTGCAGGTACATGTCCGAGTCCATTGCCGGTGCGATCATCACCGGGCAACGGGCGGACAGGTAGGTGGCCACGAGCAGGTTGTCGGCGATGCCGTATGCCATTTTTCCCATGGTGGTGGCGGTGACCGGGGCAACAAGCATCAAATCCGCAGAAATGCCCAGCTCCACGTGGCTGTTCCATTCCCCATCCCCGGCACGGAAAAACTCCGACAGCGCCGGTTTACCTGAGATGGCTGCGAAAGTCACGGGATTCACGAACTCTGAAGCCGCCGGGGTCATGACCACCTGCACACCGGCACCTTCCCGGAGCAGGAGTCTGAGCAGGTGCACCGCTTTATAGGCGGCAATGCTTCCTGTAACTCCCAGAACAATGTGTTTTCCTGTGAGATCCATCAGGAAGATAGATTGGTTCTATTGTTCGATCTCCGGTGCCTCGTTGATCCGGAAGTAGATCTGGTCCTCGGTCATTTCCTGCAGGGAGATCAATGCAGGTTTCGGCAAGCGTTCAAAAAACTTGGAGATCTCGATCTGCTCGGGATTCTCGAAGACCTCCTCCAGATTATCTGTATAAGAAGCAAACTCTTCCAGCTTCCTGTTGAGTTCCTGCTTCATTTCCACACTGATCTGGTTGGCCCTTTTTGAGGCAACCACGACCGTCTGATATATGTTGCCGGTCGCCTCATCCAGCTCATTCAGATCCCTCGTGACCGTGGTCAGCGGTGCTTTCGTTTTTTTGTAATCCATGATTTATGATTCGTTATCGTGATTTGCCAGGAATTCATTGGCCGATTCGAAGATCTTCCGGGCTTCCCTTGTGTAAGGTCCGTCGGGAAATTCTCCGATGAAACTGTAATATTCATCCACCGCCGCCTGGAAGCGCTCCCTCTGTTTTGCGGGGACACTGTTGTCGGCCAGCAGGTAGGATGATTTAAGAATCAGGAACAACAATTCTTCCCTGTATTTTGTATCCGGATACTGCATCAGGCTGTTCCGCAGCGCGAGGATGGCCGAATTGTAATAACCCAGGTCATAGTAAAGCCTTGCGCTGATGTAGGATTTCTCCACCAGCTTATCGCTCATCTCGGTGATGATCTGGCGGCATTCATCCAGCCTGTCGGAGGCCGGGTATCTGACCATGAACATCTGCATGGCCGTGATGGCTTTGTGTGTGTACTCCTGGTCCAGTTCGGGCCGGGGGGACATCTTATAATAGCAGTATGCCGTCATGAAGTCGGCTTCCTCCAGGAATGCGCTGTTTGGATAGGTGGTGGAAAGCTCGCTGAAGTAGTGCCCCGCCATCATGTAGTCCCGCTGGCCGTAATAACTCTTCGCCTGGTAATACTTCACCGTATCCGCCCTGATGGTCCCCCTGTAGATGTTGGCCACCTGGTCGAAGAGGGTGGCGGCGCGCACATACTCTCCCGCCTCGTAATATTCGAGCCCTTTGTCATATTTCAGCTGAATATCCCTGCTCTTGAGCAATTTTTCATATTCCCCGCATCCGGCCAGTATGAGGACAGCCAGCACAGCCAAAATTCCCGGCCACCGCATAACCCTGATTTTTAACATGGCGCAAAAATACAATTAAAGATTTATATATGAAACAAAAAGCATTTCATTTTATTGCCCTTTGTTAAGTGTTTACACCCCATGGTTAATGTGGTTCGGGGACAAATCATCGTATCGGGGGTCATCTTTATGCAGCGATCAAAAAAAAAGTTAAATTTGCAGCCGTCATTGACATAAAAAAACCAAATCCGTGGACATTTTTGATAGAATTACCAAGAACAGGGGCCCGATCGGACAATACCAGAGTGCCGGACACGGGTATTTCACCTTTCCCAAACTTGAAGGAGAACTCTCGGCACATATGAAATTCCGGGGCAAGGAGGTGCTTACCTGGAGCCTGAACAATTACCTGGGTCTGGGGAACCACCCCGAAGTGAGAAAAGCGGATGCTGCCGCGGCAGCCGATTACGGAATGGCCTACCCAATGGGAGCAAGAATGATGTCGGGCCAGACGCGCAGGCATGAGGAACTGGAGCAAAAGCTGGCCGCTTTCGTCATGAAGGAGGATGCGTTCCTTTTGAATTACGGATACCAGGGAATGGCCTCCATTATTGATGCCCTCACTTCCAGAAACGATGTGATCGTATACGATTCCGAATCCCACGCCTGCATCCTTGACGGAATGAGGATGTCGCTGGCCAAACGATTCGTATTTCCTCACAACAACATGGAAAACCTGGAAGTCCAGATGGGAAGGGCGGTGAAAAAAGCTGCCGAACAGGGAGGCGGTGTCCTCGTGATCACCGAGGGGGTCTTCGGGATGGCGGGTGACCTGGGCAACCTGAAAGCCATTGCTGCCCTGAAGGACAGGTTCGATTTCAGGCTGCTGGTGGATGATGCGCACGGGTTCGGCACCATGGGTGCCACCGGAATGGGGACCGGCGAGCATTTCGGTGTCCAGGACAGGATCGATCTCTATTTTTCAACCTTTGCCAAGGCGATGGCGGGGATCGGTGCTTTTGTGGCCAGCAAAAAGGAGGTGGTGGATTACCTCCGGTACAACATGCGGTCCCAGACCTATGCCAAGTCCCTTCCCATGCCCATGGTGATCGGTGCACTGAAAAGACTTGAGCTGCTTCAGACCAGGCCCGAACTGAGGGAGAACCTCTGGAACGTGGTCAATGCATTGCAGTCGGGGCTGAAGAAAGCGGGTTTTGACATCGGCAAAACACAATCGCCCGTTACCCCGGTATACATGCACGGCGGACTGGTCGAGGCAACCAACCTGATCCTGGACCTGCGAGAAAATTACGGCATTTTCTGTTCCATGGTCATTTACCCGGTGGTTCCCAAGGGGGACATCCTCCTGCGGCTGATCCCCACCGCCGTACACACCATGGATGATGTCAGAGAGACCATCGAGGCCTTCACCGCATGCCGTTCCAAGCTGGAATCTGGCGTATACAATAAAGAAACTTTCACAGATATTAGTAATCTGCGAAGTTAGGAAGTTAGGTTACCTGGACCAGCGCCTTCTTTTCAGCCGGATGAGTTCTTCCTCCTGGTATGAGATGAATGCCCGGAGGGCATCGATCTGCTCCTGCTGTTCCTTGACGGCCTCCACCAGCAAGGGGACCAGCGCATTGTAGGCAATGGCCCCGGTACTGTCCTGCATGATCTTCACCGCTTCAGGGACCACCAGCGCCACTTCACGGGCCACAAAACCCAGCCGGTAGCCGTCACCCTCCCCTCCGCCACTGTCGCCCCGGTACCTGAAACGAATCCCCTTCAGCTGCCTGACCGCTTCCATGGGGGATTCGATGGGGGCCATCCCCTCCATCATGCTGCCGTCTGCACCTGTATAGGTTCCCTGCATGGACCACTGCCATCCCCTGCCGTTCACGAAAAAAACATCCCTTCCCAGGCCACTGTTCCAGAGGAAGTAGGAGCCCGCATCGTTGTGGTGCACCCTCGTCCAGAACGCCCTTCCCCAGGGGGGTGCATAGGAATCCACCAGGCCTTCGCCGTACACGTGCAGGCGTGTGACCGGATTGTTCGTGCCGATCCCCACATTCCCGTCGGGTTTCACTTTCAGCTGGGCAGCCGCCGGCCCGTGGACAAACAGCAGCAGACAAACCACCGTGAAATCTGCAAATCTTATCTTTTTCATAACAGTCAATATTTTATTCCTCATCCCTGCTCATACGCCGGAGCAGGTCACTCTTCCCTGTTTACATCCAGGTAAAGCTGTGCTCCCGTGGGAACCTGGAAATCCCCCCTGATCTCGATCCCCTCCGTGGCACGAAGGGTCACATCCGTGAAGGGCGGGACCACATTCACACAGCTGTCACCCCCGACGGAAATGGTTTTTATCACCCGGTCCGGGATGAAGGAGAAATCATAATGGCAGGTATCGATGTCCCCGGTGTCGAACCTGAGCCGGTATAGCCTCACGTAATCCACATGCATGGATGAAGGGAACGGGGTGGTCCTGTCGGGAAGCTTCCAGGGCGAGATGGCCAGGTTCAAAATGATCCGCACCGGATCAATGATCCCAGGATTGGCCGAATTCCTGACCATCTTCCCGTTCACGTACCAGATGATCTTTGAGGGGCTCCATTCCACCGCATAGGTATGGTAGGTGTTTTCGTAATCAGGGATCTCCACATCCATCTGGTGGCAAAGAATATCCGGATCGGTTTCCGGACACATCATGTCTTCGAGGTACTCGCAGTCGCAGTCATTTTCCCCGCAGTCGCAGTAACCGATGTGCAGGTTGGTGCCCATCACCGTGGAGGGATAATTGCCAAGCATCTCAAAAATGTCGATCTCAGCCGAATTGTGCCTGGCCGGGTCATCCCCCACAAATGTCCAGAAGGCAGGCCAGAACCCTGTGCCGTGGGGCAGTTTGATGCGCGATTCCAGGTAGCCGTACCGGATATAATGATCTTCCGTGGTTTCAATCCAGCCGGAGGTATAGTCGTAGGTCCGCTTCACCTCTTTCCCTGCCGATCTTTCTTTGTACCTGTACCGCTCATCCCTGGCGGTGATCACGAGTGCGCCGTCAGACGTGCGGATGTTCTCCACCCTGTCGGTGTAAACCTGCGGCTCCCCGTAATGATCGAAATGATGGGCCACTTTCCAGACAGCCGGATCAAGGGTGTCAAAGGGTTCATCGAGCACCAGCTGCCAGTGGGGATCCGTTGCGGGAGTCTGCCCGGCTGACAGGGTCCAGGACGCAAACAGGAATATCCGGATGAAAGTCCGTATCATCGCGGGGACAAGGTACTAAAAATCCCTTCCTGTTGAGGACCGGCTAGTCCAGTTCACCCAGGTACCTTTCGGCATCAATGGCAGCCATGCAACCGGTCCCGGCGGCAGTGACCGCCTGCCTGTAAACCTTATCCTGCAGGTCTCCGCAGGCGAAAACACCCGGGATTACGGTCTTCGTGGTTCCCGGCACGGTAATCACGTACCCGGTCTCGTCCGTTTCCAGGTATTCGCTGAACACCTCTGAATTGGGCGTATGTCCGATGGCGAGGAAAAGCCCGTCAATGTCCAGCCGGACGATCTCCTCTCCGGGCTCGCCTTTGTTTTTGAAAAGATCCACCCCCGTCACCACCTGGTCCCCCAGCAATTCCTTCACCTGGTGTTTCCAGAGGATCTCGATGTTCTTCGTGTTGAAAACCCTTTTCTGCATGGCCTTGGAGGCCCGCAGCTCATCCCTGCGGACGATCATGTACACCTTGCTTGCGAGACCTGCCAGGTATGTGGCCTCTTCGGCGGCAGTGTCGCCACCGCCCACGACGGCTACCACCTTATCGCGGTAGAAAAAACCGTCACATGTGGCACAGGCAGAAACACCCGAACCTTTGAATCTTTCCTCCGATTCGAGTCCGAGGTATTTTGCGGTGGCCCCTGTGGCAAGGATCACGGTATCAGCTTCTATGAGTGTTCTCTCATCGATCTCCACCTTTTTCACCTTCCCGCTGAAGTCCACCCGGGTGGCCATGCCGAAACGGACCTGTGTCCCGAAACGTTCCGCCTGCTTTTTAAGATCCTCCATCATGGCAGGTCCGTCCACCCCTTCCGGGTAACCCGGGTAATTCTCCACCTCCGTTGTGGTGGTCAGCTGTCCCCCCAGCTGCATTCCGGTGTAGAGTACCGGCTTCAGGTTGGCACGCGCAGCATAAATGGCCGCCGTGTAGCCGGCCGGTCCCGAACCCAGGATCAGGCATTTTACATGTTCCGAAACTTCCAGTGCTTTTTTTCTGCCTGCAGATTCCCCGGGCTGGCTGCCCATCGGTTTAAACAAATCCATATTCTGACGTGATTTCTTTATATATTTATTTGAATTGCATGCTTCTGATCAAATTCGGGACCAAAGGACATCCCGGCAGCAGATCAGGTCCTGTTTCGGACATACTTGCATATCCCATGGTCCTGAATACCGGAAATAATGACGGGATGGCAGTCCATCGCCTGTTCATTTTACCATTTTCGCCTTTTGAGATGTTGAAATGAATTCCTACATTTGCAGACAGACTGACCGGGGTGTGGCGCAGTTGGCTAGCGCACTTGCATGGGGTGCAAGGGGTCGTACGTTCGAGTCGTATCACCCCGACGGATGTCGAACGCAATCAGTAAAAAATCAGCTGGTTGCGTTTTTTTTTATGCCAATTTTTTTAGGATTTCTGCACAACCGATTTGGACGAATTTGGACGAATTTTTTCACGCTACCCCTTGCAGGACGGGCCTTACAGAGAGAAATACCTTTGTGAATTTCCGGATCCGGAGATCCTTATTTCTGAGCTCCTCATTCCGTTCATGTATGACGGCTTTTAATAACCTGATAGCCAGCCTGGTCACCTGGTCCTGATTGCTCATTCTGAGTGAATGTTCCACCTTTGCCTTCACCTGGTTGAAAATGGTGCAGACCATTGTATACCCCTCCGGACCGGGCCAGCTGCTTAAAGGATTACCTGCAAGGAATTTCCAGGTGAAGATCTGTTTATCCCTATCCGGGAGATCGAGCACGTTAAGGACCTCCCTGATCCTGTTGAAACGCTTTACTATAATCTCATTCGGGTCCTCTTCTTCGTATTCCTGATCCTCAACTTCCAGAAACCAGGGATCAACATTTTCATCCGATGGAAGATCCTTTGCTT
>Ga0209206_10000052_pt1 | contig 22055 bp, 28 predicted proteins | sample ZodSprsou2mmetaG_FD_185478 | JGI IMG/M metagenome (GOLD analysis project Ga0209206, IMG submission 185478) | Hot spring sediment microbial communities from Zodletone spring, Oklahoma to study Microbial Dark Matter (Phase II) - Zodletone Spring... ...
GATGTTCGCCGGGAAAAAAGCCGTACTCAATACCGGAGGGAACAAGTCATGGTCCATTGCCTCGGGACTGCAGGACCTGGGTATCGAGGTCGTGGCAACCTCTATCAGGAAATCCACGGAGGATGATATAGAAAAAGCCAAAGCGTATCTGGGGCCCAACGGGGTTTTGATGAAAGCACCCGCAGCAGAGCAGGCCAAAGTGATCGATGAGAAAGGAGCGGATATCCTGCTTGCCGGAGGCAGAAGCCTCTATACGGCGATCAAAAAGAAGATCTCTTTTATCGATGTCAACCAGGAGAAGAAAGTGAGTTACGGAGGATTTGAAGGGCTGCTCAACCTGGCCGAAGACCTCAAGCATGCTTTCAACAACCCGGTCTTTGCCAATGTGAGCGAAAAAGCGCCCTGGGAAACTGTATCGATGGAGGCAGAGTAATGGAATGCAATGAAGTGATCGCACTGAGCAGGCAAGAACACAAACCCCTGCAGGTCAACCCTATCAAGCACTCCCAGCCCATGGGCGCAGCACTGGCATTTTGCGGTATCCGCAATTGTCTGCCGCTGATGCATGCTGCGCAAGGGTGTGCCTCCTACACGAAAGTGTTTTTTACGAGACATTTCAATGAACCGATACCGCTCTACAGTACCTCGGTCACTGATATCACGGCGGTACTGGACGGCGGGGATTATTCCATCCTGCTGTCCATAGAAAACATCACCCAAAAAAATAAATTTGCCCCGGAACTCATAGGGCTGCATACCACAGGCCTGACCGAAACGAAAGGGGATGATATCCGCGGTGTGGGTATGCATATAGAGATACCTTACTGCTATGTCAACACCCCTGATTTTGAAGGGGGTATGGAGAGCGGATGGGCATTGACCGCCAAAGCGCTCATCGATCAGCATACAAAGCCGCAGAGCCATGTCCGGCCAAACAAGATACTGCTGCTGCCGCATGTCAGTATGTCGCCTCTGGAGGTGGAGAAGCTCAAGGCGCTGTGTGAGAGTTTCGGGTTCGAGACCTGTGCCCTGCCTGACCTTTCTAGCTCCATGGACGGCTTTTTCGGTGAGCAGCAGGGCAAGCTGGCACAGGGAGGTATCGGCATAGATGAGATCGAAGTCCTGGGGAACTGTGGTACGGTCATCTCTGTCGGCAGTTCGATGAGGATCGCCGCGGAGGCACTGCTGGCAAAGAACCCCCGTATCAGTCATCTGCATTTTGACCACCTCATGGGACTGAAGATGAGTGACAATTTTATAGGGGCATTGATGGAGAAGAGGCAAATAGCACCTTCCCCTTCGGTAAAAAGATGGAGGGGGCGTCTGCAGGATGCAATGCTGGATACCCATTTTATGATAGGCTCGTCACGTTTTGTCATCACCGGTGAACCTGACATGTGCGTGGGTATCGCCGAATTGCTGCAGAGTGTCGGTGGAACGATAGCGGCCGTGGTATCGACGGTTTACAGCCCTGTCCTTGAAATAATCGAGGCGGAAAGGGTATTTGTCGGAGATCTTGAAGATGCGAAAACCTACTTCAAAGATGCGGACCTGGTCATCAGCAATTTCCATGCGGAACGAATCTTGCATAGCAACGGAGAGTACCATGCCGGGCTGCTGCTGAGAGGGTTTCCAAACTATGAAGAGCTTGGGAACCAGCTCAGGAGCGATCAGCTTTATGAGGGAGGTACCTGCTTCCTTTTTGAAGTAGCAAATAAATTAAGAGAGGTGAAACATCATGGGTGAGTCAACGAAGATAACGGTAGAGCGTACGGATAAACCGGAAAATGGCATCAAAGTTGCATTTGCAACCAAGGATATGGAGACGATCAATGCACATTTCGGCGGTACGAAGGAGTTTGTGGTCTATCACGTTTCCAAAGAGGGATTTCTCCTGGATGGTGTGATCCGGACTGATACTTCAGAAATGACAGGGGATGACAAGACCGACTTTAAGGTCAGGGCGCTTGAGGGCATCAACATCGTCTACTGCGAATCGATCGGCGGCACTGCCGCAGCAAAAGTGATCCGTGCGGGGATGAACCCGATGAAAGTGCAGGAGCCGATATCGATCGAAGCGGTTCTCAAGGAGCTTGTAGCCATGATCAACGGCAATCCTCCGCCATGGATCAGGAAAATCATGAATGTCGAAACAGTTGAAGATCCGAGGCTGGAACGCTGGGCAGCAGAATAACTGTAGGTCGGGGTGGGGACACCCCGACAAAAATGTACAGTGGTAAAAAATCATAGAAATGTCGGGGTAAGGATACCCCGACCTACGAATAAATAATTGAAATAGAAGTATAAGGATAAAAAATGGTTGATACAGCACTGGAACACAATGCATTTACCGAAGAGCTGATCCGTCAGCTCAGAGCTGCCGATCAGTTCGGAAACTGGTCCAAGATGAGCGATGAGGAACTTTTGAGGGCGAAATATGTGAAGACAAAAGAGGATCTCAAAAAAATCCCTATCATCGCCGATATCGACGAGATGCTTATCGGGGAGATCAAGATGATCTATAAGGCCATTGCGCTTCAGTTTGAGAGAAAGACCGGCGTGATGTGCAACGTAGTGATGGAGATGAGCCATGAAGGGTTTGGCAGATGTATCGTGATCGCCGGCAGGATCGTACTGGTAGACAAATACTTCAAAGATGCACATCGATTCGGGTACAGAACGATAGATAAGCTTTATGAAGATGGTCAATCACATCTGGATAAGGCATTGGGGATCTATCAGCAATATAAACCGTGTATCAATAAGTAGTAAGTAGCAGGTAGTAGATAGCAGGTAGTAAGTAGCAGGTGCTGGTAGGCTCAGTTGAGCGACTGTATATGTTTAGAGATAAATGATAAAAAGGAGAAAGTAAATGGCAAATGTCGGGATATTCGTTGGAAGCAGCAGTGGTGTGACCCAGGCGGCGGCAGAGCGGCTCGCAGCTTTTTTTGAGGAAGCCGAGCTGATCAATATGGAAGAGGATTATGATGATCTTGAGCAATTTGATGCGTTTGATGTACTGCTGATCGGTTCATCGACCTGGGGACAGGGGGATCCCCAGCGCGACTGGGTGGACCCTCTCTATGCGTTGGAAAATGAAGCACCTGATTTCAGCGCTAAGAAGGTGGCTTTCTTCGGGGCGGGTGACCAGGATACCCATGGGGAAGAGTTTATCAGTGCCCTGGGAAAAATGAAGGATATCTTCAGCCGGCTCGGTGCCGATACGGAGTATGGATACTGGTCTGCCGAGGGGTATACCTACACCTATTCGCAGGCTGAGAAAGATGGCAGGTTCTGCGGTCTGGCGATCGATGATGTCAACCAGGCAGAGCTTACCGAAGAGCGAATTAACAGATGGGCCGAACAGCTGAAAAATGAAATAGGTATCTAGCAACAAATTTGTCGGAGTTTGTCACAGATCGTACAGGTTCCGTTTTGTTTGCCATGGAGTAAAAAATGCATAGTTTGTCGAAAGGATTTACAATGGGTAGGTTAAAAGAGTTTCAGACGCTGACCGATGCTGAAGATTATTTTGATTTTTTTGATCTTGAGTATGATGAGAGACTGGTCTACGTCAAACGTTTTCATATCATGAAAAAATATGGTGAAATGATAGAAAAGGCAAAAGGGCATGATCTTGGCAGTGAGGAGAAGTTGTTGGCGTATTACAAATTTGCGTTGATCACTGTCTACAAGAATTTTGAGAACGGCTATGCACCGTCTGCCGCCGAAGTTTGGGATACATTCGGAAAGCCGAGCGCGTGCAGCACCTGTTCGACATCAGCCACATGTAACGAAATAGAGGAGGTAAGCCATGGCGTACACGCATGCACAAGCCAAACAGATCTCCGCTTCGACTAAAGATGAGATACTCCCGGTCTTTCATATCGGGCAGAGGGTACGCATCACGAAACCGATAAGAAATGACGGCTCCAACCCTTTTCATGCTCCCGATGCGATATTGGTCCAGCCCGGCGCGGAAGGATATGTCACGCATATAGGGGACTGGCTGCAGGTGATACGTATCTATGAGGTGCACTTTATCGAGGAGGGGTCTACCTACGGGTGCCGCGAAGCAGAACTGTTAGCCATCGATGATCTGGACGGATACGATGAAGTAGAGGAAGAACTCAGGTGGCTGAGAGAACACCGTGCGAAAAAAGCCGCCCAAAAAGCAGCAAGGCAATCTCAAAATAAAGGAAGCGATGACTGAGTTTTGTGTATTGGCAAGGAGTTTTGTATCTGCTGCAGGTACAAAACCCCATCTATTTTAAAAGGAGAGAATCAATGACAACAAGAGTAGAGATCATGAATGATTTTTTGGCGATCAATGTAACACCGGGGAAAACGATCCAGGACATTGTGGAGGCATCAGGTTCTGCATTGCCGTTCGGGTGCAGAGACGGTGAGTGCGGTACCTGTGTAGTGCTGATAGAATCTGGGATGGAGTATCTCAGTGACATGACAGATAAAGAGAAAGCCGTGATGCAAACGATCGGTGAAAGCAGCCCCAAAGCACGTCTCGCCTGCCAGATGAAGATCACCAAACCAAGCGGGCTTGTACGTATCAAATACTAATCTTTCTCCGGGATTTTCCGGAGAGAAGCAGTCATTTTTAAAGAGATTTTCATGATCTTTTTCACGATGACTCTCCTGTTCCTGAAAAAAGATTCATTTTTGTGCACTCTGGAACAAAATATGTATAGTATTCAATGTAAAATGAGTGATATATTACCTACAAGAGGATACCTATGGCAGTAAAATAGGTCTTTCATCTCAAACAAAAACAGATACCGCGTCTCTCTATGCAGACATGGTTGCCTTTGCTGCAGTGTTCACTTTCGGACCTGGAAAAACATATACAGAATATCGCCAATGAAAACCCCTGTCTGGAAGTAACTTCCGGTTTTGAGGTAGCGGAAAGTTCGTCAAGCAGTACACATCAGGCATATCTATCCTATCAAAACCGCGTCTCCAATGCATCAAGTGATGAGATAGAGTGGATGAGTATCTCGACCCAGTCACTTTATGAAAAACTGGATGAACAGATCGCCGCACCGCTCTTCCCTACACCGATCTCTCAGAAGATTGCAAAACAGATCATCTTTTATATCAGTGACGAGGGGTATTTTGAAGGAGACGTAGAGGAGATCGCCGTACAGTGTCATGTCTCAGCAGCCCAGGTCGAGTCGGTCAGACAGCGTTTTGCCTATCTTCAGCCTTACGGGGTGGGGGCAAGGGACTATAAGGAGTCATTTTTGTTCCAGCTCAACGAGTTTGACCTGGATGATGATATGAGTCTGCTGCTCAGTGCGATGATCATACGGTTCGAATCCCTGGAAAAGTTTATCAGCCATCCAAGATTTTCCGAAGCAAAAGAGGTACTAAAGCGCCTTAAAAACCCTCCGGCGATCAAATATATGGCAAGCGAACCGCCTATCCTGCCTGAGCTTTTCGTCCATTTTGACGAAGATGGACTGACGATAAAAATGAACCATGCATTCTATCCGGACCTCAAAGTGACACAGATCGACAAATATGAGAACTTTGCAAAGCAGAAGTTCAAAGAGGCAAGGGAACTGGTCAACCTCCTGGATCTGAGAAAAAGTACGCTCTATAATATTACCCTGGTACTGATAGAGAAGCAGTATCCGTTTTTTATGGGAGGATCGTTGAAGCCTTTGAAACTCCAGGATGTTGCTGAGGAGCTTGGATTTAATGAGTCGACCATCTCCCGTGCAATCAATGGGAAGTATCTGGAGACAGAGCAGGGTATTTTCTCTTTCAAGGAGTTCTTCTCCAATGCGATCGGCAATGTATCCACGGCCGAGCTCAAAGCATTTATCCAAAGGTTGGTTCAGGGTGAGGATAAAAACAAGCCCTATAGCGACAAGGCGATCCATGAGATGCTTGAAGCACGTTTCGGCATCCAGATGGTACGAAGATCTATCGCCAAGTACAGACAGGAGCTGGATATCCCTTCCTTCAAGGAGAGGAAGTTCCTTTATCAGCTTGAGATGCTGTAATCGCTTTCGACTCCCGGCTTAACTCGCCGGTGTGTCTTCAGCAGTGAAGCTCGCTGCAATGTGGGGAGCAGCCTTCCCGACTGCTGAGTGGGAGAGAGCATCTTCGTTGGTCTCACCTGTACGGATACGCTCTACTTCCACGACCGGTGTGACCCACATTTTTCCGGAACCTTTTTCCGAGTTTCTGGCATTGTCCCGTATCGCTTCTTTTGCAACCTCTTTGAAGTGATCATTGGAGACGACAATATCGATCCTGATATGCTCCTCTATCTCTTTCATCGTATCAATGAATTTCCCTTTTCCTTTGACCTTGCTCAACGTAACCCCTTCTATCTCTGAGGCTTTGAGGTCTTCGAGTATATCTTTGACGCATTCCGTGTTGATAATAGCAGTGATTAAATACATTTTTCTTCCTTTTGTTTGATGTATCTCTCCTTATGCAAAAACTGTTCCCGAAATGACATTCGAAGCAAAATCCATAACAATTTTGTCGCTACAGCCTGAATCAGACAATTTTGTATGGATCATAGCGGTGTATTGAGGATCATGGTAGAACAGAATTTGCATGAGCATTACAAAATGAACATAAAGGAATCTGTCATGGCTAGAAATGATCTTATCGGAGGTGCTCTGTGGGAGGAGTATTCCCAGGAGGTACAAAGGAGAATGGATAATCCTGCAAATATGGGAGAGATCACACAGGAAGAGGCCGGAGAAAACAGGCTTGTGATCGCGGATTTCGGTGCAGAGAGCTGCGGTGATGCGGTGAGGCTTTACTGGCTGATCGATCCGAAAGACGAACGGATCATCAGGAGCAGGTTCAAGAGTTTCGGTTGCGGTACAGCGATCGCGAGTTCGGATATGATGGCGGAACTTTGTATGGGGAAAACCGTTGACGAAGCAGTCAGGATCACAAATATCGATGTGGAAAAGGCGCTTCGGGATACACCGGATATCCCTGCAGTACCGGGGCAGAAGATGCACTGTTCGGTGATGGCGTATGATGTGATCAAAAAAGCCGCATCTATCTATAAAAATGTGGATATGGAGAGTTTTGAAGAGGAGTTTATCCTTTGTGAATGTGCACGAGTCACCCAGGAGACGATACAAGAAGTGATCCGGCTCAACAGGCTTTCCACCCTTGAAGAGATTATCCACTATACCAAAGCGGGTGCGTTCTGCAAGTCCTGTGTCAGACCCGGAGGACATGAAGCAAAAGATCTCTATCTGGCGGATCTTCTGGCTACACTGCTTGAAGAGCGGGAAGCGCAGGAGAGGTCACGCAAGATCATTGAAGCAAAGGGCGACGGATCGTTTGAATCGATGGGGCTTGTGCAGAAGATCAAATCAGTCGAATCTATCCTGGAAGAGTATATCCGGCCTACGCTCAAAGCAGACGGCGGAGATGTAGAGCTTGTGGATATCAAAGAGGTGGATGAGGTGTTTGAAGTATTGATCAAGTATCGTGGAGAATGCATGAGCTGTTCGATGAATACCACTACAACACTTGCGGGGATCGAAGATATGCTCAGGTTCAAACTCAAAGCACCGCTGAAAGTGATCGTGGTCTGATGGCGTATGCAACCAGAGAGGGGACTTTCGCCTATCTAAAGAAGTTTCCAAAATACAGCAGAGATTTCTTCCGCTTTACCGGAGAGTACTTCGTCTCGTCACTGGGGCTTGGTACTTTCCGCAAAGAACCCTACAGAGAAGAGAACTATGTGATCAGCTACAAGGATTCGGTAAAAACCGCCATAGAAAACGGGATCAACGTGATCGATACGGCGATCAACTACCGCTATCAGGTGAGTGAAGAGGAGATCGGCGAAGCACTCCGGGAGATGTTTGCTGAGGGCAAAGTCAGGAGAGAAGCTCTGGTCATTGCTTCAAAAGCGGGATTCATCCCCCTTGAGTTCCCTTTCCCTGAAAACCCTTATGCATGGATCGAAGCGCATATTGTGGATAAAGGATTGGCTGCGAAAGAGGAGGTGGTGATCGACCAGCACTGTATGAGCCCGGAGTTTCTGCGGTGGAGTGCAGAAAAGTCACTGGAAAACCTCGGGCTGGATACCCTGGATATCCTCTACCTGCACAACCCCGAAACGCAGTTGGGCTATGTCGAGAGGGAGGTAGTACTCTCGCGCATCAGGGAGGCATTTAAGATGTTTGAATCACTGGTGCAGGAAGGGAAGATACGGTCATACGGGATCGCATCATGGAATGCCTTTTTGTACGAGGAGGGGCATACCGAGTATCTGAGTCTTTCTGAGATCGTCAAGATCGCGCAGGAAGCGGGCGGTCCTTCCCATCATTTCAGGTATCTGCAGGTCCCATTCAATTTGGCAAAGCCTCATGCCTACAGTTACACCAATCAAAAGGGACCGGATGGCAAGTACTATACTTTGATGCAGGCAGTACACGGGTACGGGCTTGGGTTGTTCGCCTCCTCCCCGCTATTGCAGATGCATCTTTTTAAAGGAAAGTTCAGCGATGAAGTATGTGAGACTTTGAATACGGCAAATGTGACTGATGTTGTTACGGCCTTGCAGTTTGCCAGATCGGGCAATGTGCTGGGTGCACTTTTCGGTTCGATCGAACCGCAGCATATCAAAGAGAATCTGATGCTTGCCTACCTGAACGAGGCAAAACCCGATCAGATAGAGCGTCTGTTTGGAGTCAAAGATGTTATATGATGTAGTCGTGGTCGGCAGTGGTATATCCGGCCTATATGCCGCACTCTATGCCAAAAGAAGCGGCGCAAAAGTGGCTGTAGTGACCAAAGCAAATCCCATGCGTTCCAACTCCGCAGTGGCATCAGGCGGTATCAATGCGGTGATCAATCCGGGCGAATATGACTCTTACCTGAAACATGCGGGCGATACGATCGCAGGTGCGGATGGACTGGTGCATGAACAGAATATCAAAAAAATGTGCGAAGCGGCTCCCCATATCGTGCAGGAGCTTGCCCAGATGGGGGTCGGATTTGATACCAGAGAGGATGAGACGATCGCACAGCGTCCTTTTGGCGGAGGCAGTGCGGTACGTACCTGCTATATCGCAGACAGGACCGGTGCTGCGATCGTGATGTCTCTGTTGCAACAGTGCCGCAAGGCAGGGATCACCCTGCTGACAAACTATCAACTCCTGAATATCATCAAGCATGAAAAGAGACTGGCAGGTATCAGTGTATTGCGCCGGTCCGATTCTCAGGTCATCGCTTTGGCCTGCAAGTCACTGGTGCTTGCAGGGGGCGGATATGCCGGGGTCTACCGAGGGCATTCCACCAATGCCCAGGAGAGTTCAGGCGATGTGATCGCTGCGGCATTCAGGGCAAATATCCTGCTTTCGAATATGGAGTTTGTACAGTTCCATCCCACTACGCTGAAAACCAACGGTGCCTTGATCAGCGAAGCGGCAAGGGGAGAAGGGACATACCTGGTGGATGAAACGGGTAAGAGGTTTACCGACGAGCTCCAGACCAGGGACAAACTTTCCCGTGAGATCATCGGGCATATAAAAAAAGGGCATAAAGTCTTTCTGGACTTCAGGCACCTCGGTGAGGAAGCGATCGACAGGAAGCTGCCCTCGGCAAGAAAGATGGCGCTCAATGCTGCGGGTATAGATATCACAAAAGAGCTTCTTGAGATCACCCCCTCAGCCCACTATACGATAGGCGGGATATGGACCAGGCCGGATACGTCTACGACAATGGATGGTGTATTCGCCTGCGGGGAGTGTGCGGTGACGGGTGTCCACGGGGCTAACCGCTTGGGCGGCAATTCGCTTTTGGAGGGAGCCTATTTCGGCAGGATAGCAGGGTATGAAGCAGCAAAAACAGCCTATAAAAAAGATTATCTTCCTATTGATTATTCTGAAGTGGAAAAAGATATGAACCGTGTTGAGCTTATTATGGAGGGGGAGAACAGGTTCAATATCAATGCGATGAGAATAAGTCTGGGAGAGATGCTGTTTAGAAATGTGGGGCCGTTCCGCTCGGAAGAGACATTGGGAGACGCGATCTCGTATGTGACCTACCTCAGAGGCAAGCGTTACGGTCTTAACTGTATCAATAAAGAAAAAGAGAACAATGTCGAGCTCTCTTCGATACTGGAGTTCCACAATGCGCTTTTCATTGCAGAAGCGATAGCAAACAGTGCTTACCGTCGAAAAGAGAGCAGGGGAGTACACTACAGAAGTGACTATCCAATTCAGGACAACAAGCATTTTAACGTTGCATCTTATGTACGAAAAATGGGGAAAGAGTTTATGGATATCACCTTTGAAAACGCAGTTAAGATCGATATATGGCACGCGATCAAAAAAATTTTAATCACACTGAAAGGATAAACAATGGCAAAAGTAATGTTAAGAGAAAATGATGAAGGGAAGGTGCTCTTTTATGTGGCAAAAAAGGATATGGAGGAGATCATCGAGTCGCTGGAGTTTGACAGTGACGAAAAGTGGGGCGGAAATATCAACCTGACCAATGGAGATGTATGGTTCATCTCACCGGGTCCAAAAAATCTCCCGGACGAGGTGAATGCAAAGATGATCAGCAGAGGGGATGATTGATCCTCCCCCCTCCATCTCAAAACACTATACCTCTCTCTTTTTTTCGGCATCCATGAGTTACAAACCGTAATAGAGCGAAGAAGGCAGATAGTAGTAGATCAAGCATGAAGCCAGAGTTGTGTTACATAGTTTAAGATGTGATTTACTATCAAAACAAGACATTGTCTATTTCTCCTTTCATATGATTTCACTCTCTGGATGCAATTTTTATTCTAGAGTTCTATTGCGTATTTTTTGATCTTGTAACCGATCTGTCTGGGTGTCATACCCAACTGTTTGGCTGCTTTTGTCTGGATTCCCCTGTTTTCTATGAGCGCTTTGAGGATAGCTTCTTTCTCTATCTCCTGCAGACTGTTTTTGGTTAGAGAAGTATGTTCTTCTTCTATGCTTTTTGAAATACTATTGCTTGTATCTGGATGTTCGGTTGTCTTTGTCTGTGTCCCTGTCTCTACCGTCTCTTGCGGCATATGCATCTTTTGAAAATTGAAAGGCATGACATGGTTGAGCATCTCCGGCTGCAGTTCTCCTTGCGGACAGATCAGTACGATACGTTCCATCGTATTTTGAAGCTCCCTGATGTTCCCCGGCCATGGGTATTCCAGGAGGATCTCCAGTGCCGCTTTTGAAAAATACATCTCTTTGTGGTGTTCCCGCATATATTTCTTCAGATAGTGTTCGATAAGCAGCTGAATATCCTCATAGCGGTCGCGGAGAGGGGGAAGGTTGACAGGGATGACATTCAGCCGGTAGAAAAGATCTTCCCGAAATGCTCCCTTTTTGACCATCTCTTCAAGGTTTCTGTTGGTTGCAGCTACCAGGCGTACGTTGGTTTTGATCGTTTTTGTTCCCCCTACACGCTCAAACTCTTTCTCCTGCAGGATACGGAGCAGTTTCACTTGCAGTGCCGGCGTGATATCTCCGATCTCATCAAGAAACAATGTCCCCCCGTCTGCCAGTTCAAACCGCCCTTTACGCATCTCTTTGGCGTCAGTAAAAGCCCCTTTTTCATGGCCGAAAAGTTCTGACTCCAGCAGCGTTTCACTGATCGCTGCACAGTTAAGCTTGATAAAGGGTCCGTTCTTTCTCGGACTGATATTGTGTACGGCCGCGGCAATGAGCTCTTTTCCTGTACCGGTTTCTCCCCGTACCAGTATCGTGGCATCCGAAGGTGCGACAGTTTCAAGTATGCTGAAAATCTGCTGCATGACGGTGCTTTTCCCGATAATGTTCTCAAACTTGTAGTTGCTTAGCATTTCATCCCGGTAATAGGTCTTTAGATCCTGGATATCCTCTTTCTCTTTTGAAAAGCGTCTATGGACATTGAGCGCCCCCAAGGAGATCGATCCGAGTATCGTCAGCATTCGTACAATTTCATCAAAGTCCAATGGGGCCTCTTTCCGGAGGTTAGCGGAGATCACTCCTACGACACCGTCTTTTTGGATGATCGGTACAGCGACATAGGAGATCAGCGAGGTATGGAGTGCCCCCATTTTATTGAGATAGTTGATATTGTTATGGATATTTTCGATGACGATGGGTTCTGCACTTTTTGCTGCCAGACCGGTCGCACCTTCTCCTATTTTGTAGATCGCCATACTTTTTTGTTGCGGAGTCAGATCGATCGAGGCATATGGTTCGAGAAGTGTTTTGTCATCGTTCAGCAAAAAAAGCGCACAGCGGTCAAGGTACCCGTGGTGTTTGAGCATACGCATCCCTTTTTCGATGCTCTCTTTGATATTTTCAGAACTGCTGAGAAGCACAGCGATATCATAAAGCAACTCTATCTCTTTATAGGCGAACATCAGAGAACAGGCACGGCACTCTTCGGGAAAATCTATTGGTAACATCTTTCTCACTTTTGTATGGAATGTTATACAGATAGTACCATAGAGAAAAAATATTTTGAACATTGTATTGATTAAAAAATAAACACTCTATTGTATTGTATATAGAATGGATTTTGCATAGGCTTGATCAAAAATGAGGAGACGATGATGTATATTACAGTACATGGAACCAAAACAGCACTTCTTGGCAAAGAACAATCTGTCGGCAACGAGGCTCCGGCAGCCCGTATCACCAGGCTTGACGGCTCACAAAATGTGATAGGAATGATCGCACCGACCGTGCAGCTTCTTATCGCTATCCCGTCACTCAAGACCGAAGTCTGTTCTCTGGGTGCAAAGAAGTTCAATGCGTTAATAAAGGAGGTTCCAAAACTTACAACCTATATGATCACTACCGATGATAGAGATTTTGTGAAAGAATATGCAGAAAAGGAGTCTATTGACAGCGCTGAGATAGTGATCGATACCGAGAGAAACTTTGCCAAAAAATACGGTCTTCTGATCTCAGAGGGAAAACTCAAAGAGAGGCTGGCAAGAGCAGTCTTTGTGATCGATAGAGACGGGCGTATCGTCTATAAAGAAGTGGTCCCGGAGATCGTAGATGAAGTAGACTATGATGCCTGTATCGAGGCGGTCAGAAATACCCTCAACATCAGGAAAAAAGGTCACACACATGAATCATGGATGTCTGTATAGAACACTTTTTGCATCATGTATTATGGAGACGAAACCCGGCAGGTATATCGGATATTACGTTCGGGAGTGTTCATCAGATAACAGAAACAGAGTGGAGCAAGAGAGATGACAGAAACGCACAAAGCGATGTATGAAGAGGTCAGGACATTACTCGCTGCCCATGCAGCAGATCGTTATGCGAGTGAAGTGGTGGCACCGATGGTTGCCTTGAAATCCCTGGAGATGAACCGTCTCTATGAAGATCTGGGAATGCAAAGCAGGAGTGAGATGGGGAAATTCATGATGAAGCACTTTCCCTCACTCGCACAGAATAAACCCAAAGAGAAACTCTGGAAGAAGTATCTCTATGATGCGATAGGAGAGATCGCACCCGCATGCGCGACCTGCGATGATCAGCTTACCTGCTTTTCGTGTCTGGTCGAGGAAATGCATACTTGATCTATACTGATAAAATAATCTGAGATGTAAAAAGGAAGGGCAATGTTAAATCCGAACAATAAAACACATGTTATTCGCAGTGTGATGAAAGCGATCTATAATCTCAGTGACGAAGAGAATTACAGCGTATATGATGCAGAAGATATCGCATCATATCTTGGATTGAAACAAAAGATTGTAGATGAAACGATAGCCATATTGTGGGACGCAGGTTTTTTGGTTGAATGTATGACACGTGAGGATGACGGGGCGGCTACCTATTGTCTGACCGACAGGGCGATCGATCTGGTAGAGATGGGTTGAAACCGGAAGCCCAGTGCAGGGGTGGAAGTCTTATGGCTTGATATGTTCTGGATCTTTGTGATCGGGATGTTCTTCTTCCTCTCTGCTCTTTCCATATTCAAGAAGCGTTCAAATTAGGCGAGGTCGTTTACGCGCATTATGCATCCCGCGGATTCAACGGTCAGTTCTCCGGTTGCATTCAGGGGGAAGATGCCAACCCCTCATCTATCTGCGCAAGCGCCAGATCTTTGGCATTTTCCTCCTCTTTTGCGCTCCACCAGTACTCGATGATCTGCTGCTCTATGCTTCCCAGCAGATTCACAGGCAGATTGGCAAAGACTTCGCAGGAGCTGATCTGCTCTTTGTGGAGGTGCCTCTCTTTTGCCAGTTCGTCGATCAACTCCCGGATCGATTTTTCGATGTCGGTGGGTTCGGGAAGAGGTGTGCCATCGGCAGGCTGAGGGATGATACGGGCATAGTCGATCCATGTTCTGATCTCCTCTTCCAGGTAGGGGTATCCATAGACCCGGTAGCATAATATACGGTTCGGTCCATATAGGATCGTATCGCTCTCTTCAAGGATATCAGAGACGGCAGGTACCCCCTCAAGCAGATAGACTTCGATACGCTGGTCCTCTCTCAGTGTGGAAGCGCGCTCAAAAGCATCTCTGGAGAGTTTAATCAGTTCGGCTTTGCGTTGTTCTTGTTTCATTGTTGTCTCTGATGATGCATTTTGTTGTGAAAATCCCACAGGCGCCTATAGTTGCTGTCCAGTTCTGAGAGCATACTGTCGATCACTATGAGATTGTCCATTTTTGTATATCTTTCGTTGGGGAACCGGGTATACCACTCTGTCATTTCATTTTTGAGTGCTTCTCTTTTTGCGATCGTTTTCATGATCAGCTGTTTGAGCTGATGCATCTCTTCTGTAATGATCTCACGCATGGCTACACCCGCATTGGCAGTCACCCGAAGCCGTTCCCGGATCAAGGTACTCCGAAGCATTTGAAGGGTCAACCCGGATAAACCGGTTTGCTTTGAGTCCTTCGACTATCTTGCTCAAAGGCATACGCTCTTTTCCGATATGGTAAACATCAATGCCGTTGTCTATCATTGTCTTAAAAGGCCCGTCCCCCAAAAAAGCGTAGGTGACCTTTTTTACCTTCCACGCTATGAGCGCTTCAGCGGTTTTGATGCCGTTGCCGCATCCGGGGTTGTCTCTGAAGTCAAATGCGTCTTCTTTTTCATCATAGAGTGCGAAGACCGATGCATTTCCGAACAGATGCGAGGATCGTGCACTGAGATACTCTATATCTACAGGTATAGCCAACATATTTTTTCCTTTTTACGTCATTTTACGAAGAAGATGCAAGAAGCGTTCCAACAAAGTTTCTGGAATGAAACTTGTATCTCTTTCCGTAAACATCCAAAAGCGATAAAGGAGAGACCATGATCACACAGTTTGATAAAGGGGTACGTGCCTATGAAAACAAAGCCTATCCTGCCGCCTATCAGCATTTTGAAGAAGCGGCATCCGAAGAGAATAGGGATGCGATGGTAAATCTTGCCCTGATGCACATGAAAGGTGCCGGATGCGAAAGAGATCTGCAGTCGGCTGAAAAGTGGTTTGAAAAGGCGGCATCACTGGGACATACGCATGCGATGATGAGCCTTGCCCATTTCTATGAAAAAGGTATGGACGGGAAGCCCGATAAGGAGAGGGCGCTGAAGTACTATCTTCAGGCAGCCGATCACGGGGTGGCCGATGCCCAGCTCAAGGCGGGGATGATCTTCAGGGAACAGGGGGAAATCTCCAGGGCGATGCAGTATCTGATCACCGCTGCACATAACAACAACCCGCAGGCACAGGCGCTCATTACCTATGTAAGCAATGCAGGGTTAGATGAGCGCACTAACGAGATGTTCAGATCCCTGGATGAAGCCAGACAGAAAGCATTGGTAGAACATATGATTGAAACCAAGATACGTCCTACGCTGGAGGCGGACAGCGGAGGGATCGAGCTGATCAACTATGTCGCAGGAGCAGTTCCTCAGGTATGGCTGAACTATCTTGGGGCCTGTTCGGGATGCCATCTTGGGTCTACTTCGACGGCGGACATGCTTCTTGACCGGTTCGAGGCATTGATCGACAAAAATGTCGTACTTTATCTGATGTGACATTTCTGTTCCGGTGGAACGGAAGTTGCATACTTTAAAGAAGAATTTCAGAGCACAAGTGCGAGGGCACGCCGCCGAGGTGAACTCAGCGTTAGCGTAGCTTGAGAAGCTTTGCTTTGAAAGCGTATATATTTAATAAAAAAGGAGTAAACAATGGCAGTGATGATTACCGATGCGTGTATCAGTTGTGATGCATGTGCGCCCGAGTGTCCGGTGGCAGCGATTTTAAATGATGAGAGTGAAAAAAATCCCTATGCGGGTGAGTACTTCTATGTCAAACCCGAGACATGCGTAGAGTGTGTGGGGCATGCCGACAGCCCGCGATGTGCAGAGGCATGTCCGACGGAGGGGGCGATCGTATGGGATATGCCGTATACGGCTGACTTCGAAGCCTACTATGCGGCAGGCCACGAAGAGGGAAAATATCTGATCAGGGATCATAAGAAAAAGGGGCTGATGCTGCCTTCTGTGAAATCACAGGCTTTTATGGAAGCGATCGGTATGGATCTGCGTGAATCCCATGCTGATGTGGCAGCATCATTTTAGGAGTAGAGGATGATTATTGCTTTTGCATCGTCAACCGGAGAAAAGATCGATCAGCATTTCGGCTGGTCAAAATATTTTTATCTCTACCGTATCGATAAAGCGGGGGCAGAGTTTCTCCGGAGTATCGATGCCGAAACGGATCTTGAAGATGAGCATGAAAAGCTCAGCTTCAAGATCGAAGCGCTCGTCGAAGCGGATATCATGTACTGTACTCAGATCGGGCCGAAAGCGTCCCAGATGGTGCAGGCAGCAGGTATTCACCCTGTCCGTGCAGCCGAAGGCGAAGCGCTGAAAGATGCGATCGGCAATGTGGTCGAAATGCTCAATACGCAGCCGCCGATATGGCTGCTCAGAGCGTTTCACAAAGCCCGGCAGAGGAGTGCATAAGATGGCAGTAGTGATCACTGAGAGCTGCATCAACTGTGATGCGTGTATCGAAGAGTGTCCGGCATCGGCTATTGTAAGTGCGGATGAGTCGCCATTGAGCGGCGGTGAGCATACCTACGTCAAACCTGAAAAGTGTATCGAGTGTGTGGATGCGGCTGTACCAAAGTGTGCCGATGTCTGCCCGACCGAAGGGTGCATCGTCTGGGATATGCCATACACAGAAACGTATCATGATCATTTCGTTGACAGTGATGATTATGTGATCCGTGTGCACAAGAAAAATGGGATCATGTCCCCACGGGTATCGCCAAGACCATTTAGAGAGCATATCTCTATCACCGATCGAACCAACCGTGTGAGTGTCGGAGAGACACTTAAACTTTATAATCCGTAATTTAAAGCGTGCGAAAAGTCGCACAAGAGCACCCCAAGGGTACTTCCTGCGGGCGCCCTCCGCTGACAAGCATTAAAATGCAGTGCAAGCGAAGCACTAAATGCTGAGTCGTAGGACGACCGCGTGGGTCGGGACTTTGTTCCGATCCAAATTAGCATAAAAAAAGGAGTCAATAATGTCAGTCATTATCGATGATACGTGTATCATGTGTGATGCGTGTCTGCAAAACTGTCCGGTCAATGCGATCGTAGACGATATGCATAACCCGACAGGAGAGAGCCGCTACTATGTGCAGCCTGAAAAGTGTATCGAGTGTGTCGGTGTGTTTGATGATCCCCAGTGTGCGGCGATCTGCCCAAGTATCGGGTGTATCACCTGGGATATGCCTTATACAAAGGCGTATGAAGAGCATTATATGCAGAGTGATCGATATGCGATCGGTACCAGCAGGAGCGGGAAGCTGCTTTCTCCGTCACACAGAGAGAAAAAATATAGAGAAGATATCCCGCCTGAAGCGCGCGGCGTAGGCAAAGAGGTCCAAGAAGAACCTGAGGCGCTGGAAGCGGGTTAATGATCTATCAGATTGATAAACTATTTGATGTTGCCTGTGCCATCGTGACGGCACAACGGATCGCGGAAAAGGTAATTTCCGCGATCCGCTGTACTATAGGCCCAAAAAGATCTCTTTGGGGCTTGATGCGGACCAGCATCTGCTTTTTAACGGCTTTATGGGCCTACGTGCTTTCAGCTTTTTAAGCGGTTTGCGTGTTTTGAGCGTTTTTAATGATCTGAGGGACCTTTTGGGCTTCAGTGGCCCGCGCCCAAATCTTGACATATCGGTGAACAAAAGCATATTGCCGTGGTGGTCCCAGATACTCCCCTCTTCAAAATAGCCCAAATGACTCCCCGCAAATGCATAAATGTCATTCACGTCGATATAGGCGACCGGTCTGCCCTCAAAGGTATAGAGGGTCTTGCCGTCTTCACTGTAGGCATAAGGGGTTCCATTACGGTCGTAGAAATTCAGTTTCATGTGTTACTCCTTCTAACGTTGTTTGGTTCATTAAATATTGTGACTTAAAAGGCAGGGAAAAGAGAAAAAATACTGCTTATTTTTTCATCATTTGTAGAGACAGTGCCACTATCTATCAAACCGCACCGAAAAGGACCTTCCCTTCACTGTTCTGAAGCGCTTTGATCTCTTCGTAGCTCTTGTCGCTGATTCGAAATGCGGTTCTTTTGATCTCGCTGTAAACTTCATCGATCTTTTCAGCAGGAGTTAGCTTTTTGAGATCACCTTTGAAAAGATCCGCGTGGTCAAGCAGTTCGTTCCATACCGAACTCTCATCCAGGGCAAAGGCATGGAAGGTGAAACCTTCATACTCGAATTTTCCGTCTGCATCCAGATCGGTCACAAAAAGCAGATAAAGGCCATCAGGAGAGAGTACCTCTTTGTATCTCTCAACAAACGGTTCGAAGAAGTCCAGTGTTTCCAGTTCACACGCGATAAAGTCGATCTTGTCAGAATTTGTCGCAAGGATCACCTGTGTTGCCGTAGCTTTTGGCGGTAGCTGTTTGTCTGCAGAGAGTACTTTCCCCGGTGTGATAACCAATGAACCTCTGTATGCGTATGCATTTTTTGCGGTCTTCTCGTTGAATGACGCTTGCCATTGCAGGTTGTTTTCGTAGATGAAATTTTGTACGTTTGACATGGTGTTTACTCCTGATAATAGTGTGTTATTGGAGATGCAAAAACGGTTCCATCTCTCCTCTGGTTCGGCAGGTCCGGTCTATCTCATGTTGGTTGATCATCCTACTTCATTGGTGTAGGCATAGGTGGAAGAGATAGAGCGCAGACGCTCTGCCGCCTTGATAAACGTCTCAATGACATAATCGATCTCCTCTTCGGTGGTAAATCTGGAAAGAGAGAGCCTCATCGCTGTGTGTGCAAGCTCAGGGTCTTCACCGATCGCGGTCATCACAGGGTTGGCTTCAAGGGATTCGGAAGCACAGGCACTTCCGGTCGAAGCAGCGATCCCTTTCCTGTTGAGATCCCAAAGCATCGCTTCGCCCTCTATCCCTTTAAGGGAGATCAAAATGGTATTGGGTGTACGCTGATCTCTCGGTCCTACGATGATCGTATCGGGGATTTTAGCAAGTGCATCTTCCAGCTTATCACGTAGCCTTCTCACTTCTGTGTTCATCTTTTCAAGGTGGTTTACCGCCTGTTTCATCGCCAGTCCCATACCGATGATAGAGGCGACATTGAGGGTCCCCGCACGTTTGCCTCCCATCTGTTCGCCGCCATGTAACAAATTTGGCAGTGTCTTGCCTTTTTTGACATAAAGCCCGCCGATCCCTTTTGGACCATGGAACTTGTGTGCAGAGAAAGTCAGGTAGTCCACATCGACTTTGCTGAGATCTACCGGAACCTTGCCTATGGCCTGTACCGCATCGGTGTGGAAGAGTATCCCTTTTTCCTTGGCAAATCTGCTGACCTCTTCCACCGGGAAGATCATCCCCGTTTCGTTGTTCGCCCACATCATGCTGATCAGTACGGTTTTGTCAGTGACCGCATTTTTGATATCCTCTGCTTTGATCCCGCCGTTTTCATCCACATCCACATAGCTTACATTCACCAGACCGTTGTCACTGAGAAAGTGCAGTGTTTCCAGTATACAGGGGTGTTCGACCGAAGTGGTGACGATGTGGTTCTTCTCGGGATTTTTCAGGATATGTTTGAAGTAGACCCCTTTGATGACAGTATTGTTGCTCTCTGTCGCACAGGAGGTGACAAGAATGTCGTCTTCATCCGGTACGTTCAGTGCATCATACATATATCCCAAAGCTTCATTCAGGTGAGGGCGCACCTCCATTCCGTAGCTGTGCAGAGAGTTCGGGTTACCGTAGTACTCCCCCAAAAACGGCTGCATCTTCATCGTGACCATCGGATCGATCTTTGTCGTTGCGTTATTATCAAGGTAGACTCTCATTGTTGTATCCTTTATGAATTAGACTTTATTTGTCTGATTGCAAATTTTGTTCGAGGATAGGGGTGGCAATAGTTTTCATTATATTTTTCCCTCGATCCGTATCCTGATACGGATTGCATACCGACTGCTGAATTATCAGTGATTTTCAAGTCCAGCGATAGCTGGTATCTGTATCCCATTACGTTATGCTGTAGCATATGCATTCCCGATCAGGAGAGGCTGTGAAAGAACTCACGGAACCGGAGGCTTTAGCCCCGGATTAATGTATCATTGTCTCATAAATTACTTATTTATGCTATCTGGGGCTTGAAAAATTGCCATATTTATCAATTTTTGGTGGGGCTAAAGCCTCCACTTCCAAATCATTACAGGTTCTTTCACAGTCTAAGGAGATCGGGAACGAGCGGAAAATTGATGAATTTATTGGCACTGGAAGTAGTATCATTAGAAACGAGTCAGTAGACCCAGGGATTTATGGAAGAAATGCAGCCTTTAAAGAGGAAGCAGGTGCACTTTCAACTGCTGCTGATATAGAGACAAAAGGCGGTCATAATGCAGCAGTTAACTATGCGGTTACCGAAGCAACAATGAAGGCCGCACAATCCAAAGAGGCAATGGATGGAAATATTCGTGCGTTTGCCGAATCACAAGGAATGGGTAAAAAAGAGACTGAAGAGCTAATTAAGGCATTCCAAAATGGAGGTTCAGCGGCGGCCAAACTAATGGAAGCTGGGATAATTAATGCGGCTGGACAAATGGCTGGAACCATGTCTCAAGCAAAAACAAGTGGCGATCTCAAATCAGTAGATGCGGCAGGAGGTAAAGATGGTTTTGTTAACATGTCAAGAACTCTTTCAGAAGCAAAAACAGCAAGCGATATAAAGTCTATTGAGAGTGCCGGAGGTTCAAAGGAGTATGTTGAGCTATCCAAAACTCAAGCTGAGGCTAAAACAAAAAGTGACCTAGAAAAAATAAGCACTTTTGATAGCAGTGAAGATTATGTTGAAAGTGAAGTAAAAAAGGCTGGAACAGGTGCAGCCGCAGACAAGACCAGATTAGAGCTAGATAAGGATCAAGGGCTTGCAAATAATGTTGTGAATCGTATGGTTGAAGAAGCTGGAAAAGGGTATGTGGGTGCGCAAGCTGATGAGAAAAGAGCCGAGGCAATAAAGCAGTTAATTGAAGTTGGTGCGGTACAGACAAATGAGGAAGGAAAGGCCATTCTTGGTGAGGATGGGCTTCAGGCAAATACGGGGATTCCATTTTCCAAAGCCATGTCATCTTTGGGTGCTCTGGATATGGAAAGAGGTAGGCAAGTAATGCTTGCGGGAACTAGCATGACTATTGATAGGGGAAGAGGTGGAGAAGTGCGTATAACATCAACTTCTGTAGATTCTAACGAAAGAGGTGAAAAACAAGGTTACGAATGGACAGGATACATAGGACCTGCAGCAGCCGGAGTGGTTGCACTTGGAGCGTTGGGCGGGATTAATAGCGGCAGTAAAATGTTTGGGAAAGACGGAGGCTCTATTCAGAAAAAAGGCATAATAGGGGCAGGTTATAGCAAAGCTAGAGAAAGTGTAGGCTCATTTTTTGGAAAGCCTATATCTGATCCCGTCAACGATACCCATAATAACGGCATGTCCGAAAATAACAGCCAGAATAACACCCATCCAAATGGCGACATCAATAAAGA
>Ga0209206_10000054_pt1 | contig 21699 bp, 16 predicted proteins | sample ZodSprsou2mmetaG_FD_185478 | JGI IMG/M metagenome (GOLD analysis project Ga0209206, IMG submission 185478) | Hot spring sediment microbial communities from Zodletone spring, Oklahoma to study Microbial Dark Matter (Phase II) - Zodletone Spring... ...
CTTTTATACTGTGGTTCTCTTTGATATAAACTGTTTTCATAAATATATTTCTGTGCCAAAGGGTCGATAAGTCTGGAAATTTCTCTATTTTCATCGATATTATTTCTGATTTGAGTAGAACTTATTTCTTCGTAAGAGGGAGTAAGATTAAGTCTTATCGTCTCTCCTTTTATTTCTTTAAGGGCTTCTTGAATCCTTTCTTCTTTCTTTTCTGCAAATTGCAGGCTCTTTCTATCAAAAATAATATGAGAAAAAGTATGTATGGAATTTTTCCTCTTACTTTTTTGGTAAGCAGAAGCGTTCAATATAACATCACTGCCCACCACAAAGTAAACCTCGGAAAAGGGGAAATTTTCACGTAAAGCCTTTAAATCTTCCGGATTAGCAATATTAACCGGTAAATCTTCAGGATATAAATAGACATTAAGTTCATCGGCAATGGAAATATTGATAATCTTCTTTCTAAAAAGGTGCGGCTGAGTCCTTTTAGACCAGGAAAATTCATCAACTGCTAAAAATATTTCAAATCCAAGCGCTTCTATAGCTTTAACAATCTCCTTGTGACTTAAAGAAAAGGGATCAAAAGCTCCGGGGAAGAAAGCTATTTTTCCCAGAACTTCAAGTTTTATGTTACCTTTAAAAAAATTATAATCAGATATAAATTTATACATATAATTGAGTCCGGTACAATTAATTAAGAACATCAGACCTTCTTTGGTTACGGGAGTTAATAGAGTAAGTATTTTTTTGGCAATAAGCTGAAATATATGATTTTTTTCTTCTAAGCTAATATGTTTTGAGCCAAATATTTCCTTACCTATAACCCTAAAAGCAGCCTGTTTAACTTTTAAATTATAGTGTACAAAACCATTTAAAAGGATCCCTACCATCTTGCTAAGCCTGTTTTCGAATAATTTTTCTTCTTCTGAAAATCTTTCTCGGTACTTGGGATAATTAGCAATAGCGATACCCACAGTCCTAAGCATTAGTGAGCTTAATTTAGGATCTGATTGTTTGATTTTATCAATTAGATCATCCACAAGTTCCTCAAGCTCGTTCGGTGTAAGATAGAGTATAAGTTGACCCAGATAGTAGGGAATATACTTGGTAAATTGATAATCTTCCATTTCTAAAGCCCGTAATAATTCAATGGCTATATCGTTTCTCTGTTGAAAAGATAAGGAAGGCATTAAATTTACCAGAGCTTTACCAGCTAAATTTCTAATATCTTCTATACCGCTGACTTTTAAAATATTGCAAAAATGTAAAGCGGTATAGATTTCTTCTTGTTGGCTTTTTAAGGTATATTCAAATAACAGCTCTATTTGGATTTTTTTAATTATACCGCTGGTTGAAGTTTTAAGATTACTGAGAAATATATGTTGTATCTTTGCTAAATCTCTTTGGTAAAATTCGGTATATCTTTTTACCATATCTTCATCCAGTTTCAACAATTCGGCAATTTTCATATTCAGATAATTTTCAGCGGGAAGCTCCGAGGCATTAATGTTATTCACAAATATTCTTTTTAATTTATTTATAAATTTTAATTTTTTATCAGCTTTAGTTATTAAATCGTGTACAACTTCCAAAGCGGTTAGTCTAAGATTGTGATTTTCTTTCTTTAACATTTTTATAATATAATCAAATAAAGCTTTCATTAATTTTTCGTCTGAGCAGGTGGATATATATTTAGCGGTTTTTATTAAACAGAGCTGTCTTTCTTCATCGGCATATTGGTCTTTTTTATAGTGTTTTAAAACACTTTTTCTATAATTGCTTACCTGATAATTATTACGGTAGTTAGAAAAAAGAGAGGAAATCATATCTTCGGTGCAATTAATAATTCGAGATTGATGAAGCGCAGTCTTTTTATGGTCTGGTTTTAAAAAATATTTTAAATATCTTTCCAGTAAATTAACACTGGTAATGGCTGGAGGCTTTAGTGAAACATCCCGAGGAATCTCTTTGCGGTAATCTTCGTCAAAGGTGGCAATCAACAAGCCTATAAGTTTTGCACTTCTTCTTCTTATTTCATCTTCCGGATGAGTTAATTGTTCGTAGCAAAATCTGAGGGTAATCATTTTTTGTTTTTGAGTCAAGTAGGTGGAATATTCATTAAATATCTGTAAATATTCCTGGAGATTATTCCAATCTTTTTCACTTCGAGCTAATTCTAAAAGTGAATTAAGAGAAGTTTCATCTCGAAGTTCGTGCATTAAATCTATATTATGTTCTATAGAAAGAAATTTGATATTTTGGATAATTTCCTGGCCATGCATGAGCGGATAATACAATTTTCTATCTTGCTTGGATGAAGTTATCTCTCTACCTTCTACCTCTACGCTTACCCCTAAATTTATCATATAATCTTCAAAGTCTTTTAATTTATCATATACCCGGCAATATCTTTTTCTTTTTTCCTCATCGACATTATCCAGTTTCTCTAAAATTACCTGAAAAGAATCTTTTAGATTATAGATTTTCATCTCTTCTTTTTGACCGTTATTCGCGTTTTTTACCCGAAAATCAGCATAAATTAAAATGAGCGATTCCAAAGGTAGATTTTCTAATTCCAAATCCCAAACAGAATGATTAACTGCAATGTGTCCGATATAAGGAATATTATGTTTTTCAAACCACATATCAGTATAGTAATAGTGTAAATAAGGAGTCCTTTCTACCTCGATATTCTTGCATCCATACTTTCCAATATCATGTCCTACCGCTGCCCCAGAAATCCTCCCTAAATCCACCGGGAGACCTAAATTATATAATTGTCTGCCGATAAATAAGGCAATCCAGTTAACCCCGCATATATGATCAAGAGTATTAAATTTTAGAACTTCCTGGCTTAATTTCATCATTTCATAGATATATTCGTTATTAAATGCTTTTAGAAATCTTTTATATTCAGCAGGATTCTCCAACTTAGTTTTTTCTTCGGAAGTTAAAAAATCTAAGGAATATTTTCCTTGAAAAGTAAGATCGCTACAAGACTTTTGGAACTTCGAAATGACTCTCAAAAATTCCAGGTACAGCAAGAAAGTATTTCGGCAATTATCGGAAATATCTTTAAGAGACAAATCTACTGTATCAGGGAAAGATTTAGAGAGGGCAAATTGAAATACCCGGTACAGATAATGAGATGATTGATGTTTTTTATCTATATCTCTAAAGATAGGCTGAGTTAAAAGATATACTGCCTGACAGCTATAATCTTTCTTTTTTACCATAGATGATAATTGTTTTAGAAATAGAGGATCTTCAATATATTCTCGAACTAGCTCTTTATCTAAAGAAATGTCATCTAATATTTGGGCATGCAAAATCTTTTTGGATATTTTATTATATAATTCGTTAACCAAGGAGTTATTCATTTATTACCATCCTAAAAAATTTTTATAAATTAACATCCTTCCTTATTTCAGGTTTATTAAGCAAAACTACTAATTGAAAGGCAATTAATCATTTATCTGTGAGTGCATACTTCTTTATCTTTTCTTTTCCTTCCTTAACTTTGCTCTCGATAGTATGGTTTTATATTATAGAAAAATAATGAATCTCTGCTTATGATAATTTCCTTTATGATTTATTTTATTATAACTGAAAATTATCCTATTTTACAATTAAATAAAATATTTACTTCCACGAGGATATCAAAGAATTGCGGATTTGGTTCTTTGGTTCCAGAGGAGGAGTGGTCAGAATAAGGGATCAGGGAGGGATATAATTTTTTTTACAATTTACTCTTTATTTTATTTAAAAAATGATTTTTTTGTTTTTCTATTTTAGTTATTTTCAAATGTTCCAAATTGTATGATATTTCCATTTTTCATCATTATTTTACCTTTGGCAACAACAGATTTTATCTGAAGTGTGTCTTTATCCAATATCACAATATCTGCATCTTTGCCTTCTTTTATTTCTCCTTTTTGCTCTAGTTTTAGGTGTTTAGCAATATTTGTAGAAGTTACCCTTACTGCATCTGATACAGACATCTTTTCTTTTTTTATTATATCTATAAATTCTTTATATAAACAAGAAACTGAAGCGACAGCCATATCAGTCAATTCCTTCTTTTCATTCCACTTGGGCATACTTCCGTTTCCATCAGTACTCATAGTAATTCTTTCGATAGAAATTCCATTTTCAGACAATCTTTTAACGGCTTTGCTTGCTTTTATTGTTTTGCTTGATTTATACTCTACCGAATCTACGGTAGTTAAATCTATATACCCGCCTATTTTGCCAAACTCTACGGCACTTTTAAATAAATCTTCATTTCTATTTAAATGGGTTGGCGCGAATTGCTCTATCGGGATTTCTGTATTTTCTGCGATCTCAAATAATGGATTTAACCCCATCTTTTCGCTTCCCATATGAATATGCACAATACCTACTTTTCCTGCTAACATCCCTCCAACTCTTGTCTCAGATGCCACCTTTTTTAATTCTTCCAGGGTAGGATGAGAAGATCTATGGTCCGATAAGGCAATTTTCACACCGATTATTTTATCTATCAAGATTATATCAGACAATATCTCTCCGGTAATTGTGGGCGAGGGGTATTGATAAGCCCCACTATATATCCAGGTACTTATACCTTCATTTTCCAATCCTCTCGCTTTCATTAAAAGAGCATTCAATGATCTCGCAAAACCATCCGTGCCCAATAATCCTATTACCGAAGTTATACCTGTTTTAATCAGTTCACTTAATTGAATGGGTGGTGTACGATATTGCGGACCACCCTCCCCTCCAGCGCCATTAATATGGACATGTTGATCTATAAAACCAGGAATAATGATACATTTTGAAGCATCGATTATTTTTATATTTTTGTCCAATAACTTAACAGTTGACTCTGAAATTTTTCGGTCAATTAAAAATATTTTGTCATTTGCTACAAGTAGGTCTTTATTTCCATTATATTCAGGTGAATATATCTCTCCTCTATTTATTAATATAAAACTCATTTCACTCTCCATATATTTTTTGTTTTCTCACAAAAAATATTTTACACTTTTCTAATCAAAAAGGAATAAATTCTAACCATTATTTGCTCACTTCGCTTTTCATAATTTTGGGATTAATTTCTTCCCTTAACCAATCTGCCAATAAATTAATACCAAATACTATCAATACCAATGCTGCTCCAGGAAAAACAACGAGCCACCACTTACCGGCATAGATATAATTTTTCCCTGTAGATATCATCATACCAAGAGATGGTTTATTTATCGGAACTCCTACACCAAGAAAACTTAATGTAGCCTCCAGCATAACCGCTGCTCCAAAATCGACAGCTGCAATGATTAATATAGGCGGTATAGCATTAAGAAGAATATACTTGAACATTATCCTAAAATCACTAGCTCCCACAGCCCTGGCAGCGCTAATATAGTCTTCTTCTTTTACACCAAGAACCGATCCTCTCATGGTTCTTGCATATCTTACCCAATCAGTGATAATTATCGCCAAGATAACTGTACCGATACCATGATTTTTTAGAACGCCTAAAAATAACATAGCTATCAGCGTTGTAGAAAATGAAAATATAGCATCTGCTAATCGCATGGTTACAGCTTCCAATAGACCTCTATAAAATCCTGCCAAAAGACCAACGGTCATACCTATTATTCCGGCGATAATAACCACGCTAAAACCAACAGCAAATGATGTTCGGCAACCATAAAGTATGGTACTCAATATATCTCTTCCTTGATCATCGGTGCCTAAAAGAAAGGGAGCTTTTCCGCCTTCCATCCAAATAGGCGGTTTTAGAGAATCCTCTAAATAAAGACCTTTCATATCATAAGGATCTTGTGGAGCAATTATAGGAGCAAAAATAGCCGCAATTAACATAATGACAAGAATTAAAGAACCTGTTACTGCTGATACGTCTTTAATAAAATGATAAAATCTTTTTGATTTAAACACTGTAATCATAACCATTTCCTATTCATATCTTATTTTAGGATTAATATAGGCATAGAGAATGTCCACAACAAGGTTGACAAAGAGAATAAGAATAGAAGTAATCATTACGTAGGCTACTATAACCGGATGATCTGTTTCGTATACTGCTGTTAGTAATAAATTTCCTGCCCCCGGCCATTGGAATATACTCTCTGTTACTATTGAAAAGGCTATTAATTCCCCAAATTGCAGACCAGCCATGGTTATTACCGGTATCAGCGCATTTCTCAGAGCGTGTTTAAATATTACCATGTTTGCGGTTAAACCCTTTGCCCAAGCTGTTCTTATATAATCTTCCCTTAATACCTCTAACATCCCTCCTCTGGTTAAGCGGAGAAGTACCGCAAGTTGATACAGACCTAAGGTAATGGCTGGGAGAATTAAATGTCGAATCCCCCCTATGGTAAAAAAGCCCGTTCTCCAACTTCCTGCTATTTTTATTACTTCACCCCGTCCAAAGGTAGGCAAGAATCTCAGGGTAACTGCAAAAATCATGATAAGTAATATTCCAATTAAAAAGGTAGGAAGTGAAATTCCCAAAAGTGATCCGGCCATAATTATTCGATTGATAAAATATCGTGGATTTAATGATACCAATACCCCGAGACAAATTCCGAATAGAAGAGCTATAAGCATGGCACTCATGGCCAGTTCAATGCTTGCTGGCAACCTTTCCAGGATAAGTCCAAGGACAGGAGTTTGAGCAACATAAGATAATCCGAAATCACCATGTAGAGCATTTTTCAAAAAAACAAAATATTGAATATAAAAAGGTTTGTCCAAACCCATTTTAGTTCTAACTTCCTCTTGTTGTGCTTGTGTGGCATATCGTCCTGCCAAGGTCAGCACAGGGTCTCCAAAAAATTGGAAGATCATAAAGCACACAAGCGAAACAGCCAGAAGGACTATAACTCCTTGCGTTAATCTGGTAAAAATACATTTTGCCATAATAAGATAAAAAATGGTTGAGGCTAAAGTTAGTTAAATTGATTTAGATTTATCTGCCTCAACCATTATTTTCCTTTCTATTACTTAAGTGACATTTCTTTAAAAAGTATCCAGGTATCTGCTCGAGGTGTAAACTCTATGCCTCGCCCTTTGTAAATAGCGTACGAATCTTCTTGATAGTGAAGAGGAATAACGGCTGTCTTTTCTTCCATTGCAACTCTGTTCAATAGTCTTAACTTATCAGCCCTTACTGCAGGATCGACTATCATCTCAGTTTCTTCCAGAAGTTGATCTAAGGTCGCATCACTATAGCTAGAACCATTCAAACCGCCGTAACCTTTTTCAACATCAACACTATGTACTAGTTTGGTAAAAGAACGACCAAAATCGTAAGTTCCATCAAACCACCCTATCAGATAGAAATCTAATATATGTTCGTCTACTTCCGGGAAAAATATAGCTTTTGGTTTGGTATCCAGTTCTACTTCAATTCCCACTTTAGAAAGTTGTTTTGCTACAGCTTCGCATATCTGTGCATCCCGTACATATCTATCATTAGGTCCAGTAAGTTTTATCTTGAAACCATCTGCATATCCTGCCTCAGCAAGCAATAATTTTGCTCTTTCAGGATCATAAGCGGGATGTTGAAGTGAAGCATCATAACCAACAGTTGGTGGATCTGGTATCTGAGCAGCTGGAAATGCATGTCCAAACATGACCTTTTCAATGATCTCATCTTCATCAATGGCCAGATACATTGCTCTTCGTACTCTAATATCACTAGCCGGAAAGCCCGGTTCATTTCTAAGCCCTAAATATATGGCTCTTCTTGCTGGAATAGTTATTAATTCGATATTAGCATTGCTCGCCGCGGTTTCAAAAAGTTCAACAGGAACATCTTGTAAAATATCCACTTGACCGGTTACAATAGCAGCCAAACGGGTAGATGGTTCGGTAATCGGAGTAATTTCAGCATTCTTAATCAATGGAGCTCCACCCCAGTAATTTTCGTTGGCAGTTAATTTAAGGTAGGATCCCTTTATCCATTCAACAAATTTATAGGGACCAGTTCCTATCGGATTCTGTCCTATCTCTCCAATAGAACGGGACTCAGTAGATTCCTTGTCCATAATAAATACCTGATGGAGGTTGTCTGCAAAGTAAGGAACCGATGTTGTTGTCTTTATATCTATAGTCCATGGATCACCATTAACTGTTTCTACCGATTTTATTACCCCTCCAAAGGCTAAGAATTCAGATACTGGATAGGGTTCTTTTAACCTATTATAGGTATATTGAACATCCTCCCAGGTAAAATCATTACCGTTATGAAACTTTACTCCCTGTCTTAAGGTAAATCGCCAGGTTAATTCATCTAATCTCTTCCACGAAGTAGCTAATCCGGGGATAAGTTTCCCTTCAACATCTCTGTAGAGAAGGCCTTCAAATATATTAGCCATCACCCCAAGGTTAGCATCGGAATCTGATCCATGAGGATTCATGGTTTGTGGGGGTGAACCCACTGCAACATTTATACTATCTTTTTCCGCAGCAATTCCAGTGGTAAGAATGGTCGTAAGTAATCCAAAAATTAAAAGTAAAACAATAATGCAGGTTAACTTTTTCATTTTTTACTCCTTTTGTTATTTTTATCTTATTTATAAGTAATTGATTTACATAACTATAGGTTTAAATCAAATTACAATAGAACAATAGGATATTTTTTTTACACCTCCCCCTTTTTTTAATATAGAATCATGTTTGTAATATTTTAACCATGGCATCACCCCTTAATATTGATATCTAAATATTTGACTCTTCACTTATGCCTTACAGGCTTGCCAAAAATAATTCTTGTTTCTATTTTGATTATTTAGCACAACGAGCATTTATACAAAAAGGGGGGGGACAAGAAATATTCTTAAAATTTTTTCTTGCACCGTCTTTTATAAGACAAATTTTTATAAACAAGTAATTAGCTTCTTATCATTGTGTTAAAAAATATTTTGTAACGAATTTTTCTTCTGAAAGTTAAAACACATTTTGGCTCTTGATTCTTTGGCAATTCTGCTATTAAAATAATAAACTTGATGCTTTAATAAAATAATACATTTATTTAGAATTAAAATCAATATTTCAAAACCATTTTTAGGGGATTATTAAATTTTCGCTATTATAAATAATCCGTAATAATCTTTATACAGCTTTCATTATGCTATTTCGAAATATTCTTCATTATTTAAAAAAATTTGGAACTTTAAAACAAGGCGAAAGATGCATGGTTTCCTAGAGATTTTATTTATACAGCCACAACTTCTTTTACTTCGGGAACTTTTTCTTTTAATGCTCTACCAATCCCCATCTGTAAGGTCATTTGTCTCATTGGACACCCACTGCAAGCACCGGTTAATTTTACTTTCACTACACCCTCTGTGGTTATTTCTATCAATTCAACATCGCCGCCATCTGCCTGAAGAGATGGTCTTATCTTCTCTAAAGCCGCTTCTACTCTTTCTTTCATTTCTTCCTCCTAAATATTGCTTGCTGATTACCTCAATCAATATAATTACAAATCTGATATTCTCCTTGTAAAATAAAATTAATATATTTTCTGTGCTGGTCTATAATAAAAATATAGTTTTGAGTATATAGTAAGCAGAAATAAAAGTCAAAGAAAAGACAAAAAAGTGGATTTGAGGGGATCTTTCACCTAGTCCCCGGGCAAGGAACCTACAATTAAACCAACAACTTCATCGGCATTGGTTTTTTTTGTGATCCTTTCTGCTACTTTTTTAGCTCTACGCATAATTATCAACCTGGTAGCAACAGAAAATACATCATGAAGCTGATGACTGATAATAATAATAGATACTCCTTGAGAACTTAAAGTTTTCACCAGATTTAAGACTTTTTTCTGCTCAGCCACCCCCAAAGCGGCGGTAGGTTCATCCATAATTAATAATTTAGCATTCCAGTAAATAGAGCGCGATATGGCCACTGCCTGTCTTTGCCCTCCGGAAAGATTCCTTATCTTATTCTTCAAAGAGGGAATCTCGATTTCTAATCGATTTAATACTTTTTTAGATTCGTCGTGCATATATTCATGATCCAGTACATCTACCAGACCTAAAAATTTCCTTAACTTTTCTCGGCCTAAAAAGATATTAGAATAGACATTCATATTTTCGGCTAAAGCCAAATCTTGATAAATAGTTTCTATCCCGATTTTTAATGCTTCCATGGTATTGCTAATTCTTATTCTTCGGCTCTCAAAAAATATCTGACCTGCTTCGGCATGATGCACTCCAGAAATTACTTTAATCAAGGTAGACTTTCCTGCTCCGTTATCGCCCAAAATACCTACTACTTCTCCTGGGTAAATTTGCATACTGACATCATCTACCGCAGTTAAACCACCAAACCGTTTGGTAATATTTTGTACTTCCAATAAAGGTTCCATTATGACCTCCTTGTTAAATCTCTCCTTCTTTTTGAATTAATTCTGGAGAAAATTGGTCGATTAATACCGCAAAAATAAGTATACATCCAACGGCGATATGCAAATTATAAGTAGGAACACTTAAATTAACTAAACCAATTTCCAAGGCACCGATAATTATAGCACCGAAAATCGTGCCTATTACTGTTCCCCTACCTCCACTCAAGCTAGCCCCACCGATCACCACTGCCACTACCGCATCTATTAAACGAGCACTACCAGCTGGGGCTCGGCCGGTAATAAATTGTAATACATACATAACTCCAGCAAGAGAGGCAAAAAACGAAGATATCATATATACTTTAATCAAGTGAATTTTTACATTCACTCCTGCTCTCTCTGCTGCATTTATATTTCCACCAATAGCATAAGTGTGCTGACCAAATTTAGTCTTGGCCAATATAAAAGCAAAAATAGCAATAAAAATAAAAGTAATTAATGTAACATTAGGAATAATTGATATTAAATTTTTTAATTCTTCCCGACTAATGCTTTCCGGTTTGCTTAGAAAGGTAAATATTTTCCCAGGTAACCAGTAAAATAAGTAGCCATGTCCCAGTGAACCTAAAGAGGTAGGCAAATTATGAATAGGTACATTCTTACAGATAATTTCGGCAAATCCGTAAGCAATTCCATACATTCCAAAAGTTGCAATAAAGGAAGGCACTTTTAATTTTGCTACCAAAAAACCATTGATAAATCCCGGAACTAATCCCAATAAAAGAGCAGCTAATATACCTATGGTTATGGCTAAAAGTTGGCTAAATCCTACTGCCTCTAAATTCACCATTATTTTCGCGCATACTACCGAGCTGAATCCAACCATAAAACCAACCGATAAATCAATGCCGCCAGTAATAATAACAAAAGTTTCTCCGGTAGCTAACAGAAGAACCGTTGTGGAAGATAGTAGAATATCTTGTATATTTTTTAAACTAAAATAATTGGTTCCCACTATACTAAAAAAAACTACTTCACCCACCAAAAATATATAAATCCACTTTCTTAGAATGCCAATCCCTATTTTTTTGGGTTCATCAAAATTTATCATTCTCTATACACCAACTCCGGAAAGAATTGATCAATTAAAACAGCGATAATTAAAATACACCCGGTGGCAATATATCGATAAAAAATGGGTAATCCCATCATCATCAAACCATTATTTAAAGTGCCGATCAATAATACACCAACAACCGTACCCCAAATCGTTCCTTTGCCACCGGTAAGACTTGCCCCACCTATTACTACTGCTGCGATAGCAAAAAGCTCATAGCTAGAAGTATATTGAGTATGAACACCCATATTTAGCTTAAAAACGAGCAATACACCGGCGGTTGCTGCAAAAAATGAAGATATGGTATAAATCTTGATCAAATGTAAGGGGACATTTATCCCTGCTCTTATAGCGGCATCTAATTTTCCACCAATCACGTAAGTATGTTGCCCAAATTTAGTTCGGGATAGAATAAATGCAAAAATAATCATTATAAAGGTAATTAATAAGATTGGTAAGGGAATAATTTTCAGTAATTTTAATATATCCGCCCTTTCGGTTAGCTCGGGTTTTATAAAAAAGGAAAAATTTTTATGGGGGGAAAAATAAGCGATGTACGCATTGCCAATGCCTCTTACTTGTAAAGGTAAGAAACCAATGGGAAAACCATCGCAAAGCCTCCAGGCTAATCCGTTACTAATTCCCCACATCCCCAGAGTGGCAATAAAGGGCGGTACTCTTAATTTAGCTACCAAATATCCATTGATAATTCCCGGAATTATTCCCAATAAAAGCCCGGCAAATGAACCCGCTATAATAGAAATAAACGGGGAATATCCTGCTACGTTCAAATCTCTCATAATAATTGCTGAACTTACACATACAAAGCCCATAACAAAACCAATTGAAAGGTCAATACCTCCACTGATAACCACAAAGGTCTCTCCGATAGCCAATAGCAGCAGAGAACTTATTCCAAGAAGAATGTTATTAAAGTTATTCAGGTTGAGAAAATTTTCTCCCAGGAAGCTAAATAATATCAACATCATTACCAGAAAAAGAAATGACCAATTTTTACCGAAAAAACCTAGTGCTTTGCTTTGACTAATTTTATCTAAATTTAATAAAGAGTCACGATTCAATTCAGCCATAATCATACCTTTTTAATTAGGATAGAGATATTAAATTTAATGACAGGGAGTAAAATAATCCTCCCTGTCATTAAATTTTACCCTATAATATATCTATATTTTAATAATATTTTACTTGTAAATATATTTTTGTGCATCGGGGTCATTGACATTTTCCTGGGTGAAAACAAAGAAACCTGGAATGACTTTCTTGGGGATTTCTGCTCCTTCAGTAAGATGTTTGAAACCCCATTCTACACACAAAGATCCCATTTCTCCGGGCATTTGAGCCAAAATCAAATCTAATTCTTTTCTTTTTAAAGCTTCAATCAAGATTTCCGTTGCATCCCATGTGGCAATTTTAACCGCTCCTTCCAAACCAGCATTTACCACAGCTTGATATGCACCTTGTGCACTGAATACATTTACTCCAAATACTCCGCCTAAATCCGGATTTTTCTGCAAAGCTGCACTAACCTGGGCGACCGCTGTTTCCTGTACATCAAGGCAATATTCCACTCCGACTAACTCTATATCAGGGAATATCTTTATCCCTGCCCGGAAACCCAATTCTCTATTGATTACACTCGATGTATCAGGGTTAGTATTTTCCAAAAATACTTTCCCTTTACCCCCTAACATGAGCGCCAATTGTCCGGCAACTACCTGGCCTCCCAAGAAATTATCTGTCCCTATATAAGAAAGAGGGAAATTATAATTACTTGGTTTAGTATAATCTCCATCTCCAAGATAAGTATCGACGGTAATAATCGGAATTCCACTATCATGAATTTCCTTTAAAACGGGGATTAAGGCTTCTGTGGAAGTTGGAGCAGTAAAGAGTAAATCAATATCGCCTCTGGCAGCCAAAGCTTTCAAAATCGGTACTTGATATTCAGGTCCCCATGCTTTAGGGTATTCTCCTACAATTAATTCTACTCCTAATTCTGCTGCTTTTGCTTTGGCTCCTTTTTCCATAGTAAAATAGAAAGGATCAGCAATACCAGGCATAAAGGCGAATTTCAGGGCAGCTACACCGGTCATAGATACAACAGATAACACTAAACAAACTAACAATATACTAACAATAAACTTTTTCATTTTTTTTCACTCCTTAATTAATAATAAACTTACTTTCTTTAATTAACTTTAAAAACAAGATAGTAAATTATTAACTATTTTTTTCTCTTTTAATTTCACCTCCTTGAGTTTTGTCTTCTTCACTCGATGCTGAGATAGTTCGACCAACTTCTTCTTGCTTTATCCGGATATAAGAAATGCTTTTAAACTCTTAGTTTTGTGGATCTTACACTTTTCTTAAATTTCTGAACTCTTTTTTTCCAACCAACGAACAGTAGCGTAAATTCCCGCTCCACTTGGTACCGCATTATGTGATATACTGGAAAATTTAATATTCACTGTTTGTTCTCCAAATAAATATTGAGATACAATTTTTCTAATCGGTTTAATTAGAGGTTCCCCCAAAACAACCATTTTCCCTCCAATAAATACGGTCTGCGGACCGATCATATGAATAGCATTCACAATTGCAGAGCCTATCCAGGTGGCTATTTTTTCCACAATTGAATGTGCAATCTGATTATCTTCTTGAAGTAATTCAGTCATATTTTCCAAACTTTTTACCGACAAACCCTGAGAATTAGCCATATATAGCAAGACATCTACTCCGGCAATATCTTCTAGAAACTGAAATTGTTCTCCCTCATAGCACAAAAAATGCCCGATTTCTCCCACGAAATCATAAGTTCCCTGGTAAAGTTCATCCTTAATGATAACTCCGGCTCCTATGCCTTCATTGATGAGTATATAGATAAAATTATGTATCTTCCTTCCACTTCCCAGCCACTTCTCTGCTAAAGCACATACGTTAGCATCATTTTCTATCCAGACTGGTATTCCGTATTCCTTTTGTACTATACTTCCTAAAGGAACATCTTTCCAACCTTTAAGTTTTGGTGGTTGTTTTACTAAACCACTTTGGGCATCCAAAGGTCCAGGTACTCCAATCCCAATTGCTCCAATGTTGATCTCTTTTTTTTTCGCGTATTCCATTGTTTTATTAATGCTAATGAATAAGCTATCAATGATTCCTTCCGGTCCAAACCTGGTATAATCTTCTCCGATATGGGAAGTAATAATATTCATTTGAGCATCCATCAATAATGCTTCCACTCTTTGTCTGCTAAGATGTATCCCGATGGAATAAACAGCCTCCGCCCTGATATGGAGAGGAATGGGAGATTTTCCGATATTTCCGGTAAAAATTTGATTTGACTCTTCAACAATAGAAGAATCTTTAAATCCTTTAATGATAGCAGAAACCGTAGTTTTGGTTAAGCCGGTTATCCGGGATAATTCTACCCGCGAGATACCATCCTCTCTCAACAGAAGATGAAGCAATGTAATGGTGTTTTTTATTCGTGTATCTTCCGGTTTCAGAACTAACATAACTACTCCTTGTTTTAGTTAGTAAACTATACTTACTAAATATTTTATTTTAATTACCCTGGTTTGTCAATGATATTTTTAAATTTTTTTATCAGCTAAATTTAACTTATTCGATCCGACAATTATAAAAAACCTACAGAAATATATTCGGAAATTGTTCTAATTTGCTTACTCGATAATGTTTTTGGTCCGGTTATAAAATATCTTCTTATCACAAACTCCAAAATCTTAAAAATAGTAAAAGTCAATTATTCGAACTTCTTTTGATACGGTGATCCGTAAAAATATCGCTTAGGTCATCACTTTCAGAAGAAAATTCAGACACAACCGCACCTTCCTCCCCGGCTTGAAACCAATGGAGAGTGTTTTTATCAATAGTGTATTGATCCCCGGGCAGTAAAATAATTTCATGGTATACGGAATAGTATTGCTCATTTTCGGCAGGAGGACGAGCCTTCGGATTCACAGTTTTCTCCCCTTCAACATTGAGATATATTTTGCCATATCTACAACGAAAGGTTTCCATTTTCCCTTGCTTACCATGATGATCAGGATGGCGATGCTCGGGACAGGTCTGATGAGGAAATAAAACCATCTCTTTCGCACAATACCTCGAGTTATTGACATACACTACTAAAACAATCCCGGTTCTTTTAAAATCACCTAAACCAAGATCGGTAATTTCCATATTTTCCTTCTCCGGCATAGAAAGAATAATGCCGGCTTCTTTAAAATATTTCAGAGCTTTTTCCTTTATTTTTTCTTTTTCAGCTTCTTTCATTTTTATTCCTTCCTTATTCTCAATCATTTTTTAACATCTAAAATAATTACAAAATATGATCTTGGGGACCCTTCCATATCCTATAACTATTATCATATTTCCAGTTTTCTGTTGGCATAGAAAGTGAAAGTCGTTCCCATCCCGAGACGACTCTCTTTACAATTTCAGGCATAGGTCGAATCCCTCCGGTTGCATCAACCGCTTCTACACAATAAGCACCTACGGCGGTAGCAAAAGTAATACACTTTTCTGGCCCTTCCCCATTAATAAGGTGAGCTAAAAATCCCGCAATAGTCGCATCCCCGGTTCCGGTAGTACCTTTAACCTCTGTGGCAAAACAAGGTGACAAAAGCTGACGATAATTCCACTGTTTAGGATTAACTATACTTAATAAACTACTTTTTTCTATCTGATTTGTTCTCAAATATAGACCCTGGTCTCCTAACTTTATGGATACTAGCTTTGCACCGTAGTTAATTAATTGCCCAGCTAATTTATCTAATAATGAAAGATTAATTCTTTCTTTCTTTTCAGAAATATTGTAAAATTTCTTGGGATTAAGCATATATAGCAGTTCATCAATACTGGGCATAACCATATCTGTCCAAGGCAAAACATTTTGAAAAAATTTATTCCAATCTATTTTCCCGGCAGGAGATTCTGGATCCGGCATTGCCATATCCAAACTGGTAATCATGTTCATCTTTTTAATTCTTTTAAAGATTTTTACCAGCTCTTTTCCCTCATCTTCATAAAATTTCTGCATTAAAGGAGGATAACCAAAATGGAATAAGCGACCATTTTTTATTTTTTCATAAGGAATATCCTTCGCCTTAAAAGTATGATTTGGTCCGGGATAATGTAAAAAGACCCGATCGCTATTCGGTGGATTTAAAACAATAGTATACGAAGAAACCTCATCCTTGCTAATAATCATGTTTTTCACCATAGTTTTGTTTTCTTTCTGTAAAATCTCCAAAATAATTTCTCCCAAGGTATCTGATCCAATTTTTCCCAGTAAAGTCGTACTAACGCCTAATTTGTTAAGAGTTAATCCCGTATTTGCAACAGCTCCCCCAGTGGATAATTTTAACCCCGACATTTCTATAATATGTCCCGGAACAATCTTTTTTATGCTCCCAGTTTTCCAGCCCGGAATTATGTCTAAACAAATATGGCCGGCAACGATTACATCCATAAAATTCTCCTATTAGAATAATAATAAATATTTTTTATAAATTTAGACTCCCTTTACTAACTCTTTCATAACTTTTGCTTCCTCATCCTGATAACTGGATAAATGAGCAATATTCCTTAATATATATTCTAATCCCCTTGGATATTCTCTCTGAAAAAAAACTTTATCTGACGGAGACATCTCCCCCTTCTCATCCTTTGCTTTAAAATCCAAGGCAGCATAAAAAGCTCTTTTAATCTTATGATAAGATGTACCTTGTCTTTGAGCTAAAAGCATTGGACCGATTAATCTTTCATTCTTATCTAACTTACGATACAGGTCTCTGCCTACCCGAAAAATAGTGTCTCCCAAAGGTTTATTTTGAAATCTAAAAAGTAGATCCTCAATGTGATTTTGCAAACCTGGCAAAGTAAGATCCTGGGGATAAGCCTTGTTTAAAGCTACTGCAGATTGCTTCATGCATTCCCTTACAGTTTTATAAATTTCTGGCACTTCTAATGCTTCATATATAAATGTCATAGTTGGATCAAATTGATATCCCAAATAAGCTGATGCGGAATGACCTAAGTTATGGATAAAGAGTTTTCTATCCACATAGGCCTTAATGTTTTCAACTGCCCAAAGATCTCTAATTTGAGGAAGAGGGTTCTTAAAATTCTTTTTATCTACAATAAGAATATTATAAGGTTCAGCAAATACTTTTAACAAATCCTTTTCCCTGTCCTCCTCTTTCATTAGAGGAACCATTTTTCCGATACTTGATTCAATTAATCCCACCAATTCCTCAAAAGGGTATACTCGAGGAAGTTGATTTTTTAATTCTTCTCTAAAATAATCAGTTACATTCCTGAAATTCTCGGCAATAATAATGTCAATTGGATTTTTTCCTCTTTTTTCATATCTCGATTGCAATCCTTGAGCAATTAGCGATATAATTTGAGGTAAAGCATGTCTCCCTACCGACGTTGCGATGATATCCGAATCAACTATTTCCTGGATAACTGCCCTATTATCATAACCATCTATGGCTCGCACATTTTCTATTAAAATAATCTCATCAGGGAGTTCATTTCTTTTTATTACTAACTGGTATGCTCTTTTTTTATTGAGTTCTATAACCAGTTCTTTCTTTATATCTACAAAAACAACATCGTACCCGGATCGAGAGAATAACTGTCCAATAAATGATCTTCCAATATTCCCCGCTCCAAATTGAACTATCTTTTCTTTATGTATCATTTTCCTCACAACTCGATATAAACAATTTTTTACCCTCTCTTGGAAAAAACAAAGAAATTAGTTAGAATTATTTTTTCACTAGATCACTCTTTATTTTATATAAATCTTCAACAATATTTTTTTAAAATCCTTCTTTTCCAGATAAATAATCCACAAAAAGAAAAACTCTTCAGCAAAATACCAAAGAGCTTGCAAATTCACAACTTGAACCCAAGGTGTCCCTGTTTAATGCAAAAGTATCCTGCGATAACTTTCGATCTAAGTAGGTTACATCTCCTAATCTCTCTGGATATCATATGCGATCCCGGTAAAGATAGTTAAGAGTAGAGAGACGACAGCAAAGAAAAAGCTATTAGTAAATAAATCCGGGTTGTTCAAATCGAAGAAATACACCAGTATAACTGAGCCGATCACTAAAAACACGCCGTTTATTACAGTAATACCAAAAATCCATGGCCATAATGTGGCAAGGAAGCGCTGAAGGTTAACTGAGAGACGTTTACGCCACCAGATTGATGGCACATTGATCCCGGTTCCCGCCATGCCTGCCAAAATACCGATGATCGGAGGACCAATACCACCACCTACCAGAAGCATGACGACAGAAAGAAGAAGTAGGATGCGACCGCCGTTCTTCCTCTGAATAAAGGCAATCGCCCAAATTATGACAATTAAAGAAACAGTGATTGTGAGGATCCCTGTTACCAAAAGGTTAGGAACAATGGTTATTCCCGGTTCTCCTCCCATGTTGGTGGCAATGGGACCTTGCGTCCAGGAATATATCCAAATTCCGTCTGGAGCTACATTACCCTGCAGGACTTCTCCAATCCCATGGGTAAAACCTCCCAATCCAGCCAGAACGCCAAATATTGAGGCGACAATTCTTGCTGCACTGAAAGTGATTGAAGTATTTTTGTCTTCCATATTTATTTTCCTCCTTTTTATTTTTCTTGAAGCAAGCAAAGAGCTAATGTCTCAACAAGCTGAACCCTTTTTGTTATATTATTTGAATTTAGGTTTTTCTCCTTTTATTTGCTATTTAAATTCTCCTGTGCAGTTATTATGCAACTTTTTTCCTTACGCATGATAGTTTAATATTTGGAAAAAAATATCTCTTCTAACCACACCTCCTTATCTAAAACTTAAATTTTTTCTTTTCCCCCTCTTTGCCCTTTTAAGGTGAAAGTAATAAGTGCTTAAAACTTTTTGACTATATTCGACCCTTTAGATTAGAAATCCTTCTTTTTCTGGAAAATAATTTTATTAAACAAAAAGTCCTTCAGTAAATGCCAAAGGACTGGAAATGGTCTGGCTCCCCCTATTGAACGCGTTCAGAACTTTTAAGGGAAATATTGCAACTGAAAATGTTAGATTAAATCAGTTAATGCTCACGTAAAGTAATAAAATTAAATGTTATCTGGCTCTCTTATTACGACGATTTTCGCAACTTTTCTATAAGTGAAGAAACTGAGAAAGTGTATCAAAAGTTAGAAAAGTTATTAAATTATTCAGCTTGTACGAATCGCCTCTCTAATATTATAAAAAATTCAGAAATTTAATTTACTGATTTGATTCTTTGGTAAAGATATAAGAAAAAGGTATTGCGATGAAATCGCCTATGATATATGTTGCAAATATAATACTCATTGGTATGGCAAAGCTGGGGAACTTATTGGTAAAGAAAAGAGGGAGAAGAACACCAATGAACAATATCAGTTTGTAAAAAAGTTGTAACAACAAGACAGACACAAACTTAAGAGGAGACCGTATACCCAATATTGATAAAAGCCCGAATGCGAGATAGACACTACCCATGATTCCAAAAGCTATGGGTTCATCAACAGGCCAGCTTAATAGAGATTTAATCTTCTCAGGCATGATAATCATTCCTAAACCAAGTAAACCTACTGAGATAATAGTATAAATATACATTCCCTTAAGCAAACCCCAGCGAATCTTTAAATCTTTAGACATATCGCTATTCCTCCTTTTTAGAATTTTTCTATTCTTTTACTCGGAATTTGGCTATTAAAACTTAACCATTAGAATTTAAAAAAGATACAGACTTATTTATAATCCTTCTACTTTTTATATTAAAAATCCTTCTATTGTTCCAAGATAATTTAAAAAAAAGAAAAAAGCACTTCAGTAAAATCTCAAAGAGCTTGGGAATTAGAAAGTTCCCTAGACAGAACGATTTTCAAAATTTTTCTATGAGTGAGGAAATTGATATAATATATTCTTCAATAAAAAAGACTGTTGTATCGAGAAATAAGGTAGATGCTTTTACTTATCATAACCTTCTCCTTCTATAAAAGCCAGAGTGAATCAACACTTATAAACAAGATATACTTAACTAATTTTGAATATTAACGGTAATGAACCTGGTCATGCTCAGTAGTTCTAACTAAGCTGGTACTCCCTTCAATAATTAATTCTAATATCTTATTCATAATTGATTATAGAAACAATCTTATTTAAAGTTGGTCTAGATTTGTCTTGAATAATATCTGAATCATAATTACAATTGATACTATACAGTCTTTTCCTTATAAACTCTGAAATTGCTCTGTAATCTCTTACTATATTCCACCTTCTCAATAAGGACAACTTCCAACATCCTGAGATTGTTTGATACCTTCCCATATTTCACCTTGTGATCCCTCATTTCCTTCATACCACCAGAGACCAAAGAATCTTTCTCCATCGGAAGAAAAAACCATTATCGCTGGACCTTTACCGTAGCTATCCTCCCAGATTAATTTCACAATTCTTCCTTCAAAATTACCAGTTAAAATTCCTTCATCCCATTCATAACATCCTTTAACTGAGGTTCCCTGCTGCATCAGATGAAAGTCACTATGATAGTCACTCACATAAGTTCCAGAAATATCAGGTAAAGACGTTTCGGTCAATTGTTCTCCAAAAGCACGAAAATCCATCAGTTCTGTGTATTCTGAAGAACCATAATTATTTAAAATAGTCAACCGAAGCCATCTTCCGGATGGTTCACTAGAAACTGGAAATTTCTGGTTATCTTTCTGATCTGCTAATGATATTCGGGCAATCTCCTGAAATCCTTCTGTGGGACTTTCGTTGGAAAGTTCAACAAGAATATCTTTGGCAGCACTCCCTTTTATATTTACGCTTGCTGAATCAAACTTCAGGTTGTGCAATACAGTCTCTTCAGCAAGTTCAATAACAAATATGTGATTGGAAATTTCACCTTCTGAGGAACACCAGCCAGTTTCAGGATCTTCGTCCATAATATAGAAACCATAAAACGTAAGACTATATTCCGCAGGTTTCTCTAAAAGAAATGCTCCCGAAGAAAGCGAGATCAGTGATTGTTCAGAAGTTATTGCATCAACTATTGATGTAGATTCAAAAGAAAGAAAGATGATAGCTAAGCATATTAAGATCAATACTTTTTTCATGTTAAGACCTCCTTAAAGA
>Ga0209206_10000055_pt1 | contig 21558 bp, 17 predicted proteins | sample ZodSprsou2mmetaG_FD_185478 | JGI IMG/M metagenome (GOLD analysis project Ga0209206, IMG submission 185478) | Hot spring sediment microbial communities from Zodletone spring, Oklahoma to study Microbial Dark Matter (Phase II) - Zodletone Spring... ...
GCAGGGTACTGAAGAAAAAAATGCCCGGGATCAAAGTATATGCCGTGGAGCCGTCTGACTCGCCCGTGATCAGCGGAGGCGAACCCGGACCGCACGGGATCCAGGGGATCGGCCCCGGATTCATCCCTGAAAACCTGGACAGGAAAGTGCTGGACGGGACCATCGCCGTTGAAAAGGCGCAGGCATACGCATATGCCAGGCGGGTTGCCAGGGAAGAGGGCATCTTTGCGGGAATTTCCACCGGTGCATCACTGGCAGCGGTGGCCAGACTGCTGGAGACCGTCGATCCGGGATCCGTCATCCTGACCTTCAATTATGACACCGGGGAGCGATATCTTTCGGTGGAGGACCTGTTTTAACGTGATTTTTAATATTTTTGGACAGGTTAACAGGAAGTCGTCCGATCATGGTTATTTGTTCAGTTCCTGACCCGGCAAGGCTTCTGAAACAACCTGGTGTAAAATATTAAAGACCCGTTGATATATGTTATCAGGCCCCCTGAAAATTGCAGTTGATTTTGACGGCACCATCGTTGAACACAGATATCCCGAGATCGGCAAGGAGATCCTTTTTGCCTTCGAAACCCTGCGTGCCCTCCAGAAACAGAAACACCAGCTGATCCTCTGGACATTCAGGACGGGAAAGGAGCTGAAGGAAGCCGTGGAGTACTGCCGTCAGAACGGAGTGGAATTTTATGCGGTGAACAAGAGTTACCCGGAGGAGGAATTTGATGAGGAGAACTCCAGCAGGAAGATCGAAGCGGATATTTTCATCGACGACCGGAACATCGGCGGACTGCCGGGATGGGGAGAGATCTACCAGATGATCAATCCGGGCGAGCATCCGACCCTGGAGGACGAACTGAAGCGAATCCCGAAAAAACGTTCATTCCTGCAACGGATATTCGGCCACTGAGAACCTTTCATGAGAACGCTGCACAGCCTGACGATCGCCATCCTCCTGCTGGTTTTGCATGGATGCGGACCGGGGAACGGGGTTCCGGACAACCGGAAAGCCGCTCTTTCACAACCCCTGTCAACCCGCCTTGCGGAACCATCCGAGCCTGTGTCGCTCCCCGTCGGGAGCGAGATCTCCGTCCGGCTCCAGGTCCCCGACACGGTCCGTGTGGATTCCATCCAGCTTTTCATGGGAGGGACCAGGCGGAAAACCCTGACCGGGGAAACACAGGCGGTCCTTTCCAGCGCGGAGATGGCACCGGGCAGGACTGGAATCCGCGCCAGGGTCTTTCTCTTTGGGGGACGCACCGAAAATCACAGTCAGCCGGTCACCCTTCTTTCGGATGTGAAACCCGTGGAATACGGGTACACGGTCGTGCGTGAATACCCCCATGATCCGGAGGCCTACACGCAGGGGATCCAGTACGCAAAGGGATGGCTGTACGAGGGAACTGGCAATTACGGCCGGTCCTCCCTGAGGCGCGTGGAACTGGAGACAGGCCAGGTGAGGCAGGTCAGGGACCTGGACGAATCTTTTTTCGGGGAGGGGATCACTGTGTTCGGCGACCAGATCTACCAGATCACCTACCGCTCCCAGGTGGGATTTGTATACGACAGGGAGAGCTTCGAGGAGATCCGCAGGGTCTATTACCAGAACCGGGAGGGATGGGGACTGACCAACAACGGGGAGGAACTGATCATGAGCGACGGCACAAATGTGATCTATTTCCTCGATCCGGAGATGTTCACCATCAACCGCCAGATCGAGGTGTACCATGACAGGGGACCGGCGGACAGCCTGAATGAACTGGAGTACATCAGGGGAAAGATCTGGGCCAACCGTTATTATACGGATGAGATCGTGATCATCGATCCGGCCACGGGAAAGGTGGAGGGACGCGTCGATCTGAAAGGCATCCTGCCGTCATCGAGCCGCACGCCCACGACGGATGTGCTCAACGGGATCGCATGGGATCCGGCGGGCGACCGCATCTTTGTTACCGGCAAATACTGGCCGAAATTGTTTGAGATCAGGCTGTCATCTCCCCCGAAATCACCCTGACGCTCCTGGGAATGATCTGGAACTGGAGGGGTCCGGTCCCCAGTGATTCACCGTCGGTTTCGATCTTCAGTACCCCGGGCCCGTCAATCTGCACCGAGCGGGCGGTATAGGTCTCCACCTTGGAATGCTCCGTAATGCTTCCGTTGTACAGGCGTTTTAGATTGGCGATCACATTCAGCTTGCCCATTTTCCTGATCAGGGTGATGCTGTACAGGCCGTCGTCGGCAATGGCATGGGGCACCTGCATCATCCCTCCCCCGTTGTACTTCCCGATGCCCACATTCATCAGAAAGATCTTGCGGTCGATGGTGAGCCCGTCGATGGAGATCCTGGCCGGGGTGGACCGGTAACCCAGCAGGCTGGAGAAAATATTGTAGAAATAGACCATTGTCCCGTGCCTTCCCCGGTCCCTCATCCGGTTGACCCGCTCCACCACCTTCGCGCCGAAACCCATCCCCGCGATGTTGACAAAATAGCGTTTCCACTCCTTGCCGTTCTTCAGGTAACGCACCATCCCGGCATCCTGGATGAAGGTCTTCTGCTTTTTAATGGCCACGACGGCCTCCTCATAATCGGCCGGGATGTTGAACATCCGCGCCCAGTCGTTCCCCGTCCCCACGGAGATCATGCCCAGCATCACCTCGGTGGTGTGGATCCTGGTCTGTGCAAAAACACCGTTGATCACCTCGTTCATGGTGCCGTCACCCCCCACCACGATGATCTTCGAATAACCCTCTTCGATCTTGTTCCTGGCGATGATCGATGCATGCAGCCTCCGGCCGGTCAGGTAGGGTTCAAACCTGATCCCGTGCTTTTTGAGCAACGATTCGATCAGGGGCCAGTCCCTCCCCGTCTTCCCGCCCCCGGCGGTACAGTTCACAATGGTGATCCAGTTCGTTCTGTTCATGATCGTGCAACACCCAATGCACAAAAATACATAAAATCCCGTTGACTGCGTTTTTTGGGAAAAAGGATCGTTCGTTTTATCTTTGATGAGTCGCCACCCGGATGCATGCATGCTTAATTTTCAGGTTGCAACCACCTTACGGAGTTATCATGAAAAAAATGTTAATAAGGTGTTTATAAATGAAAAACGTTTGTTTACAATAAGAAAAATGCTGAAAATAGCGGGCTATCCGAAAATAGTAAATTTAAACCCCGTTTTTTCAATCCATTTGAAAATAGAATAAAGAGAATGGCCGATGGGTAAAGTTATTGCGATAGCGAATCAAAAGGGAGGTGTTGGGAAGACCACTTCGGCGATCAACCTGGGGGCCAGCCTTGCTGTGCTCGAAAGAAGGGTGCTGATCATCGATGCGGACCCGCAGGCCAATGCCACGTCCGGATCGGGATTCGACATAAAAAAGGTGAAGACGAGCATCTATGAATGCCTGATCGAGGATGCCGATCCCAGGAAGATCATCCTGAACAGTGAGATCAAGGATCTGGATCTGATCCCCTCGCACATCGACCTGGTGGGGGCCGAGATTGAGATGCTGAACATGAACGAGCGGGAGTACATGCTCCGGAATGTGATCAACCTGGTCAGGGACGATTACGACTACATCCTGATCGATTGTTCCCCATCCCTGGGACTGATCACCGTGAATGCGCTCACGGCTGCCGATTCGGTCATCATCCCGGTCCAGTGCGAATATTTTGCCCTTGAGGGACTGGGCAAGCTGCTCAATACGATCAATATCATCCAGCGCGGGCTGAACAAAAAGCTGGAGATCGAAGGATTCCTGCTGACCATGTACGATTCCAGGCTGCGGCTCTCCAACCAGGTGGTCGAAGAGGTGAGGAGGCACTTCCAGCAGATGGTGTTCGACACCATCATCCAGCGGAACATCAAGCTGACGGAAGCGCCCAGTTTCGGGAAGCCGGCCATCCTGTATGATGCGGAATCAAGGGGGGCCATCAGTTACCTGAACCTGGCCAGGGAAATCCTCCAGAAAAATGAGGAAACCCGCCTGAAACAGGAAGAAAAAGTAATGGATTAATCTGACATCCTTATGGCAAAGAAGAGCGTACTGGGCAGGGGACTGGGTGCATTGATCGAAGCACCGGACGATTCCAACAGGGAGCTGATCCATTCACCATCGGCTGTCAGCGAGATCCCCGTCAAGAACATCTCGTCCAATCCCTTTCAGCCCCGCACTACCTTTGACGAGGAAGCCCTCAACGAACTGGTGCAGTCGGTGGAGGAACACGGGATCATCCAGCCCATCACGGTGAGAAGGGCCGCTGATTCAACCTACCAGCTGATCACCGGGGAACGGCGCCTGATGGCGGCACGGAAGGCCGGACTGAGGCGGATCCCTGCCTATGTGCGGGAAGCGGGGGATGACCGGATGCTGGAGCTGGCCCTGGTGGAGAACATCCAGCGGGAGGACCTGGACGCCATCGAGGTGGCCATCTCCTACCAGCGGCTCATCGAGGAGTTCAGCCTCACCCAGGAAGGTCTGGGTGAAAGGGTGGGGAAGAAGCGGGCCACGATCACCAATTACCTGAGGCTGCTGAATCTGCCAGTGGAGATCCAGACGGCCATCCGGGAGAAAAAGATCACCATGGGTCATGCCAGGGCCCTGCTGGGTCTGGAAGACAAAGGATTACAGCTGGATATCTTCAACAGGATCCTGAGGCAGGACCTTTCGGTCAGAAAGGTCGAGGGACTGGTTCAGAAGGCCAAGCGAACAGAAACGGAACCAATTCAGGAAGGTCCCCGTCCCCGGCCGGCCTATGAGGATCTGAGGGAACACCTGTCTCATTATTTCGGAGCCACGGTCGAGTTCAAACGAAGCAATAAAGGTGCAGGGCGAATCGTTATTCCATTCAAATCGGATGAGGACCTGCAGCGCATTGTGAGTATACTCGATAAACCGGCTCAATGAACAGGATCCTTCTGACACTTCTCCGCATTTCCATCGCTGTTTTACCGGTTCGGGGCCAGGATCCCGGCCCGGTCCCGCCGGCAACCGGTGCGATCGACCCTTCAAGCGATTCAATCACCCCTGCATCCGACACGGTTCCCCCGGCAACCGAACCCGCTCGCCCCGAGTTTAAACCCGTTTACCGGGAGGCGGACACCCTACGGCGTGATCCGGACACCCTACGGCGTGGTCCGGACACCCTCCTGCGTGAGACCGATGCCGTCCGGAGGGAATTCGACACCATCCCCCGGGTCATGCAAACCGGAATAGTGACGGCCGACACCCTGGAAGTCGAAGAACCCGATTTTTCCCATTCCCCGTCTAAGGCAATGATGTATGCCCTGGTGCTCCCCGGCCTTGGCCAGGCCTACAACAAGAAATATTTCAAGATCCCCATCGTGTACGCGGGACTGGGAGCCGCCGTGTATGCGATCAATTACAACTCAACAAATTACAGGATTGCCAGCCAGGAATATGCAGAGGAACAAAATGACCTGAATGAACGGTACCTGCGGACCTGGCGAAGATGGATGGAAATTAGCTATATTGCGCTGGCTGCGGTGTATGCCCTGCAGGTGCTGGATGCCTACGTGGATGCCCACCTGTACAGCTGGGATGTGAATCAGAACCTTTCGCTGCGCATCGCTCCCTCGCTGCAACCCGTGATGGTACCCGGGAAGATACCGGTGCATCAGCTGGGGCTTGCATGCAGGTTCGAACTTAAAGGAAGATAAGACGATGAAGAAAGCCGGAAACCGTACGATGCCACTTTGGATAAGCCTGTTTATCATGATCACCGGACCGGGCGGAACCCTGGTTGTCGGGGCCCAGGATCCTTCACCGGTACCGGCCGGTGTGCCCGAAGAAACCCTGTTTCCGGCGGATACCTTTCCTGCGGATACCTTTCCTGCGGAGGGTGAGCTGGAACTGAGGATCGGGGAGAATCTGGACAGCATGCTCAACCTCTGGTACGTGAACCAGTCACTGGAAAATGCGGTGGATGAGTACCTGCCGGGGGAGGACACGCTCCTTCCCGATTTCTCCGATTCGGTCTACATGCAGCGGCTGGCGGAGATCCCTTCGGTGATCGATCTGACCTTCAACCGGATCGTGAAGAACTACATTGATGTGTATACCAAAAAGCGGAGGGAGCAGATGCGGGTGATGCTGGGACTGGCGGATTATTATTTCCCCATCTTCGAGGAGATCTTCGATTATTACCAGGTTCCCTATGAGCTCAAATACCTCTCGGTCATCGAATCGGCCCTGAATCCCAGGGCCATATCGAGGGCGGGGGCGGTCGGTGCCTGGCAGTTCATGTACGGAACCGGAAAGTTTTACGGGCTCACCATCAACTCCCTGGTGGACGAGCGGCGCGATCCTATCGCTTCCACACGGGCAGCCGCCCGGTACCTGACGGACCTGTACGGGATGTATGGCGACTGGACCCTGGCGCTTGCCGCTTACAACTGCGGCCCGGGCAATGTGAACAAAGCGATCAGGAGATCCGGGGGAAAAAGGAACTTCTGGGACATCTACTATTTCCTGCCCAGGGAGACCCGCGGCTATGTCCCGGCGTTCATCGCGGCCACCTATGCCATGAACCATTATCCCGAACACAGGCTTTCCAGGATCCCGGTGGAACTTCCCCTGTTCACCGACACGATCATGGTCCGTGAGCAGCTGCACCTGGCCCAGATCTCCGGGGTGCTGGGGATCCCCCTTCAGCAGCTGCGGGACCTGAATCCGCAGTACCGGGCGGACATCATCCCCGCCACTGCAAAACAACCCTACGCGGTGAGGATCCCGCTGGATCAGACAGCCCGCTTCATTGATCACCAGGACAGCATCTTTGCCTACAAAGATTCGGTTTATTTTGACCAGGGCAGGCTGGTGGCCACCCCCCTGCATTATACCTCCAACTATAGGGTGGAGCTTCCTTCGGACCGGTATGATAAACTTACCTATACGGTGAAATCGGGCGATAATGTGGGATTTATCGCGGACTGGTACGATGTGCGGGCCTCTGACCTTCGCTACTGGAACAACATCCGGAGGAATATCATCAGGTCCGGTCAGAAGCTGGTCATCTACAAGCCCAAAGGAAGCGCTTCCCGGTACAGGGATCTTGACCGGATGAGCTTTCAGGAAAAACAGCGGTTTGCCGGGCGGGATGTGGCGCCTCAGGCGACAGGATCCGGGGCAGCGGTTGAGGCCGGAAGTTCCGGATCATCGACCGGGGGAAGCCCGGGAGGCGGATCCCCTGCGGGAAGGGACGGGGAATACATCACCTACGTGGTGAAGAGCGGGGATACCCTGTGGGACATCGCCAGGAATTATCCGGGGGTGACGGAGACCGATCTTGCCAGGCTCAACAACATCACCAACCAGTCAAAAATAAAACCCGGTCAGGTTATCAGGATCAAGCGGAAAGGATGAGCAATGCGGCCGTTCAGGATCCTCATATTCTTTGCAGCGGTGGGGCTGTTGCTTCTGGTCATCGCCCTTGCGCTGCCGGGGGAGGGGATCCGCATCACGGACCATCTCAGGATCCGGTTCTTTTCCGTAACAGATCTCTTCCGGAGTGATGACGGTTTCATGCGCTCCGGTGTGGAGGAGCTGCTCTCGGCCTCTTCGGTAACAGAGGACCCGGAAACAGATCCGGTTTTCGACCCGCTGGTGACCCCCGGCATGTTCACCACGCCGGATTCGGTGAAGGCGACCGCGGCGGATCCGCCTCCGGCTGACAAAATCCGGGCCAGGCCCTCGCAGGCAGACGGCGCCCCTGTGACTTCTTCCGCGGCGGGTGCAACCCCGAAAGAAGAATCTGATGTAAAGCACGTCCGCCCTGTCAATGCGGACAGCCTGGTGCATGCGGTGTACATGCTGCAGTTTGCCGACGGAAAGGAAGATGTGCTGGTCCCGTTCTACCGGAAGCTGGACGGGCTCAGGAAGGGGACCGTCCGCCGCACCCGGATCCTCCACTACGGGGATTCACAGATCGAAAATGACCGGATGACCGCGCTGATCAGGTTCCGCCTGCAGCAGCATTTCGGGGGATCGGGGACGGGACTCGTGCCGGCGGTTCCCATCTATGACCGGCACCTTGCCTACCGGCAGGAACAAACGGGTGAGTGGCAGCGCCATACTTTCTTCGGGAAACGAGACCCTTCCGTCAGCCACAGCTGCTACGGGGCGATGGCCGCGTTTGCATCGGTGCCCGGGGAGGAGGAGATGCCGTCGCTGTATTTCACCTTCAACACCGGCAGGAGGACGGGACAGTGCGACCGTGTGCGGGTCTTTTTCCACACAGAGGCGGACAATGCCTCCCTGGTATTCCGGGTGAACGATACCATCTTTGAAACCTTTACCAAACTGCCCGCGGGCTACCATGCGGCAGAGCTGAACATGGGCACAACCATGAAAGAGGTCGGACTGTGGACCGGATTTCCGGAGGGAGGCAGGATCTACGGGATCTCATTTGAGACGGACAGCGGCCTGCAGGTGGACAACATTGCCATGAGGGGATCGTCGGGACTGGTTTTCAGTAAGATGGACCACGACCAGCTGAAGGCCATGATGGAAGACCTCTCTCCCGGTCTGCTGATCCTTCAGTTCGGGGGAAACGTGGTTCCCTTCATCACGGATGTGGATTATTACAGGCGCGCTTTCAGAAGGGAGCTCCGGTTTATCGGGGGACTCTGTCCGGATGTGCCGGTGATCGTGATCGGACCGTCGGACATGTCCTTCAAGGAAAATGGACAGCTCACCACCTATCCTGCCGTGGAGCCGGTGAGGGACGCACTCAGGTCAGCCGCCCTGCAATCCGGGTACGCTTTCTGGGACCTGTATGAAGCAATGGGCGGCTTCAATTCGATGCCCTCCTTCGTGCAGGCGGACCCGCCCCTTGCAAAGACCGATTACATCCATTTCACCCCGCTGGGTGCGAACCTGGTGGCGGAAATGTTCTACAACGCCCTGATGCTCGATTACAACCAATATTTCAACGATCACTGAAACCTTGACCCAGATCCTCCCCGACATATTCCTTTTCAATCCGGATAAACCCCTGCTCTTTACCCAGCTCTACTTCTGGATCTTTTATTTCGTTGTCCTGCTTATCTATTCCATCATCTACAAGGAGCGGGCCCTTCGGAATGCCTTCCTCTTTGCGGCCAGTCTGTTTTTTTACTGGAAGACATCGGGACTTTTCTTCCTGATCCTGGTCTTTTCCACCGTATCGGATTTTTACCTGGGGAACCTGATCCATTATTCCCGGAAACAGGGGTGGAAGAAATTCGGGGTAATCATGAGCGTGGTGGTGAACCTCTTCATGCTCTCCTACTTCAAGTATACCTACCTGTTCGTCAATACGGTCAACAACCTGTTCAACCTGGACCTCCAGATCGTGAACCACCTGGCGCTCTGGTCCAACACCCTCACCGGCACCCGTTTCGACACCTCGGTCATCCTGCTGCCCGTGGGCATATCCTTTTACACCTTCCAGACCATCTCCTATACCGTGGATATCTACCGGGGGAAGGTGGATCCGGTAAAACACATCCTGGACTTCGGGTTCTATGTATCCTTCTTCCCGCAGCTGGTGGCAGGACCCATCGTGCGCGCCGCCCAGTTCATCCCCCAGCTCTACAAGCGCTACCACCTCACCCGGGAGGAGTTCGGGTATGCCCTTTTCATGATACTCAAGGGACTTTTCAAGAAGATCTTCATCGGGGACTACATCGCGGTCAATTTTATCGACCGGGTCTTTGCCGATCCCATGGGTTTTTCCGGCTTCGAGAACCTGATGGCCCTCTACGGCTATTCCCTCCAGGTTTACGTGGATTTTTCGGGGTACACCGATATCGCCATCGGGGTGGCCCTGCTGCTGGGATTCCGGCTGCCCAAGAATTTCAACGCCCCGTACAAGGCCACCAATGTGGGCAATTTCTGGAAACGGTGGCACATCTCACTCTCCTCATGGCTCAGGGATTACCTCTACATCCCCCTGGGGGGGAACCGCAAAGGGAGGGTCATGACCGATGTGAACCTGATGATCACCATGCTGCTGGGCGGGCTCTGGCACGGGGCCAGCTGGCATTTCGTGGTGTGGGGCGGGATCAACGGACTGGGGATCGTGGTGTACAAGCTGTGGCAAAAGATCAGTCCCTACGAGCACAGCACCCACTGGGCGGCAACCCTCTGGAAGATATTCCTCACGTTCAATTTCATCACCTTCACCCGCATCTGGTTCCGCTCCGAATCCATGGAAAAGGCGAACCAGCTTATCCACCAGGTGACCCATTCCTTCCATGCGGAGATCATCCCCCAGGTGCTGTGGAGCTACCGGCTGGTCTTCGCGGTGATGGCCCTGGGCTATTTCATCCACTGGGTGCCCGAGCGGTGGAAGCTGGCCCTGCTGAACTGGTACATCCGCATCCCGATCTGGGCCAAGGCCCTGATCGCCGTGGTGATGGTCTTCATCATCTACCAGTCCTGGTCGGCCGACCTCCAGCCCTTCATCTATTTCCAGTTCTGATCTTTTGTTAATTTTGTAACCGGCCATGGCAACAGTCCCTCGTGAAAAATACAGCCCTTCAACAAATGAAAAGGAAGATCCTGCCCCTTAAAGAAAGTTCCCTGCCCGGCCTGGCACTGGTGCTGATCCTGGCCGCCATGCTGGTTACCATGTTCGCCTACCACCACTGGACCCGGTCCAAACCCAATGAACGCGGGGTGATCAAATGGGATGTGATCTCCTATTACGCCTACCTGCCTGCCACCTTCATTTACGGGGATGTGACACTGGAATTCCTGGATGATCCCCCGGAAGGATTTGTGAACGATAATAAATTCTGGTTCTTTGAGCTGGAGAATGGCAACAAACTGATCCAGACCTCCATGGGACTCTCCATCCTCTACAGTCCGTTCTTTTTCACAGCCCATGCCCTGGCACCGCTTTTCGGGGAGGCGAGGGACGGGTACAGCTCCATCTACCAGCTGTTCCTGGTCCTCTCCAGCCTGTTTTACGTGATGATCGGTCTCCTGGTCCTCCGGAAGATCCTGCTCAGGTATTTTTCACCGGTTGCCACAGCCGTGACCCTGGTCCTGGTGGCACTGGGAACAAACCTTTTCTTTTACACGGTCCATGAAGGGCCCATGTCGCATGCCTACAATTTTACCCTGATCACCCTGTTCCTTTTCCTGGTGATCCGCTGGCACGAAACACCTGTGGCAAAAAACGCCGTCTGGATCGGACTGGTCTACGGCATGATCGTGCTGGTGCGCCCGACCAACGTGATCGCTGGCATATTGCTTCTCCTGTGGGGAGTCACCGGATGGTCCTCTTTCCGGGAGAGGATCATGTTCCTGCTGAAGCGATCGCCCCAGGTGGCCCTTATGGCGGGCTGCTTCATCCTTCCCTGGATCCCACAGATGGTCTACTGGAAAATGGTGACCGGCTCCTTCCTGTTCAACTCGTACGGACCTTCCGGAAGCAGTTTCTATTTCGGATCGCCCCACATCGTTGATGTGCTTTTCAGTTACCGGAAGGGATGGTACCTCTATACACCGGTGATGCTCGTTGCCACGGCAGGAATATTTTTCATGGGGAAAAGCTGCAGGCAGGGCTGGCGGGCCATCCTCCTTTACCTGCTCCTGCAGATCTACCTTCAGGCCAGCTGGTGGTCATGGTGGAACGGGGGCAGTTTCGGGTTGCGCTCATTTGTGGACATATACGGGGTCATGGCCATTCCGCTGGCAGCGCTTGTGGACTCAGCTGTAAATGCAAGGAAAGCGGTGCGTGTGGTGGCGGGACTGGCATTGCTGTTCCTGTTGTACATGAACCAGTACCAGACCTTCCAGTATACCAGGGGGGTGATCCACCACACGGGGATGACAAAGGAGGCTTACTGGCTGAATTTTTTGGCTTTCAGGGCGGACGGAAGTTCCTGGCAGATGCTTTCCATTCCCGATGCCGAACTTGCCAGGAAAGGAATCTATTACGAGTATTACACCGGGGATGATCATGAAGCGCTCAGGGCCATGGAACCAGAAGCCGCCATGGACAGTGTGCGCAGGGAGATCGAATCGGACAGAAAACTGGTCAAAGAGATCCGCAAACATGCATCCAGGGAGGAGATCCCGTATGGGGAAGCCCTTGAGATGGTGGTGGAAAGGGTGTATGATCAGAAGGTATCCCCCGGTTGAGCGGGTGTCCCCGGGTTGAGAGAAATGGATTCCCGGAAATGATTCGAAACGCTTCCCGAATCGGCTGTGGCAGGATCCCCGCTCTGATCAGGACGGATCTGTCTCATCCGTGCTGAAACTCCTGATCTCACGGGGACGATAGAGCTTCTTCAAATTCAGCAGGTATACCAGTCCCCCGATCACCAGCGATCCCAGGTAGGTGACCATGAAGTAGGCGGTGGAGACCGACAGGGCCACTTCCTTGGGGTATGCCTGCAGGTCCCAAACCGCTGCGAATACCAGTTCCCTGGTTCCGAATCCGGCGACTGTAACGGGGATGAACGACAGGATGTTGGAGATGGAGATGGAGCCAACCCCGGCGGTGTATTCAACAGAAAAGGGTGTTTGAAGTGAGAACAGGAACGGGATGAAAGCCAGCAGGAGGAATGCCGCTGCAGAAATGACAAGAGACGGAATGAAATGGGTGAACCTGTTCTTTTTCCAGAGCCGGAATACCTTATCCAGCCGCATGTGCAGGGAGGAGAACCGCCTGCTTATGAACAGCACGGGCAGGAATATGATAGCGGGGATAAGCACCACCAGGAGGGAAGCCGTAAAAAGCAGCACGGCAGCCAGCACAGCCCATTTGTTCAGATCGGGACCCGACCAGAGAAGCACGACGGAGACACCTGCGGCGAAGCTCAGGACCAGCACATCCCAGATCCGGTCCAGGACCACCGAGGAGGTGCCCGACGTCAGATCTGTCCCATATTGTCTTTTCAGGAAATAGATCTTGGAGAACTCCCCGAGCCTGCCCGGGGTGATTACGCTGAGGAAACCGGCGGACAGGTAAAACAAAAGGGCCATGCTCCAGGAGGTGCTGATCCCGAACGACCGGTTCAGCAGGTGCCACCGGAGCGACTTCAAGCCGTACACCACACACAGAATTACCAGTCCGGTGAGGTATTTCCACAGGGGGAACGTTTTCAACACCTGCAGGAACCGGTCCCATTCCATGTCCCGCACCACGAAGTAAAGGAGTAGAAACCCCGTCAGGTGCAGCAGCCAGAAGATCCATTTTCGGATACCCCTGTTCATTGTTTCCTCCAGTTGTTTTTTTCGTATGCAGACTTATTGATCATATGCCGTACATCTTCTATCCCAGTTCATTTCTTTTGATCCTGTACGTGGAACGTTTCCACCTGGTCCTTGACCGTTCAAACAATCTGCCGATGAATTCCGGGGAGAACCTTTCCACCATCCACCTGGCCGCTCCGGTTCCCAGTACAAGGAACAGGGTACTGATCACCAGTTCCATCATAATGCGGCTGAATGGAAAGCCTTTGAGCTCATATCCGAAATCGGGGATGTCCTTTCCCAGAAGCTTTCTGAACCGGGTCCGGATAAATGCCCCCCTTTTTTTGAAATCGTACCCGTGTGAATGCATTTCGATGCACTCCTGTTCGGTGACCGGTGAAAGATCAATCCGCCCTTCCTTTTCCATTTCCTTTAATAAATCCCGGCCGGCAACGCTCCTGGCAATGATCAGCGAGAAGCCTTTTCCCCGTTCTTCGTATACCGGGGCCCAGGCATCTCCCCCGGAAATATCGGTGAATTCGTTGGTGAAATCGGTGCAGTAAAGGCTGTTCCTCACGATATGGAAAGGGATCAGGTAGTTGGCATGGAATTTCTTCAGTTCGATGATCCTGCCTGAGTCCATTTCCACCCGCATATTTCCCGGCCACTCCCCGTACCTGAAGTAAAGCTTGCGGATCCGGGTATGGTCCTTCTCGCCGTGGGACCTGAGGAAGCTCCTGACCGAGGAGAAGTGGAGGGTGTTCCCGTAGAAGGGCCCGAAAATGTATTTGATGTTCTTTACCGATCGATCGCCTGCCTGTTGAAGTTTCCGGACGGACTGCACCTGTCCCGGCAATCCCACATAGGCCAGCCTCCCCTCAAATGCAGCGATCGATCCGAGGATCTCATTCACCGAGGTGATGATGTATTTGCTCTGTGCCCCTTCCAGGATCGCTTCCCGGGAAGTGGCGATGACCGGTTCCGTCAGCCAGGGTTTGCGGCGCGACATACGGGTGACCACCGCCCCGTCGATACGCCCTTTCTCCAGGAGGTAGATGAGGATGGCGGAAAGGATGCCGCCACTGGCACCTGCTTCCCGGAGGCCCGGGTCCAGCGCGTGACCGATATACAGTTCCTGGTAAGGCCCCATGTACGTATGGAACCCTGGTGTATCCCCGAAAATTTGCTTTCGCATGGCCGGAAAATCGAACCGGCCGCCCGTGCAGGCGTTCCAGATCCTGTCATATTCCGCATCGCTCAACTCTTCCCGGATCTCCGGGAGGTATTTTCCTTCCCTGTCCCCGAACCGGATCCTGTCCCCGGACAACCCCACGCAGCTCCCGCAGCGGTTGCAGAGCTCGGATCGCATGACCCGGAGGAGCAGTATTTTACTTTTTGTTGCAGACATAGAATTGCCGGATTCCCAGCTCGGATATCCATGTATTTTGAAATAGCCCGATCACTCTTTCTCCCCATTGTTGGAACCAGTCAGGACCTACCGGGAACAGGATGGTTCCCCGGTGATGGATCAGGTTCCATCCCGCAGCGGCGAACATTTTTTTTACCCGCCGGGAAGGGGGGAAACGATGGGGCCCTTCCCCGTGGCCGCCGAACAGCAGCGAATAGATGCGGTAGGGGATCTCGCTGGTGGCGGGGGGACAGCTGAGGACCAGGATGGCATCCCGGGTGGACACGCGGTGGAGCTCTTTCAGGAATTCCATCGGTTCAGCTGTATGCTCCAGGGTTTCCAGGGAGAGCACCCGGTCAAATTCCCCGTCACGGAAGGGCAGGCTTGAGTAGGTCTCAATCTTTTTCTGCCTGATCCCCGGCCTGATCCCGGCGGCCACCTCCATCAGTTTGGAGGAGATCTCGGCATTGAGCACGCTGCAGCCGGGACACTCCCGGAGGATGTAATCGGTGGCTTCTGCGTCGCGGCTGGTGATGTTCAGAACGGAAATCCCGTTTTTCAGCTTCAGGTGCCTGACCGCTTCCCGGAAGCGCTGGTCGTGGGTCGCCTTCACCCGTTCATTTTCCTTCACATAGATGGAAGCGACCGCATCCCAGTGGGCTTCCACATCCCGATCTTCCCAATGATTCACCGGAACCGGATGTTTCATGCTATGGCGTCCTCCTGTTCATGATGGCGATCTGGTCTGCCACGAGCCCGATAAAGAACAGGAACATCCCCAGGATGGTCAGTACGATGGCCCCGTTGGAGAAACGGCCATAAAAAATATATCCTGCAATCCCGAAACCCACACCGGCCAGGAAGCTGATCACGCTGGCAGGGAAGAAAACCTTCAGTGGATTGAACAGCATGATGATCCTGAATAGCAGCAGGATGGTCTTGGAACCATCCCTGACCGCTTTCACATTGCTTTTCCTGCCCTCCCGTTCGCTTACGTCAATTTCAAGGGTTCCCACGTCGTATCCCTCTTTCAGGAAAGCCAGTGTGGAAGTGGTCGAGAAGGAAAATCCGTTGGGCATCATGTGCAGCATCCCTGCGATGATCTCTTTTTTGAATCCCCTGTATCCCGAGTTGTAATCGGGCAGTTTCTGCTCCACAAGGAACTCCCCGATCCACCTGACCAGGCGCTTTCCGGCCTTCCGCCGCTTCCGCTGGCGGGAAGCGGCACTTCTTTCACCGATGACCAGGTCATGTTCGTCAAGCATTTCATGGATCGCATCCACGTACCGCGGATCATGCTGTCCGTCGCTGTCCATAATGATCACCCTTTCTCCGGTGGCAGACCGGATCCCGGTCTTCAGCGCGGCCCCGTACCCTTTATTCACACGATGCCTGATGAGCCTGACCGGGTACTGCCCGATGATCTCATCCGTCCCGTCATCGGATCCGTCATCCACCACCAGGATCTCGTACCGGTGATGCAATCCTGCTTCCTCGATCCGTTCGAGGAACCCGCCGATGACATCCTTTTCGTTGTAGGCAGGGATTACGATGGAGCTTTTTATACTGGCCATGGTTCCGGATCAGGATGTGAAATTGATTCAAAAATAATATAATATTTTATGTAGGTTTGTATGTTTTCCTTATTGTCTTCAACGGATCATGCATACTGAAGGATATCCGCTTAAGAAAAACCGGCCATGAACAAAATCGGAGCCCTGATTACGGTTTTTCTCACGGCAGTGATCCTGTTCGCCCTTTTCCACAGGATCATCCTGAATGCCAACCAGGTTTCATTTGCCAGCGGAGGCGACGGGATCAAGAGCACCTTCGGAACCGTTTACCACATCAAGCACGATTCGGCCTACTGGCATACCGGTTCCATGAATTACCCCTTTGGCGAATCGGTGTTCTTTACGGGCAACCAGGTAGTCCTGACCAACTGCCTGAAGCTCCTCAAAGATGCCGGATGGGACCTCTCCGATGTGGTGCTGGGTATCAGCAACATCCTGATTTTGCTCTCGTTTGTGATCGCCTCGCTATTCATATACCTGATTTTCATAGAGCTGGGTGTGGTCTGGTGGCTTTCCGTTCCGGCATCGGTGATCATCATCATTCTGTCCAACCAGTGGGAAAGACTGGGCGGGCATTACAACCTGGCCTATGCCTACGTGATCCCGGTCATCCTCTACCTGCTCCTCAGGTTTTACAGAAAGCCCGGTTACCTCATCTCAGTTATTTTCGGGGTCCTGGTGATCCTGTTCAGTGCAAAACAACTTTACATCGCAGCGTTCATCCTGATTCTCTGGGTCCCTTACTGGATATTCCTGCCGATCCATGACAGGGAAAGATTCGGGAAACCGGGTTTTCTGCTATCCCATCTGCTCATCCAGTTTATCATTCCTTTTGCGGCCTACATGATCTTCACGGGAATGCATGATCCGGGATTGGACCGCACTGCCTATCCCTGGGGTTTTTACCCGAGCCGGGTCAGGCTGGATGCAGTGTTCCTGCCCCTGGGATTTCCCCATGGCAGATGGTACGACCCGGACGGACCGGTCAGGATGAAAGCTTACGTGGGATTGCTGGGGACGGTGGTAGCGGCCATCATTCTTATGTCGGTCTTTATCAGGCTTTTCAAAGGAAAACGCTGGAATGCCCTTGCCGTTACCGGGCACCAGGGCTGGAACATCCTGTTCTGGGCATCGGTGCTGGGACTGCTGCTCGCTCTGGGACTGCCGTTTTCCCCCAGCTGGGAAAGGCTGCTGAATTACACCGGCCCGTTCCGTCAGCTCAGGGCCGTGGGAAGGTTCGTGTTCCCGTTCTACTACGTGATGGCCATCACCTCCTTCTGGTACCTCTGGAGGTGGTTCAGCAGGAACAGGACCACCCTCAGGACCGTATTCCTGGTCGCGGTTCTGCTGTTTGCCGGGTATGAGGCATTCTGGAACATCCGGTATTATCCGCGTATGTATTACAATCCGGCAAAATGGTTCTCCGGACGCTATTCCCTGCCGGAGGATACCTGGTACAACCGGCATGATTTCGAAAAGTACCAGGCCATTTTCCCGCTTCCTTACTTTCATGTGGGTTCAGAGAATTACTGGATCGGGGACAATTCTCCCGTCCAGAAGGATGCCTATGCCGCAGCCATCCGGACAGGTCTCCCCCTGAATGCGGTCATGCTCAGCAGGACCTCCATCTCGCAGACACTGATGAACCTGGATTTTGTGCTGGAGCCGTACCATGATTATCCGCTGCTCCGGGGACTTCCCAATCAGAAACCCTATCTGCTGATCGTGCATAAAAAAGGCGGGCTCACACCATATGAGAAGGGGCTGATCAGCAAGGCGGAGCAGGTGGATGAGAACGAAAACCTCCGCATCTACACCCTGGAAACGGACAGCATCAGGAGTCTGACCGGGGACAGGAGATCGGAGTTAATGTCGCTTGCGGCGGATACCTCCTCCGCTTGTTCACAAAAGATTGTGTATGAGGATTTCTCCTCTCTGGAAGGCGGTGTTTTCAGCGGTGAATTCAAACGTCCGGTCACCTTTTTCGAGGCGGTCATCCCGGACAGCGGAAACGTTTTAGTCTCCTTCTGGTTTGAAGGCGCGGACCGTGACCTATGGCCAAGGACCAATTTCTGGACGGAGCTGTATGCGGAGGACGGATCCAGGTACCGGTACCTGTACACCGATTTTTTCAGGCAGATGGTGCTGAGGGAGGGCTCCCGGGGGCTGATCGAGTACCCGGTCCATGTGGAACGGCCCAATACCACCATCAGGATCACCATGCGGAACAAGGTTGTCACAAAAGGGGAAATGGTGGTGGAACGGGTCCTGGTGCGACCGGAAGGATGCACGCATCTTCTCCGGGAAGATACACAGATCCGGGTGAACAACCGTGTCCTCCATCCGGAATGAGATAATTTGATGATAAAATCTGCATCAGGCTAAACGATATTTCATAAATTCGCTTCAAACCAGGCCGGCATGCTCAGTATTGTACTTCCCTGCTATAATGAAGAAGGAAACCTCCGGCCCGTGTACCGGGATATCATGGAATCTGTTCCGGAAGATGGGGACGGTCTGGAGGTGGTCTTTGTGGATGATGGAAGCAGTGACGGCACGTTTGCCGTCATCGAGGAACTGTCCGGGCAGGATCCGCGTGTGAAAGGCATCCGGCTGTCCAGGAATTTCGGACACCAGGTGGCCCTGTATGCAGGTCTTCACGAAGCCCGGGGCGACCGGGTGGTGATCATGGATGCGGACGGGCAGCACCCGGCTTCCATGATCCCGGCACTGATCGGTAAAATGTCCGAAGGTTACGACATCGTCAATACGGTCAGGCTGGAGACAGAGGGGACCGGGGTGGTGAAGAAGGCTTCCTCCAGATGGTTTTACCGCCTTTTCAATGCACTTTCCGATGTCAGGATCGAACCATCCGCAGCCGATTTCAGGATCATGAACCGCAAAGCGCTCGATGCCTTCCTTTCCATGGAAGAGCATGACCGGTTTACCAGGGGGATCATCGGCTGGATGGGATTCAGGCAGGCCACCCTGGAGTACCGGGCGCCCCGAAGGATCTCCGGGACCTCCAAATATTCTTTCAGGAAGATGAGGCACTTTGCCCTGGACGGGATCACCTCCTTTTCTTCAAAACCACTCAGGATCAGCGCGGTTTTCGGACTGGTTGTGCTTTTCTCGGGACTAATCTACCTGGTGTATGCCGTCGTCATGTATTTCCTGGGGAGGACCAATCCGGGATGGACCTCCCTGCTGGTGACCATCCTGATCCTGGGCGGGGTGCAGCTGTTGATCCTGGGGATCGTCGGGGAGTACCTGGCAAGGATCTTCCACGAAACAAAAAGGCGCCCACATTATTTTATCCAGCAACGAACCGGGGAGGAAGAACAGAAAAAGGATCAGTCCTGAAGATATCGGGCTGATGGATCCGTCAGACGGGTTGCGAAAGAGGAATGAAGACCGGCCTTTGACCACCGCGGATACGGCACCGTATCATCTTGAAATGGGCATCGCGTAGCTGGCCACGTCTTTCCCGGTGATCTCCTTGTCGCAGAGGATGATCAGCCGTTCCAGCACGTTGCGGAACTCCCGGATGTTGCCGGTCCAGGTGATCTTCTGCAGCTCCTTAATGGCATCTTCCTTGATCACCCTGGGCTGGGTCCCGTACTCCTCGCAGATCACCTGGTTGAAGTGCTCGGCCAGGAGCGGAATGTCCTCCAGCCGGTCGTTGAGCGAGGGGACGTGGATCAGGATCACACTCAGCCGGTGGTAGAGGTCCTCCCGGAAGGTGTTCTTTTCGATCTCCTCCTTCAGGTTCTTGTTGGTGGCCGCCAGCACCCGCACATTCACATGGATGTCCTTGTCGCTCCCCACCCGGTTGATCTTGTTCTCCTGCAGGGCCCTGAGGACCTTGGACTGGGCTGAAAGGCTCATGTCCCCGATCTCATCCAGGAAGATGGTCCCCCCGTCGGCCTGCTCGAACTTTCCCTTCCGCTGCTTGATGGCCGAGGTAAATGCCCCTTTCTCGTGTCCGAAAAGCTCGCTCTCGATCAGTTCGGAGGGGATCGCAGCACAGTTCACCTCCACAAAGGGGCCTTCCGCCCGGGCGCTTTTTTCGTGGAGCGACCGGGCCACCAGTTCCTTGCCGGTCCCGTTGTCGCCGGTGATCAGCACCCTGGCGTCGGTGGGGGCCACCCGGTCCACCATCTCCTTCACCTTTTTGATGGCTGCGGATTCACCCACCATTTCGTTGGTCCTGCCCACTTTTCTTTTAAGCACCCTGGTCTCGGTGATCAGGTTCGATTTGTCCAGGGCATTCCGGATGGTGATCAGGAGCCGGTTCAGGTCCAGCGGTTTTTCGATGAAATCATATGCCCCTTTCTTAATGGCTTCCACCGCGTTGTCGATGTTGCCGTGACCGGAGATCATGATCACCTGGGCATCGCCCTCTTCCTGGAAGATCTTCTCCAGCACCTCCAGCCCGTCCATTTCGGGCATCTTGATGTCGCAGAGCACGATGTCGTAGCTGTTCTTCTTATACAGCTCCAGTCCCCCGGCCCCGTGTTCGGCCAGGTCAACCGTGAATTTCTCGTATTCCAGGATCTCCTTGAGGGTGTTCCGGATGCTTTTTTCGTCGTCGATGACCAGGATGTGTGCCATGTGCCGCTTGTTAGAGTCCCACCAGCTCGGCCATCACACCTTCCTTCAGGGCGAAGGCGGACTGGTGCAGGTGCCTGATGTGGCATAACCTGATCACAAAACTAACAAAAATTGAGGCGGACACAATCATTTCCAGGCGGACTGGTTCCATCCCGGGCATGGATTTCCGTTCCTGGAGGGTGGAGGTGAGCAGTTGCCTGTGGAGCTTTTCGTAATCTCCCATGGAGATCTCCCGCCCGTTGAGGCCGTCCTCTGCCTCTTCCTTCTGATGCCTGATGAGGGAATAAAAGGTGTCGAACGAGCCGGAAGCCCCGATGAGCCGTTCGGGCTTTGCTTTTTTAACCACCTCCAGCAGCGGGCTGAGCGCTTCCAGGTAATAGGATTCAACCGCCCGGATCTCTTCCGTGGTGATGGGATCCGACAAATTGAAGAGCTCCAGTACCCGGGCCATTCCGATCTCAAAACTCCTTTTCCATATGATCCCTTCCCGGTTACACAGGATGAACTCATTGCTTCCTCCGCCGATATCCAGGATGAGCACCCTTTCCTCGGTGAGGGGAATGGCCTGGCGCACTCCCTTGTAGATCAGTTCCGCTTCCCTGTCCCCGGGGATCACCCGCACCCTGATCCCGAACCGCTGCTTCACAGCGTCTACGAACTGGTTCCCGTTGCTGGCATTCCGGATGGCCGACGTGGCAAAGGCACGGATCTCATCCACCTGGTATTCCCTGATGGTCTCCAGGTG
>Ga0209206_10000056_pt1 | contig 21512 bp, 13 predicted proteins | sample ZodSprsou2mmetaG_FD_185478 | JGI IMG/M metagenome (GOLD analysis project Ga0209206, IMG submission 185478) | Hot spring sediment microbial communities from Zodletone spring, Oklahoma to study Microbial Dark Matter (Phase II) - Zodletone Spring... ...
TATAAAAACTCTTCACATTTTCCGGCCGTGACTCCCCGGAAAACTCAAAGATCCCCTGTTCCGGGTCAAGGATCACGCGGGGTGAATTCAGCGTTGGCTCAATGATTAGCTTATCCATTCCTTATTCGTTAATGATGATCTGTATTTCAAAAAATGAGTGGTCGCTGTCAACCGGTGTGAAACTGTATTTGATTTTATGTTCCGTCTTCAGCGCGATGGTGACCAGTCCCAGTCCGGCCCCCTTGTCGTCCTCCCCCGGTTCCCGGTTGATGATATCCTCGTAAAGGGTTTTAAGATTTTCCCTGTCCAGCTGACGAACGCGGTCAAGCTTGAACCTGAATTCCTCCAGATCGTCATTCTGGATCAGGTTCCCGGCGGTGATCAGGTACCGGTCATCCTGCTTTTTCACGGAAATGAGAGAGGGCCTGTTCTTATTTCTTTCTCCCGTCCCGCTTCCGGCTGCATATTTGTAAATGTTGTCGATCGATTCCACAAAAGCACCATAAACCTTTTTCCTGGTGGGTTTGTTCATTGCCAGGAACTCGGGAGCAGACCGGAGCTTGTCCAGCAATCTTTCAATGATCCTGTAGGAGATGGGGCCCTTGAATTCGATGATGGTTCCGGTGTCTGTCATGGGTGTAGATGCCCTTTCTGCGCTGTTCTGTTCTTCTGTGACAAAGTAACTAAAAAAACTTGAATCCGGCTGTAACATGTTTTATTTGAATATATTCGTATCATAACTGTGCGTCATGAGTGAGGCGATATTAAGGGCATTGATGCAATTGTTTGCATTAATCGTTGACATTGAAGAAGTTCAACAGGTTTCGGAAAGCGAAAGAGCCATTGTCAGGTCGTTCCTCGGAAGGTTGCTGAACCAGGAACTGGTGGATAAGTACATGAAAGTTTTTGACGAATACCTTAACTTGTACCACCGGGAAGAGATCGCCAAAGACAGCATAAGGGATAGAAAACGCACCTCGCTGACCGCTGTCAGGATCCTGGGGATCTGTGAAAAGATCAACGAGGAGCTGGAGCAGGATCAGAAGGTCTATGTGGTCATTCAGCTGATCGAATACATTGCCTACGGGATCGAGATCCGGGAGAAGGAGCTGGATTTTCTGCAGACGGTGGCTTCCGCATTCAACATCCCCGAGGAGGAATACCAGAATCTCCTTGGTTTTGTCGCCTATTCACTGGCGGACATTCCGGAGCAGGAGCGTGTGCTGCTGATCAGCAATGAGGAGAAACCCGATGACATGGATGTCAACCATCTCCTCAACAGGAAGTTGTCCGGGCAGATCGCCTTTCTCCACATCGGCAGCACCAACACATTCATCCTACGGTACCACGGGCTGGAGGACCTGTACCTGAACGGACAAAGGCTTCATTCGGGACTGACCTACACCTTCGAACATGGCTCGGCCGTCAGGGGACAGCACATCGAGCCGATTTACTACACCGATGTGGCCGGCACCTTTTCGGCCTCCTTCACAACATCCCGGTTGTCCTTCATTGCGAGAAACGTGGTTTTCCGGTTCAAAAACAGCGACAACGGCGTCCATGAATTCAACATGCAGGAGGAGTCGGGAAAAATGGTGGGGATCATGGGAGGAAGCGGTGTGGGCAAGTCCACCCTGCTCAATGTGCTGAACGGCAACCTGAAGCCCCAGCAGGGAAACATCCTGATCAACGGGTATGACCTGTACGACGAACATGAACGTGAGACACTGAGCGGAGTAATCGGTTTTATTCCCCAGGACGACCTGCTGATCGAGGAACTGACCGTATCCCAGAATCTGTATTACAACGCAAAACTCTGCCTGAACGACTATGATGAGGAGAAGATCAGGGAGATCGTTGACCGGGTGATGATTGACCTGAACATCTACGATATCAGGGACCTGAAGGTGGGGAAACCCCTGAGCAAGGTCATCAGTGGCGGTCAGCGCAAAAGGGTGAACATCGGACTGGAGCTGATCCGGGAACCCTCGGTGCTGTTTGTGGACGAACCTACTTCCGGTCTCTCGTCGCTGGATTCGGAGATGGTGATGAACCTGCTCAGGGAACAGGCATCTAAAGGGAAACTGGTGATCGTGAATATCCACCAGCCTTCATCCAACCTGTACAAGATGTTCGACAGGATCATCTTCCTGGACAGGGGCGGTTACCAGATCTTCTACGGAAATCCCCTGGAAGCGGTGATCTACTTCAAATCGGCCAGCAACCATGCCAATGCGAACGAGGATCAGTGTCCCCGGTGCGGGAATGTGGATCCTGACCAGGTACTGCAGATCATTGAGGCCAGGATCGTGAACGAGCACGGGAAACTCTCCCGCAGCAGGAAAGTCAGTCCCCGGGAATGGTTTGACCTGTTCAGGAAGAAACTCAGGAAGATCCCGGCAGAACACCCGCCGAAGCAGGCACTTCCCGAAAACTATTTCAGCATACCCGGCCTGTTGAAACAGATGAGGGTGTTTTTTACCCGGGACCTGCTGTCAAAACTGACCAACAGGCAGTATGTTCTGATCAGCCTCCTGGAAGCACCGCTCCTGGCACTGATCCTGGGATACTTCACGAAATATTTCGGGGGACTGCCCGGTAATCCGGGGGCATATGTGTTCCGGTTGAATGAGAACCTGCCCGCTTACCTGCTGATGAGCGTGATCGTTTTTCTGTTCCTGGGACTGACCATCAGTTCGGAGGAGATCATCAGGGACCGGAAGCTATTGCAGCGGGAATCATTCCTGAACCTGAGCCGTTTCAGCTACCTGAATTCCAAGATCCTGATCATGTTCCTGATCTCTGCCGTCCAGTCGATCCTCTATGTCCTTGCGGGCAACCTGATCGTGGAGATCAGGGGCATGACATTCAGCTACTGGCTGATCCTTTTTACCACCGCCTGTTTTGCCAACCTGCTGGGACTGAACATATCCTCAGGGTTCAATTCGGTGATCACGGTCTACATCCTCATCCCGTTCCTGCTGATCCCCCAGATCCTTTTCAGCGGGGTGCTGGTCAGGTTCGACAAACTCCACAAAAGCCTCACAAACTATGAATATGTACCCGTCATCGGCGACCTCATGACCTCCCGCTGGGCATTTGAGGCCCTTGCGGTGGATCAGTTCAAGAACAACAGGTACCGGAGACATTTTTTCGAAATTGACCAGGAAATTGGCAATCTGCGGTATCTGGAGGCTTTCCTGATCCCCACCCTTGAGACCAAACTGGATGAATCCCTCTTCTACATAAAAGAGGGGAGGGACCGGGAAGAGATCATCCGGAACATGCACCTTCTGAGGGATCAGATGGAGGAGCTGGAGGAAGCCTTCCCGGATCATCTTCCTGTGAACCAGATTCTTCCGGACATCAAATCCCTCGATGAGGAAGCGGTGGAGGAATCCAAAGCGTCCCTGGAGAAGCTGACAAACCACCTGAGGGAGCAGATCGGGCAGTGGAGCCGGGAAAGGAACCAGATGCAGGAAGCGCTGATCAGGGAGATGGGGGGAAGGGAGTCATTCGCCGATTTCAGGAACGCACATGACAACGAGAAGCTTTCGGAAATGCTCCTGAACAGGAATGAGCTGGAGAAGATCATCGAAACGGATCAGAGGCTCATCCGCAAATTTGAGCCGGTCTATATGATCCCCACCTCGGCCAGGGGCCGGGCCCATTTATATGCACCCTGCAAAAGGATCGGCAACACCTGCATGGATACCATCTGGTTTAACCTGGCCTTTATCTGGTTCACTTCCCTGATCCTCTACCTGACCCTCTATTTTGACGTGCTCAGAAAGGTGATCACAGCCATCGAACGGATTAGCTGGAAGAAAATCAATTGACTTTTGATCAATGATTCCGTAGTTTTGCAGAGATACGTTCTTTGTCTTCCAAACCAAATTATCCAAGACCATGAAGCTTCACACAAGTGCTTTTGCGCTGACAACCGGAATTACCGCGGGGCTGATCACGCTCCTGATTACTTTCCTCTTCCTGATCCTTGGTTATGAAGGAACCACCCTGGTGAAGGTCCATAAACTGTTCTTCGGATTCCAGGTGACCTGGTGGGGTGCATTCCTCGGCATGCTCTGGGCCTTTGTTTACGGATTCATCGGGGGACTGTTCTTTGCCTGGCTGTATAACAGCCTGCAGAAATCCCCGCCGGCATAACCACCGGTCGCTCAGTCCTCAAGAAACTCCGGATCAATGTGCTGTTTGTATCCGGAGGTGCCGATGAAGGAAACGAAGGCGATCTTCCACTCCCCGTCTATTTTTTCCAGGAACCGCACCTGGATACTTTTGATTTCCGTCGTATCGTCCTCGTAGGCGGAAGTCCATGTCTGATCGCATACCACGAATGCCGAGGTGGGATGGATCCGCATTCTGTAATTGGACTTCTCCACGCGAATATGCATATCCGGACCCAGGTCATCTTCCGTGGCATCGCCGGCCAGGTGCCTGGCATGGTCCTCCCATCCCTGGATGAAAACGTAATCGTCCGCCCCTGCGGTCAGCCTCATGTTCAGCGAATCATGTACGTGTGTAGAAAAAGCTGTTTCCATATCCCTGTCCACGTATGACTGGGTTTCCAGATTGATCACATCGATGATGGCCTGTCGTTCTTTTTCGTAATCGATCTGATCCTGACAGCCCGCAAACATCAGAACTACTGTGCAGGCCGTCCATATATACATCCTTTTCATAAGCATGCTGTTTGGTGAATAGGTCCTGTTGGTTTCATGCAAAATACAACAATGCCTCGTGAAAGTCAATTGAATCTTCAGGCGGGTGGCATGTTTTATTGAAGCTGCTGATGATTCAGACAGTTTTTGACTATTTTTGAGGCACAATAGAAGCATCATGAAGATCACCAGAACGCTGGCTGCAGAAAAAAAGGACGTTGTGCTCCTTGGCCGGAAAGCACAGGATTTCAACGGCCGGGTCACCGACCGTAAGGAACGGGATTACATTCATTCAAGGATTGCGCTTGAAAAGAAATCCGTGATCCTGAACCGGCTGGATCACCTGGTGATTATCGGGATCCTTGGCCGGGAGGACAAACCGCTGTTCCATCGCCTGGAAAGTGCGCGGATCGCGGGGCACGAACTGCATGCGGTGATTCACCACCACGACATCAGCACCCTTGTGGTGGAGAACTGCGGGGTGGATCCGGAAGAGTGCCTGGCTTTTGCGGAAGGGATGGCGCTGACCGGTTACCAGTTTTTGAAGTACCGGACCGGGGATCACCGCAAGCAATCCCTGCCGGAAGAGATCCAGATCCTGGATGAAGGCGTGGATGAGGAGGCTGCCGGGAAGCTCGATTATCTGATCCGGGGAGTCTATTATGCCAGGGATTTGGTGAATGAGCCTCTTTCTTATCTGACGGCCGTGCGCCTTGCAGATGAAATCGAAAGGATGGCTGCCGAGGCTGGTTTCTCTGTGGAGGTTTTCAACAAGAAGAAAATAGAATCCCTAAAGATGGGGGGGATCCTTGCCGTAAACAAAGGGAGCGTGGATCCGCCCACCTTCTCCATCCTCACATGGAAGCCGGAACATGCAGTGAACGACAGGCCATTGATCCTGGTGGGCAAAGGGGTGGTTTTTGATACCGGGGGACTGAGCCTGAAACCCACCTATGATTCGATGGATTACATGAAGTGTGATATGGCCGGAGCGGCAGCGGTGGCGGGAGCCTTTTATGCGGTGGCCAAAAACCGGCTGCCGGTCTGGGTGATCGGCCTGATCCCCGCCACAGATAACCGGCCGGACGGGAATGCTTATGTGCCGGGCGACGTGGTCACCATGTATGACGGGACCACGGTGGAGGTGCTCAATACGGATGCGGAAGGGAGGATGCTCCTGGCCGATGCACTTAGCTATGCCAAACGCTACGATCCGGAACTGGTGATCGAGCTTTCTACGCTGACCGGCGCGGCGCATGCAGCCATTGACAAATACGGAATGGTGGGCATGGGCAATGCCAGCCGGGAAATCATGGATCTGCTGAAAGAAAGCGGGGAATACACCTCGGAAAGAATTGCGGAATTCCCCTTCTGGGATGACTACAAGGAGCAGCTGGAATCGACCGTTGCCGATCTGAAGAACATCGGTGGCAAATATGCGGGGGCCATCACCGCCGGAAAGTTCCTCGAGCATTTTACAAATTACCCTTACATCCACCTGGATATTGCCGGGCCTTCATTTAACAAGACATCTTACAATTACAGGGGAAAAGGAGGAAGCGGAGTGGGTGTGAGGATCCTCTACCATTACCTGTTGAAACGTTCACTTTAATGTTCCAGAGATGGCTGACAGAATAAAAATAGGGATCTCCCACGGGGATGTGAACGGGATCAGTTATGAGGTGATCATTAAAACCCTCGTGGACAACCGGATGAACGAGATCTGTATCCCTGTGATCTTTGGGTCGCCCAAGGTGGTGGCTTACCACCGCAAGGCGCTGAATATTGAAAGCTTCGCTCCCACAAGCATTCTTTCCCCCGATGAGGCCAAGGGCAAAAGGGTCTATGTGATCAACTGCGTGGATGAGCAGATCCGTGTGGAACTGGGCAAATCCACTACGAGTGCCGGGATCTCCTCTTTCGCTGCCCTCAAAGCAGCCACGGATGCACTGGCAGAGGGAAAGATTGATGCCCTGGTGACCGGACCGGTCAGCAAACAGAACATGCAGCTGGCCGGATTCAACCACAACGGTCACACCGAATACCTGAAAGACAGGTTCGGATCAGGAGAGGTGATGATGCTGATGGTGAGTGATCTGCTGAAAGTCGGACTGGTGGCGGGGCATGTCCCCGTATCACAGCTGAGTGCATTCATCACCACGGACCTGATCGTTGAAAAGCTGAAGATCCTCTCCCGTTCCCTGTTGATGGATTTCGGGATCAGGAACCCGACAATCGCGGTCCTCGGGCTCAATCCCCATGCCGGCGAGGAGGGTTTGCTGGGGAAGGAGGAGCAGGAAGTGATCATTCCTGCCATCGAACAGGCAAAAAAGCAAAACATCTCTGCCTTTGGTCCCTTTCCTGCCGACGGGTTCTTCGGGGCGGGACGGTTCAGCCGGTATGACGCTGTACTCGCCATGTACCATGACCAGGGCCTCGGTCCTTTCAAGGCACTTACCATGGATACCGGGGTTAACTTTACCGCCGGCCTTCCGGTGGTCAGGACCAGTCCCGCCCACGGAACAGCATATGAGCTGGCGGGAAAGGATGAAGCCTCTCCCTCCTCCTTCCGCAATGCCATGTACCTTGCCGTGGATGTGGTGCGAAACCGAAAGCTCTACAAGGAGATTACCAGGGATCCCCTTCCTGCGGGGAAGCCCGAAGCGGATGGCAGGGACGAATCACCCGAGGATCTTGAGGAGGCGCCCGGCCGGGAAGATTGAGATCCCCCGGTCGCCTTCAGTAGAACAGGAGCTCTTCCTGCTGGTGATACACAAACTGGAAGAGCTGGTCATCCACCGGAAAACAGAACATGCAGTAACGGGCATCATGGTCACGCGGAAAAAAAACATATCCGCTGGCCACCTTGCCGGGTGGCAGGGTAAGGCTCCGGAAGATCTCCTGCCGGACGATCTCCTTTTCCTCGCTGATCACGCTCATGTGATGACCGATCCGATGGTCCGCCGACACATAATAACCGGCTTTGTCCAGTGCACCCAGGATTGCATCGGCAATGTAGCCGGGATCCTCGGTGGCAAAGAAGGCGGTGGTATTGACGATCATCCCCACCCCCGCATCCACAAAACCCAGTATCGCATTGAACTCCTTCTCCCCGGACCACTCCTCCAGGGTTTCCTCGTACTGTTGCAGGATCCGTTCAGGGTGAACGGCCATGCGCGGGGGTAGCTTTGAGGAATCGGCCAGGGCGCTGTCCAGGACCACATAGTAAAAATCGGAAGGCTGAAGGTTCAGTGGATGACCGGTCTGATTTACCACCACGAAGTCAAATACCAGGTAATCCTGGTGGATCCCGTCAAATCCCAGTTCGGCGATGACGCTGTCGTTGCTAAGGCTGATATATTCCCGGCCCATCTCGTAGTGCCCTTCCGGGGCCTCCGGGGTAAGCCGGGTAACCACCCTGGGTGCTGCGCAGGAGCCCAGCAACAGGATGGCGAGCTGGAAGTACAGAAGTTTTTTCATCAGGGTTGTTTGTGTTTGAAACAACACAAAAACCCTGCCGAAACGGTCTCCTACCCGATCAACTTCCCGTATTCCCCTGCCGGGAGCAGGTCTTCCAGCTGGGACGGATCGGAGATGCGGATCCTGATCATCCAGCCCTTGCCGTAAGGATCGGAGTTTACCAGTTCAGGGGATTCGTCCAGGGCACCGTTCACCTCAATCACCTCGCCGTCCACCGGCATGTAGAGGTCGGATACGGTTTTCACGGCCTCGATGGTCCCGAAGGTGTCTCCCATGGACAGGGACTCCCCTTCGGTTTCAATTTCGATGAAAACCACATCACCCAGTTCTCCCTGGGCAAAATCGGTGATCCCCACCACGGCGGTGTCGCCTTTCACGCGGATCCATTCATGCTCCTTTGTGTACTTTAAATCATCTGGGATGGTCATGATAACTGAGTTAATTTGCTCACTTCGTGAGTGTTAGTTGTTAGGTCAGTTAGGATTCCTAACTCCTAACCTGCCTAATCCCTAACTCCTTTTCCAAATGTAATATTTTTGAATGATATGCAAGAATGCTTTAAATCATCAAATCACCCCCTTTCCTACAGCGTAAACGTCAGACTGAATCCCACGTTGTAGTTGGCATTGGGATAGCTGTTGGAGATGTAGGGGGTGGTCAGGCGCTGCTCGTAGAATGCGCGTACGGTGAACTTGTCGCTCAGCATATAATCGGCCGAGGCCTCCAGGCTCAGGATGCGCTGACCGGCGGTGATCTCGCTGCCCGACAGATCCTCCAGCTTCCTGATCACGGTGCGGTTGTTGCGCATGGAAAAATCCACCCGCACATTCAAATCACTGTTGAATTCCCGCTGGTTGATGACCAGGGGGACCTGGTTGAAGCGGTAACCCGCCCCCACAATGATCTCCGAACTGTTCACCTCGTTCACCTGGGTGTTGGCCATATTCAGTGCAATGGTCCGTGACCGTCTGTATTCGACCCGTGTGGTGAGGCTGTTTTTCCAGTCCATGTTCAGGTCAAAGAGCGGGGAGAAGTTCTCATTGATGCTCACCGTGTTGATGGTCTGCGGCACCATGAAATTTCCCTGCAGGTCGGTGACAATGGGAACCCCGTTGACAGAATCGTACACGAAAAAAGGATTGTTGATGAACGAACCCACACTGTAGGTGGACCTGTAGGAGTGGTTCATCACGATGGAATTCACATATTCCCGCAGCGCTTCGATCTTTCCCAGGCCGTCGAACCGGACCTGCCAGTTGGGCAGGACCTCCAGGATGGATTTGAAAACCGAAAGGCCAACATTGTTGGGATCGCGGCCTCCGTAAGCTGCCAGGAAGGCGGGGATGAGCACCTGCTGGGAGGTGGGTCCGTAACCCAGCTTGTAGCCTCCCGAATCGGGGAGCACCGTCCCGGTATTGCGTTCGTATTCCGCACCCAGCCGCTGGGAGATGATCTTCCTGTAATCGTCCTTCAGCTTGAGGAAGATCTTGGAAGATTCCACCTCATCGTCGATTGCCTCGAAGGCCGTGCGGAAGGAGAGGTAGGACATGCTGAAATTGCCGCTGAGGGTCCTTCCCCTTGCTGTATCCGCGGGCAGGTTGCCCGATGCATCCGCGGTATAGTATTCGGCAAGATTGGATGAGAACATCCTGTTGGCCGTCACGTCGATCTTCAATCCGTTGAACGGCTCGATGTTGGCCCTGGCGGTATACCGCTCCGTATTGTTCAGGGTGAAAGGATCATTCAAACGTGGATCGGTTGTCAGCAGTCCCCTGTGAAAAGCCCGTTCGGCCATTTCCTCGTCCTGCCAGCCGGCCATGAACTCCCAGCCGGGGACCAGCCGTCCCCCGTACTGCTGCATCCCGAAATAATCGGTCCCCGGCAGATATCCCGGAAGGAAGGTCCCACCGCTTTTTGAATAGGTGATGTTCACCGTCCGGATCCCCATGATCATTCTCACGGTGGACTCCATGATGAAAATGAGCGGACTTTCCCCTTTCTCGATGGTACCGGTCACCACCACCCTGGCATTCCTGACCGCCCTGTCCGAGAAGAGCCTGATCCTGGTGTCGCTCAAAATCTCCGTACTCACCTCCACCGGCTGGTTGTTCTCGTCAAACACCTCCACCCTGACGTTCCTGGTCCGCAGGTTATGGGCGATGTACCTGCCCCGCTCGTCACTCAGGTAAAGGTTTTCCCGGGTGTACTCCCGGGTCACCGTGCGGGTTTCGGTTTCCTGCTGCCGGGCCTGGCCGCTACGGTACTTGTCGTTGATCTCCTTCAGGAAGTTGATCTTGTTATAAAGGTTCACGAAGTTCAGCTGGCCGTTCAGCTGGATGGTATTGGAATTCTTGATGTCGTTCCCCAGGTTGATGGGACCGAATTCGGGATCGTCCGGGATGATCGGTCCCACGTCCCAGCCGTATGTGCCCCCGTAACGGGCATTGGCGCTTACCCAGTCCAGCACCGGGATCTTATTGATCGGGATCGTGTAGGACGCGTCGAACTGGTGCACGTAGCTGGTGGTTCGGCCCATGGAAAAAATGCTCTGCCAGAGGGAATCCCTGTAGGCTTCGTAGGTGTCCAGCTCCCGGTTCCATCTGCCTTCCGGCTCATCGATCCGGGCGATGTTGGTGGAGGAAAAGTCGAACCGCAGGTTGCGTGTAAGGTCGAATTTCAGATCAAAATACCGGTTCCAGAGAAAGTCCTTTCTGAAAGTGGGCTCCACGATGAAATCCGGGTTGTTGATATTCCGCACCTGTTTTTCCAGGTAATAACGGTCCATGTCGGTCCTGAATGAAATGCGGGAGGGGGTGTAATTGATGTTGAAGTCCTTGATGATCCTGAGCCATTCCGAATTCATCCATTTCACCGACTTGAAGGGCTGGACATTCCGCGGCCGTGTGTTGAAGTTGTAGCTGATGTTCCCTCTTACCTTCCGGGTGTTGTAATATTCCAGGTTGGGATTGCGGCTGTTCATCTCATTGAGCGAGAAACTGGCAGACCAGTTGGCCAGGCTGTAGAATCTTTTCTGGGTCCCCGACCGGTTCATCCGCACGTTGGTCACCGCAAAGGATTTCCGTTCCACCATGTCCCTGGCGTTGCGGATAATGGAATCCCTTTCCGTTTCGGTCTGCGCCTCTTCGATCGCTTCCTTCAGGGGGATGTCCGGATCCAGGGGATTGTACTCCGGATTGACGATGGCCTTTGAGTAACTGGCAAAAACCGGGATGCTGACCCCCAGATCGTCCCTGAAGAATTTCCCCATTTGCAGGTTGGACGAGATGTCATACTGGATCACCTGCTCCCTGGACCGTTCGTTCACCTTCTGCTCGATGCTTCCGAAGCCGGGCTGACTGGTATTCCCAGCGAAAGTCACATTTCCGAAATCGGCCAGCTTCAGGGTGGCCCTCCCGGTGGCTGCCCATCCCCCCTTCTCATTGAAGTCGGTCAGCCGCAACTCGTTCAGCCAGATCTCCCCCGATTTGGGCAATCCGTCGTCATCCCCGAAGGGATTGTTGCCGGCCTTGGGGTTGCGCACCCCGATCATGATCGTCCGGATGCTGCTCATGTTGGGGTTTCCGGATACTGAGACCCGGTTCCCCTGATTATCCTCCTCGGAAAAGACCGAGTTGATGGTCACCTGGCTCTCCGGATCGCTCATGGCCCGGTTCCTGGCCTGCTTGACCTCCTTGAACAGGTCCAGGTCGATCTCAAACTTGTTCTCTTCGGGCCAGACGATCTGCCGGTCGCTTTCGCTGTCATTGTCATACCTGCCCGGAGGGGTGAGTTTCAGGGGGACCTCGTACTCGTAGTAGTTGTTCTGGTAATCGGTCCCCAGCCTGATGAACGCCACCAGCTCATGGTCATTGAGCACCTGTCCGGGGATCGCCTCGGCATGCGCCTCCATCCGGATCTTCTTGTACTGGCGGATATCCAGCTCCGTGTTCTTGTAGGCCGCCCTGGCATCACCGTCCGCCAGCTCGCTCACTTTCAAAACAATGGATTGTTCGTTCAGCTGCCGGAGCTGGGGCTGGGTGGGATCGATCTGCCGGGTGAAGCCAGGGGGGAGCACATAATTGACGGGGGTTTTCCCGCTGTTTTCCTCGATGTTCACCGCCGCGATGGCCAGTCCCCCTTCGGGGGGCTCCTCCCCTGTCCAGTCCTCTCCCCCCTGGGCAAAGGGGAACGCATACCGTCTCCACTCGCCGCGGACCAGCTCCAGCCGGGCAAAACGCAAAATGGTGGTATCCTCGAAACCGGTGAGGAACATCCGCATGAACCGGATGGTCTTGAAATCGGAGATATCCCCCACGGTCTCCTCATAATCATAGATGGGGATCCTGAACTGGTACCAGGTTACGTCCGCCCGTTCGTCATTGGCATACTTGGCCCGGTGCACCACCTTGTCCACGATGTTGTTCTTCCCCACATCCATCTCATCCCTGTTCAGCCGCACACGGTAAACAAAATAGGCTTCCGTCTCGCTCAGGGTGTTGTCCCTGTTGATGTCCTCGATATCCGGGAGGGAGGTCCCCCAGGTGGTATAGGACTCTGTTTCATCCATGCTGCTGGGCGAGTTCCCCTCATGGTTGTTGTAATTCTTGTACCGGCTCAGGATATCCAGCTCCCGGTCGTCGTAATCCGTTCCCCTGTAATAATGGTAATCGTCCGAGGAGGGATCATCGAATATGGCGTTTCTCGCCTCCTCGGAAAGGTAACCGGCACGGTACATGCTGTCCACCTTGTTCAGGTAGTCATCCGGGCGCATGGAGAAAAACTGCTGTTCCAGCCCCGACGAAAGCCCGTCCAGTCCCACGTCCTGGTACCTTCGTGCTTCATCGCCCGCATTGAATCCCTGGACGAGCGACTGCACCAGGGGCACCCGTCCCCATACGGTGGTGTCCACTTTGGTCACCTCTTCGGAATCGGGCAGGCCGTTCTCGAACATCTTCCTGGAGTCCTTCAGCACATCCTCGGATACGTTCCCCAGGTTGAAGTAGAGCTCGCCCCCGTTGTGACCGGGCATTTCCACAAACGGGTCCATGAGCCAGAACTCGATGAACTCCACGTTGGCCTGTTCAAAATCGCTCGAATAGATCTCCCGCATGATCCCGCCCCAGCGCTGCCTGGGATCGAGCAATTTCCCGTCCGGGGAGATCCGCTCGTAATCATAGTTGTATGGCCCTCTCTCGTGGGGATAATAGGCCATGTTCAGCACGGAGATGTTGGTGGGGATCCCGTTGGGATTTTCCTTGTTGGGAAAGATGTCCTGCTCGAACACCTCGTACACGTAGGCACTGGATGCAAGGTCGGGGTTGGCTTTGATGTGCCTGGGAGTGCGCGACTCGTCCCTCACAAAAAGCGGGTCGATCTGGTACCAGGCCAGCTTGGCCCTTCCGTACCCATACCGGCGGTTGTTGTTTAATTCGGCTTCGGGGAAGAAACCCCGCGGGGTGCTGGCCAGTTTCCATGAGGAGAACTGCTTCAGGTCGATGGAGGTCTCGCTCCCTTCGAAGTCGTCAATGTAGGCATTTCCCTCCTTTTCGATGGCCCTGGAGTGGCCCGGGACAAGCTGGGCAAATTCCCCCACCACCGTCAGGGAAGAGGGGGCCTTGGTTTCCAGAAAGGGCAGTTTGTCCACGATGTTGGTGATCAGCTGGGATTCGGTGCTGTAGCTTCCGTTCAGTCCCCAGATGGTATTGGAAATGGGCTCATCACCGATGTTCACCTTCTGGGTAAGGGGCCGCTCGGTCAGGTGCATGGCGGTTGCTCCCAGGTTGAAATTGTCCGAAATGGTATAATCCAGGTGGGTCCCCACCAGGGTTTTGGTCTGGAAATTGAAGAGTGACTGGTTCTCCAGCGAGATCCGGATGGGGGTGCCCGATTCCAGGATCCCCTGGTTGATGATGGTCACCCGTCCCAGCATATAATCCACCGTGTAATCCTGTCCCTCCACCAGCTCCCGTCCCCCGGCCGTGACCTTGACCGACCCCTGCGGCACATTCATGGCATTGAGCATGATCTCCGAGCTGCTGGATGAGGAATACTCCCCGGCGATCAGGAATTTGTTCTTTTCCGCCACCTGCTGTGCCTTGGTCTTGGTGGAGTCATACAGTTCCTGGTAGACATATTTCTGGACGGCCATATCCGCGCTCTCCCCCCGGAGGCTGTCACGGAGGATCTGCTCCAGGTCCGATCCGAATGGTTCCAGCAGCGGGAAAAAGACCCGGCCGTTGGAAGGATTCACGGTGACCCCGCTCATGAAGTCAAAGATCCCGTCAGGGTAAGGATCACGCTGTGAGTTCATGTTATCCAGGTTGAACAGCCTGATCAGAATGGTTTTGTTCAGGTCCCCCTCCGGGATATAATTGATCGCATTCCCCGTCTTGTCGTCCCTGTACAGCACATCCAGGGTGAATTCATCCTGGCTGATCTGGTAAGCGCCCAGGGCGTAGACGTTCTTCATCATCAGATCCCAGGTATAACTGTTGGGGGTGTAATTACTGGTTTTCAGCAGCTTCAGCACGAGTGACTGGGGGGCACTTATCCCGCTGGATGCGGAAAGCTCCCCCACCTTGTAGGTCTGTCCCCTGTACGTGTATTCATAGGCCACCGCCAGGATCTCATCGGTGTTCAGGGCCGTATTCAGGGAGATGTATCCCAGCTTGTCGTTGAAAGTAAATTCCCTGGGGGAGAGCATCCTTGCATTTTCGATCTTCTCGAAGTCCACCCCCAGCACCAGTCCCGCATCCTCCAGCTCGCTGGTGGCGTTCTTGATATCCCTGATGGCAGCATGGGTCTCGGTCAGCAGCTCGTAAGCGTTGTTGACCCCGTTCCGGGGATGGTCGCCTGTCTGTCCCGATACGGGACTGATCACACCCGATCTCGGATTCGCCTCGGCCAGGTCGGTCACCGCCACAATGTTACGCGAATCCTCAAAGTTGATGGTCTTGTTGGTCACCCAGACCTCGATACGGGTGATCGAGACATCGGAGGTGATCACCGGCAGCCGGGAAAGCGCCCTGTTGTAATTGTCCCTGAAGTAGTCGCTCAGGAAAAAGTGCCTGTTGGCATCGTAATCATCCACGGTGACCGAGTATTCCTGGAGCTGTGCCCCGCCCTGGACGTTGATCACGGACGACTCGCCCCGCTGCTGGGAAAAGACGCTGGTCACCCTGAGCTTCCCGAACTGCAGCTCCGTCTTCAAACCGAACAGGCTCATGCTCCCGTTGATCAGGGAGCCGGGCAGGGGCAGGTTCACATTCCCCGCTTCGATCTTTTTGATGATCTCGTCCTCCTTGCCCGAATATTCGAGCTTGGTCTGGTTCTCAAAGTCAAATGTGGCCTCTGTGTTGTAGCTGATGTCCATGGCCATTTTATCGCCGATGGAACCGGCCACGTTCATGATAATCTTCTCATCGAATGTGAAAGAGGGGACGCTCCTGAGCCGTTCGCTGATGCTGGGATTTTCCTGTTTGGAGAGGTTGAACCCAAAAATAAGCTCTGCACTTCCCGAGGGAACGATGTTGATTGTATTGGATCCGAACAGCCGGTCGAAAGCCTCCCCCCCCACCTGCAGCGGAGGGATGAAGGATAGCTGCGACTCCAGGGACTCCCCGCTCGATTTCAGCCTCCAGTAATCCCTGACCGCCTGTCTGAATTCATATTCCTGGTACTCCTCCCTGTCCATCACCGTGGGATGCCTGTAACTCCAGTTGCCGATGGTTTCGGAAAAAATGTATTTCCCCGTAACCGGGTCATAGATGACCGTCGTACGGAGATTGGAAGGATTTTCCAGGTACAGGGGTGAGTTCAGGTTGGAAGTGGAGAACGGGTAGCCGGCTTCGTCAGGAAGGGGATAATTCAGGGTGGTGTCCTGTGCCATTGATCCGGTGACCCACAGAAATCCGAATATAACGAGAAGTATATGGTGATACCGCCGGTTCAACAGATAGCAAAGTGGTCTGATTCTACATAAACTTCAGGGCAGCCTTCACGATCTCTTCCGCGGAAAGATCCGGCTGGTCCGCCAATATACGGGTCAGGATTTTCTCCACCGCTTTCTTCGGAAAACCCAGTGCCACTAATGCTGATAACGCTTCTTCACGGTTTGTATTGTCCTGTGAAAAGAATAATTCGTCTATTCCCGCACCCTTGCCGATCTTATCCTTCAGGTCCACAATGATCCGCTGGGCGGACTTTGCTCCGATCCCCTTGATCCCCTGAAGCACCGCCACATTTCCTTTCAGGATGGCCTGGGATATCTCTTCCGGCGAAAGGGAGGAAAGGATGAGCCTGGCCGTGTTGGCCCCCACACCCGAGACGGAGATGAGCATCCGGAAGATCTCGCGCTCTTCCCGGCCGCTGAAACCGAACAGCAGCCGGGCATCCTCCCTGACGATCAGGTGGAGATAGATCCTGCCGCCGTCCAGCTTGCTGATCTGCGTGTAGGTATGGACTGATATATGGATGTAGTAGGCCAGGGATCCGGCCATGACGACCAGGTGGGCGGGTGATTTCTCCACATACTCCCCCTCGATGAATTCATACATACCACTCTGTTTTGGTATGCTAAGATAGTAAAATAGGGAGACGGATCAGAGTTTCTTTTTCAACTCGGTTTCCTCGAAGGCCTCCACCATATCGCCCACCTTGATGTCGTTGAAATTTTCGATATTGAGACCGCACTCCAGGCCCGCCGCCACTTCCCTGGCATCATCCTTGAAGCGCTTCAGGGAGCCCAGTTCACCGCTGTAGATTACGATGCCGTCCCTGATCAGCCTCACCTTGGAGGTCCGCCTGATCTTTCCTTCACGCACGATGCAGCCGGCGATGGTCCCCACCTTCGTGATCTTAAATGTTTCAAGCACCTCCAGGGTGCCGATGATCTCCTCCCTGATCTCAGGCGACAGCATCCCTTCCATGGCTGCTTTCACCTCCCCGATGGCATCGTAAATAACCGAATAGAGGCGGACGTCAATCTGCTCTTTCTCGGCCAGCCTCCTGGCACTCAGCGAAGGACGCACCTGGAACCCGATCACAATGGCATTGGAGGCTGCGGCAAGCAGGATGTCCGATTCGGAGATCTGTCCCACCGCCTTGTGCTTGATATTCACCTGGATCTCTTCAGTGCCCAGCTTGATCAGTGAATCGGAAAGCGCCTCAATGGATCCGTCCACATCTCCCTTCACGATCACGTTCAGCTCCTGGAAATTCCCGATGGCGATGCGCCGGCCGATCTCATCCAGGGTGATGTGTTTCGTGGTCCTGAGCTCCTGCTCACGCTGCAACTGTTCCCGCTTGTTGGCGATCTCCTTCGCTTCCTTGTCACTTTCCATCACATGGAAGCTCTCACCTGCCTGGGGGGCGCCGTTCAGCCCGAGAATGAGCGCGGGTGTGGAAGGCCCGGCTTCGGTGATCTTTTTTCCCCGCTCATTGAACATGGCCTTCACATGTCCGTAATGGTGCCCTGCGAGGACCACATCCCCCACCCTGAGGGTGCCCGATTCAACCAGGATGGTGGCCACGTTGCCGCGCCCGCGGTCGAGGCTCGATTCCACCACGGTGCCCCGTGCACGCCTGTTCGGATTGGCTTTCAGATCCAGCATTTCGGCTTCAAGCAGCACCTTCTCCAGCAGTTCCTCGATGTTGATGTTGTTCTTGGCCGAGATCTCCTGGGACTGGTATTTTCCGCCCCAGTCCTCAACCATGTAATTCATGTTGGCCAGCGCCTCCTTGATCTTCTCAGGATTGGCGGTAGGTTTGTCAATCTTGTTGATGGCAAATACGATGGGAACACCGGCAGCTGCCGCATGATTGATGGCCTCAATGGTCTGGGGCATCACCCCGTCATCGGCAGCCACCACGATGATGGCCACATCGGTGATCTGCGCTCCGCGGGCACGCATTGCGGTAAACGCTTCATGCCCCGGGGTGTCCAGGAATGTAATTTTCCGTCCGTCTTCCAGCTCCACGGAATAGGCCCCGATATGCTGGGTGATCCCACCCGCCTCACCGGCAACCACGTTGGCATGGCGGATCACGTCCAGAAGTTTGGTTTTTCCGTGGTCCACATGGCCCATCACGGTCACTATAGGCGGTCGGGGCTCAAGGGTTCCGGGATCCTCCTCCTCTTCACCCATCGATTCCACCAGGTCGGCGCTGACAAATTCCACCTTGAAACCGAATTCATCGGCCACCACCGACATGGTCTCCGCATCCAGGCGCTGGTTGATGGAGACGAACAGGCCCAGGTTCATGCAGGTCTGGATCACCTCATTGGCAGGGACATTCATCATGTTCGCCAGTTCATTCACCGATACGAATTCGGTGACTTTCAATACATTTTTCTGCTGTTCGCGCTGCTCGCTTTCCTCCTGCAGTCTCTGCTGGACCGCATCGCGCTTCTCACGCCTGTATTTGGAGGCCCTGGATTTGGCACTTTTGCTGGTCAGTTTGGCCAAAGTGTCCTTGATCTGCTTCTGCACATCCTCTTCATTCACTTCGGGCCTGGTGATCCGCTTTCTCTTCCTGCCTTTGTCCTTTCTGCCGGCCGACTTGTCCTGGTCCTCCACGTCCACATGCTCGATCTCTTTTCTGATCCGCTTTCTCTTCTTCTTGTGCCCGCGCAGGTCGGAATCTTCGCTAGAGGCTACGGGTTTCTTCTTGGTCTCTTTCTTCGATGGCAGATCGATCTTGCCCACCACGGTGGGACCGCTCAGTTTCTCCACGCGTGTCGGGATCAGGTCCTCGTCTTCTTTTTTCTTCCCTGCCTGGACTTTTTCCTCCGCCTTTTCCCCGGTCTTTTCCTCCGGTTCCTTTTTCTCCGGTTCCTTTTTCTCCGGTTCTTTTTTTCCTGCCTCTTTTTCAGGTTTCCCGGCAGGTTTTTCATCTTTTGCGGCTACCTTTTTCTCTTTTTCCTTTTCGGCCTTACTTTTGGGACGGGTACGCTGGTTCATGGATTCCAGATCGATCCTGCCAAGGACCTTCGGTCCGGCTTCTTCCGCTTCTTCCTGCTCCGCGGCCGCTTCCGTTTCAGCCTCCTCCCGGGCAGGCTCCTGCCTGGCTTCCTCATGGGCAACTTCTTCCTCCGCCTCTTCAGGCTCCTCCTCATCAGGCAACGCTGTTACTTTTTCCTCCTGGACCCCGGCGGTGGTATCTGTAATCAACAGCTCTTCGGACTCCTCGGTTTCCTGCAGGCTGTCCATATCCTCCAGGGATATGGTCTCCTTCCGCTCCCGCAAATTCCTCAGGGTCAGCTTCTCCGACTCTTTCTTCACGTTCAGGTCCGTGCTGTATTCCTCAATCAGAAGATCATAGAGTTCAGGATCCACCTTGGTGTTCGGGTTGGAGTTGATCTCATAGCCTTTCTTGCCCAGAAAATCCACGATGGTATTGATCCCCACGTTAAATTCCCTGGCAATTTTGCTAAGTCTTGTTGCCTTCTTCTCTACCATATGCGTTTATTCAAATTCCGCTTTAAGCACACTGATCAGTTCACGGATGGTCTCCTCCTCCAGATCAGTTCTCTTCACAAGATCTTCCACACTCAGGTTCAGGACAGATTTTGCCGTATCGCATCCGATGGCCTTCAGTTCATCCAGGATCCATCCTTCGATTTCATCGGCAAATTCTTCCAGGTTCACATCCTCATCGTCCTCATCTGATTCCCTGTACACATCAATTTCATAACCCGTGAGCTGACTTGCCAGCTTGATGTTCAGTCCACCTTTCCCGATGGCCAGGGAGACCTCCTTCGGCTGAAGGTAAACCTCCGCCCGTTTCTCCTCCTCGTTCAGCTTGATGGAGGAAATCTTGGCCGGGCTCAGCGCCCTGGTAATGAACAGCTGGCTGTTGGTCGTAAAATTGATTACATCGATGTTCTCGTTCTTCAGCTCCCTGACGATCCCGTGGATGCGGGAACCTTTCATCCCCACGCAGGCTCCCACCGGATCGATCCGCTCATCATAAGACTCCACGGCAACCTTTGCCCTTTCGCCGGGAACCCGCACGATCTTCTTGATGGTGATCAGGCCGTCGAAGATTTCGGGGACTTCCAGCTCGAACAGTCGCTCCAGGAACACGGGTGAAGTCCTTGAGAGGATGATCAGCGGATTGGCATTCCGCATATCCACCTTTACCACCACCGCCCTGATGGTATCACCCTTGCGGAAATAATCCGAAGGGATCTGCTCGGTCTTGGGAAGGATCAGCTCATTGCCTTCGTCGTCAAGGATGAGGATCTCCCTTTTCCATACCTGGTAAACCTCTCCCGTAACCACATCCCCGATCCGGTCTTTGTATTTGTTGTAAAGATGATTCTTTTCCAGTTCCATGATACGTGCCGAAAGGTTCTGCCTGAGGGAAAGAATGGCCCTTCTCCCGAAATCTGCCAGTTTCACTTCATCGGTCACTTCCTCTCCCACCTCATAATCCTCGTCGATTTTCTTTGCCTCAGAGATCCCGATCTGCAGGTTGGGGTCCTCCACTTCACCATCCTCCACCACCTCGCGGTTCCTCCAGATCTCGAAATCTCCCTTGTCAATGTTGATGATGATGTCAAAATTCTCATCAGACCCGTATCTCTTCAGCAGCATTCCCCTGAATACATCTTCCAGCACACTCATCATGGTCACCCTGTCGATGTTCTTCAGTTCCTTGAATTCAGAAAATGTCTCTGTCAGGTTAATATTTTCCATTTCACTGCAGTTGAATCATTTAAATGATATGGTTGCTTTCGTTGTTTTGATCTGCTCAAACCTAAGTTCTGTTTCCTTTCCGCCTGCGACCAGCCGGAGAACCTCTTTGTCAAAAGATCGGAGGGTCCCTTTCAGTTTCCTTCCGTCGTTCATGACCACTTCCACATCCCGCCCGATGTGGTTTTCATACTGCTGCCTCACCCGGAAGGGGGTCCCCACCCCGGGTGAAGACACCTCAAGTGCGTAATCCCCTGCATCGGGGCCCATCTGCTCATTCAAAAACCGGCTGATCTCCGCACATTCGTCCACGGAGATCCCTCCGGGACGGTCCACGATCACCCTGATGGAATTGCCCGGTTTAACAGATACTTCCACCAGGAACACCTCCGTGCCCCGGATCCGTTCCTCCAGCATCCCGATGACCCCGCTGGCTGTAATCATTTTCATCTGCCTGTCCGATAGAATTTTACAGGGTAATAAAATAGGGGACAAACGCCCCCTAAGAATAACACCCTCCTAACGACGACGCAAAAGTACAAATATCTATTGAATTCGCAAAAAGCGCAGGGTTTTTTCACCTGATACAAACAGGATTATGCAATAAAAAACTAATTTTGTGACCATAAAGGCGCGTTATGGGGAATTCCTCCTC
>Ga0209206_10000059_pt1 | contig 21113 bp, 20 predicted proteins | sample ZodSprsou2mmetaG_FD_185478 | JGI IMG/M metagenome (GOLD analysis project Ga0209206, IMG submission 185478) | Hot spring sediment microbial communities from Zodletone spring, Oklahoma to study Microbial Dark Matter (Phase II) - Zodletone Spring... ...
TTTGATCAAAGGATAAAAGTTAAAAAAAGGGGAAGAGTGATGAAAAAAATATTTTTCTATATATTCTGTGTGTTGCTTCTAACACACTTACAAGCTAAAGAGTTCGATCTAAGCACTTCCAAGGGAACGGATCAAGAGGTGATTGAACTGCTTACTCCTGCTCCTGCACAGACTGATGTTGGACGGAATGTATCCATAAAAGCGAAGTTCAATACTGCGCTTGATCCGGAGCATGTCAAGAAAAATGATATCTGGTTAAAACGTATAAATCCGGATGTGCGTCAAATTGATGCATCAATACATTATGATCAAAACAGTCAAAGCATTACACTGCAACCACAAGAGTTGCTGGAGGAAGGTATCTACGAAGTTACCTATCAAAGCCTTAAAGCTATCAAGTCGCAAAAAGAGCATCAGATCAAAGAAATAAAGTATCGTTTTGCGGTTCCACACATGATTGATGGTCATGTATTACCACCTAAACCGGATATGCAGGTGAATGACTCAACCATTGCCGGTATTGATGCTAACGATAATGGTGTAAGAGATGATATCGAGTGGTGGATATACACCAAGATGGATATTCTTAAATATTCTAAAGCTGAAAGACTTATTGCAATGGATTGGGGAAGATCGGTCCAGATGATGGTGACCAACCCCCAATCAGCAAAAATGATTCATAATACAGTTCGCAAACCATTGTATTGTTTTTACTACTATAAATTTACTTATTTGTATCAATATCCTGTGGATTACACTATATTTAATCATGAATTTAAAGACATTGCCTTTAATACCAAAGAAAGACAAGAAGCTTATAACCAATATGATTCTTCATTGAGTGGTACATTAATTACTATGGGAAGGATACATCCTGATCAATGCAGCTTTGATATAGATGCAGTGATTGAGGAGGCAAAACGATGAAACAGTTTAAATTTAGATATGTTTTGCGAAGACCCAAATAAAAAAAGGCTATTTAAACCACGCCAGAAGCTTTTGGATAAAGCTTTTTTTCTCGGGCTTCTTTTGATCGGTTTCAAATCTATTTTGAAACTCCAGCGCCTCCTTCAGGTATTTGTCCACTACCTTTTGGGCCTTCCCTATCTCTACAGGTTCAAAACGCTCTATACGAAATTTACTGGGCATCGAGCACCTTCTCTATCTCTTCCATCGCATCCTGGTTTTTCAGCCTGAACTTGATCTCGATACGTCTTGAGGCCTCTTTGTCCTCTTTGCCGTCAATCACTACGGGGTCAAGGTAGGCACGTCCCGAAGCGATCATCAGCGGTTTGATATTATACTGTTCAGCGAACTCAAGCGAAAGCAGGAAATTCATCACCGCAAATGCACGTTTCTGTGAAAGATCAAGGTTATAGAGGTATCCGCCGTCACTGTCGGTATGCCCTTCGATGATCACCCTGTCCAGATAAGGCTTTATCTGCGGACTGGTCACAAGGGTCCCCACATACTCCTCAAAGGCTTTTTTGAGTTCAGCCTCAGCCTCTTTTTTCAGCGTAAAGCTCCCCCTGTCGAAGAGGACATTGGACGCCAGCTTCAGTGAGCCGCTCTTCTTGTCGATGTTGACCTTGTCGCCCAGCTCCTCTTTGAGTGCGGCGATCACCTTGAGCTTGATACCCGTCAGGGATTTGATCCTGGCTTTCTGCTCCTGGAGCTTTGAGACAAGTGCATCATACTTTGTCTCTTTTTCATCCAGGGCATTCAATAACGCAAGTATCTTTTCATCTTTTTGCGTGCTATTTTTATCCGCTTCGCTGAGCTGGCTGGAGAGGATCAGCACTTTCCCCTCATACTCCTCCAGACGTTTACGCTGTTTCTGCATATCATCCTCTTTTTGGGAGAGAAGGTTCTGTACGATGACTATCTTATCGTTCAAGCTGTCTTTTTGCGTATTTGCCTCAAGAAGCATCTGATTGAGCTTCCTGATCTCTTCAGCAGTCAGTTGCAGCTCTTTGTTCTGTGCCAGGATCTGAGCCTGCTGTTTATCGAGGATCCTCTTGTTATGCACCAACAGGGCCTCTTTCTCATCCAGCACTGTCTCGTATTTTGCCAGGACTGTCCTGATATCTTTCAGTTTGCCCTCTTTATCTTCAAGAGTTCTGGTGACTTGGATGAGCTTCTCTTCTTTGTCATGGAGATTGCTCTTGAGGATCATCGACTTTGAAACGATCGCACCGATAAGCAGTATAAAGACAAAGAGCAATCCTGCCATCAGGTCTGCATAGGAGATCCAGAAGTTCGACCCCTCATCTGTAGCTTTCTTTCTGAACACTGCTTTTTACTCCCTGTTCTCTGTCGGCATATTTTTTAATATAAGCTTGTTCTGTTCGCTGATCATATGCGTAAAAGCGGCGAGCTTCTCTATCGCCTTGCCCATCTCGCTGTCTATCTTTTCAAAGGTGTGATCTACTGTGCCGTCAAAGCGCTCAAGGGATTGATGAAGATTCTGTGCACTCCTGTTAAAAGCTTCAATATTCTCCTTCATCACAGACTCTGCATTAATATTTTCCTCTTGTATACGTATCTTTTCAAGCGTAGTATTGAGATGTTCTGAAGCACTCAGCATATGGGTGGTAACCTCAGTGAAACTTTTGCTGGTCTCCTCGATCACTTTGGTAAAGTTTTTGAGATACTGCTCGTTGAGATCTTTGATAAAGTTCATATTGAACGTTTCATGAAGGGTCTGGATCAGTTCCTGATCTTTGAGTTCGCTTTGCATATGTCTGTGCTTGATCAGTTCACTCTCTTTCCATACACGTCCCTCATAGAGCTTTTCGAGGTCAAAGATATTCTTATCTACTTTTGCATTGCCTCTTTTTTCAAAATAGGTCCAAAGAAGCGAAAGGAAGATACCGTAAATGGATGCGTAAAAAGCTGTGCCGATCCCTGAAAGGAGTATGCTGATCTCATGGTCAAGCGCGGTGAGGTCCTGTACGGTAAAGTCCGGCATGGAGATCGCAATGGCAATAAACGTACCCAAAATCCCCAGCATCGGAAAGACCGACGGAGCGACACGGGCAAAATTGTCATTGAGCATCTCTTTGTAAAACGCTACGATAAAATCATTGACATTAAGGGTGGATTTTGTCTTATCCATGATCTTCAGCGCATTCTCTTTTAACGCACTCTGCAGCTCCTCTTCCATATACCTGAAGCTTCCGCGCATATGGCATGCCGTATAGTTGGCATTGTGCTTGATAAAACTGCTGAACACGACAAAGATAAATGCAACGATCACCAACGTATGCAGCTCGACCTTCAGGGGAATCACCCCAACATACCCCAATACCAAACCCAGTAAAAATAATAATGGCAGAAAAAGTATCGCTATAAACTGCATGATACATGAGCTTTTGCTGTTTTCCTCAAATTGTAGCATTGAACGATCCTGAAATAGATATTTTTGGTGATTATACTTTTTCTTGGTAAATAGTAGGATTAAGAACGCCGGAAAAGTTTCCGGCAAGTTTTATTCAGGGGAGATAAAGACGGTCTCAGAGCACCTTCTCTGACCAGTAATCCCTGATATCTTCCATCGTCTCTTCCGGAAGCATTGCAAAGCCGTGTTTGTTGGCAATATACTCACCGTTACTGAAGGCCCACTCAAAAAACTTTATGATCTCCCTGTTCTTGGCTTTTCTCTCTTTTGGCAGAAGGATAAAGGAAGTTGCAATGATCGGATAGGAGCTTTTTCCTTCCTGATAGGCGATGACACCGAAAAAATCCTTCTCTTTATCCAGGTTGGCATACTTGGCTCCTATCATCGCGGACTGGAGTGTAGGAAGTACCCATTTCCCCTCCCGGTTTTCCACAACGGCACTGCAGAGATGGTGTTTCTTCTTGCTGGAGAAGTCAACGTAACCGATAGTGTACGGTGTCTCCTCTATCGTCTTTGACATACCGCTGCTTCCTTTTGCGCCGATCGTATCCGCTTGCCAGTCAAAGAGTTTTGTTGCTTTTTTAAAGTGAGCGTAATCGATCTTTCTCAGATAATAAGTGAAGTTATATGTCGTACCTGACCCATCTGACCTCACAGCTACCTTGATCGGTTCATGAGGCAACTTCAATCCATTATTATGCTTGATGATGCGAGGATCATCCCAAAATTCAGCACGACCGGAAAAGATAGCTGCTATTGCCTCTTCACTGAGTTTCAGTTCATTGTCACCAATCCCAGGGATATTGTACGCAAGAACGATACTCCCGACAATCGCCGGGAACATCGTCAATTCATATCTTTCCAATCTCCAGGGGAGCAAAGGTTTGTCTGTTCCGGAAAAATCTGAGGCTCTCTTCACTGCGGACACGATCCCATCCCCTGAACCTGTCGGCTCGTACGAAATGTGGACTCCTGTTTCAGCTTCATACGCTTCGATCCAGTCTGCATAGACGGCTTTGGGAAAAGATGCACCACAAGCATCGATCTCCACTTTACTGGATGCATTGGCAGCTATCACTAAGGCTGCCAATATATATATAACTTTAAATAATTTCATATATCACTCCGTCAAATAATTATTATGAAATAATAACGAGGAGTGATAACAGAAGGGTAACAAAAAGTTAAGATTTATTTAAGTTTTTAGACAACTATGCTCGCAGCAGCAGTACCTCGCCGAAAGGGACCTCTACCGCTTCGGGCATGATCCATAGCACATCATAATTTGCCTCTTCACTTGGGAATATTCCCTGCCCGTCCGTAAAAAAGAGCAGTGCCGTGGGGTAATCAATGTTCTGATCGATATAGTCGAAAACAGGACGGAAGTCCGTCCCCCCTCCCCCGCTCACCTCATACTCCAGTGCTTCACCGGGGAGATAGGTCTTGTGGGAGTGTACTTTCGTATCGGCAGTGATGATATCGATCTCGAAGTTCGGATAGACCTCCATGATCGACTCGACTTCACCCAAGAAGATCCCCAAAAGTTCCTTATCCACTGAACCCGAAGTATCGATCGCGATGATGACGCGAAGCAGGTCGGAGCTCAGGCTCGGAAGATAGATGCCGCGGTAGAGATACTTCATGTTCGGAGGCATAAAACTGTAACTGCTTTTGGCATAGGAAGCGATAAAACCCGAAAGCACTTCACGCCAGTCCACCTTGTGCGAAAAGTACTCCGGTACGACAAACTTCAGATCCTTGGGCAGCGCATCCTGACGCTTCAGCTTGTTAAATATCTGTTCAAAGTGCTCTTTGAGCTCCTCTGCAAGATGGCCTAGTTCCTCTTGGCTGATCTCCTGTTCCTGTGCAGGCTCTGCCTTACCCTGTTCGTTCTGCGTTTGCTTCTCATCGCTGCTGGCTTGCTGCCGGGGAGACTCCTCCTGATCCTGTGCATCCCCGCTGGAGTCGTGGTTGGTATCGGGGGCATACTTCATCTCCTCTTTGAGCTGCGAGTAGATCTCTTCGGCATACATCCCCTCGAACTGGGGCTGGTAGTTGACATACTCCGGAGCCTGCAAACCGTTTTTGACCAGCATCGCATTGACCGCAAAGTCACACGCCTCCTGCCAGAGCCACTTATCCCTGCCACCGCGCCTTTCCATGTGCCCCAGCACGGCATGCATTGCCCCATTGGAGAGGATAAACTCCACTTCTGAGACATTGAGCTTATCCACATACTCTTCATTGAGACGTACGGTATTGCCGTCACTTTTAAAAGTAAGCTGGTCAGGGTCGGACTCGATCCTGAGGGCTGAGGCAAGCGTACCGAAATAGGGATGCTCCAGCATCAGTTTGGCTTTGGCTTTGGTCAGTTTTTCCTGATAGGTCATTTTCTGATCCGTTCGTGTTTCATGAGTGCTTCTACTGTTTCTTTTGTCCCCTGCACCAACAAAGGTTTTTTTGTTGCATCCAGCCACCTGATGATCTCTCTGATCTCCTCTTCGCTCATCACGGTACATCCGGCAGTAGGAATCGATTTGATATGGATAAAGATACACGATCCCGCACCCCTGACAGATTTTTCTCCTTCCATGATGCCGTTATGATCCACAACGATGCCGTACTTATAGTAATCCTCGGGGAACTTCATCCTCTCATAACTTTGATAGTCTCGCTTGATATTCTTACTCTCTACGATCTTGTTGTAGTATTTTGAGTGTACGTCATCGACACAGTGGTCATCTTCCGTATAGACTTCATACGGATAATCAATTTGAAAGGGTTGATACCCAAATGCCTGCTTGAGTTCAAATATCCCTGCCGGTGACTTGCCGTCTCCTTCTCTTTTGACGAACCTGGCATTATCCGGAATCCTGTGCAGCCCTCTGCCCCATCCCAGACCGTTTCTTCCCAGCTTGATATCTATCGCTTTTCCAACTTCTTGCCATCCTCTGTCGATGCGCTCATAGCGTTGCAGTTTGCCTTCCGAAGCCGACCAGTTTTCAGTCGTCACAACGATCAGCTGCCCGGTTTGTGCCTGAATCAATGTCATGAGTAAAAAAGTAAGTATAAACAATATCTTCATTTCGTTATAATCCTTGTATGGAATATGGAATCATCTCAATAGCAATTCCCTTGCTGACTATTTTTCTGGCTATTATAACAAAAGATGTGATCGTTTCTCTTCTGGGCGGGATCTTTGCAGGATTTCTGGTACTCAACGGCTACAACCCGGCCAAAGCGTTCATCGCACTGTGGGATGGGGTCATTGCGCTCTTTGCCGAAGGATGGATCGTCAAGACTCTGCTTTTTATGCTCTTTGTCGGTGCGATCATTCGGCTTCTCACCATTTCCGGTTCGGTAGAACGGTTTGTGGTATACCTCTCTGAGAAGTCAAGGCGTATTGACTCGCCTACGGGAGCGATGCTGCTGGCATACTTCATCGGTGTGCTGATCTTTATCGAATCATCGATCACCTCATTGGTGGCCGGAACCGTGGCGAAGCCGCTGTGTGACAAGAACGGTGTCAGCCGCGAAAAGCTGGCTTATATCTGTGACTCCACTTCCGCACCGGTCTGTTCACTGATTCCTCTGAACGCCTGGGGAGCTCTGCTTTTGGGGCTGATCATCACCGCGATCGAATCCAAAGTGATCACAGGAGATGCGATCTCTCTTCTTGTCTATTCGATCCCATTTAACTTCTATTCGATCTTTACTTTGGCGATCGTACTTGCTGTGATATTTTTAAATATCAATATCGGTCCGATGCGCAATGCCCTTCCAAGAACCTACCGTCTGCCCGACAATCACAAAGAGATCAAACCCGCACTCTACGGGATGCTGCTGCCGATCGTTGTCATGGTAGCGATGGTGCCTGTCGGACTCTACATGACCGGTGACGGGGATATCTTCAAGGGATCGGGTTCTACCTCGGTCTACTATGCGGTGATCACTACCCTGCTCTTCATCTATCTGTTTTTTGTACCCAACAGAACGATCTCTCACAAAAGATATTTTGAGGGGCTCTTTGAGGGGATGGGTCATATGCTTCCCGTCACGACCATCCTGGTCTTTGCACTGCTGATCGGCAAGGTGATCGGTGACCTGGGTACGGCAAATTACCTTGCCTCCATCCTGCAAGGGAACATCTCCGCGATCCTCGTACCTCTGCTGATATTTTTGGTTTCCTCCATCACTGCTTTTTCGACAGGCACGAGCTGGGGGACCTTCTCTATCATGATGCCCATAGCGCTGGCTTTGGGTGCGACACTTGACCTCCATCTCCCGCTTGTGATCGCCGCGGTCATCAGCGGAGGGATCTTCGGAGACCACGCTTCACCGATCTCTGATACCACGATCATCTCCTCGATGGCCGCAGACTGCAACCACATCGATCATGTGCGTACGCAGCTTCCCTATGCCCTGATTGGCGGAGGGTTGGCGAGTATCGCGTTTTTGGTAGCGGGATGGGTGACACTTTAGTATTATCTTTAAGGAGAGAAACATGTACCTTTTTACTTCAGAAACCGTGTCGGCAGGTCACCCTGACAAATGTGCTGATATCATCGCAGACAGTATCGTGGACAGACTGCTTCAAAGTGATCCCAAGTCAAAAGTAGCCACAGAGACCTTTCTGAGCGGCAACCATATCATCATCGGCGGAGAGGTAAAGACGACTGCCGTCACCAATGAAAAGTTTTATAAAGATATTGCTAGAAAAGCGCTGCACAAGATAGGCTACCCTGAAAGCGAAGGGTTCGGACGTGGGGAGACACTCTACCCCGATGAAACAGACATCCATGTCTATGTCTCCGAGCAGTCGCCTGATATTACCCAGGGTGTAGAGAAAGCGGATGAAGAGATAGGTGCGGGGGACCAGGGGATCATGTTCGGTTATGCGACCAGCGAACGCGATGACTATATGCCCACTGCCCTCGCCTATGCCAGGGAGATACGCGATGTGCTCTATGACTATGCGCTGGAACACCCTGAGACCTTCGGCGTGGACCTCAAGACGCAGGTGACGATGGACTACGGCACAAAAGAGAACTTTGATCACTGCAAGCCCCTGAGAGTTGCACAGATCGTGGTAGCCATCGCGCATAGTGAAAAGGTCACGCAAAACACGGTGCAGCAGCTGGTCAGAAAACTCATCATAGAAAAGGTGAGGTTCAAAGAGGGGCATTTTGACGAAAAAGAGGTCGTTTTTTATATCAATAACACAGGAAGGTTTGTCCGGCACTCCCCCATCGCAGACTCGGGCCTTACCGGAAGAAAGGTCGTCTGCGACACCTATGGAGGGTATGCGCCTATCGGCGGCGGTTCTCAAAGCTCCAAAGACTACAGCAAGGTAGACCGTTCCGCCCTCTACGCGGCCAGATGGATCGCCAAACATATCGTTGCAGCCGGCCTGGCAGAGAAAGCGCTTGTCCAGCTTGCCTATGTCATCGCCGAACCAAGACCACTCTCTGTAACGGTCGATACGCAGCATACAGCGCTCACTGAGATCAACGATGAAGTACTCTCAGCGAAGATCGCGGCTGCATTTCCTCTGACACCGAAGTGGATCACTGATAAGTTCGGGCTTGACCGTCCGGGCAAAGAGCACTTCCTCTATGCGGATGTGGCCGCTAAAGGACAGGTAGGCTATGCAGAGTATCCGTGGGAGCAATTGGATGCACTGGAGTGGTTTGAAGGGTTAAAAAAATCATGAATAAGAGGTTAGAAGATGGATTTTGAAAAATTTAAAAAAGAGAAGGTCTTTCAAAGAGGCAGAGGAGGCAGTGATTCCCAGCACCTGGAGGATGAAAGGCTCTTTCATGCACTTCTGGAACGTCATGATGAGATCGAGCGTACTACCAAAAAGATAGAGGGTGGGATCGAGTCCGTTACCCGCGTGGTCTCCAGGGATACGGAACTGGTCAAGATACTGCAGGAGCATGCAGTGGGGATGAAAAAACGCTTTGACGGCGGGCGTGCGATCCGCTCCTGGGACCCGTTGTTTACAAAACTCTTCGATGAAAGGAATAAGATCAAAATGCGCTGGGAGATGCTTGAAGACGGCATCAAGGTGACACTCAATGGCGAAGAGGCAGAGGTCAGAGCACTGATCGACCTGCACGATGAAACCCTCCATGCCTTTGTCAACCATGGTTTTAGAGCGGCAAAAGAGGAGAGCCCCTATCGTCCGAAATAATCATTCCGTATCTATTTCTCGTGCACAAGAATTACATGCTGTAGTACTATACTAATACAAAAGCATTTGCAATTTCTATCTTGTCCCTTGTAAGCAGAGGAGAGCGTTATGGATGAAACTATTTTTAGGGTTGCGGCAGTCCAGGCTGCTCCTGTATTTTTCGATCGTGAAGCTACGGTTGAAAAAGCATGCAGGCTGATTGAGGAAGCTGCCCAAAACAGTGCACGGCTCATAATCTTCCCTGAAGCCTTTATCCCGGGTTACCCTGACTGGATATGGAACATACCGGCTGGTCAGATCTCTTTGAACCAAGAGTTGTATGGAATGTTACTGGAAGAGTCTGTCTCAGTACCCAGTGAAGATCTAGAAAAACTGTGTCTAGCGGCGAAAAAAGCAAATGCCTATGTGGTGATGGGTATCAACGAACGGAACAGCGAGGCAAGCGGGGGCAGCCTCTCCAATACCCTTCTGTATATCAGTCCCGAAGGTACCTTACTGGGGAAACATCAGAAACTTGTCCCCACCCTCTCTGAACGTACCATATGGAAATACGGAGATCCCGGGACACTTGAAGTCTATGATACCAAGCTTGGAAAACTTGGCGGATTGATCTGCTGGGAGAACTATATGCCACTGGTACGATACAGCCTCTATGCCCAGGGGATCGATCTTTATGTCGCACCTACCTATGATGAAAGCGGCTCATGGCAGGCGACACTTCGACATATCGGAAAAGAGGGAAGAACCTTTGTGATAGGTTGCTGTATGGCATACAAGAAAGAGGATATCCTCTCACAATGTCCAAAGCTTAAACCCTACTACAAAGAGGCAGGCGAATGGATCAATACAGGCAACAGTATGATCACTGATCCCAACGGCAATATCCTTGCAGGTCCTCTTTATAAAGAAAAAGGCATCCTCTATGCTGATATAGAGAGACATATTCTGCATAATGCAAAATGGAATCTTGATGTTGCAGGACATTATGCCAGACCCGATGCATTCAGGCTGATAGTCCGTAAAGAGTCTGACCCGGTCATACAAATAGAAGATAAAACAAGTTGGGAAGAAACAGATAAACCAATAATCCAGTAGTCCAGTAACCTATTTGTGTTATGATATTTCTTGAAGAGATAGATAGAATTAAACTAATCATATGATGAAATGATCTTAATAGATGAAAAACAACACTTTGCATACTATCCATAGAAAACGCAACAAAAACCTCGGTGTCCCTGAACTGGTAGCCATCGCTCTCGGCGGTATGATCGGCGGCGGGATCTTTACCGTGCTGGGGATATCGGTATCGGTGATCGGGGTACTTACCCCTATTGCATTTCTCATCGGCGGCGTACTGGCATACCTTGCAGCATACTCCTATATCAAACTAGGTGTCTACTACAAAGATGAGGGTGCTACCTACTCCTTCTTCAAAAAGACCTTTTCAGACTCTGCCTTTGCAGCTTCGTTGATCGGATGGTGGGTCATATTCGGCTATATCAGTACGCTGGCACTCTATGCCTATACGTTTTCATCCTATGCGATAAGCGGTTTTTCGTTTGGAGAGAGTGAAATAGTGCGTAAAGGAGTTGCCGGAGGGATCATCCTTATCTTTACCCTTATCAATCTCTGGAGTGTCAAAGGGATGGGGAAGATAGAGGACCTGATGGTATATATCAAACTCGTTATCCTGGTAGTGATCGCTTTTGTATTGATCAACAATGCCAATACTTCTATCCCGACGCTGATGCAAAAGAACAGCCATATCGACATACTCTCGATCTTGATCGTCTCTTCTCTCACATTTGTCGCTTTTGAAGGGTTTCAGCTCGTGATCAATGCCGTCAATGAGATGGAAAATCCCCAAATCAATATCCCCAAGGCAATCTATATCGCACTTACCCTGGCAATGTTGATCTACTTTATACTTTCTTATGGTGCTATTGTTGCTATTCCGCTTGATGACATCATCGCAAACCAGGAGTATGCCCTTGCAGCCGGGGCCAATGATATCTTGGGACATTGGGGGACTGAGCTGGTGATCGTTGGAGCGCTACTTGCGACAAGCAGTGCGATCAGCGGTACGGTATTTGGTGCTTCCAGACAAATTGCAGTGATTGCCACAGATGGCTACTTCCCCTCTTTTTTGGCAAAAAGAAAAAATGATATCCCGATCATCGCGATCATTTTTATGTCTCTTTTTGCCTTTATCTTGATCTTGATAGGAAACTTGAAGGTGATCCTTGAGTTTGGTAGCGTAACCTTTTTATTGGTCTCACTGCTGATGACATTTGCCAATCTTAAGATCTATAAGCAGACCTCCTCTTCCCTGCCTTTGATTTTGTTTGCGATTGCAGGACTCTTTATTGCTCTGATATTGATCCTCTATTTTGAATACAAAAACCAGATAGAACAACTCTATTTTATCGGTATCATCTATATGGTTCTAACCCTTGGAGCCATGCTCTTTTCATGGGGGAAGCACAGCTCATAGTTCCAAAATATGCTACAATACCCCTAAAAAATGAGGATAGTAAGCCCAATGAAACTACTTGTCTCAGCCCTGGAGCCATCGGCGAACCTCCATCTCAAAGAGGTACTCAAACATACCCGGGATATAGAGCTGATGGGGATCTTTGAAAAGAACATCGCTCAGGGTACGCCGCTCTATGATATCTCCCAGATGGCGATCATGGGGGTTGTCGATGCGATCAGGAAGCTCCGGTGGTTCTTCAGGGTGGCAGATGAGATGGTGGAGTTGGCAAAAGATGCGGACAAAGTGCTTCTGATGGACTCCTCGGGATTCAACCTGCCGCTGGCAAAAAAGCTCAAAACCAGGTATCCGGACAAAGAGATCATCTACTATATCCTTCCCCAGGTCTGGGCAAGCCGTCCCAAACGGGTCGAGAAGCTGGAGAAGTACTGTGACAGGCTGCTGGGAATACTCCCTTTTGAAGTGGACTATTACCCTCAAAAGAAAGCAGAGTATGTAGGGCATCCTCTTCTGGATGAGATCAATACGACTTACGAAAGCAGGAACGGTACGATCGCCTTTATGCCGGGAAGCCGCAGAGGTGAGATCAGTAGGCTTTTGCCGATATTCAGGGATGTAAGGAGAAAATTTGCCGACAAGAATGCGCTGCTGATCATCCCTGCTGCTTTTTCGGAGGAGAAGATCGCAGCGCTCTACGGGGATATCTCGGAGTTTGAGATCAGCAGAGATACCCACAGTGCTTTGGCACGTTCGGAATTTGCCTTCATCTGTTCGGGTACCGCGACACTGGAGGCTGCACTGATAGGAACCCCCTTCACCCTCGCCTATATCGCGAAAAAGATCGATTACTTTATCGGCAAGAAGCTACTCGGGATCACGCAGGTGGGGCTGGCGAACATCATCCTTACCCGCTACAATGGTACCACCCTGCACAAGGAACTGCTCCAGGAGGATGTCACGGCGGAGAACCTTCTGGCAGAGTATAAAAATACCGACAGGACGATCTTTGCCCGAAAAGCGGGAGAACTCAAAGACTATCTGGCGCATGGCAGCAGCGAGAATGTTGCAAAAATAATTTATAGTTGACAGAAAGGATTCATCATGCATCATAACACTAATTTTCTTGTTTCAAAGCTCCAATATGACGGTGATTTTTCATTGACATATGTATTCCCAACGAGGACGTTGGGAACGAGTACACTCCTCACCCCTCACTCCTCACTCCTCACTGTATCTCCAAAGGAGACAACATGCTAGTGCATATCTGCTGTTCGGTGGATAGCCACTATTTTCTGCAAAAACTGCGCGAGGACTACCCGGAAGAGAAACTCACAGGGTTCTTCTATGACCCCAATATCCATCCCTACAGCGAATACCGCCTGAGGCTGCTCGATGTCAAACGCAGCTGCAAGATGCTGGGTATCGATCTGATAGAGGGGGAGTATGATACCGAGGGATGGCTGGAGGCTGTCAGGGGGCTGGAAAAAGAGCCTGAAAAGGGGGCACGCTGTTCTGTCTGCTTTGACAACCGTTTTGAAGTGACGGCAAAACAGGCGGTGCATATGCTTGAAGAGAATTTCACCTCCACCCTGCTTACCAGTCCGAAAAAGTCCCTGGTACAGCTCAAACGTGCCGGTGATGCGCTGGCAAACAAATACGGACTGAAGTTCCATGCGCCTGACTACCGCAAAGCCTCTGGAACACAGGAGCAGAACCAGATGGCCAAAGAGGATGCGCTCTACCGCCAGGACTACTGCGGGTGTCTCTTCGGCCTGACGATGCAGCGTGAGCAGCAGGATAAACTGGCAGATGAACTCTTCACCCCGCTCTCTAACCAGATACAGCCCGAATCCATCGATGCCAGACTGGAAATGTATGAAAAGCGTCTTGACCTGGAAGAGGAAGGGAAAAGATACCAGATCATCAAAGAACGCTTTTTGAACTGGCGACTGCTCTTTGGGATGCTCAGGATACGCAAGGAGGTGGTGCCTGCACACTTTCTCCCCTACTCCACACTCAAAGGTACGTACACAAGGGGCAAGATGGAGTACTCTGTAGGAGAGGTACACCATATGAACCGTGATGAGGTCCGATTCATTACTCTAGAGTACTACAATGCCCTGGCGGGTACAGCGTATCAAAGTGTTGCCGAGTTGATCTTCAACCCGCCTACCTTTGATGCCGAGATGGATCTGCGCTCAAAAATCGTACACTCCCATTTTGATCTCGGAGCGATTCTTGTGGTCGAGGAGATACCGGAGAGAAAGATAGAGATCATCTGCGAATCCAAAACCTACAGTGATGTCAAAGAGTCATTGATCGTGCTTGACTAAACTTTATATTTACCAAGAATAGGGAGGACAAAACACTATCTGTGCTGGTGTCAGAAACCGAAAAATATCTCTAGGGAAACGAAAATAACATAGTTCGCTTCAAAGTCATACTGTTTTTCCCACTCTACTCTGGGTTCTATCTCATAATAGAGCCATTTTCTGTAGATATTCTGCTTATAGACCCCATAGAGACTATACTTGGTGATCTCATTTTCAGGCTGGGTCTGCCCCCAGGTTGAAACACCTATTTGATATCCCTTGTTGAAATTGGTCGTTTTGTTGTAAGAGAGTGTAGAGTAGTATCTCATACCATCAATCTCTTGTTTGCTATTTCTTCCCAGATGTATCCTGAACATGGCATCCTCGTCGGTAAACCTGTCAAAATAGAAATTGGTCTCCTCTTCAAAATGATACTCATTGGAGTATTTAAAGGACTGGCTTACCCGGTTTCTCCATCTTCCTATGTCATAGGGAAGCCAAAAATGGGTCAGAAGATAGGGGTTGTCGTAACTGTGTATCCCCACCGAAGCAAAAGAGTGGATAGAGTTCTTGACCGGCAAAGTATATCTCAACCCGATACTCCCCTCGGTCATATCCCTGTAATCACCCCTTCTCCGCTTCTCCTCCTCATCCTCGTTTTCGATGAAGAGATTCACCCGGTTTCTTGTCTTCGGTAGAGTAAGAGATGCCCTGAATGAGGTAAAAGGTTTCAACTTGTTGGCTTTGTAGTCATATTTGAGTGTAGTTTTCCACAAGGCATAGCTTTTGGTATAGACTTCATCAAAGATCTCATCTTTGAAAAAAGCGGAGAACCAGTCATTGATCGGGGGCTCATCTTTACTCTCGGTGGTATCGTTTTGATGATCGATCCTCGTGGCATTGGTCTCAAAGAGGTAGTGATAGGAGGAGAGCTTTTCATCAAGATGATAGGAAAAGGTGTGAAGTTTATGGGTAAAAAAACGATGATACGCATCAGCCCACCCATCTTCTGCAGAAGCATTATGCTCTGCCCATGTAACGCTGATAAACAGTATGTTTAAAATAATAAAACGTATCATAGTTTATTCTACTACCAAAAATATTAAACTATAATTTTTTATGATAGAATCTCGCTTATGAATTTGTCATTTGCTGCGCCATGGTTTTTACTATTATTGTTATTGCTCCCCTGTTTTGTCTGGTGCAAAGTGCATACAAAGCACTTCTATTTCCCAAAAACAGAGTGGATCAGTACGCATATCCCCCTCTTTTCTCTGAACCTCTGGCTGAAGATCATCCTCTTTGCTTTGATGGTGATCGCTCTGGCTGAGCCCTATCTCTACGATCCAAGTTCCAACAGCAGTAAACGGGGGCGCGATCTTGCTTTGGTACTGGATGCCAGCGGATCGATGGCGCAAAGCGGCTTTCATACCAAAGACCGCTTCAAAAACCGCTATGATGCGAGTATCGAACTTGCCAAAGATTTCGTAAAAAAACGCCTCGATGACAATATCGCCGTAGTAGTCTTCGGTACTTTCGCCTATACCGCTTCGCCGCTTACCTATGATCTGGAGGGGGTATCCTATCTGCTGGATATGAGCAGTGTAGGCGTGGCCGGAGAGAGCACGGCGATCGGTGATGCACTGATGCAGGCACTGCATACGCTAAGCTTTGGAGAGGCTGAAAACAAGGTGATCGTTCTGCTCACAGACGGCCATCACAATGCAGGCAGCATCTCTCCCCGCCAGGCAGTAGAGAAAGCGAAAGAAGCAGGGATCAAGATCTATACCATAGGCATAGGAGAAAAGCATGAGTATGATGCTGCACTCATGGAGACTATTGCCAGCGAAACGGGAGCAAAAAGTTATGCAGCTACCAATGCAGAGGGATTGGCAAAGATCTACGAACAGATAGAAAACCTCGAGCCAAGCGCTATACGCTCGGAGAACTACCTCAATCGCAACGCTCTGGCATTTTACCCTATGACACTTGCCGCACTCCTGCTTTTGGGATGGATACTCGCGCAACGGGGGATGCTCACCCCAGGGAAGTATAAGGAGGCGGCATGAGTATACTCCATCCTTCTCTGCTTTGGCTGCTGCTGCCGATTGCCGTACTTTTCTACTATCGATCCAGGCAGATCACCGATACGATACATCTGATCGTACTTGCGCTTCTTGTGATAGCGCTTAGCAGGCCGGTGGTGGACCAGGGAGCCCAGGAACGGAAAATAGAGGCACAGGAGATCATTATCGCGCTGGATGTCTCCTACTCGATGCGTGCGGATGACATTGCGCCCAGCCGTTATGAGTTTGCAGTGCAGACCATAGAGGCTCTGCTGGAAGAAAATCTCAATGATAATATCACCCTCATTGCCTTTACAACCAATCCGCTTCTTCTCTCTCCGCCGACTACGGATCATCAGTTGATTTCACTCGCACTGAGAAGTTTGAAACCTGAGAATATTCTCACACACGGAACCTCTCTTGAAAAACTTCTGAAGCGGGTTTCTGAACTTCCGATGAAGGAGAAAAACCTGATACTGATCAGTGATGGAGGAGATGAGAAAAACGAACTTATATTAAATAGTATCATCAGGGAGAATGGGATCCGTCCGATCATTCTTGCTATGGGAACCTCTAGAGGATCAACGATCTCCAAACCTGATGGAAGTTCCCTCAAAGATAATGAGGGCAATCTTGTGATCTCACGGATCAACCCACTGCTTGAAACATTGGCTGCAGACAACAGCGGCAGTTACCTGACACCGATGAACTCACCTGAAGCAACGGCAGCAGAGCTTCAGGAGGCGCTTGATACACAGGAGGCAGAGAAACAGCAGCTCAGCAAGATGACACGCTCCTATGTCGAACTCTATCCCATCCCCCTTTTTGCAGCACTGCTCCTCTTTCTGCTTGTGCATACACGCGGCGTCAAATATCTTATGCTTCTCTCTGTACTCTTTGGTTCTCAGGCACAAGCATCCGTTTTAGACCTGATCAAGCTGGACAATGCCTATCATGCCTATGCACAAGAAGAGTATCACCGTTCTGCAGAGTTACTTACCGGTGTGTCGACTCCGACACTGCAAAGCCAGGTAGCGTTGGCGAACAGCTACTATAAACTCGGAGAGTATAAACGCGCGATCAAAACCTACCAGGGTATCCGCTCAACCTCTCCTCAGGTAAAACAGATGCTTTACTACAATATCGCCAATGCCTATACCCAACTGGAATCCTACGACAAAGCAAGAAGATACTATACGCAGGCGCTGCAGCTTGGAGAAGATGAGGATGCCCGTGCCAACCTGGCTTTGGTCGCTCTCCTTCAGGAGAAAAAAGACTCTCTGGGAATAGCCCATCCAAAGTCACAGAACAATTCCGGTTCCAAATCCGAGGATCAGGAGCAGACAGAGGGCAAGGAGACACGCAGCGAAGATCAGCCCAGTTCAGGATCAGGAAGCGGCGGCAGCGAACAGAAACAGAAGAACAAAGAGAAGATGAAACTGATCGAGGATAGACAGAGCAAGCAGGAACAGCCTCTTGGCTCCAAAGTGTATGAAATAATAAATAAAGGGTATATCCATGAAAAACAGCCTTGGTAAAAAGATGGTATCTATTTTTATATTTTTTAGTATTGTCCTTTTATACGGAGAAGGATTTACATCAAATGCTATACTAGATAAAGAGGATGCCTACATCAAAGAACCCGTGATCCTCACTTTCGAGATCAAACAGACTGACCACTCCAAAGTCATGTTCTTTGACTTCACTCTGGCAGAAAGCGATGCGTACGAGTTCCATCGCCTGGATGCCAAAGAGATCGATAGCTATCAGGGAGCACAGATACACTATACCTACCTTATCTACCCGCTCAAAAGCGGTATCATAGATATCAGTTTTCATCTTATCCAAAAAGTGACAACCAAAGAAAACGTCGCTTACAGTTTTTCCGGGGACAGAGACAACGTAAAAGGCATCACTACGACCGATACCCCTATTGCGCTGAAGCCTTTGCAACTGACTGTTAAGCCGCTTCCTGAAGGCACAGAGCTTGTAGGAGATTTTACACTCACGCACCAAATAAAAAACCATGAAGCCAATGCGTATGAGCCGATACCATTCAATATCGAGATCAAAGGGAAAGGCTACCCGCCGATACTTGAAAATATCTTTCTCCCCACAGATGACTATACGCTTTTTCAGGAGACACCTGAAATCAGAGCGATCCGTACCGCCGAAAATACCTACAATACGGTCATCTACTCCATGGCTATGAACGCAAAAAAAAGTTTCACTTTAGATGAGATCGAGATAAAGGCATTCAATCCGACCACGCAAAAAAGCTATATACCGACAATACCCAAACAGGAGTTTATCATCAACCCTATTGCACACTCTGCCTTGGTGGACAAAGTGGATTCTCCGGCACCGCTGAAAGCCTCTGACTGGTCCTGGATAGGTACGCTTATGGGGTATATCGTGGTCTTTTTCTCAGGTTTTTTAACAGCCAAGAGTGTACAATGGCATCAAAAAGAGAGACACAAGAGCGATCCGTTTATCGAAAAAATCACCCGAACAAACGATCCAAAAAAACTGCTAAGCCTGCTGATCGCCGAAGACAGTAAAAAGTTTGCATCAGCCATAGAGAAGCTGGAAGCGCATCTCTACAGTAAAAAAGCGCTTGATCTCAAAGCGATAAAAAAGGAACTCAATGCATAAGAAGATAGAGGTACTCAAAAAAGAACTCTCCAAAGCCGTTATCGGACAGGAACAGATGATAGACGGTCTGCTGATCGGGCTGCTCAGTGACGGGCACATCCTTGTAGAAGGGGTTCCCGGCCTGGCGAAGACCACAACGATCAATGCCCTTTCCAAAGCGCTCGGTCTTGAAAGCAAACGGATACAGTTCACCCCTGACCTCCTTCCGTCAGATATCATCGGTGCACAGATCTATAATCCTCAGACCAATGACTTTGGCATCAAAAAAGGGCCGCTCTTTACCAACCTGCTTCTGGCAGACGAGATCAACCGTGCTCCGTCCAAAGTACAATCAGCCCTGCTCGAAGTGATGCAGGAGCGTCAGGTGACCATCGGTGATGAAACGTTCAGGATCGAACCTCCCTTTCTGGTGATGGCGACACAGAACCCCATCGAACAGGAGGGTGTCTACGCGCTGCCTGAGGCACAGCTGGACAGGTTTATGATGAAGCTGGTGGTGACGCATAACAGCGAAGAGGATGAACTGGCCATCATGCGCAAGGCTGCAACGAAAAGCTTCGAGAAGGTCGAACCGGTGCTCGATAGAGAAGAGCTCGATGAACTGAGGAAAGAGGTCAATCATGTCTATGTCGATGGAGAAGTGGAGCGTTATATCGTGCAGCTGATCGCAGCGACCAGGGAACCTGAGAGATTTGGCCTGGAGAGTTTAAAAACTGAGCTGATGTACGGTGCGAGCCCCAGAGCTTCGATAGATCTCTACAAAGCAGCCAAGGCCAAGGCATTCCTCCGGGGCAATGACCATGTCACTCCTGCTGATATCGGGTTTGTCGTACATGATGTCCTTCGCCACCGAATTGTCCTCAGCTACGAAGCCAGAGCCAAAGGAATCAGTCCCGATGAGATCATCTCCAAGATCATCCGGGAAGTACCTATACCGTAATGTCACTCGCGCTTAAAACCCTACAGCTCAAAGCCAGATACCAGGTCTACACCCTGCTTGCGGGTAATAACCTTTCCAAAATGCATGGGGAGGGGTATGACTTCAGTGAACTCAGAGAGTACCAGATCGGAGATGATGTCAGGAAGATCAACTGGACCATCACTGCAAAACTGGGACGTCCCTATGTCAAAGAGCTGCATGCCAACAGAGAGCTCTCGGTAGTTGTCGCAGCGATGATGGATGGCAGCCTCTACTTTGGCGAAGATAATCTCAAACAGCATACCATCACTGAGATCGCTACGATCCTTGGCTACTCTGCCCACCACAACAACGATCTCTTTACAGGATTCAATTTTCATAATGATAAACATAGTGTGACGCCGCCAACCAAACAGCTCTACCACATAGAAAACTTCTCAAAAGCACTTTATGAACAAGAGACACTGCATACGACACTGGACTACGCCAGGGCGGTCCAAACACTCTCTACCCATATCCACAAACGCTCCCTGCTTTTTATCATCGGAGATTTTCTGGAGCCGGTCGACCTCTCACTCCTTGCGCAAAAGCATGAAGTGATCGCAATTATCGTAAGGCACAGAGAAGAGGAAAAGCCCAAAAAGCTGGGGGAAGCGATACTGGACAACCCCAAAAATAGACAGAGCCGCCATACCGACTTTGGTACTACCGGTATCCAACACTACCTGGCCAGACTCAAAGCACATGATGAGGCGATGCAGATGCATTTCATGCAGCATAATATCAGACATGTCAAGATCTATACCGATGAGGATACTGTAGGAAAACTGGTTCGTCTATTTGTCTAGATTTTTTATGAAGTGTATTGAAAATAGTGTTATTTTTAGACTCCCCCTCAAAAAGGGGGATAAGGAGATATTCAAAAAATTTTAACTACTTTAATGACTATAGAAGCGTATCCTCAAGGTTTGTATCATTGATATCTACAGTAGTGGGCGTGCCTGCTTCGACACTTACATCATTGATAAACCCTCGAACATTATCAAATTCACCTGTCACTATATTATGTTC
>Ga0209206_10000060_pt1 | contig 20901 bp, 19 predicted proteins | sample ZodSprsou2mmetaG_FD_185478 | JGI IMG/M metagenome (GOLD analysis project Ga0209206, IMG submission 185478) | Hot spring sediment microbial communities from Zodletone spring, Oklahoma to study Microbial Dark Matter (Phase II) - Zodletone Spring... ...
ATATACAACAGCTCCGAGGTACAGGTCCATGCTGTGAACGGGGTCAACCTGGAATTTGAAAAAGGCGAATTTGCGGCCATTGTGGGACCTTCCGGTTCGGGAAAAACAACCCTGCTCAACATGATCGGGGGACTGGACATGCCTACCCGGGGAGAGATCATTGTGGACCACACGAACCTTGCCGAACTCAAATCCTCCCGGCTGATCGATTTCAGGATGAGGAACATCGGATTTGTGTTCCAGTCCTACAACCTGATCCCGGTGCTCACGGCCAGGGAGAATGTGGAATTCATCATGAATCTCCAGAAGTGGCCCAGGAAAGACCGTGACAGCCGGACCTTCGAACTGCTGGAAGCGGTGGGCTTGAAGGACCGCGCCAACAGCAGGCCCTCCAAGCTTTCGGGCGGTCAGCAACAACGGGTGGCGGTGGCAAGGGCCCTGGCGTCCAAACCAAAATTTGTTCTGGCGGACGAGCCCACGGCCAACCTGGATTCAAAATCCTCCGAAAACCTGCTGGACATCATGGAGCAACTGAACAGGGAGGAGGGGATCACTTTTATCTTTTCCACGCACGACCAGCGGGTCGTGAAAAAAGCAAGGAGGGTGATCACCCTGGAGGACGGTAAGGTGGTCTCAGACGAATGGAAAAAGAAAAAGAATAACGGATCCACCGCATGAACCGTTCCTTCCTGCTTTCGGTCATATTGATCACCGCCATTCCGGGAAGCCTCCGATCGCAGGAGAAAGTGACCTTCGGGGGCTATCTTTCCGATATGCAGACACTCTACAGGATCCCGGACCGGTGGCTGTGGGAGAACAGCCTGCAGAACCGGCTCAATCTGAATATTTACCCGGCTGACTGGCTATCGGCCACCCTCCAGTTGAGAAGCAGGATCATCACCGGGAACACCATCGTTCAGTTCCCCGGGTATACCGACGGGGTGGGCGGCGACCAGGGCTGGCTGGATTTGAACTTTGCCGCTGACGGTGATCTGGGCGACAGCACGGGATATGTACTCACCACGGCCATCGACAGGCTGTGGCTCCAGTTCACCTTCGGGAACCTGGAGATCAAAGCCGGACGCCAGCGGATCAACTGGGGCCAGACCCTTGTGTGGAACCCCAACGACATTTTCAACACCTATTCCTACTTCGAGGTGGACTATCCCGAGCGTCCGGGAAGCGATGCCCTCAGGATCCAGTATTACACCGGCACCTCCTCGGCCATCGAACTGGCCGCCAAAGCCGACAGCGCTGGCCGGATCACCGCAGCCGGGTATTTCAGGTTCAATACCCTGGGATTTGACATTCAGCTTCTGGGAGGGATGTACCGGCAGGAAGACCTTTTCCTGGGCACCGGATGGAGCGGCTCGCTGGGACCCGCCGCTTTCCGTGGCGAACTGAGTTATTTCAGGGACCTGGAGAACTTCCGGGATACCACGGGGAACCTGATGGCTTCCGTCGGAATCGACCATACCTTTAACAATTCTCTCTGGGTTCAGGTGGAGGGGCTCTACGCCGGTTTTGCCAGGAACCGGGATGTATACAGCCTGCTCCAGGTCTATGCCGGCAACCTGGATGTGAAAAGCCTGGGATTTACGCCCTGGTCTTTTTTTTCAAGCGTGTCCTATCCCTTCACCCCTTTAATCAATGGCGGACTGGCCGTCATTTACTATCCCTCCTGGAAGGGTTTTTACCTGGGACCTTCCATGGATCTGTCGCTTCAGCACGATCTTGCCCTCTCTCTGATCGTTCAGTTCTTCTCGGCCGAGTTTGATAACCCGCTCAGCAGCAGCTCCAGGGAGAATTACGCCTTTGGTTTCCTGAGGTTCAAGTGGAGTTTTTAAGACTTGAACACCGCAAATGATAAGTTGACCAAATTGTGAATAAGTCATTCGGGATGTGAATGGATTTTCCGATTAATTAGTACGTGTCGACCGGAAAATAATAACACATCATGCCATGGCTGTATATGACTCGGGCAGCAGGTTTTCTTCTGCAGAGAACGATCAATACCAGTGGAACAACCGCGTGCTGCTGATCACCGAGGATGAAGAGGTGAATTTTTTTTATCTCAAGGCGCTGCTCAGGAATACCAGGGCCCGGGTGATCCGCGCAAAGAACGGCAAGGAAGCTGTTGATATCATTGATACCCATCACGGCGAGATCGACCTGATCCTCATGGACATCAACATGCCCGTGATGGACGGGTACGAGGCCCTGAAGATCATCAAATCCCGCCATCCGGGCATCCCAGTTATTGCGCAGACAGCCTACACACTGACGGACGACCGTCTTAAATGCCTGAAAGCCGGATTCAATGATTATATTTCCAAACCCATCAATCGCCTTGCATTACTGAGAATGGTAAACGAAAACCTTTCATGAGGGCAGTTATTCAGCGGGTTACAGAGGCAGAACTGATCATCGACCGTAAAATCACCGGCCGCATGGGAGGGGGACTGGTGGTGCTCGTGGGCATTGAGGAACCGGACGGGGACGGTGACATTGAGTGGCTGAGTGCAAAAATCTGCAGGCTGAGGATCTTCGATGACCCGCAGCAGGTGATGAACCTCTCCGTGCTGGACACCGGGGGATCGGTAATGATCATCAGCCAGTTCACGCTCCATGCCAGCACCCGGAAAGGGAACCGGCCTTCGTATATCAAAGCTGCGAAGCCTCCCGTGGCCATCCCCGTGTATGAAAAATTCATCGCCCAAATGGAACGGGATCTGGGGAAAAGCGTGATCACCGGAGAGTTTGGGGCATATATGCAGGTACGTCTTACCAACGACGGACCCGTCACCATCATCATCGATACAAAAAACAGGGAATGATGACCATTCGAGAAGCCCAGGAACAAGTGGACCGGTGGATCAGCACATACGGGGTCAGGTACTTCAACGAGCTCACCAATATGGCGATCCTCACGGAAGAAGTGGGTGAGGTGGCCCGCATCGTGGCCAGAACCTACGGCGAACAGTCGCCCGCTCCATCCGCAGCAGGCGGGGAAGACCTGGATGATGAACTGGCCGATGTGCTTTTTGTGCTTATCTGTCTGGCCAACCAGACCGGAACAGATCTTCAGGCTGCATTTGAAAAGAATCTGAAGAAAAAAACCGTCCGGGATTTTGACCGTCATCAACAAAATGATAAATTGAGGGATTCAACTCCCGGACAATGAAGATCCTTTCTGATTTTAACCTTGCTGTGGACGGGCATGAGGTTGAGCGGTTTCTGGGACAGGTCAGGGAAGTCCCCCTCGGGGCGGAAGACAAGGAGTTGCTGAAGAAGATTTTCAGCCTGATCGACCTGACCACCCTGAGTGAAAGGGACAACATTGAAAATGTGGCCCGGCTGTGTGAACAGGTGAACATGCTCACGGAGTCCTATCCTTCCGTGCGCGGACCTGCTGCGATCTGTGTCTATCCGGACCTGGTTTCGGTGGTGAAAGAGAACCTGGATAATCCCCTTGTGAACATTGCATCCGTCGGAGGAGGGTTCCCGTCTTCCCAGACGTTTACCAATGTGAAGGTACTGGAAATTGAACAGGCTGTCAGGGAAGGGGCCGATGAGATTGATTATGTGATCCCGGTGGGTAAATTCCTGATGGGTGACCTGGAGTATGTCCAGCATGAAATTGAACTGATCAAGGAAAGGATCGGATCCATTCTGCTCAAGGTCATCCTGGAGACCGGAAGCCTTGAAGATCTCCCGATGATCCGGAAAGCCTCCCTGCTGGCCATCATATCCGGTGCCGATTTTATCAAAACCTCAACCGGAAAGGTCAGTCCGGGTGCCACCCCCGAAGCGTTCACGGTCATGTGCCAATCCATCAGGGACTATTACAACAGCACCGGTAAGAAAATAGGCATCAAGCCTGCAGGGGGTATCTCGGATACCGAAACCGCCCTGCTGTATTATTCCATCGTGAAGGAGATCCTGGGTGCCGACTGGCTCAATGCGGAACGGTTCAGAATCGGTGCAAGCAGGCTTGCAAATGTCATTTTGGGCAATATTTTTGACCAAGGGCCCAAATTTGGTTATTTCTGACTGGGATTTGTCAGATTAATTGTTGTATATTTGTAGAACAACAGACGTTCTTGCATTTAAAATCATAGCGGTTCGATAGTACATTCCATTCTCATAGAGACGGGTTGAATTCCATGGCTTTTTTTCTTCATTATCGAACCGCTTTTTTTATTTCCTCAACCGATAGTGCAGATAGTCAAGCATCAGCGGGATATCTTTCCCGTTGATCCCGTTTTTTATCAGCAGGGGCCTGTCTTCTTCCATGGTTTTCAGATAATCCCCCATCTCAAACTGGGGTTCCTTCAGAGATTTGATATACAGCTCAATGGCCTCTTTCTTATTTCCCAGTGCCCACTGCACGTGACCGTAATTGATGTAGTCGTAGTGTCCCGGTTTCAGGGCAAAGACCTTCCTGAAATACCTGTCCGATTTTTCAAGCTCCCCCAGTGCGAAATAACACCATGCGATGGGACGCAGGATGTGCTGGTTCCCCGGGTTCGCGTATTCGATCTTGAAATAATGTTTCAGCGCCGTTTCATAATTGCCCGTTTTCAGATGGCAGTATCCGATGAGCGATTCAAAGGTCTGGTCATCGGGATTCACCTGGGAAGCGCGTTCGTATATTTCCAGCGCCTGCTGGTAGTCGTTCAATTTCCGGTAACAGATCCCCATGTTCTTCAGGGTCCAGAGGGAAGGTTCACCGGAAAGCCCGATCCGGGAATAAACCCTGACTGCCTCCCTGTAATTGCCTTCCTTCTGGTAACAGTATCCCGCTTTTTCCAGCAATTCCCTGTCGGCCGGATGCTCTTCCAGCAACATGTCGAAGATGTCCAGCGCCTCTTCAAAATGGTTTTTTTCAAACAAATACTCGGCGATGTTCCTCGTGATGGCATCGTTTTCAACAACCTCCCTGAAGAAGTATGATTTGTAAAGATTGAGCTTGCCGCTGAAGACATCCTCGAACTCGTTCTTGAACGGGGAAATCTTGAAGAACCTGTACAAATCCTGAATATACTGGATAAAGACAGTCTTCCGGGTGAAATCGCCTGACATGATCTTCTCGTCCTGGATCATCTCCTGCATCCCTTCAAGCTCCATCATAAACGCACTGGACAGCATTTTCTTCTGATCATCAGGCAGGTACCGGATATTGAAAATGAAACTGTATTTGTCTGAATTACACAGGAAGGGTGTTTTTTTCAGTCCCTCTACAAAGATCTCCGGATCGAACACATCCGAAGAAGCCTGATAAATCTCTGCCAGCTCAGGATTGTCCTGGTGGAAAGGGACCAGCCAGTTGGTCAGTTCCCGGAAAAACGGGAACTGCTTCAGGTGGGCAAAGGTGGTCATGTATACATCCGCTCCCTCCATCTGGAGTTTCATGAATTCTTCCACCTTCCTGTACAAATCGTCTGATTCGCTGAACACCGATTCCCAGTCCGGATTCCTACCTTCCCCGGTCTGCTCTTCCAGGATGTCATCCATCTTCAGTTTATCTTCCAGCCTCGGTTTGATTTTTGCCATTTCAGGCATCAGATCCTCCTGCAGTTTTCTTCCGATCTCGAGGGTGTCCCTGGTGCGGATCATCTGAAGCGCAATTTTTTCAATACTTTCCTCCAGTTTCAGCTCATCTTTCAGCAGCTTCAGCCTGTGCAGGATATTGGGATAGAACTCGATCCTGTCGTCGTACCTGTACAGCAGGATGACCACGGCCACGATGGCCCTTGCCGAGACCTCCTGCTCCGCTTCAACGGCAAAGTCCATGAGCCGCTGCAATTTTTCTTCATCCCAGTATCTCAGCGCCGATAAAAGGATCCCGCTGATAAACAATGCCTTTTCATACCAGAGAAAATCGCTGCATGAAAGAATGGCAGCCGTGAGGCTGTTCTCTGCTTCGTTGTACCGGTTGCTCAGCCACAAATGCCTGAATATCTCCAGGGAAAGGTTCCTCCGCCCCGCATCTGAAGCGTCGGGTGATTTCTTTTCTTCATCGATCAGCTCATCGAGTTCCCGCTTGAAGGAAAGGTCATCCATGGTCTCGATGACGCTTTTGCCGGTCAGCTCCTGCTTTTTGTCCACTTCCTGTTTCAGGATATAGGTGTGCCAGCCGGAGTGTTTTTCCATCAGCAGGTCCCTGACCCTGTCGGCCAGTTCCAGAATGGAAATCAATAATTTGCGATACACCCTGTCCCTCTCGGGATCCTGGACCCCCTCGAGCATGTAGTTCAGCATCTGCTCGTAGGTGTGCTCCATGTGCTCCTGCTGAATAAAAAAATCACTGAAGCCGGTCTCGCCGACCAGGCCACGAAGCACATCCAGGGCGTCTTTGACTTTTCTTGCGGATACCAGCTGACACAGGTGGGAATACCTCGTGTTAATCTGCCGGACATTGATCATACTGTACAGTTTACCCGGATCAGTCCAAATATCAAGCCATTCGAATCATCCCGACATAATGGCAGTAGGTTGTCCCAGAAACCGTTTACTGGTTCCCGGTAAAGGACATGGCATGATTCAGATAACTGACCACGGGAAAAAGACCGCGGTAGTCCTCCACAAGTGTTTCCGGAAAACCTTCGGTCATCACCTCCCTGTCCGTATAATTCTTCGAGAAGATATAATGTTTGTATTTGAGCTCTTCCATCAGTTCAAAATCTTTCGGGAACCCTGCCGGCCCCTTTTTCAGCCTGTCATCCTGACCGCCGCGTTCGTAACGCTCCAGGATCCACGGGTCGTGGAAAACCTCTTGGAAGGCATCCGGATGAAAAATGATCTCCTGGCGGATCACCTGGAGCAGCTCTCCGGGTGGCATCCAGACTCCCGCCGCCATAAAACAGCCTCCCGGTTCCAGGTGAAAGTAATATCCTGCCTGCTTTGATTTTCGTCCGCCCCTGGACATCCAGCACCCGAAATTGGTTTTGTAAGGGGTTTTGTCCTTTGAAAAGCGGGTGTCCTTGTAGATGCGGAAAATGGCGTCTTTTGCCTCAAGTCCGGTCAGTGCGGGATCGAAGGAGGTGATCCCCCCGAGGACCTCCCCGGTGAAATTCCTGAACAGATCCAGGCTCTCCTGGTATCTTGCTTTATGACTGCCGAACCATTCCCGGTTGTTGTTTTGGGCAAGGTCCCTTAAAAACGTAAAAACAGGCTCCATCGGATTTTATTTGTTAAGACACCCGAGCGGAGGTGATGGTTCACTGCTCCGGGAGCATGATCCTGTATTTCCGATGAAACCCTGCTTCGAAGTCAGTTTTTCCTCACCAGGGGATAGACCACATAGGTGTATACCCAGCATCCCGCACAGAAATTGAGCACACATTCCAGGAATGCGAAAACCACCAGAGTGGCACCCAGTGCATAAGCCGCGTATGTGAACTGGAACATGACCGCCATGGAGGCGAGTGCCGTGAGCAGGAACCCGATCCTGGCAGCAAAGACCTTGGGTGCTTTGTCGATCCAGACGGGATCCAGGTCAAGAGAACGAACGAACTGTTTTCCGGTCCAGCTTAACGGACTGTATTTCAATCTTGTAAAAGCCCTGATGAAAAAATCCACCGCAAGCAGTGCCGGAAAGATCACATTGCCTGTGAGCAGGAATCCGCCCATACCCAGGATCACCAGCAGCGCCGTAACCCGCACTGTGTTTTCATCCACCCGTTTATCGGAAACGGGACATACAAGTTGTTTGAAGCGTTTCATTGTCAAAAAAGAATAATCCCACACAAAGCTATACAGGGATTTCGATCCTGAATGGTCAGAAAACGGTTTTGTGATTTTTTTAACAGCTTCGGGCAATCCCTGCCACATGTATGCCCATAGCACAATTCTTCATGAAGTTTGTTAGAATGAATAAACCGATCGATTTCATTACTTTTAAGAAGATATCACAATGAGAGTGGACGTGGATACAGCACCTTTTATCATCGACCGTGTCAGGCCCCTGACCGGATCGGTATATGTAGTGAGGTTTTCAAGAAATGAGATGCAGTTCATCCCCGGTCAGTACCTGCTCATCGGGCTGCCCGGATCTGCAAGGATGAGGGAGTATTCCATATACAGCGGAACGCAGGACCCATACCTGGAAATCCTGATCCAGGAAGTGGATGATGGAAAGATGAGCAAAGCGCTCAAAAAAATAAAACCGGGGAAAAGGCTTGAAGTCCATGGTCCCGAAGGGAAATTCCTTTCGGAAGCTTCAAGGGTCGCACCGGGAAAGCTTCTATTTATCGCCAGTGGAACGGGAATTGCGCCTTTCCACAGCTTTGTCAGGTCCTATCCCCAGACGGAATACAGACTGCTCCACGGGATAAGAACCCGTGATGAAGCATATGATCTGAATACTTACCGGAAGGAGCACATGGTTCTCTGCACATCCAGGGACCAGCGCGGTGATTTTTCAGGAAGGGTGACGGATTACCTTGCCGCGAACCCACCTGAACCGGATCAGCAGGCGTATCTGTGTGGCAGCAGTCAAATGATCCGGGATGCGATAAAGATTCTCAATGCCAGCGGAATTCCCCTGGAGAATATCACCACAGAGGTCTATTATTAACCTCAATCAGTAAATTTGCAGGCATGTTCAGGATTTCATTCAGGACACTTGGTTGCAGGTTGAACCAGTACGAGACCGATGCACTTGTGACACAGTTCCACAAGGCCGGGTACCAGGTGGTCGACTTTTCCGAAAAAGCCGATGTGGTGGTGATCAATACCTGTACCGTGACGGGGCAGAGTGACCAGAAATCAAGGAACCTGATCAATCATGCCGCCCGGATGAACAAGGATGCCGTGCTGGTGGTGACGGGGTGCATGGCGGACAACCACCGTGAGCAGCTGGAGGCCGCACGCCACATTACATACGTGGTGGACAATGAAAGAAAGAGCCAGGTGTTTGCACTGGTGGACTCCCATCTGAAAGGAGAGGTGGTCCACCCCGATGCGCTCCCCGGGGATCGTTTCGGCTTCGAGGCGGTGGACAAAAGCCTCCATACCCGGACTTCCGTCAAGATCCAGGATGGATGTGACCAATTCTGTACCTACTGTATCGTTCCCACGGTCAGGGGAAGGGCGGTGAGCCGGCCGGTGGATGAGATCCTGGATAATGTCAGGAAGGTGCTCGACAACGGATTCAGAGAAATCGTCATCACCGGGGTGAATATCGGCAGATATGTCTTTGAGGGGACCACCTTTGAAAAACTGATCGAAAGGATTATTGAACTGCCCGGGGATTACAGGGTGCGGATCTCCTCGCTGGAACCCGAAGGTTTCGGGCCGGATTTTCACCACCTGTTCCACCATCCCAGGATGACCCCGCACCTTCATCTGTGTGTGCAGAGCGGCTCTGATTCCATCCTGCGGAAAATGAAACGGATGTATACGGCCGGTTCGTTTATGGAGATCGTGGATCAGTTCCGGAAAAGCATTCCGGATTTCAACTTCTCCACCGATGTGATCGTGGGTTTTCCAGGGGAGACCGACGAAGATTTTCAACAAACAGTCCGCCTTGTCCGCCAAATCGGATTCAGCCATATCCACACCTTCAGATACTCCGGGCGGAAGGGGACCAGCGCATACCGGATGGCCGGCCAGGTGGAGGAAGCGGTGAAGCGGGAGAGAAGCGAACAGATCAGGAAGATCTCCGAATCAGGCAGGCTCAGGTACATGGATTCCATGCTGGCAAAGCGGCAGCGGGTACTGGTTGAAAAGGTGGACCGCAAAAAGATGGCCCATGGCTACGGTGAACATTATCTTCCGGTGATGTTCCCGACCAGCGATACCGGAAGAAACCGGTTTGAACGGGTAATCCTGGAACGGACGGTGACCGGTCCCGGTTCGCCTGTCATCCTGGCCTCTTCAACGGAGACTTCACACCAGGCCGAACGCATCCGCGAGGTGTTTTAAAATACATCCTGTATAGGGAGTTATGTCGTATATTTACGGCAATGGCACGGGCAAAATGGCATCGGATGTTTATTTGCCCGGTCCTTTTCATCCTGGTCAGCTGTCAATCTTCCCCCGACCTGACAGTGATCACCGTGAAAGGGCCGATACCTGCTTCCCGTATGGGAATCACCCTGGTACACGAACATCTCCTGGTTGATTTCGCGGGCGCTGACAGCGCGGGAGTGCACAGGTGGGAACGGGAGGATGCCGTGGAAAGGATCACCCCGTTCCTGAACGAGATCAGGGAGCTCGGGGTCCGCACCCTGATCGAATGCACGCCGGCTTACCTGGGCCGCGAACCTTTGCTTTTGAGGGAGCTTTCAGAAAAAACAGGTCTCCACCTGCTGACCAATACCGGATACTACGGAGCCCACGACAACCGGTACCTTCCTTCCTCCTTTTATCAACTGTCTGTCAGGGAGCTGGCCGCAGTGTGGATCGATGAATTCAACAACGGGATCAACGGAAGCGGGGTCAGGCCCGGATTTATCAAAATTGCAGTGGGGCCCCAAGACAGCCTGTCAGCCGATCACCAGAAGATCGTGTCGGCCGCGGCCCTTGCCCACAACCAGACCGGCCTTGTGATCGCCTCTCACACCGGGCCCGACATACCTGCCTTTGAGCAGATGCGCATTCTGAAAACATACGGCATCAGGCCTTCTTCCTTCATCTGGGTACACGCGCAACGGGGTACGCTGGAAGGAAATATCAAGGCGGCCCGTGAAGGAGCCTGGATCTCACTGGATAACATCAACGGCGAGCGGGATCTGAAACCCGGAGATCCGTTCAGCATCGGGTGGTATGCCGACCGGATCCTGGTGATGAAGGAAAAAGGATTGCTTGAAAAAGTGCTGGTCTCACACGATGCCGGCTGGTACACTCCCGGAGAGGAAAATGGTGGAGAATTCAGGGGTTTCACGGACATTTTCAAACTGCTGATCCCTGCCCTGAAGGAAAGAGGTTTCACCGAGAAGGAGATCAACCAGCTGCTGAAGAAGAACCCTCAGAATGCATTCAGCTTAAGGAAAGTGACATCATGAATCTTAATAACTACCAGTCATGACCAACAATTATTACTGTCCGATCTGCAAGAGCAACATGAACATCGGGAACTCGGTTGTCATTTCGGCCAAATCGCCGGATAACGATAAAGGGCTCCTTTTTCTGGAAACGGAACTTGGGAACTATTCGAAGACCACCCATCCCGAATTCAAGCTCAAAAAGGGAGTGGAATACAAATTCTACTGCCCCGTATGCCATGCCAAGCTGAACACACCGGAGAATCCGAACCTGGTGAAACTGCTGATGACCGATGAAACCGGAAAGGAGTGTGAGATCATCATCTCCAATATCATCGGCGAACACTGTACCTATAAGATCAGGGACAAAAAAACCGAAGCGTTCGGTCCGGATGCCGATAAATACAGGAGATACATCGATCTGCCAACAGAATACAAGAAATATCTGTAACCATCTTCCTGTATAGGCGGCCATTGAACCGCCGTGATTTTCCGACACCGGGGGCGGAACTTCAGCATATTAAATAAATCCATGTTATCTTTGGTTTTTCAGAACCAAAATGCCAGTGCGTTTTCTCAGGGACCGATATGCTGATCTGAAATCATCCGCCAGAAGCAACCTGGTATTCACGGACAAGGCCAAAAAAACCGCCGGACTGTTTGTCTCAATGGTCCTGAGCCTGCTGGTGGGCATCGTCATCAGCGTCATCAACACCCGGTACCTGGGGAAGGAGCAGTACGGGGATTTCAAGTTCCTGATCAATCTCTTTTCCCTGGGGGTTACATTTCTCACCTTTGGTTTCTTTTACACCGGGGGACTCCTGCTGGCCCGGACCGACCGCGCAAAGGAAAAAAGGGAGCTCACGGGGGACATTCTCAAAATTGCATTGATGAGCAGCCTGCTGCTGATCCTTGTCAGCCTTGTGTTTTCTTTTCTGGAACATAAAATATTCGGTAACCGGCTGGGCCCCCTGATCCGTTACAGCCTTCCCCTGCTGTTCATCTATCCTTTCCAGCTTTGCTTCGAGCAGGTGCTGCAGGGAGGCAACCGGATCTACAGCCTCTCGCTGTTGCGCATCGGGCCCAAGCTGGTGTACATCGCACTGGCACTTGGATTGCAGTATTTCTCCCGGTTCAATCTGACCAGTGCCCTGATCGCACACCTGGGCGCCTTCGCCATTGTAATCGTTGCGCTGATCCTCTATGTGCGGCCCGCCTTTCGGGGGGGCGCATCCAATCTGACAAGGATCCTGAAGGAAAACCGCAATTACGGGTTCCCCATATATCTGGGTGCCATTACGGGGGTGGCCAGCAGCTACCTGGCAGGGATCACCATCAGCTATTACATTGACAACGAAAATGTGGGGTTCTATTCGCTGGCCATCATGGCCGCCCTCCCGCTGACCATGCTTCCCGCCTCATTCGGCACCACCTTCTTCAAAGCGTTCGTTTCCTATCCGCGGATCCCCCGGAAGGTGATTCTCGTGACCGCGGGCACGGGCCTGACCGCACTCCTGGGATTTCTTATCTTCATCGATGAAATTGTCATCCTCCTCTATACGGAAGAGTTCATACCGGTGATCGGCCTTTCCTATTACATTGCCATCGGCTCCCTGTTTCATGGTTTCGGGGACTTTCTGAACCGGTTCATCAGTGCGAAAGGGCTGGGGAAACTGATCAGGAACTCAAATTTTATCCTGGGGGCGGTCAATACAGCCGGATACATCATCCTCCCCAGGTACCTCGGAGTGGAGGGGGCCGCCTTCACCAGGCTCATTGCAGGGATTGTCTATTTCCTGCTTCTCCTGGGTTATTACAGGCGATATCAGGCGCAGCGCCGGAGCACCTTGAACACGGCAAAAAAATGACTAGTTCGGATTGTCCAGTCTGCCGGTCCGGGAATAGCCGGATCCTTTTCCGGATGGGTGCGGAAGAAGCCGGAAAACAACTCGTTCCGGCCCACCCTGAACGGGCCCACCTGATCTCCGCGCAGATCAGGGCGCTGTGGGAATCGGACAGGTGCGCGTTTTACAAGTGCAGGGACTGTGGCTATGGTTTTGCCAGGCCTTATACGGCCGGCAACGGGGAGATCTATTCCACACTTTATTACGAAAGCTTCAGCTACACTGAAGATAAATGGGAACACCGGTTTGCACTGGAGCTCATTCAAAGCCTTCTGCTGAATGAAACCGCCACGCTGCTCGAGGCCGGAGCGGGGAACGGCTCCTTCCTGGAGAGGGTCGCTTCCACACTGTTGCCTCCAGGGCAGATCTACAGCACCGAGCTTTCCGATCCCGGGGCGAAAGAGATCCGCAGGAAGGGATATCACTGCCTCAACAAAAGGTTGCCGGAGCTCCCGGCGGAAAAACTTCCCCGGTTCGATGTCGTCTGCATGTTCCAGGTGCTGGAACACATGGATGACCTGGATCCGGTCTTTCAGTCGCTCTTCCAACTGGGGAAACCATCCTCCCACCTGATCATCGCCGTGCCGAACGGGTATCTCAGGACTTTTTACGACCGGGTGGGGGTGCATCTGGACCTGCCGCCGGTGCATGTGGGCCGGTTCAGCCGGAAAACCTTTGAGGTGCTGGGGAAAAAGCACGGATGGAAGATCGAAGGAGTGTACACCGAATCCCAGTCGTATGCTTTCAAATTGAAAAAATTCCTTTCCGACCGCTATGTGCGGGTGCCCCTTATGCGCCGGACCGACCAGTCTTCATCAAAGCTCGTGAGGTACTTTTTCAGGTACAGCTGCCTGCTGATCCTGGCCGTCCGTTTCCTGCCCGTGCTCTTTTTCCTGCTGCTGCCCGGAACAGGCTCTTCCATGATGGTCCATTACCGGAAAAAAAACCCGCCTGTATGAGGATCCTGATCATCACCAGCTACCCGTTCCCCTATGGGATGGCTCAGACCAACCGCCTGATCGCCATTGCCGGGGGACTGTCACATGCAGGGGCATCGGTGGAGGTGGTGGTTTCAAAAGCCACAGAATGGGGAACCGTGCGCAACAGACAGGTCCGGGGACGTTACCAGGGAGTGGATTTCACCTACACTGCGGGCACGACGGTTCGTCCCCCGCTTGCGATCTCCAGGATGATCCTCTACTGCAGGGGACTGGCAGGCATGTTCCGCCACGTGGTGCAGGTGCACAGACAACATAGGGTGGATGTAATTTTCATGGGTGTTTACGGCAACGGGATCACCTTCCTCATGTATCGGCTGACACGCATGCTTGGCATCAGGTATGTCCAGGAAAGAAGTGAATATCCTTTCCTTTCTTTCAGGGACAATGCGGCAGGCAGGATGAAACTGAACATCTATCTGAAATTCATCTGCCCCAGGTTTGACGGGTTCATTGTCATTTCCCGGGCCCTCCGGGAGTACTTTAGTCCCCACTTAAAGTCGCACACCCGATCCTTCCTGCTCCCCATCCTGGTGGAACCGGAACGGTTCAACACAAAGGTGGCAGGGGTTGGCAATGTGATCAGCTATTGCGGCTCCATGGAGGGAGAAAAAGACGGGGTGCCCCTGCTGATCGAGGCATTTGCAGAGATCGCTTCCCGTTTCCCCCGGACAAAGCTCCGGCTAATCGGGGATACCGGTTTTGAAGGGTTCGGCCATCTGCAGGAGAAGGTCGCCTCACTGGGCCTTCAGGAAAGGATCCGGTTCACCGGACGGGTGGAGCGGGATGAAATGCCGGCACTGCTCCAGTCCAGCAGGATCCTGGCCCTGGCCAGGCCATTCACCAGGCAGGCGGAAGGAGGTTTCCCCACCAAACTGGGGGAGTATCTGGTTTCCGGACGCCCGGTGGTCGTTACCGCTGTGGGAGATATCCCGCATTATCTTGTACACGGGGAACATGCCCTGCTGGCCATTCCCGGGGATGTGACAGACTTTGCCCGGAAACTGTCAGATGCCCTTTCCGACGAGCAGGCGGCCGAGGCAATGGCAGAAAAGGGCAGAAAACTTGCCCTGGAAGTTTTCGATTACCGGGTCCAGGGAAAAAAACTGTTCGACTGGCTGAATGATCTTTTGCAACCATGAAAATCGCCTTTCTCGGAGACATCAGTTTTAACGACGCCTACATCCCTCTGTACAGGGAAGGGGTGGATCCGTTCCCGGAAATTGGCCGGAAACTGGCAGGCTGCAACCTGGTGGTGGGAAACCTGGAGTGCCTGTCGGAAGGGGACCAGGGCGAGTACGAACCCAAAAAACCGCGGTTAAAAACGACCAGGGAAACACTGAACTTTCTAAAAAAGCTGCATGTTTCCGCGGTGACCCTGGCCCATAACCATGTGTACGACAACCTGAAGGACGGATTTGAAAAAACGGTCTCCTTCCTGGAGGAGAACAACATGGCCTACCTGGGGGCGGGACTGACACGGGAACGGGCCGGGCAACCATTGAAACTGGATAGGGGAGGAAAAAAGATCTGCATGCTTTCATACCTGCACGAAGACACCCACCCCAATCTGCAGCCCGATTGCCCGGTGCATGTGAACCGGTACGATCCGGAGCGGATTTCCCGTGATATCCGGCTCTGCCGGTCGGAAGGATTCGGGGTGATCCTCCTGCTGCACTGGGGCGGAAGGTTTGAGGGTGGATTGTATCCCGACCGCTACCAGAGGGCGGATGCAAGGAAGTTTATCCGTGCAGGGGCCGGCCTGGTCATCGGGCATCATACGCACACCCTGCAACCCGCCGAAAAGATCGACGGCAGGTGGGTCTTTTACAGCCTGGGCAATTTCTGTTTCGCCGATATTCACTTCGAAGGAAGGATCAGGGAGATGAGCCGGCTCCGCTTCCGGGAATCGGTCATTCCCGTTGTGACCATTCAGGAAGATGCTCCCTGGAGCATGGAGTTGTGGCCGGTCAGGAATGTTTCCCTGGAAATCAAAGAAGCTCCCGGAGTTTTAAAAAAACTGAAAAGGCGCAGCACCATGCACCGGATGATGATGCGCCTGCCCATTCTCTGGATTTTGTACCGCACCTGGTACAGGTGGGTTGGTCCGGTCTGGGAGCAGCTGATCAGAAAGGACAGGGAAAAAACCTTGATCCGGCGTATTTTTGGCCTTAATTTGCAGAAAATAAAATCCCTTTTCAAACGCTGAATGAGCCTGAGGTCCTTTATAGCAAAGAAGATCAGTTATCCCCTGCAGGATCTTGTCAACGGCACTTCGATCCTCAGGACCACTGATGCGCTGAAAGAAAGCCAGCACTGGCATCCCGGCAGGCAGCAGTCGTATCAGTTTGAAAAATTTCTCAGGCTGCTGGATCATTCCACCCGTCATGTACCCTATTACAGGGAGCTTTTCAAACGGCACGGACTGCAACTTTCGGACATTAAAAACCCGGATGACCTCCACAAGATACCCGTGCTGACCAAGGAAACAGCCAGGGTGCGCAATGACGCCCTGGTTGCGGAAAATGTCCGGGAAATGAGGGTGATCAGGGGGGTGACCGGCGGAACCACCGGGCCGCCCCTGAAACTTCTCCGTGATATTCCCGACCGGACATTCACCTGGGCGGCATTCTTTCGCTGGTACGGGTGGATGGGGTTTGAATACGGGGACCGCATGGTGCAGCTCTGGGGGACCCCTACCGTGTTGCATGAGTCGCGGATCCAGCGCTGGAGGGCGTCGGTCAAGGATTTCTATTACAACCGCCATATCATCAATTCGTTTCAACTGAATGAACGGACCATCCCGGGGGTGCTTCACAGGATTGAAAGCACCCGGCCAGTATTCATCCGGGGATACCTCTCAGCACTCATTCAGCTAGCCGGATACATCCTGGATCACGGGATCCGCCTCAGCCACATCCCCATGGCCGTATCCAGCACGACCGAGACCCTGCTGCCGCCATTTAAGGAACTGATTGAAAAGGCATTCCGATCCACGCTGTTTGACCAGTACGGTTGCGGGGAGTGCAATTCCATTGCATTCGATGCCGGAGACGGGAACGGACTGTACATTGCGGTGGAACACTGCCTGCTGGAGATCCTGGATGAGCTCGGCCGCGAAGCGGGAGATGCCCCCGGACGGTTTATCGTGACCAACCTGGATAATTTCGCCATGCCGTTTATCCGTTATGAGAACGGCGATTCCGGGCGGTTTTCCTCCCATGCTGAATCCCCGGAGATCAGGCTTCCGGCAATCAGGGAGGTCCTGGGCCGTACTGCAGATACCGTGATCCTGAATGACGGAAGCAGGGTCCATGGCGTGTTCTTCACCGATATCCTGAATGAGTTGTTCGCCGAGCATCCCGCCTCCATCCACCGTTTCCAGGCGGTCCAGCAAAAGGCGGGGAGCATCGAATTCAGGATCGAAAAAGCCACTCCCCCCGATCCTGCTTACCTGGAGGCCGTTGAGCAGGCACTGCGCCGGTTCTTCGATGAGGTACGCATTGTCACAATGCCCCTGCTGCCGGTCGATGATTCCGGGAAATTCCGCTATATTATATCTCCGCCACGGTCATGACCATCCTGCATTTCAGAATATTTGATTCCACCTTTGTCATCAAGGACAGGGAAATCCTGTCACGGCATTTCCGGGTGAGGGATTACAGGATCAACAACGCTTCCCCGGCAGCCTATTTTTTCGCCCTTGTCAGGCTCTTTTTCTTCCTTCTCCGAAACGGGAATAAATACGATGCGTATTTTATCCGTTTCGCGGACTGGCATGCCGCCATCATTGCTTTTTTCGGGAGGCTTTACCGCAGGAAGTTTTTCATCGTGATCGGCGGATTCGATGTGGCTGCCATCCCGAGGTACGGGTATGGAGCCCACCTGAAGGGTTTCCGCAGCCGGTTCATCCGGTACGCCATGAACCGGGCCGCCTGTCTGCTCCCCAATTCCCTCAGCATGGTATATTATGAAAACCGCTTTATCGGTGAGGGAGTTGTCCGCGGGGGAATCCGCCATTTCGTTCCCGGCATCCAAACCAGGATCGAGGTGGTACATAACGGGTATGACAGCGCAAGGTTCAGCTGTCAGCCCGGGATTGAAAAAAGAAACATGGTGATGACCGTGGCGGTCGTCAACAGGGAGAGGGACTTCTACATGAAGGGCATGGACAGGTTCATTGAAACCTCCGTGCAGTTTGCCGGGCTTGAATTCCTGGCCGTGGGCATTTCCCGGGCTCTGATCGGGCGGATGGGGATCATCCCGCCTCCGAACCTGCGCATTCTGGAGTACACCGGCACGGAGGAACTCATCCGGCTCTATTCCGAAGCAGCTGTTTTCTGCCTTTTCAGCCTCTCGGAGGGGAGTCCCAATGCACTTTGCGAGGCCATGTTGTGTGAGTGCATCCCGGTGGGCACCGATGTGACCTCCATCCCGGAGATCATAGGCGATACAGGGTTTGTCATCAAGAAGAATGCCAAGGAGGCCTTTACGGAAAATGTCCGTGCAGCCCTTGAAGCGGACCGGCAGCTGGGGATGAGCGCAAGGCGGCGAATCATCGCATACTATTCGCTGGAACAGCGGGAAGAAAGGCTCGTGTCCATCCTGACAGATTCCGCTTCCGTTATGTGAATAATTTGGGAACGGTTATAATTTATATTTTCTAAATTCGTTCCAGTAATAAATACCAAAGCCAGAAACATGAGATTTTTCATTCAACCCTCCGCAATCCTGATCATGTTTTGCATCCTCTGCCTCTCCCCCGGCAGGACTGCTTCCGCCCAGGCTTCCGCAGCGCTGGTGCTGGATACCGCCCGGCTCGGTGAGCAGCTGGATTATATTCAGGAACACACCCGTATCTACAATGATTTCCGCGCCATCCGGGAAGATCTCTTCCAGAAGATGAAGCGAAATGCCGCTGACTCACTTGCCAGGGCCAAAGGGGAGATCGCCAGGCTGAACGGGGCGCTGGCCACATCGGCTGCAGAGATGAAGGCGCTGAACACGGACCTGCAGAAATCAAGAGAGGAACGCGACGAGGCCATCCGGACCAAGGACAGCTTCTCCTTTCTGGGGATCCAGATGAACAAGGCCATTTATAACACGGTGATGTGGATCATCGTGCTGGGACTGGCGGTGCTGTCGGTTCTCCTTTTCCTGTTTTTCAAACGTTCCAATGTGGTGACCCAGCAGACCCGGAAGGAGCTTGAAAACACCAGGGAGGAATTCGATGCCTATAAAAAAACCTCCCGCGAGAAATATGAAAAGCTGGTGGTATCCCACCACAACGAGATCATGAAACTCAAACGGAGCTGAAACGGCCCTTAGGCGGTCATTGCATCACGATTGATTCGATCTTTTCCAGCCTTTCCTCCAGCGCCCGGATCTTCCGGTCACTCTCCTCCAGCTCCCGCTGTTGCTGCTTCATTGCTTCCACAAGCAGGGTGCTTATTTTCTGGTAGTTCACCGATTTGTATCCGTCGCTTCCCGTCGCTACGAGCTCCGGCGCAACCTGCTCCAGTTCCTGGGCCACAAATCCCAGGTGGTCCGATGTGTCGAAATCCCTCTCCGGAAAGGCTTCCCTGTTCCACCGGTAGCGCACACCCTCCATGGACAGCACCATGTCCAGGGCTTCCGGAATGCAACGGATATCCGTTTTGAAACGGGCGTCGGAGGTGGTGGTGACATCTTCAACCTCGATCCTGCCGGGCATACGGAGTGAAAAAACGGTATCCGGTTCTATCTGGATCCCCACATTCCCGTTGATCCGCAACATATTCTCGTCGAATTTCCCGTAGATCAGGCTCTGGGTTTCATCCCTGCCTGCATTATCGATCAAAAGCATGTTGGATCCCTGGATGCTGTTTCCCGCTCCATTCCCGATGAATACATTTCCCGATCCTTCATTACTGGTCCCCGACATGCCCCCCAGAAACAGGTTCCCGCTGCCGTTGTTATGCGCTCCCGCACCGATCCCGATGCATACATTCTCCATGCTTTCCATGCTGTGCTCTCCCGCACCATCCCCGATGAACACATTCCTGTTCCCGAACGTGTTCTGGTTTCCTGCCATGAAACCCAGCATCACGTTCCTGGAACCTGCCGTATTTTGCTCCCCCGCCCTGTAACCGACGACCGTATTGTACCTTCCGGAACTGTTCCGCACACCGCTTTTTTCCCCGATGAAGTAATTATCAGCCGTCAGGAACATGTATGTGGCAACCTCCCCGTTGACCGGATCCACCCCGCTCAACGCAAACCCTCCCTGCCTGGCTTTCTTCGGATTGTATCCCACATAAAACCGGATGCTGTCACTGTAGATGCTCATATAATCTGTCAGATCCGCTTTGTTGCTCCGCCGGTAACCTCCCACCGCAAAACCTCCCTTCACGCCTTTGGCCGGTTCTTCATTGATATAGATCCGCACGCTGTCGGGTGTGACCCGCATATATTCCTGGATCACCTCCCCCTTGTTGCTCCGCCGGTAACCGCCAACAGCAAAGCCTCCCTTCACACCCTTTGTGTCGGCCGTGTCGGTATACACCCATACCCCGTCTTCGTACACGGCGAAAACCGGCCGGCCGTCTGCTCTCCTGACCTCGAAAAGGGCTTCCTCCACCGGCAGCTTTCCGTCATTCTGGATGGACAATCGGGGTACGGGTTGGGACAACTGTCCCGATGCCAGTGCATAGGGAACAGCCATCAGAGGAAAAATGCCCAGATCCACGAAATCCCCTCCGGGCTCCCTGATCCGGATGCTGAGTGCAAAGGAACCCGTTTCCCACGGAATCATGTCAAAGGTTTCCATGGAACCGTCGATCCGTTTCTGCGGGTCTATCCCGATGGTGAGATCGAACATCCCGAACTGGCTGGTCTTTACAGAATGCTCTTCCATCCAGAGCAGTTCGTATTGCGGTTCCTGGCGGATGATCCCGAGTCTGACTGAAAGCTCCGCTCCGGCCAGGATCCCGCCATCCGCATTTCTGGCCACTGCCTGGTAGTGAATTC
>Ga0209206_10000061_pt1 | contig 20890 bp, 16 predicted proteins | sample ZodSprsou2mmetaG_FD_185478 | JGI IMG/M metagenome (GOLD analysis project Ga0209206, IMG submission 185478) | Hot spring sediment microbial communities from Zodletone spring, Oklahoma to study Microbial Dark Matter (Phase II) - Zodletone Spring... ...
GAGTAGATACCCAGTACCCTGTCAATCTCAACATCCAACCCTGTCTCTTCCTTCATCTCACGCACCAGTGCCTGCTCCACTGTTTCTCCGACTTCAACAAACCCACCTGGCAAAGCCAAACCGTACGGTTCATGTTTCCGTTCTATGAGTACGATCCCCTGAAAGATACCATCCTCATAGACTTCGATAATACCATCTATCGTAAGATGTGGAGTTTGGGGTGTGAATGACATATTTTATCCCTTAATTCTTTATATCAAAAGTATAACATATAAAACAGTGTATAACTTCTTGTACTTTATCGATTTTCTCTTAAATTCTCTGTGAAATAGCCCAAAACATGAAACAAGAAGGCCAACCTGCTTTAATCCTTCAACAAATGCCCGGCACCTTTTATCCAGTACGTCACCGTCTTGCCTGCAAAGAAATCGAACGCGGCAGGAGCGTCAATGATCTTGTCTTCTCTTCCCAGGAATACCTCAATGGTCGTACCCCTGCCTGTGATCTTCCTGATCTTTTCACTCTCCCACCGGTAACTTAGCAGAGCCTCCAACTCTTCCTGTGTGCCGGTACTGAGACAAGCAGAGAGATCAACCTGTGACGGGTAAGCAGTATTGGCAAGGAACTGCTTGATATAGGCTTCCCTGCTGTTTTTGAAATAACGCAATTGGGTACGGATGAAACTCGGTTTTTGGCTCTGGAAAAATGCCGGTGAAAGAAGGATAAGCCTGTCTACTCTCTGGGTCGTATTATACACATACTCGAAAGCCTGCTGCGCCCCGTAGCTGAAACCCGCCACACACAGATCGTTTTGGATCAGATACTCGCTGAAAAACCGCTCTTCTCCGCGAAGAGAGAACCCGTTAAAATATCTCACGGAGTATCTCTCTGCACTGTTCCTGGTCTATATTTTCATGCTCCAGCAGATATGTGGCTGTCTTTTTCAGTGCATCATTGAGTGAGTTGAGAAGATTGGTCACTTCTGCAACCGAGTTTTTCAAAAGCTCCTCTTCTGCAGACGGTGTGATGATGAAATTCTCATTCATCATATACTCATAAACGACCTGATGCACCATCTTTTTTGCCTGCTTGATATCACTGCTGGCATTGGTAAACTGTTCCTTGAAAAAGATCGAATTGGCGACACTCCCCGCCAGATAGACCTTGATCCGGTTGAGCAGCTGACCTTTAGAGAGTATCTCATGATCCTCTCTAAGCAGCATAATATTGACCAGACCTATCTTGTCAAACTCTATATCAAACCACGTCGCCACCAATGCCTTGGCCGCCTGGTAGACGGCCTGAATCTCACGTTCTTTATCCGTCAGGCTCATGATCTTTCGTTTTCCAAGCAGTACCTTCTCTTTGACCGCTTCAAAGTCTGAGGTTTCGATCGTAGAACGGCCGTCACGCATCGCATAGATCGCTGCTTCATTGGTCAACGTTGCAAGAGCGGCCGAGTTGAACCCCACACTCATTCTGGCAATATGGCCTATATCGACACTGTGCGGCTTTTTGGCCAGGTAGAGTTCAAGCGTCTTCGCCCTCTCTTCCAGATCAGGCAGTGAGATATGGATACGCCTGTCAAAGCGCCCTGCTCTCAGCAGCGCCTCGTCCAGGACATCGATCTTGTTTGTCGCTCCGATGACGATCACCCCTGAACTCTCTTCAAAACCGTCCATTTCGGTCAAAAGCTGATTGAGTGTTGCTTCCCTCTCATCATTGCGGAACTCTCCACGGCTTTTTCCCACCGCATCGATCTCATCAATGAAGATAATACTTGGCGCCATCTGCTTGGCCTTTCTGAAGAGTTCGCTGACCCTTTTGGCTCCCATCCCCACATAAATATGCACAAAAGAGGCTCCGCTCTGATAGAAGAACGGCACACCCGCTTCCCCTGCCACAGCCTTGGAGATCAGTGTCTTGCCCACTCCCGGAGGACCGACCAGCAGCACCCCTTTTGGAAGACTGATATCAAGCGCTTTATACTTCTGCGGCGCTTTCAAAAAATCGATGATCTCCTCAAGCTCCTCTTTTACTGCACTGATACCGGCCACATCAGAGAACCTTACATTCGAAGTGATCGCCTGTACCGGTTCTGCCTTGAGCGCTTCATCTTCTCTCTGCAGGTTGACTTTGAGGTGCTTGAGCTGTTTTTCTCTGCCTTCCTGGATCATCCTGAAAAAGAAAACAAATGCTCCCAGTATCAAAAAAAGCGTAAAAAGATCATAGAGATAGGCTTTACTCTCTTTCACCTCAACAGGATATTTGGCAAAGAAAGTGCTTTTGTTGATCGCCCCCTCGTAGACCTTGTACTCCTTCTCCTCCGTGATGATACGGATATACTCCCCCTCAACGATCAGTTTCTTGATCTTCTCCTGGGTAAAAAGTGCATTGGCCTGCTGATGTGTGATCACCTCTGCGCTGTCGCGAAGCATGGCAAATGCCAGCAAAAGACTCAGTACGGCTAAAAGCGATACAATGATCTTCAGATGTTTGGTTGCTTTAAAGTGTTGCATTATTGCCTTCACTGCTCACCTCTATCTCGTTTAGCACTACCCAGTTGGAACTGAGATCCTCATCACTTTTGACAGCGATACGATTGAAGTACTGATCGAACCCCTGATAGATGCCGTTCTTGCCGCTCTCCAGAAGTACCTCCAGATTATTCGTATGTTCACGTCTGAAAAGATAGTTTTTCGCCTTGATGATCTCTGTCAGTTCTCTGTGTCTGGCTTTGGCGATATCACCCCGTACTTCCGGCTTCATCATTGCCGAGGGGGTGTTATCGCGCTTGGAGTAGGTAAAGGCATGGATATGGGTCAGTGGAAGTGCTTTGACCCTGCTGATCGCTTCATCCCACGCGGCATCATCTTCACCCGGATGCCCTACAATATAGTCTGTTCCCAGCGCATACCCCTTTTGGGCGATCTCCTCAAAGAGCTTGATATCACTCTCGAAACGGTTGCGTCTGTTCATCAGCTCCAGCATCTTGTCACTGGTATGCTGCAGGGCGATATGAAGGTGTTTTGCCATCCACGGTTCAGTGAGCAGCTCCTTGAACTCCTCATCGATCTGGATCGGCTCCAGGCTGCCGATACGGATACGTCTCACGCCGCGTATCTGAGAGAGTTTTTTGAGCAGCCCGGCCATCGAAGTCCCATGGTCCCGGCCGTAACTCCCCACATTGGTCCCGGTCAGGATGAACTCGCCGAATCCGTTGCCTGCCAAGCGGGTTACCTGCTCGATGATATCCGCTTCTCTGTGACTTCTTGCATCTCCCCTGACTGCAGGGATGATACAGTATGAACATCTGAAGTCACACCCCTCCTGGATCTTGATAAACGCCCTGCTTTTGCCGACAAACTCCTCTACGATCGTGGAGTCAATATGGGTCAGATCACCGATCTGATAGAAGGGCTGTTCCAGCTTGAGTATCTCGTTGATCTTCTCTTTCTCCGAGTGTCCCATCACTCCGTGCACTTTTTTATCCGCAAAAAGCGCCTCGCCTTTCGAGTGGGCGCCACACCCTGCAAGGATCACCTTCGCGGAGGGATTTTTGCGTTTCATCGAAGCGATGTAGTTCCGCACAGAAGAGTCTGCGCCGTTGGTCACCGTACAGGAGTTGACGACAACGACATCCGCACTCCCTTCATCCATGCTGATCTCATAATCCTTCAGCTTGGAGATCATGATCTGCGTATCAAACTGGTTGGTACGACATCCGAAGGTCTTAAAAAAAACTTTTTGCATTTATACTATGTCCTTTTGGGGTGCTTCCATCTGGGGTTTTCGCACATCTTTGTCCACATAGATGGACTGAGTAGGGAATGCCAGATGGATGTCCTCTTCCTCATGCAGTCTTGTGATGATCTCTGCCGAGATCGTACTTCTGAGCGTCAACGTCGCATAGGAGTTAGTCAGATACCATACACTGATCTTCATGCCATACGGTTCGATCAGCGTAAAGATGCGCGGTTCGACATTGGTATTTTTCATATGGTACTGACTTCTCATCTTGTTGAGCTGTTTTCTGGTGATATCAGTATACCCCTTGGAGTATTTTTTGGCGATCTCTTTCGAGATCGAAGCTGCTTTTTTGAAATTGGAATCAAAGGTCACCACGAAATCTATCCCGTCCCACACCGTTTTCAAACCTGCATGCGCATAGTTGGAGATCATATCGGTAAAGATAAAGTTGTTGGGGATAAAGATGATACGCCCCGCTCTTCGGTTTACAAGCGTCGTAGTCAGCGTCACATCTTCATGCATCGTCATACGAAGCAAAGAGATATCGACGATATCCCCCACGTACTCCGTGTTGCCGCGTACGAACCTTACACGGTCTCCGACATGGATCGCCCCTCCGATCACGATCACAAACCATCCCATCACCGACATAAACCAGTCCTTCATCGCAATGGCAATACCCGCAGAGGCAAATCCCAGAATCGTCACCAGATAACTCACATTCTGGATATAGGCAAAAAGCAGTGTAAATATCACAAAGACTATAAAGGTGAGGTTCAGTGCCTTATTGACCGTATAGTATCTATCTATGTCAGACATATAACGTTTGACGACATATTTTGCAAAGAACAGCATAAAGAGGAAAAAGAGGATCAACCCTCCGATATAAACCGTTTTTTTGCTCTCTTCAGTGATCTGCTGTTTTAAGCTCAGCGTGATCTCATCGACTTTTTTGCTGTAGACATTCTGAGTGGTTTTAAAAATATCCAAAAGAGAAGCAAAGGTCTTGATCTCTTCTTTGATCTCACGCAGACGTTTTTGATACACCTCTTCCTTATCCGACAGTGCATACATCTCCTCGATGATCTTCTCTTTCGCATAAAGCTTCTCGATCACACTTTCAAGTGTTCTATAGCGAGAAAGATACTCCTCCTGGTCAGAGATGATCTTCTCTCTATAAGAAATCGCACCGATGATCGCAAGGGGGTTCCCTACTGTTGGCACATCTTCTATCTTTGGAGGCTCAAGAAACTTTTTAAAAGGATCTTTTTCATATTCGCTAAGAAGTTCCAGTTTTCCCTGAATGGTCTCACTCTCAAGCATCAAATTGCCCAGAAGTGCCTGATCAGCTTCCGTCAGCCTTTTTTTCAGTTTAAGCTCATCAATGTTTTTTTGGATCGCTTCATACTCTTTTTGGAGTACTTTAAGTGTAGAGTAGTTGCTGTATATCTTTGCCAGCACGCTCTTTTCCAAAATCTCTTTGTCTATCGCATCAGCCTGTGACTGCAGCTGTGCCAACCGTGAAAGAGTATGCTGTTGCAGATCATGTGCTTCTTGTAAGGTTGAGCTATTGGCTTCTGTGGCGTTCCCGTCACTTGCCGTCAACGCAAATGCCAGGTTCAGCGTAAAAAATAAAAAGACAACAAGCCTTAGTATCATCGAGTTGCTCCAAATTCCTTCAATACTTTTTTGACAACCATCTCGTCAACATCGTTAACGATCCTGTGGTTACCCATACCGTCAGGCACGATAAACTTGATACTCCCTTTTGCACTCTTTTTATCCAGGAAGAAGTGTTCATAGAAGGCATCTACATCTTTGATCCTGTAGTCCACCGGCAGAGAAGCAGACTGGAGCAGTCTCTTGACGCGGTCCGCCTCCTCCTGTTCGAAAAGTCCCAACTCCACTGCCAGTGCATTTGCCATGACCATACCGATCGCTACGGCTTCTCCATGCAGATAGGTGTTGTAGTTCGTCTCGTTCTCGATCACATGCCCAAAGGTGTGCCCGTAGTTGAGAACCGCTCTGATACCCGCTTCCTTCTCATCCTGGTTTACCACCTGTGCTTTAAGCTCTACGCTGCGCCGGATCATCTCCTTGAGCACCGCTTCGTCACGGAAATCGGCATTCCCCAGAAAATTGAAGAACTCGGCATCAAACATCACCGCCATCTTTACGATCTCAGCCACGCCTGCTGCAAACTCACGCGGCGGCAAAGTCTCCAGAAATTCCGGGTTGATATAGACTGCTTTTGGCTGATAGAATGCGCCGATGAGATTTTTCCCGTACTTGTTATTGACTCCCGTTTTGCCGCCAACACTGGCATCAACCTGGCTCAATAACGTGGTAGGTATCTGAATGAAGTCGATCCCGCGCTGGTAGAGGCTCGCCGCAAAGCCGGTCATGTCCCCGATGACTCCTCCGCCAAACGCGATCAGCAGTGACTTCCGGTCAAACTTGTGTTCAAAGAGTTCGTTAAGGATATTCTCTACGGTCTCAAGTGTTTTATACTCCTCACCGTCAGGCACGGTGACGACATGGACTTCCGGAGCTTCTATTGTCGACAAAAGTGTCTCCAGGTGCAGCCGGGAAACTGTAGGGTTTGTAACGATCCCCACCTTTGTATCAAATGTGAGTTTGGGAAGTTTACCGATAAGAATATCATAGGAGATATCCTGCGGATTCTCCAGTTTGATAGGAACGATCATAGATAAAGCCTTGTAATTAACGTTTATAATTTGCTTTATTTTACCTTATCTGTGGTTAATTTCGGTTTTGGGGTTGTGAATTACTGATCGTTTACAGCATAAGGCACCAGAAGTTTGGGATGTCTTTGAGTGAGCAATAAAAAATCCTGCACTTTGGTAGAGAGGTATTTTACAAAATTGTTGGCATTGAGGTTCTCTTCAAAGGGTGCGATTTGAAGAAGGTTTTGCCTTTTTTCGAGCTCCCGTACCGGGTTGGCGATCTTCTGTACGATATTGATCTCGGTATTCAGTATCTGTGTGAGGATCTCATAGTGCTCAATGATCATCTTTTTGCCCGCAAAATCACCCTCCGGGTCAAAATCACACAAACAGAGCTTCAGCTTGAGCAGTTCCGAGATTTCAAATGCACTCGAAGAGATGGACTCCATCTGCTCTTTCTCTCCCATCAGCACTACCGATTCTTTGACGTTGTAAAGCGGTTCGTCTCCAAAAAGATAGACGATCTTTCGGAGATCATAGAGCAGTTTTTTGAGCTTATCATACTCAAAGCGCTCAATGGAGTTCATCACCAGGCCGATGTCGTACCTATGCATATCGTACTCAATAATATGCTGGTACTCCTTTCCGTAACAGACCATTACCGTAATATTTTCAGACTCATACGCCCGTATCTGCTCAAGCAGTTCAAAATCGCAGTGGTTGAGTATGCGCACATAGAGCTGTTTCTTTTCAAGCTGTTGCAGTAGATAGATACTCTCCTTGAGATAGATCATTGCATTCTCTTTATCCAGAGCAAGATCCAGGATCAGGTAGATATTCTTTCCGAAAGGTTCAGGGAAGAGACCCCTGCGTTTATTGATCGTTTTGTAGACGCCGTTGAGTACGATCGGCCTGCCCAACACAAGCAGCGAATCATCCGGACGTATCATCGTGGCATGCGTGGGAATGATCTGCTTTTTATTGCGGTAGATCGCCACGATCTTCCATTTTCTCTGCATGATAGAGCCTACATGGCGATAGGCGAAAGAGCTTCCGAAGGGGACGTGTATCTCCATGATCTCCCCCTGGCCGAGCCCCACATTCTGTGCAACAACCGGCACATTGGGAAGATGGTCATAAAGATGGGCCGCCAAAATGTTGTCGCTGTCGATGACCGTCACATGCTGTAGTTTGAAACGGATCTTCTGATCCCCCCACTGGTGCAGCAGGATCACCCGCATCTTATTGTCGATCATATGGATATTTTCAAGCGTGTATTGTGCATCCTGCATGTTCTGCAGCACGACATAGATGAGACTGAAACGCACTTCACGCATCACAGCATTGAGACGTGCATAGCTAGTCGGATCGATCTTCAGTACAGTAATATTCTGCCCCATTTTTTCCGGTTCCATATCGCTGTGGTAACAGGTCACATAATAGTTGTTCTCAGCTACGCGCTTTTTGCTGATCCAGTCCACAAAGTGCTTTGCCACACTGCCATCAGCCAATATCAGTACATTCTTCATTCATCACTTTCTAAAAAATTGGGTACAATTACACCACTGTTTTCAGGCACAAGCCTGGACTTCACAAGGTTCAAAACCCCGGTGAAGCCATTTTGAAGGGTAATTATAACACAATGCAATTTCAGATAGATAAAACTGACGGCAAGGCCAGAGCGTGCACGATCACGACTGCCCACTCAAGGATACAGACACCGGTATTTATGCCTGTAGGCACGGTAGGCGCGGTCAAAGCACTTGATGCGGTTGACCTGCAGACTTTCATCAAACCCGAGATCATCCTGGGAAACACCTACCATCTCTACCTCCGTCCCGGGGATGATGTCGTTGCCAAAATGGGTAAGCTCCACGGCTTCACGAAGTATCCCAAAAGCTTTCTCACCGACAGCGGCGGGTTTCAGGCCTTTTCACTCTCTGACAATGTCAAGATCGACGAAGAAGGCATCCATTTCAAGAGCCATATCGACGGAAGCAGACACTACTTTACTCCCAAAAAAGTGATCGATATCCAGAATAATCTCGGTTCGGACATCATGATGATCCTTGACGATCTGGTCGCACTGCCTGCGACCCCTGAGCGTATCAAGGCAAGTATCGAACGTACCACACGCTGGGCAGAAGAGTCGATCAGCTACCACAAGGAGAACCAGAAAAAGGGTATCGGTGTCGATCAGAATATCTTTGCGATCATACAGGGCGGTATCGACAAAGGATTCCGTGAAAAGTCCGCCAAAGAGCTTTGTGCACTGGACTTTGACGGCTTTGCGATCGGAGGGCTCAGTGTCGGTGAGGCCAACCAGGATATGTATGATACCGTGGAGTGGACCACCCAGTTCATGCCCGAAGAGAAACCTCGCTACCTGATGGGTGTAGGCACCCCTGAAGACCTTGTGGAAAATGTCTACAGGGGGATCGATATGTTCGACTGTGTAATGCCGACACGCAATGCCCGCAACGGTACCCTCTTCACCTCTTTTGGCAAGATGCATATCAAAAATGCCGCCTATACCACCGATGAGAGTCCGATCGATCCCGAGTGTGGATGTATGGTCTGCCAGAACTACTCACGCTCCTACATGAGACACCTCTTCAGAGCCCATGAGATCACCTATCTCAGGCTCTCTACGATCCACAACCTCTACTACTACCTGCATCTGATGAATCAGATGAGAGAGGCGATCATGGAGGGAAGATTTGAGGCATTCAGAAAAGAGTTCTACGCAAAAAGAGGGATTGAGATAGCGTAGTAATCTCATGGATTTGATCTATCGGATTGTCACTTGATCAATATTTATATGCATTAAGGTCCAGAAACGTTTGCTTTTATCTCTTCATATCCGGTCCAAAAGCCTAATTAGGGCTCATCTCACCGGCCCTGGCAAATGCTGTTTCCAGATGCATACTGATACGGGCGACATGGGCACTGCTGCGTTGGAGCCACTTGAGGGCTTCAAGCGCTTTTCCGCCCTCGATGATGCTCACGGTATCGTCTGCCATCATGGAAGTTAATGTTGCTCTGCTGTGAGAGACAAATCTCCTGATCTTTTTCGCACTCTTTCTCCCAAAGATCGTCGCTTCATTATATGCTTGTTTCTCCAGACTCTTCAGCTGAAACTCTATATCTTCACATAGCCATTCGAATCCCTCTTTGAGATATGCTGAACGCATCAGGTAGTCGATACTCTTTTGGTCCTCCTGGCACCTGTCGATCAGGCGCTGAAGATGATCGGTGGTATGAATGATATCGATCAGCCGTTTCCAGTTGGTCTCTTCACTCTGTGAAAGATGTATCCTGTCGCAAAACACCTCTATCTCCTCCACTCTGCTCTCAATTTTCAGAAGATCAAATTTCTCGGCTTCTTCTTGGTTTGCCAGCCGATAGTGCATATAGAGCAGTACATTTTTCCACTCATCCTGAAGATACTTTTGTATCAGGCTCAACGCCACCGGGATATCTTCGAGCAACCCCTCTTCAAATTTGTAGTGCATACTGCTCTTCGATTTTGGTATGAGATGCTCCATCATCTCTGCAAATCTTCTGGCAAAGGGCAATACCACAATCACGCCAAGAGTGTTGAAAAAGGTATGAAATCCTACCAGCGCCAGCTCCGTATGTTCGCTGAACGCAGTCGGAAAGATATGAGGAAGTACCGTGCTGTAGGGTGTGATCAATAAAAACGCGCCCAGTCCCGTAAGAAAATTATAGATCACATGGGAAAATCCCGTCCGTTTGACCTCTACCGTACCGCCTATCGTGGCGATCAGAGCGGTAAAGGTCGTCCCCACATCCATCCCGATCACCAGAGCCGCGGCCTGTTCAAAGCCTATCGCCCCCGCATAGAGCAGTGTCAGCGTTGCTGCCACACCTGCACTGGAAGATTGGGTGATGATCGTGACGATGATCCCCACTATCAGCAGCTGCAGACGCCCCATCCATGTATCTTCAGGAAGATATTTTTGCAGAAGCACACTCTCTACGCCTGACATCGCCCCCTGCATCCACTCTATGCCTACAAAAATAAGTCCAAATCCGGCCAGCGCATACCCTATCGCGGCCATTTTATCAGAGAAAAAGAGCTTAAGCATCGCACCCAGCAGGATAAAAGGCAGGATCACCGTACCCAGTTTGAGCTTGAACCCGAGCAGTGCCACCATCCATCCGGTGACCGTCGTACCAATATTGGCCCCAAAGATGATCCCCAGAGCCTCGGGAAAGGCCAGAAGCCCAGCCCCCACAAAACCTACCGCTGCCACTGTCGTAGCGCTCGAAGATTGCAGGATCGCTGTGGTGACCGCTCCGGTGAGTGCACCGCTCGCCGGGGTTCTGGTAAAATGCATCAGCGCTTTGCGTATACGGTCGCCTGCCAGGGCACGCAACCCTTCAGTCATGATGATCATACCGATCATAAAAATACCGATACTTCCCAGCAGCTGCGATATCTTCAGAATGGTCTCTATGCTCACCTATCGCTCCTTGCCAACCTTGCGCTTCTTCTCTGTATCATACCATAGTTGATTCCAAACTATGATAGAATAGAGGATACAAAAAGGAGTAACCTATGGCTGAGCTTGAGATAGAACGCAAGTTTCTGCTTTTGCCCTGCAGGGTAAAAAAGTTCTTGGATCTTTATACGATTCTGTACAAAAAAGTACGCCTTGAGCAGTACTATGTTTCGACTCCGGCCTCTCCCTATACACGTTACCGTAAAAAGGGTGATACCTACTATCAGACGATCAAAAGCGGTGAAGGGATGGTGCGCGAAGAAAAAGAGTTCGAAGTCTCCGGGGAAGAGTATGAAGCACACAAGAGAGAAGCGCTTGGCCGTATCATCACAAAAGAGCGTTATACCTTTGAGTATCAGGGAAATACGTATGAGATGGACAGCTTCAAAGGCACATTGAAAGGGTTATGCTATCTAGAGATCGAGTTTTCGGATGAAGAGAGTGCAAAGGCCTATAAAGTGCCTGATATTTTTGAGGAGCTGCTCGTCACGGAGGTCACTTATGATAATGCATTTAACAATGCTGCTCTGAGTAACTCTAATATTTTCCCGACCCCTCAACTCAGGCATGCGTATATTGATGAAGATCAAGGACTTTATGAGATCACCCCCTTTCTGGCTACCCATCATGCGATCGATACAATGATCTATCTGCTTACCAGCGAGATAAAAGGGTATCAAACACAACTGAAAAATGATCCCAAAGATGTCGAAGCGTTGCATCAGTTCCGTATCCATATGCGAAAGCTTCGTGCACTGCTGCAGGAGTTTGAACTTTTTTTCGATCCGAAATGGCGGAAGAAACATAAAAAACTGCTTGCCAGGCTCATGGAAAAGACCAATAAGAAGCGGGACAACGATGTGGCATTGATCGATATCAATACCTTTGAAAAAAAACTCGGCTCAAAAAATAAAAAATCTTTGGATTCATTGAAAAATTCTTTACAAGAAAAAGAGGAAAAGTTCGAAAAAAAACTTATTTCTTTTATGTGTGGGGAGCTCCTTTCAAATGAACTTATGGTACTGTGTCAAGACTCTCATGACAAGGATATCTACCAAGAGAGTGCAAAACAACCTTTGATCCTTGTATCGATCACCATTATCCGTCAAAGAATCCAGGAGATCATCTCAAAGGGTGAAGTGCTCCAGGAAGATTCCCCAAAAATGGCTTATCATAAACTCCGCATACAGTTTAAAAGACTTAGATATCTTTTCGAATTACTAGCACCGATCATACCTCAGGAGAAGCTCGATAATGCACTCAACCACCTTAAAAAGATACAGACAATCCTGGGAGAGATCAATGACCTTCAGGTGCAGCAAAAAGAGCTGAAATCATTTTGTAAAAACTGTAAAGATAAAAAACAAAAGTCATTAAGAGTGCTGCAAAGGAAGATGAAAAAGAAAGAAAAAAAGAAACTTGGCGCCTTTAAAAAAGCATTTGATATCTTCAAAAAAGAAAAGTCACTGTATCAGAAACTGCTTTTTTATTAATCGCAAACATTCTGACGATACCTACATGACGTTTTATAGTGACTACACACTCAGGTAACACTAATAGAGTATGATACTAAGTACTATCATATAAAAAGAGGAGTCAAGCTATGAAAAAATTTGGTTTAGGACTTATCCTGCTACTTCTTCTGATTCAATTCCTACCGATAGGGCGTGATCATACTAATCCTGCTATCCTGGCTGAGCCGCAGTGGGATTCCCCGGAGACAAAACAACTCTTCAACAGAGCATGTGCCGACTGTCACTCCCATACTACCAATTGGCCCTGGTATAGCAACGTAGCTCCGCTCTCCTGGATCATTTTTGACCATGTTGAGGAAGGCCGTGAGCATTTTAATGTATCTGCATGGGGAGTTCAAAAACATAACGAAGGCGAAGAAGCAGCCAAAGAGGTAGAAGAGGGAGAGATGCCGATATTTGGCTATACGATCACTCATCCTGAAGCACGTTTGAGTAAAGAGGAGAAACAGCTCCTTATTAAAGGTCTAGAAGCAACATTTGGCAGAGAAGAGGATTAGCCTCTTCATCTGAAGGATGATCAGAGATAAAGATCAGAGCCGATCACTTTATAGAGGATGGGTTCTTCAAACTCATCCTCTATCTTGACCCCTCCGATAATACCCACGGGGTGCCGGGAGTGTTTCGCAGCCTCCAGCAGTGCTTCACCACCGACATTGGCTTCTGATTTTGTTTGGGTTAAACGGTAGGCACCAAGTCCGATGTAGTCCAGATCAAGCAAATTAGCCTCTTCTATCTCAGAGAGGTTATGCGTAGAGAGACCAAGCAGTTTTCTACCGATCATAGCCCGCACTTTCGTCACTGACTCATTGAGGTTGTGACCATACTCCCGTATATCCTCCTGTCCGATATGCAGCCCGTCGGAAAACTCAATAAGCTCGACCGTATCATTGACAATGAGTATCCCCTGATAGTGTTCCCGGATAAGCAGCAGATCGGCTTTTTTCTCTTCCAATGAACCTTTTTTATTGCGGTATTGAAGTATCGGGATATCAAAATTTTTGAGATGCTCCAGATGGGAAAGAAGAGAGACACCTCTGCTGAAAAGTGTCTCTCGGTCGACGAGTGCATAGATCTTCGTAGTAGCGTTTTGAGCCATCTCTTATGATCAACCCGTCTTTTTGTTGAAGAGTTTTAAGAGATCCGATAGTGTCTGTTTCATCTCTGCGCGGTTTACCACCATATCGATCAATCCGTGCTCAAGCAGAAACTCGGCACGCTGAAACCCTTCAGGAAGGTCAACACCCACTGTCTGCTTGATCACCCGCTGCCCTGCAAAACCTATCAGCGCATCGGGCTCGGCCATGATGATATCGCCCAACATCGCAAAGGATGCCGAAACACCCCCCATCGTAGGGTCGGTTAGGACAGAGATAAACGGCAGGCCTTTCTGGTGCAGCCTGTTGAGCGCGGCAGAGGTCTTGCTCATTTGCAGAAGTGAATAGGTACTCTCCTGCATACGCGCGCCGCCGGACGCGGAGACGATGATAAAGCCGCACTCTTTTTCGATCGCACGGTTGATACAGCGTACGATCTTCTCGCCCTCTACAGAACCGAGGCTTCCCCCCATGAAGGAGAAGTCAAATACTGCAATCTCTACAGGCTGACCATCGATCGTAGCATTTCCGCTCATGACAGAAGAGGTCTTCCCCGTCTTTGCCTTAGCTTCTTCGATACGTTTCTTATAAGACTTCTTGTCTGAGAATTTTAAAGGATCGACCGGAGCCAAAGTAGCATCCATTTCAACAAATGACCCCTCATCTACGATCGCTTCAATACGCTTCTCCGCACTGATGCGGAAGTGGTGATTACACTTCGGACAGACATTCAGCTTTGATTCGACCTCTTTATAGAACATTAGAGAGGTACATTTTGGACACTTGATCCACTGATTTGGTGTCTCTTTTACGCTCTCATCTTTTTTGAACAGGTTTCCAAACATTGTTTATTCCTCCAGGTTAACCGACTGGATCAATCCAACGATCTTCTCAACGATATTTTTATTTTTCGATACTATAACATAATCCTCATCAACAACCACTTCAAGCCCCTCACAAAGTGCCAATCCTGCAGCAAAATCGTAGATACGGAACGGACCCACAAAAAGCACAAACGCTACACTATGGGCATATGCCAAAGAGAGTGCTACCGCGCCGGGAGCTCTGAACTTCATCTTCTCCTGATGCAGCTTCTCTACCAGGGCACCATTGGCATAGGCCTTCTCAAAGAGCCCTATCTCGCTTCCCGGCATCTCTCTCAGCGGGCGGAACTCCTGGCTGAAGAGTTTTCCCTGTACCGCTTCTTTCCCGGCTTCCTTGATGAAGAGATCCCCGTTGGCGAGATTACAGACCACCGCACTCTCAAGTACGCCATCTGCATTGATCAGAGCGACAGAACTGCCAAAATAGGGAAACTGGGAGAGCGCATTGGAACTGCCGTCAATCGGGTCGATAATGATCTGTTCCTGCCCCTCTCCGATCAATCCGCTCTCTTCTGATTCGATCATGCCGAATGTACCAAGATGCTTCACAAAGATCTCCTCTGCAAAGAGATCAAGCCTGGAACTGACATCACCGCCGGCTCCCACTTCACTCTTTTCAAGCCACGTGGTATCAAAGTTCTGCAATGCAGTGAAGATCTCTTCATTGGCATTCATAACAGCTTGGATAAATGGGGTCATTGTATTTCCTTCGTGCAAGATGTTCGGTATCCCCGAAGCTACGAAATTATAAGTAGGAAAATAATGCGTCAAAGACGTATCTCTAAACGCTAAACTCTTAGCGCTGAACTCTAAGTTCGGCAAAGCCGAACTTATTCACCTTTCTTCTGTGCTTCAAGTGTAGGTTTTGCACCCCTGGGTACTACCATCCAGAACTTTCTGATCTCGGTTCTGAAGTGTTCCAGGATAAACTCCGCTCTCTTGCTTCCCGTTTTTGCTCCATAATCTTTGATCAAGTCTTTCAGAGCGAACATCTCGTAGTCAAACTCATCGGTATCGATACGGAAGGCTTCAACAAGTTCAGGGTTGATCTTCTCATAGAAGTTACCCTCATCATCATAGACAAATGCTTTACCGCCTGTCATACCGGCACCGAAGTTCACCCCTGTTTTTCCGAGGATCACTACGACACCACCCGTCATGTACTCACACGGATGGTCACCTGTCCCCTCAACCACTGCGGTGACACCGGAGTTACGTACCGCGAAACGCTCACCCACCATACCGTTGACATAGAGCGTACCGCCTGTCGCACCGTAAAGACAGGTATTTCCGCCCAATGCATACTGCGCACCCGCGATCTTGTCGGCAGTGATGACGATGCTTCCGCCGTTCATCCCCTTACCGATATAGTCGTTACCTGCACCTTTGAGGTTGATATGTACCCCATTTGCCAGGAAGGCACCCAGAGATTGCCCTGCCGTACCGGTAAGGTCGAAATTGATCGTACCTTCAGGGAGCCCTTTGTTACCATAACGTTTTGCGATCTCACCGGAGATTCTTGTACCGAAACTTCTGTTCAGGTTGCTGATCTCTTTGGTCAGCGTGATCGGCGCTGTCGGATTCTCGATCGTAGGAAGAAGTTCCGAGAGGATCTCCTGCTCGTATTCGTTCTTGTCATACGGCTCGTTGGATGCTACCTGGCAGGTATCTACACCATCCACTTTCGCAAGAAGCGTCTCAAAGTCGAACTTCTTCGCGAACTCGTCATCGATCACCTCAAGCAGTTCTGTCTTACCAATGATCTCCTCAAGCGATCTGTATCCGAGGCTTGCAAGGATCTCCCTGACCTCTTCACCTACGAAGTTGAAGTAGTTGATCACCTTTTCTACGTTACCCGTAAATTTCTCGCGAAGTTTCGGATCCTGTGTTGCAACTCCTACCGAACAGGTATTGAGGTGGCAGACACGAAGCATCAGACACCCTACGATAACCAGCGCACCCGTACCGAACGCATACTCTTCCGCACCCATGATCGCTGCCTTGACGATATCCAGACCTGTCTTGAGCCCGCCGTCTGTCTCAAGTGTGACCTGGCCTCTAAGATCATTCACTTTCAGGGCATTGTGCGCTTCGATCAGTCCAAGCTCCCAGGGGTTACCCGCAAACCTGATCGACCCTATCGGCGCAGCACCTGTACCGCCATCACCGCCGGAGATGATGATCTTGTCCGCATAGGCTTTGGCAACACCCGCCGCGATCGTACCGACACCTGCTGTCGATACCAGCTTGACCGCCACTTTCGCATTCGGGTTTGCCTGTTTGAGGTCAAAGATCAGCTGAGCGAGATCTTCGATCGAGTAGATATCATGGTGCGGTGGAGGCGAGATCAGTGTCACACCCGGCTTCGTATGTCTCAGTCTCGCGATCAGAGACGTCACTTTCGATCCAGGAAGCTGGCCGCCTTCACCGGGCTTCGCACCCTGTGCAACCTTGATCTGAAGCTCTTCGGCATTCTGGAGATATTCAGGCGTTACACCGAATCTTCCCGATGCAACCTGTTTGATCTTCGAGACCTTCTCTGTACCGTAGCGCGCTTCATCTTCACCACCCTCTCCCGAGTTCGATTTGGCACCGATACGGTTCATCGCTACAGCAAGCGTTTCATGTGCTTCCTGAGAGATCGATCCCAGAGACATCGCTGCAGTGGAGAAACGTCTGTGGATTGCGCTCAAAGGCTCTACCTCATCGATACTGATCGGCGCTCTTTCGCTTTTGAGATTGAGGAAGTCCCGGATAAATTTCTTATCTCTTTCATTGACCAGCTGTTTGACTAGTTCGTAGTCATCTTTCTTCCCTGTCTCTGCGGCTTTCTGGATCGCATTGATCGTCGCTTTTGAGAAGTCGTGGAACTCTTCACCTTTTCTGTATTTGTAGAATCCGCCTTTGTAGAGTACGTTTTTCGCACCATCGAACGCGTCAGTGTAGGCTCTTTGATGGTTGCTGTTAAGCCTCTGTTCGATATCGCCGTACCCAAGTCCTTTCAGCAGCCCGTTGGTACCCCTGAAACACTCTTCGATAATCTCTTTGTCCAGTCCGATCGCATCGAAAAGCCTGGAGTTCCTATAGCTGGCGATCGTTGAGATCCCCATTTTTGCCATGATCTTCAGCAGACCGCCGCCGACTGCCCTGCGTACTCTTTTCATCGTGATCTCAAGCTCCTGCCCCTCTTCTTCTACCAGAGATTCCACTGTGTAGTAAAGCATATAAGGGAAGACCGCAGCCGCACCATATCCGATCATACAGGCTGCAGAGTGAGGATCGAAGACTTCGCCTGTCGCCGCTACGATACTGGTCAGATGTCTCACTTTTTGCTCAAGCAATGTCTGGTTGAGGCGCCCCACGACCATCAGCATCGGCATTACGTTATTCTCAGCAGAGAGTCCCCTGTCATCAAGGATGATCGTCCTTATACCATTCTCCTTGACGTCGGCGATGATCTTCTCGACCAATGCATCAAGGCTGCCTTTCAGGTCATTGGTAAAGGTCGTATCGTAGCATCCGACTTTATAGGAAGGGTCATACTTTTCGTTCCCTTCCGTTCCAAACTCCTGAAGGAGATGGAACTTTTCTGCTGACATGATCGGCAGAACTGTCTTGAGTCTCTTTGCATGTTCGGGGTCATCAGAGAGGACGTTTCTTACCTCACCGAAACCGGTATTGAGACTCGTCACCATTTTTTCCCTGATCGGGTCGATAGGAGGGTTTGTCACCTGTGCGAATTTCTGTTTAAAGAAATCCGTGAAGTTTCTCTGCTCTTTGGAGAATGCGGCGATCGGTGCATCGTCTCCCATGGCTGCAGTAGGCTCTTTCCCCTCTTCGATCATCGGCTTGATCACCTCTCTGATCACCTCAAGCGTATAGTTGAAGTAACGCTGTCTCGCCTCCATATCCTTATCGTCGGTATAGCTCTTTGCTACTTTCGTATTCGGCACATGTTCCTGAAGATAGGTCATATTCTGGTTAAGCCATGTATCATAAGGGAAAATACTTTTGATGTAGTTGTTGATATCCTCATCGTAGAGTACTTTTCCGTATTTGAGGTCGATCCCCATCATCTGTCCGGACTGAAGCCTGCCACGCTCTACGATCTCCTCTTCGGGAAACTCCAGTACTCCGTACTCTGAAGTAATGATCAGCCTGTTGTCTGTTGTCCTGATATACTTTGAGGGTCTCAATCCGTTTCTGTCAAGCACACAGCCGATATAGCGCCCGTCTGTCATACTGACAGCAGCGGGACCGTCCCAAGGCTCAAAACAGGTACTCGCATACTCATAGAAGGCTCTCAGATCAGAATCCATAGTCGAGGCATTGTGCCATGGCGCAGGGATCAGTGAACGTGCTGCCTTGAAGAAGTCTACGCCGTTGACCCTCAGGAACTCCATAAAGTTATCCAAACTCGCCGAGTCGCTCATCCCATCCTGAATAACATCTTTGAGTTTTGCCATCTCTTCATCGGTAAATACTTCACTCTTCACTGCGCTCATTTTCGCTGCTACGTTAAACCTGTTGGCGGTAACGGAGTTGATCTCACCGTTATGTGCGATCATTCTGAATGGCTGTGCAAGTTTCCACTGCGGCAAGGTGTTGGTTGAGAATCTCTGGTGGAAAAGACAGAAAGAGATCTCAAAGTCCTCATCTGCAAGATCGGTGTAGAACTCTTTGATATGCGTTGGCATCACAAGGCCTTTGTAGGAGACCACGGAAGTAGAGAATGAAGGAATGTAGAACTCTTTATCCTCCTTCAGTGCCGCTTCGATCTCTTTGCGGGAAAGATAGATCAATGCTTCAAAACGCTCCTGCGCTACCGCCGAGTAAGGCGACACGAAGACCTGTTTGATCACAGGCAGGCTTTCAAGCGCCTGCTTCCCCAGTGCATTGGTATCTACCGGCACTTCTCGCGTATACACTACCTTGAGATCATTCTCCGCACAGATCGTTTTGATCACATCAAAATCGTTCTCGTTTCTTGAGAAGACCATCGCCACACCGTACTGCTTGGGAAGTACGACGCCCTCTTTTGCTGCGACTTTTTTGAAAAAAGATTTCGGCATGGAGAGAAGCAACCCAGAACCGTCTCCCGTCTTACCGTCCGCCGCGATCGCACCTCTGTGCATCATGCGTTCCAGTGAAGTAACAGCGTCTTCGAGGTTTTTATGGGAAGGGATATTGTCGATGGATGCCAGAAGTCCAAATCCGCAATTATCCTTGAATGAAGTATATAGATCTTGCATTGTTCAGCCTTAAATGTTAGGATAGAGAACACTATGTTTCGTGTTCATAAAATAGGCCCGATTATACAAAAATGGCTGTTAAATATTGTTTAATTTCTTTTTAAATGCCGTTTGAAAGGTGTGTTGTTTAATGCGCTTTTTACTATAATTTTTCTCAACATCTCAAATAAGGAAATAGTATCAGAGGATTTATACTGGGTATAAAAAAAGCCAAGAACGAAGACTCGATTGCGGTAGTCTTAAGCGAAGAGAGTATTCGCTCCTACTACCGTTTTTACGGTGCGCGGCATTCGATCCTGCAGCTTGGAAATCTGGTGGACTTTGAAGTGGATGGCGAAGATGGCAGGTTTCTTCCCCGCATACGTTCGCTCTCCCATATCGGATTTCCCTGGCTTTTTGACAGGAACAAGCTGATGCTCTGGCACAATTTTATACGCCTTTTCGAACCGCACCTCAAAGATGCCGAGGAGATAGAGCATTTCTACTTCGACCTCCTGCTGAATGCCGCCAAAAGATGGAACAGGCAAAACCCCAAACGCATCGTCTGCGAAAGCTATATCCGGCTGCTGGAGTATGAAGGGCGTATCCACCATGATGAGCACTGCTACATCTGCGAAACGCCTGTAGGCGAGCATATCTCTTTGATGCAGTCATTGATACCGGCACATCCGGAGTGCCTCTACGGTACTTCGCTGCCAAAAGAAAAAGTATTTGAGTTCTTTGAGAGCAAAAAGACGATCTTTTTGGAGGATGATGAAGTGGAGTACCTCTATGGGATCGTCATGAAAGGATTTTAGGCAGATTCATACGACACTTCTATTCATGTTTCGCCTCTTTTTTTCTGGTTTTGGCAAAGCCGGCACCTTTTTTCACTTTTGCCTCCAGTGCCAAAGCGTCAACAATCGAACGATAATCGATTCCAGCCTGATGCATCGTAGCAAATGAGACAGCAATGACTGCGATGGCATTGGGCACTTCACCCTTTTTCTTGTAAGATTGCAGATTCTTTTCGCTGACTTTTATCAGCTTGCTGAACTTGGGAAGCGTGATCTCAGCATCCAACAGCAATTTCTTAAACTCTATAAATGTCATAGGCTACTCTTTGGTTTTCTCTCCTTGAATTATAGCATATCACGCGACTTGACTTATAGTCATAAAG
>Ga0209206_10000067_pt1 | contig 19964 bp, 16 predicted proteins | sample ZodSprsou2mmetaG_FD_185478 | JGI IMG/M metagenome (GOLD analysis project Ga0209206, IMG submission 185478) | Hot spring sediment microbial communities from Zodletone spring, Oklahoma to study Microbial Dark Matter (Phase II) - Zodletone Spring... ...
ATGCTGCTCTCCAGGGCCGGGGGTGTTTCGATCGCACGATCCACAACCACGGGAGCCTCGTAAAATACACAGTAGACACCCACCCCCCAGGCTTCATGGGTCTGCACATGATCGGCCACCTTGTAGGAGGCGAATCCCCCGGTGGTACCGTGTTTCCATGATTCGACGGCGGGTGGATCATAGGGCATTTCGCTTTGGTACAGGTAAACGCGGCCTCCGTTACCGTTCCAGAGGGTCTGGTATCCCTGGTGATGCTCGTTGAACAGACCGTAGACGGTCACCCGGTCGCCGTTCACGATGATCCCGTTTTCAGAGAGGTTCCTGTCCCATCCGACCCCGTTCCCGTGATCGGCCCGCCAGAGCCAGATGTGGTCCAGGAAAACATCATTGCTGTTCACCTCCACGCAGGTGGTGGCGGATCCTTCGGCAGGGCCGCCCACCCGGACGAATATATCGAACAGCCAGGAGGGATAGGTGGCGTGCGGAAGGTCCGATCCCCTTTCCCCGATTTGCATCAGGACCCCGGAGTGTGCCGGTCCCGCGTCGATCAACAGACCGCTGATCGTTACAGCGTCAATGTCAGAGACCTCCATGACCGAATTACCGCTTCCGGGCACCAGGGAGGGCATTCCGAGCCCGGTGATCACAGTTCCGGGACGGGTGACCTTCAGGCTGCTTTCCAGGTTGTAGATTCCCGGGGTAAAAAGCAGGTTCATCCCGTTCTTCAAAGCCTCGTTAATGGATTCGGAATCATCCCGGTCAGGAGCTGCAATGTAGAAATCATTGATCCTGAGTGCATTCTTGTCCCCGGTCCCGTTGAACCAGGAAGGTCCAGTGGAGTTAATCCTGGTCTCCGGGACCTTCAGCCAGAGCTCCCCGTCAATGAAGGCGAGATACGGTTTTTCACGGCTGGCAGGAGTTGCCTGGAGTGATGTGTAAGGTCCTTCCGGCCAGTTGGTTTCGGGTGCATTCACGACCCCGAGGGAGAAAATGTTCCAGGCTCCCCCGGAGCACGCTTCCCACTGAGAATTCCTTGAGAACCACTGTTGCTGGGATCCGAAAATAATCTCTCCGTCCACCCTGGAATCTGCCAAAAATCCGCCGCTTGAATAGCCATTGTCATGCAGCTTCAGGTGGCCTTTCACATGGACCCTGCGCATGGGGGCAGCCTGCGAGACACCCCAGATATTGATGGAGTCCGGATCTGGGACAATGGTCAGGTTTTCCACCGACCGCCAGAAATTGGTCAGTACGTGACCTCCGCCCGGACGCCTCGAATTGGACCGAATGGCCCCCGCGATCACCACATCATCAGGCGACTCGCCCAGTCCCAGCACCTGCATGTAATAACCCACCCTGATATCCAGATGATATTCACCTGGCTTGAAAAGCAGTGCATAGCGATTTTTGCTGAATTCACCATCACGCCCGGTCTGCCTGTCAGCGATTGTGTCAATGACCTCCTGCACGCGGTCCATATCCATCCCCGGGTCAAAGAGAAAAACGTTTTCGCCGAGAACCGGGTGATGAAACAGATCGGCTTCCGGCATTTCCTGAAGGGTTATTTTGTGTTGAGCGTGTGACAGCAGAGGAGAGAACAAAAGCAGTATCATCACAGAAAACAGTAATTCAGACCTTGTATTCATAACGAATGGATTATTTGGTGATCCCGCTTGATCGCATGTTTTGCTGAAGTTAATCAATTAAACAGTTACCAGAGAAACGGAATGAATCTTTTACTGCGTTTCATATATTCACGGTACTTTTCACCGAAATATTCCACGCATTCCTTTTCGTCGAACCTGGCTGTCACCATCAGAAAGACGGACGAAAGCAGTGCGACGGGGAGCAGGACAACCGTCATGTTTTTCAGATAGATACCCCATGTCAGGAAAAGCAATGATGCGTAGAGCGGGTGCCGGATGTATTTAAAGATCCCTGTATCGATCAGTTCGGAGGTTCTTTCAAACCGATAAAGCCTTTTGTCATCTCTTTCAACTCTTTGCTTCCCAGACTTTTTCATGTGTAACACTCCGGCAGTCACAAAATATGCGGAGGCCAGCAGAAAGATCCAGGATATGATCTGTCTGATGCTGAACGGATCAACGAACCAGTACCTGTAGCTGCAAGCAAAGAGCCATATGATACACTCCCAGCTGAGGAAACGATAAAAACCATGGCTGTTTATATGGAAAAGCGTCCGCCAGGAGATGATGACAACCGGGATGCTTAAAATAACGAAGAGGATGAGTCTTACCGTTGCGGTATTTGATAACTGTTCCATGTCATCATTTTACCCGGTATAGAAATTTCACCGGCACACCTAGCTGAGGCTAATTTAATAATCAAATGCTTATCACAGCCTGAAGGTGTGTACATATTTGACCATGATGGTCCGGCTGTCCGACAGCGGTGAATAGGGAACATCCGGCAGGGGACCATTGTTAAGTACCTCATTGTATACCAGGTACAGATCGTTCCCGTCCTTTGGATTGTACCTCAGTCTGAAATTAAAGGTACTGATGTTCTGAATTGAATTGAACTGGACGAAACCGGACATTGAGAACTTAACACTCAGGGATGCAACCAGATTCAGGCGTGCTACGTGTGACCTGAAAGGCTTTTCCAGGTCGGGGAATACGATGGTATTATATTCATAATATGCAGACATCTGAAAGTATTTTGACAGGCTCACATTCGGGGAAATATTCCACGAAACCAATTTGCCCCCGTAGAATGTGCCGGCCATCAGGCTGGTTTGGGCATGCAGTAATCCGACCGGAGGAGAGCTAAACCGGATCCCCATGGAAGTATTGGCATATTGTGCCGGAAGAATGATGAAGTCATCTGAAAGCCTGAACAGCTCCGGCACATCATCCTGAAGTTGTTCCACATTTACGGCCAGCTCACTCCCGCGCTTCCAGGACCATCTGGATTCGAGCCCGATCACTGAGGTTTCCAGATCGTACGAGGTGTTACTGAAAGAAACGCCACCCTTCAGTGTGATGGTGGTTTGCCGAAGGGAAGATTCTTCAGGTGCAAACCAGCTGTAAAAGATTCTGTCCCCGAATTGTGAGAAATTGTATCGCTGTTCAAAGCCAAGGCCGGGTTTATAATGCTCTCCCACGCTGGAATAGCTGAATTTGTAGCCAAAACCCTTTTCAGTGCTTCTTTCCCACATCAGATAGATCCTGGATCGTTCAAACAGGCCCACATCCGAGGTATCCCCGGAGTCCCATGACCGGGCCAGGTTGACCTGGAGGTAATCCTCCCTGAAAAGATTGATAATTCCATCCGCCCCGTAGACAAAATTCCTCTGGCCATCCATTCCGATGCGGGAAGTCATCATCCCACCTACATAGGATCGTTGATTGAATACATTTTTACGCAGGCGCAGCACGCCGAAATTTTCGGATGAAAAATCCCCGGTTCCCTTTGACTGCATGTTCAGGAAACCAACGTCCCACTTGTTGAAGCGGCCCACCAGCCTTGCACCGCCCCAGAGCGGGATCATCTCCCCTTCCTTGATACCAATTCTCCTGCTGTAGAACATATTGTTGTTCAAATCAGTGTGAAAGTCAAAAATGCTTGCCCGTTCCAGGAAGAACTTTCTTTTTTCAGGGAAAAACAGGGAATATCGGGACAGGTTCACCACCTGGTTGTCAGCCTCCACCTGGGCAAAGTCGGTATTGACAGTAAAATCGGCATTCAGGTTGTCCGAGAATGCATGCTGAACATCCAGCCCTGCCTGAAACTTTCTGTCTTTCTGTTCACCGTAATGCCCGTTATTGTCATATTCATGATGGTGGCCCAATCCAGACAGGGCATAGGGAGAAACATACAAGGGCCGTTTGTTCTGAATACCTTCAAAGGATACTGTCTGCGCCTGGGACGCTTTTGCGAAGCTCCAGAAACCCCAGTCCGGCGGGATCGGGGGGTAGATGTCCAGTTCACGTTTCCGGGCCAGATACCGAAAAACGGTCAGCCCCATCTCCACCCTCCCGTTTTTTTCCTGGAACCTCAGGCTGCTGAATGGGATCCGTATCTCGGCCTGCCATCCCCGCTCATCCCGGGTGGAGCTTGCATCCCAGTAACTGTTCCAGGACAGGTTCATAATATCATCCCCCTGAGCATCATTTTTAATTGCCACATCGATTCTGGAACCTGACGCTGTGACCGAGAAAATTAGCCCGTTCTCATTGTCGTTATAAGGATCCAGGAGGATAGTCAGCTGATCCATATCCTGGCCCCATCTGTCCCTCTGGAAGGTGGGTGCCTGAATTTTCGACGGGTCACTGTCATAGCAGACTGCACTGACATACAGGTGCTGCTCATCGTAAGTCACACGTATTTCCGTAGGTTCAGTGATCTCACCCTTGTAAACTGGCCAGTGCATGGTCAGGGGCAGCGGATGAACATTTGACCATGCGGCTTCGTCGACTCTTCCATCAATGTGAATTTCCCCTTCCGCCGCGTGAAAGGACATCACATTTGCCGGTGGTTGTGCAGTGACTGTTTCAATCCCGGAAAAAAGGAGTGCAACAATCTGAATAAACCTGTATGTATTCACTGATCATGATTTGGTCGCATCAGGATCGTTGGGGAATAACAACAGGTAAAGTTGGTTATTTGCTCATTATGAAAATGTTAATTAGATCATAAAAAGCATTCCATTGACGGTGATGAGGGAATCCGGGCCAAAAAGGATAATTGCCCAGGTTCCACATGCCTCCCATGTTCATATCCGGAATCAGGCTGATGTATCCAGTTCCACGTTACAGGTGATCTGGATCTCCCGGCCAACTACAAGTCCGCCGGTTTCGATGGTCCGGTCCCACTTCAGTCCAAAATCAAACCGGTCCACGGCACCGGAAATTTTGAATCCGGCTTTGCGACCGTTCTGAAGGTTGATTGTTCCGTTGTACTTCACGCCGAACCTGATTGGTTTTGTCACATCCCTGATGGTCAGGTCTCCCGCCAGAAAGTAGTCATTTCCCTGTTTTTCAATTTTTCCGCTGAATTTCAGCTCCGGGTATTTTTCAGCATTGAAAAAATCCTCCGATTTGAGATGACCGTCACGACGATCATTATCGGTATTAATGGAAGCCACTTTTGCTGTAAATTTCACATCCGCTCCATTAAAATCGTCCGAATGGCTGACCACGGTGGCGTCAAATTCTTTGAATTCTCCGTCTACTTCACTGATCACCATATGGGTAGCTGTAAACCGGACATCGGTGTGATTTTTATCAATGATCCAATTTGTCTGTGCCGGGGCAGCATGGCTCAAGCCCATGACTGCTGCAAATAACAATACTGTTTTCTTCATTTTGTTAAATTTTATGATCCATTATTTAACAACAGGATTCGTGTGTTTGTTTTTTAAGAAAATGTTAAGGAATCTTAAACGGTCATTTTGTTTTCAATATCTTTAGGGATCTTCAACAGCTAAACTTATTCAGGAAATGATCAGGAATGCACTTACCTTCGGATTCATTTTATTATTTTTTTTCATTGCCTTTCCGCAGGAGGCAACATGCCAGGATGGAAACCTGAAACTGAATGACAAAGGGTACTTTGAAACCCGCGGTTTCAATGTGCTGGCTTTTGAGAATGAGTACACCGGATTCTTTTTCGACGAAAAGACCTCGGGGATCATGCTGATCCATCACGGGGAACGGACCGCCACAGGCGGGGCGGTCAGGCTCAAACCAACGCCCGAGCAGTGGGATCAGATTCCCACTGTAGTGAAAAGAACGGTCAACAAAGAGGAACAGCGCGTTGACATCGAACTGCGGTACGAGGATTTTGATTTTAATTCAAAGGTCCGGGTCAGTGCTGATGGCGGTTCTGTATTAATCAGCGTGACGCTCGATAAGCCATTACCGGAGGTGTTGGAGGGACGGACAGGGTTCAACCTGGAATTTGTTCCGGCATTGTATTTTGAAAGGACATTTGTGATGGACGGAGATGCAGGGATTTTTCCACTGCACCCCTCAGATTCAATGAGGCTGATGCCAGCAGGGTCCCAGTTGCAGCAGTTCGCGGGACATTCCACTTTCGACGACCGTGGAAGAGGCGAATACGTGGAACCGAAACCCTTTGCCAGGGGAAAGAGGTTGATCCTGGCACCTGAAGACCCCCGAAGACGGGTGAAGATTGAATCAGTCACCGGAAACGAACTGATGCTCCTGGACGGGCGTAATGTGGCCCAGAACGGATGGTACGTGGTGCGGTCCCTCATCCCGGCCGGGAAGACGGGCCGGGTGGTTGAATGGCGCATCACTCCTTCGGTTATCAGAAACTGGATCAGGGAACCGGTGATCGGGTTTTCACAGGTTGGGTACCATCCGGACCAGGAAAAGATCGCTGTGATCGAGCTGGATCCCAACGATCTGATCATCGCCGAGGCGTCACTGTTAAAGATGGATGAGCAGGGCGGGTGGGTCGAAAAATACAAAGTGAGAGTGGAAGACTGGGGGGACTTCTACCGTTACCACTATGTCCGGCTGGATTTCTCATCGGTTACCGATCCGGGCCTGTACATGATCCGGTACGGGAACCAGAAAGCGGGACCGTTCCCCATCGGGTCACACGTTTATGACAAAGGATGGCAATCCACACTGGATGTATGGTTCCCCGTACAGATGGACCACATGTTCGTGAATGAGGCCTACCGTGTATGGCACGGTGCCGCTCACCTGGATGATGCCCGCCAGGCACCTGTCAGCCACCAGCATTTCGATGGTTACCGCATGGGGGATACTACTGAAACAAAGTATAAGCCCGGGGAACACGTTCCAGGACTGAACATCGGGGGCTGGTTCGATGCGGGTGACTTCGACATACGCACCGGGTCCCACTGCAACACGGTGCTGAGTTTCGTGGAATCATGGGAACATTTTCGATTGCAGCGGGATCAAACGCTGGTGGACCAGCAGCAGCGTTATGTGGATATCCATCATCCCGATGGTACATCGGATATCCTGCAGCAGATCGAGCACGGCACCCTGGCGCTCATTGCCCAGCACCGGGCATTCGGCCGGGCAATCCCGGGAATCATCGTACCCAACCTGCACCAGTACCACCATCTGGGTGACGGCTCCACCATGACCGATAACCTGGTCTACAATCCGGACATGGAACCTTACCAGTCGGACGGCCTATCAAGCGGGACACCGGATGACCGCTGGGCATTCACCATGAGAATGCCCTCGAACAGCTACAGTTCGGTGGCTGCCCTGGCAGCAGCCGGACGCGCCCTGCAGGGCTACAACGATGCACTGTCCGGGGAGTGCCTGACCACTGCTGAACGTGCGTGGACGGATGAGCAGGCACAACCTGAGGGTGAAGGCCGGAGGACTTTCTTCGGAAGGGGAGGAGAGATCCGGGCATTGCTGCAGCTATATATCAGTACGGATAAAAAGCAATATGCGGATCAGTTCAGGGAAAAGTTGTTTGCAGCACTGGAGAACAATGTGGACAGAAACATCTATTATGCCGTGCAGGCGGTCCCGTATATGGATCAGGAATATAAAGAGAAGCTGATCCCATATGTAAAGAAATACAGGGAATCCAATGACAACATGTTGGCCGGGAATCCTTACGGGGTGCCCATCAGAGAAGGCGGATGGGCGGGTAACGGGGGTATTGTCGGATGGTCGATCACCAATTACCTGCTGCATCAGTCATACCCTGAGATCATCGGGCCGGAATACACCTATCGCGGGATCGGTTACATTTATGGCTGCCATCCCTGTTCAAACATTTCATTTGTTTCGGGTGTGGGCAGATATTCCAAGAGAATGGCATACGGCAACAACCGGGCAGATTTTTCATTTATTGCAGGAGGGATCGTCCCCGGGGTCCTGGTGCTGAAGCCCGATTTCCCTGAGAACATGATCGAATGGCCGTTTTTATGGGGAGAGAATGAATATGTGATCGACATTTGCGCAGAATATATCTTCCTGGCCAACGCCGCGGCGAGGCTGGGTCATTCGAAATGATCTGTCCTGCGGGTTAATCCTTCTGTGCCGGAATATTAATGACGGCGTGATATGCGGGTTTGGGCCGTCCCTCCCTGTCGAACAGGAGAGGGTAATTGGTCCTTCCGGGAACAGGATAGCCGTTTTTCCAGGACATGCCGTCGTGCACACCCCAGAAAGTGACCCGGTCGATCACTTCCCTGTGCTTGTAAAAGATACCGAACAGCTCCGCGTACCGGTCTGTGAGTTGCTGCTGCACATCATCCGGAAGGCCCTCCCTGTAAGGATCAAGGTATTCCTTGAACTCGGGCAGCTGAAACTGTTCGTGGGCCATCACAGTTCCGATGATCTGGCCCTCCCTGGTCAGGGGCAGGACATCCACATCCAGTTCGGTGATCATGACCTTCACGCCCAGTGAGCTGTAAGCCTCGATGGCTGCCTCAATGTATTCGTTTTTTGGATAGTTGAGTCCCCAGTGACCCTGTATCCCGATCCCGTCGATCCTGATCCCTTCCTCCTGGAGCATCTTCACAAGCCGGACGATGCCATCCCTTTTCGCAGGCCGCCAGGCATTGAAATCATTATAGTAGAGCTCGGTTCCCGGAGCATATTCGCTGGCAAACCTGAAAGCCTGTTTCACCAGCTCGTCCCCGTCCCCCACAGCCTTTACCCAGCTTGTCTGCCGGTAATTTCCGTCATCACCGATCACTTCGTTCACCACATCCCATGCATGCACTTTTCCCGCATACCGGCCTGCCACCGCTTCAATATGGCTCCGCATCCTTTCGATCTGCTCCTCCGGCGAATTGGGATTCCCCTGTTCATCGGTAAAGAACCAGTCAGGTGTCTGGTTGTGCCAGACCAGTGTGTGGCCCACAATGAACATACCATGCCCGGTGCCGAACTCCACCAGCGCATCGGCCGGGGCAAAATTGTACTCCCCGGGACGGGGATTGACCGGCCCCGCCTTCATCGCATTTTCCACGGTGATGGTGTTGAAATGCCGGAGGACCAGATCACTTGTTTTTCCGGCCCTTTCCGATGTAATCCACCGGTTGACCGAACTCCCGATTAAAAATGAATCCTCGTACGCTTCTTTCAGGGAGTCCGGGATCAGCGGCTCCTTTTTATGCTGCGGGTAACTGCCCAAAAGCAGCATACAGCTTAATAACAGGATGGTTCTTTTCATGGATTCAATATACCATTTTTGCGGCTGTCGATTTTCCAGTTACTTTTCCCGGCCTGTCAGAATGTCTTCCAGCCTGTCCCTTTTCACGTAATTATCAAAGTGGAATGACCGGGCGAGTGCCTTCAGTTCTTCATCAGACAGCCCTTCGAACAAATCACAATATTCAGGTACAAGTGCTTCAGAGATCATGATATGCCTGACAAACCGGCTTATCTGGCGCAGCTGGCCTTTTGGATAAGGATCGTACCCGGGAAACTCTCTGGCAAATAATTCTTCCAGTGGCTGCATGACCTGCCTGATATTTTTATCGGTTGATCCCCAGGCATCGGCTCCGAGAGAATCTTTTCTTGAAAGGAATGCCGAGACCAGTTTCATATATGGTGTATTCCCGTTCTGGTGCATAATGGCCTGCAGGCCCATATCCTTATACAGCCAGATGCACCAGCTCACTTTGTATTTGTCGTAGTATGCCAGCTGATCTTTCAGTATCTGGTACCGCATGTCATCTTTTTCAGGATTACCGGTATACACAGGGCCGAACTCTCCAACCCAGATAGGAACACGGTGGGAGAACATAAATTCACTTCTCCGGAGGAAATCATATTCAAGGGTATCCTTGTCAAAATACCTGCCGCTGGTATAACCGGGATAATCCCCGCCGGAAATGAACCCGGGGATTGCATAATCGTGATTGGTGTAGACCACATTCTCCCATATTTCGGTGAACTTGTCAAAATCAGTCGCATACAGATCACCTTCAAGGAACAGAATATGATCCGGGTCGATTTTCCGGATCGCATCTTTCAGGCGCCTGTAATAGGGGAAGACTTTCTCGCCTGTTGGCTCGGCCGGCTCATTGATCAGGTCATAGCCGGCAACCCACGGCTGGTCCCTGTAGCGTTCCGCGATCGCTTCCCAAAGATACAACACCCTGTCCTGAAAATCCTTATGCTCCCAGAACAATGCTCTGTGGGTGGGATTGTCGCTGTGCCAGTGCTGGTTCTGGAATCCCGGCAACGCATGAAGGTCGATGATGGTATAGATTTGATGCGCTGCACACAATCCAATGACCCTGTCAAGGTGATCAAACGCACCTTCCTTGATGACCCGTGGATTCATATCATCTTCAAAAAGCCGGTAATTGATGGATATGCGTACCAGGTTCAGTCCCAGACTGTGGATGTATTCCGCATCGGATTCCGTGAAATAATTCTCGAGGAACGTATCGAAGTAAAGATTGTATTTCTTTTCTCCCAGCACATTCAGCAGCCCTTCGCGCATGGTTTCTTCATTGGCAGGGTAACCATTGATGAAATTTTCCATGTGAAGCATCCCGCCCAGTCCGAAACCACGCAGATAAACCGTATCGCCCTTCTGGTTGACGATCTGATCACCCGAGACCTGAAGCCAGTTTTCATCTGTGGAATGCTTTCCAGTCTGACTTTTCTCGGAACAGGCAGACAACAAAAAGATGATATTGAAGAGCAATAGCAGCAGAAAATTTATTCGTCTCGTCATTGGGTCTGAAAATTAAGTGTAAAGATAACATCTGTTTGGTTTCAGTTAGCTTACAGCTCTTTTGCCAGCTGCGGGTCAGGGTTCATTCAGAAATAATAGTCATTTCTGATCATGATCTTTTCCAGGGCGATATGCAGATCCTGTATCAGAGAATCTGCTTCTTCTGTAAATGTCCCGTTGTTTATGAAACAGGGGGAAGTAATAATAAAATAATCTTCCGTTTCTCCGTAATAGGTTGGGATACACCAGGAATACAGTTGCTGAGATTTAATAAAGTCAATTAATTCATCTTTCTGATCGATCGGATATAAATCCAGGACCAATGATGGATTCAATGCGGTATTTTCATATCTTATAAATTCCCTGCTTCTATTGATATATTTAATGATTGCTACCGGATCTTCAGTACCCTGAGGAATATCCTCCGGGTTAAAATCATTTCTTATCAGGTCACATTCCCATTCATCCGGGGCGATTGAACAAAATTCTTCCAGGCTTGAATTTTTTTCCTCCTGATCACAGGAGAATGAGATCAATAATGTGGTCACAATTATCGGGAAAATCACTGTTCTCATGTTTCTATAATTGGCATTTATCATATATTACAGATGCATATCCTGTTGTCCGCGTTGCGTTGGGCCCTGTACATGGTTTATTTTTTCTGAAATCCGTATTACAAAAGCCAGCAATAAATACAGAATAATTATATAAATGCACCTCGATCAAGGAATCTATTGTTTATCGTCAATTCTAAGCGTATAAGAGGTCTGATCTTCAAGCAAGCAGTAGGCCAGCCAGAGGATGGGAGCCTGTCCGTGAAAATCACCCGTGACGGCAGGCCGGTTCAGGTAATATTCCATTTCTTTGCTCTGACCTGTCCCCACACAGACGTTGCTGATCTTCCCTTCTTCGGTGATATAGTCAGTCAGGGCCAGCCATGCTTTCCGGTATGCGGGTCGGAAGCCCGCTTCAGGCAATATACCCCGTTTTACACCGACTGCAATTGCATACCCGAACATACCGGTGCATGAGGTTTCTTTCCAGGCGGAGTCGACGTCTACCAGCTGTCGCCACATGCCGTCTTCGGCCTGGTACTTTAGTAATGCATCCATCATCTTTTTATAACCGGCAGCAATTGCCGTGTAATGTGGATGATCTTGCGGCAACTCTGAGATCACCTCGGCAAGTCCGGCAGCCACCCATCCGTTCCCCCTTCCCCAGAAAAAAGGAGCTTTTTCACCATGAAAGAATAATCCGTTCGGTCGCTGCAGGCGGTCCAGGTAAGCCACAGTTACATCAGCAGCCCGGCTCAGGTAGATTTTATTACCTGTTGCCCGGTATGCCTGGATCTGAAGGCTCCCGATCATCCAGACATCATCGATCCAGAACCGGGCCTGGTTTGTCAAACCATTCGGAAGCGGATCCTGCCACTGCCGGTTGGCCAGTTCGATCCCCTGTTCGAAAAAGACCCGATCCCGGTTCTGCAGGTATATTTCCAGGGGCAGGATCCCATAGACATTGGCATCCACGTGGTTGGATGTATTCTCGATGCTGTCCCCTATGACTTTCCGGTACCGTTCGGACAACCGTTCAATGGTTGAGGTGTCATGCAGCAAACCCGCCAGCCTTGCAGCACCGAATGCCGTACATACTTCGGCATAATGCACCGCTGTGACATGCTCCGTATGATACATCATATATCCGGGGCGCGACAGCAGATCTTCGATGACCAGTCTTGAAACAATCTTCGGTGATTTGCCGGGAGGCCAGAATTTATCAGCGGGCTGTGCGGTAGCGATGATGCCGAAAGCGGCTGTAAATAAGATTCCTGGAAGGATTCTGGTATTGATCATCTCACATTTGGTTTATTCATTCATCCACCTCTTCCAGATGTACGATCCGGGGTGTGTTGATTGAAGCAGAATCAACCATGCGTCCGATTCTTGTATCATCATTTTTTGCCAAAGCAGGACAGGCAATGCTCAGTCATTGATCGTACAACGAATGCCTCCGCGGTCCATTTCCACAATGCATTCATTGCATCTGTTACAGCCTGTTTTTTCAATTTCATTGGTTTCCAGTTTTTTCAGGAAATAAGGATCATGGATCAGGGGGCGGCCGAGTGCGATAAAATCAAATCCTTCATCCAGTATCTCCCTGATCCCTTCCCTTGAATCCACCCCGCCCAGGTAAACAAGAGGCATCTTTGTTACCTTCCTGATCTCTTTCGCCTGGGCCAGGAAAAAATTTGGTTCGAACCGGTACTTTTTAATGATCAATGGTCCGAACAATGCCATGGTAATTTTCTCAGGCAAGCTGGTCCCGTTCCGAATCATACCCATTAACGGGACATCCCCTCTCAGGAGGTAAAAGGGTGTGATGCTGGTAAATCCGCCACTCAGAATCAGTGCCGAACATGCCGCCTTCTCCAGTTCAACAGCCATATACCTGCAGTCTTCAATATTGAATCCGTTCCGGAGACCATCGCTCATATTTATTTTGACCAGCACCGGGAAATCGCCACCCACTTTTTCCCTTATATTTTTTAATACTTCCAGCGGGTACCTGGCCCTGCCGGCGACAGGACCTCCGTATGCGTCCTTTCTTTTGTTGGTTCGGGGACTCAGGAACTGACTGAGCAGGTAACCATGGCCCATGTGCAGTTCAACGGCATCAAAACCTGCTGACTGTAGTTTTGCAGCAGCGATGGCAAAATCTTCCGAGACCCTTTGCATATCACTGGCAGTCATAGCTTTTGAGAAAGGGATGCCTGAAAAAAAGCCATATGCATTGAAACGCCTGCTGGGCGCCAGGGGTCTTTTGAATTCCTTATTCTTCGAAAAGTATCCGCAGTGGGTCAACTGGATGGAGATCTTCCCCCCGGCTTCATGAACCTTATCAGCGATGAGCCCGAATTCCCGGATAGTCCTGTCATGAATGTAGATTTGCCCACTGAAGGTCCTGCCTTCCGGGGAAACAGCACCATAGGATATGGTGGTCAGAGCCACATTCCCTTTCGCCAGATCCACGTGATGGTTGAGAAGGTCCTTATTTGGAAGTCCGTCGTCATACATTCCCTCATAGGTGGCTGCCTTAATGAATACATTCTTAAGTTCTAATCCGTTCAGTTTCCGTTTTTTAAAAGCCCTTTCCATGGCAAGCCTTCATCAGTTCACACAGCCGGATTGTTTGACGGTTTTTCCTGTGGCTCAATATGAACGTGGACATGACAACGGGATACCTCAGCCCTTATCCTGTCCTCGATCCTGCTGGCGATGTCATGTGATTGCCGGATATTCCATTCCGGATTCACATGAATGTTCATTTCCGCAAAGATCTCCGCTCCCGCTGCCCGGACCTTCAGATCGTGGTATTGTTCGATATCCGGAAATTCATCCATCAGCGATTTAATTTTCCTGTAGGTTTCTTCAGGTACCCTGTCCAGCAGCACATTGATGGCGCGTCTGCCAAGTCTGAATGATACGTAGATCACCAGGATGGCGACGATCAGACCTGCAATGCTGTCGGCCATGAAAATCCCGAAATTCGCGCAGATCAGACCGAGCAGTACAACCGACGAGCTCAGAATGTCGGTTGAAAAATGCAACGCATCGGCTTCCAGTGCCTGGCTGTTATGCTTTTTTGCCACCCGCATCAGGGCACGGGACCGGGAGATGTCAATGATGATGGAAGCGATCACCACGATGTAACTCCAGATTGTCACCTGAATATGGGTTTCCCCAGAAATCAGCCTGGTCAGTGCTTCGTAGATGATCCATATACAGGTCAATAACAATAACAGACTTTCGATCAGTGCGGAAAGATTCTCAATTTTCCCGTGTCCGAAGTGATGATCCCTGTCAGCAGGCCGGTCTGACAGCCGTACAGCGATCCAGGTAATACCCGCCGCAACAAAATCCAGTGCCGAGTGCAGCGCTTCCGATAAGATCCCCAGGCTACCGGTCAATATTCCGACCAGAAGTTTAGAAACTGTCAGGAATACTGCTGCGATCAAGGAGGAAAGGGCGACCCTCTTTTTCTCCCTTGTGGCTTTTTCAGGATTGGTATCTGCTGGCTGCCGTGACATGAGTCAGCAAGTTATTAAAAATAGAAAAGCGCAATGATGGTCGTATGCCTTTTTATGATGATCAGGATCCCGTAGCAGCAGGCTGCCATCTGATCTATGGATCGATCCCTGAATAATACAGGTCAAAACCTCCTTTTCCGCCGGGCCTGTTGGAAGAAAACATCAACAGGGTGTTATCAAAGTCATGATACCGCATGGTGATCGGTCTGTAATCATCGTAACTGCTGTTGATCTCTTCCCCGAAATTTTTCGGGTCCGACCAGTCGCCGTCTTTGAATATGGAATAATAGAGATCGAATCCGCCGAATCCGCCCGGACGGTCGGACGCAAACACGAGCAATCTGCCGTTTGCAAACGGACATTTATCGTCCGAATCCGAGTTCAAAGAGGAACGGACCGGTTCATGCGGGAGATCCGACATCAGCGTACTGATCACGTCCGGATCTGAGGGAACAGACACTTCATAGATATCAAAATCACCCTCTTTATCGGAGCAGTAAAGTATTTTTTCTATGTTTTCAGTATAATTGGCCGCCCATTCATCAGGGAAACAGAGATCAGTTCCAAAAAACGCAGGATACAATTCGTTCGCCTCTGAATTTAAAAATGCAATTTTCTCCGGTTTGAAAATTTTTGTTGTTGTTGTGTCCCCGGAGTACTTCAATTCGCTGTAAATGAATTTAATATCGAAATTTCCCCCGGAATCACTGGCATACATCATCAGGTCGGTCCACAATACTTCATAATCGTTTGGATACTGACTGTACGCGAGTGCATACGGCCCCAGTTCGTTAAAGGATGTATTGACCGAATCGAACATCGGATACAGATAATCAAAATTGTCATCGGCCGGATCGGTCCCGATCGCCAGCGTTCCATCATCTTTATCCCAGTCGATGAACATGTTCTCTCCGACGATGTCAAATTCACCTCCATGACTGTTCCGGTTGGATGAAAAGCGAAGCAGATACCGGTAATAAATGAATGGAGCAGTCATATTATAATCATCATACTGCGAATTGACCTCGCCGAAATTTGTGACGGATTCCTGAAAATGCCCCGTATCATATCTGTATCCGTATGGACATGCAGTGAGGACAAGCATGCCGATTGGAATCAGGAATAACTTCTTCATGTTTTTATTCAAAGACGGCAGATGTTCCGCAAAGGTTGCGGCATAGGTCAGCGTATCCCGAGCTGGATACTAACGCCCAGGAAGTTATCCTCAGGGTTGATCAGGAACGAACCGATCATCAGGACCGCGTCGTACCACATGTGCGCCGCCACCGCGGGTCCGATGTTATAATTCCTTCTCTGGACGGACCTTCCCAGAAAATATCCTGCAATGGTCGCTTCCCCCACCTGCAGGAGGGCTGCACCGTAATCGGGCTCATCGGATGCAAATGCATTGAAGAAATGCAGGACCCCGAATGTCAGGCTGGAGAAAACCAGTCCCTTTCCGGGCCCGTACCGGTAATCCAGGACCGGCATCAGCCAGTTCCTGAAAATATATTCTTCACTCACACCCGCGCCCCAGCTCATGGCCAGGGATGCTGCGCTGAATACAGGCAGCGCACTGTTCCGGGAGATATATCGGTCCAGGAAGTACATCTGCTTCACTTCTGAAATGGGGTGTGTTTCCAGGTGTTTTTCAATGCCCAGGAAAACACCTGCCAGAAGGACCATGCCCCCTGTAATGGGGGTAAGGAAATTTTCCGGTTTGAAGGGAGCCAGATACAGGTCCCTGTCGGAAATATCATCATACATGAAATCAGGCCTCCTGTACTTCATGATTTCCAGCTGATTCCTCACATGGGTCAGTTTTTCCGTCTGGTAGGCCATCGTGCCGATGGCAAGCGGGTAGTTGTAATAGGGCGAGTTGCTGTTTTCCCGGAGGGACTGTTCATACTCCATTCCAAGGTACAAGCCGCCCAGTTCCAGGACGGAAAAAACGGCGCCTTTCACATATTGTTTCTGATAAAAGTATGAACCGCCCGGCAGGAACATTGTCCATAGCGGGATCCGCTCGGGCTCCACCCCCCGGATGGAATCGGCGGGCTGGCCGAAGATCCGGAATGCAATCGCAAGGAAAGTCAGAATCAGAACGGCCTTCTTCATGGCTTCTGTTCAGGCATATGGACAATCCCCCGTACCGGGAGAAAAGACCCCCCTAGTCCCTGTAATTTACCACCTCCTCCATGCTCTTCCGGGTCGAGGCGGAAGACACGGCATCCACCCCTTGTTCAAGGTGGCCGATGCGGAGGATGGATATAACCCGGTAGCCTTCGGGGATCTCCAGTTCCTCTCTTTTTTCCTGGTTTACCTGGCCGACCGGTCCGCCGTAAATGCGTGCACCCAGGTCCAGGCTCTGGGCTGCGATGAACATATTCTCAGTGGCCAGCGCACAGTCAAAGTCCACAAAGGACCCCTGCTGACCGGATTCAGGACCGGAAATAAAAATCAATACGTTTCCCGGCGCAAAGTCCCGGATGATGCTCCCGTTGAGGGCATCATCCCTGACAACTGTAAATTTCCATGACTGGCTGTTCCTTGCACTGGGGGCCTTGATGCCGCATCTCAGGATGAGATCGATGTCACTGTCCGATACGGGTTCCGAAGCGAACATCCTGGCAGAGTAACCGGACAGAATGGTTTCTGTCACAGGGTTCCCTGTTGTTTGTCCCCCGGCTGTCGCAGCAACGAAGCAGGCAGCCAGCAATACTGTCAGAAATCTACCCATGATTGTTCCTTTTTATGGAGACAAAATAACAATGATGCAACTTACAAATTGTTTGGCAATTGCCATCGCTGTCCATCACTTAAAAAAAATTGTTATCTTTCATCCTCAATCCAAAAACAACTAAATCACATCATTATGAAGAGACTTTACAAAATCACCTTTGTTTTCCTGGCAATTTTCTTTGTGAGCGGTACACTGTTCGCTCAGAAGAACCTGTTGTTTGTGGGCAAGACCGATGAAGTGTCGGATACCAGACTGATGGAATTTCTTGATCTTCAGGGATATTCGATCACCTTTGTGACCGAGGATGATTTTAAGGCCGCTACTCCTTACAATGAGGCCTTTGCATACGATGGATTCGATGCCATCTTTATTTCAGAGATCATCGGTTCTTCGAGTGCCAATAATTTCAAAACAGCAGGCTTCCCCATTCCCTGTGTATCTGCGGAAGGGTATTGTGTAAGGAAGGACCGCTGGGACCTCATCACGGACAATGACACCCAGTTCAAGCAGGCCAGCAGCACTGAACTGAATGCGGACGTGCTCACCCTGATCATCAATGACGTGGACCACTGGATCGCGAACATCTATGGGCCTCAATATACACTGGTCTGGTCCACGGCGGAAGATCCCACCGGCCTGGGTGTAACAGGCTGCAAACTCAATGAAAATGTGGTTGATGCCGTACCGATCGCCACCTACCAGCTGGATGTGATGGCAGAATTCCCCTCTGTATGGGCCATTCCCGAGGGGGCCACACTGATCAGCGATAATACGGTGACCCTGCCAAACATGGTGATCATCGGTACCATTGCACCCGGTCTGGGTGATTATGCCACCCAGGAGTTCAATGAGCTGGTGGTCAACTCATTGATGTGGGTGACGGGAGATTATGAAGCGGAGAACGTGAACGATCTGCAGCAGGAGACCCTGCGTGTTTGGCCGAATCCCACCAATGGAGTTGCTCACATTTCTTTGGATCTGGCTGTTTCAGGAAATGTAGCAATCAACATCTACGACATTACAGGCAAACTGATGGAGGTCGTGGATGCCGGTATGTTGCCGGCCGGAGAGAATACCATTCAGCTGGATCTGTCAGACCGGGCCGGAGCCGTTTATCTTTATGAGATCAGGACAGGCAGTGAGATCATAAGGGGGCAGGTATGTAAAAACTGAAAGATGTATAACAGGGCTGGTGATCACCTTTCACGGCCCTGTTTTTTTGTGGTCATCCGGACGGAGAGTTCTTGTACCTGTCATTCAGTCCCGTTCCATCCAGGATCATGGGGATAATTTTTTCCAGCCTTGACTTCTTTGTCTCTTCTTTCCGGGCTGATTCAATATATTCCGCATATTCTTTCTGTTTGTATTCTGTCAGGTTCCCGAAGGCGTTTTTCAGTTTCTGATCGTTTCTGATTGCGCGTTCAAGCGTTTCCGGTATCTCCAAAGGATCTCCTTTCTGCGGGGTCCAGGTTTTGCCTGCTTTCGCATTCCGGATGGCTTCGTTCACGTAAGCCAGGATCAGCGGTTCATCAATTTCATCTGCGGAAGCGAACCGCCACTGGCGCAATGCTTTTGTTTTCCCCGTCTGGGCATTTACCAGCACCTTCCTTGTGTCCTTCAGAAAGACACCATCATAAAACCAGAGGGCAAAGTAATCTTTAAACCCGCCACAGCTCACGATGTTCTTTCCTTTCCAGGTATATACATCCGCCCCCCATTTGGTGGTTCGCGTGAGGCCTGTCTTTTCTATGATTTTCTTTAACAGGGCCAGTTCATCCGCCCATTTCACATTCTTTGTCATCGTTCAATTTTCACAAAATAGTTACCATAAATTTTATAGCGGGTGATGTTTCCCTGTGAATCGCGTTCAAAGACCAATGTTTCGCCCAGTGCTCCTTCATCCCTTATTCTCCTGAACGTATCATCCTGAATGCTTCGGAGTAATCTTTCTTGTAACCTGCTTCCTGGGAAGAAACAGCAGTGGCCAGTAAACACAGGGAAAAAACAATAAAGCATTTCTTCATGGTGTTAAGCTTTGATCAAGTTTTAAATTCGGATAACCCATCACGTCCCTTAAAAATCCGTGAATCAGGGCAAAGGGTAAAAAGAGAAAACCTGCGATCTGCATTCCCAGTTCATACATCAGGGAACTGTCTTTGTAAGGCTTCCCTTTCAGCCTTGACATCATCGCGCTGTAAGGGATTCCATAGATGTTGCCCGCAAACATCAATTGTGCCGCCGAAAGGATGATCCAGGTTTTTTCTTCACCGTATTCACTGATGATCGCTTGAAATGCATCTGCTTTCGGGAGTCCCCGGCTGTCTGCATAATGCTGCGCAAACGTGATTGCCCTGGCTTCATCTTCTTTTAAGAAGGCTCCGTCCCCGCTCAGAAAACTGTAGATTTCTTCATTGCTCATTCCCTGTTTCAGTGCCATATAAC
>Ga0209206_10000068_pt1 | contig 19847 bp, 23 predicted proteins | sample ZodSprsou2mmetaG_FD_185478 | JGI IMG/M metagenome (GOLD analysis project Ga0209206, IMG submission 185478) | Hot spring sediment microbial communities from Zodletone spring, Oklahoma to study Microbial Dark Matter (Phase II) - Zodletone Spring... ...
CTCAACAACTGAAAAATTTTCACCTGCCTTCCCTTCATAAATAATTCCCGCAGATTTTATTTCCAGGTGTAAAGTGTTATCTTTAAAAATAATTTCTTCAACGGGAATACCGGTTGCTCCCTGATCTGGACTATCTAATGTTGCAGTCAGGGTCCCATCGGGATTTCCCAATATTTTGAAGATAATCCTAAGCTCTGTCCCAGAAACTTTCAACTTGCCCTCCCAGATACCCTCGATAGCGGAAACAGAAAAAATTTGTTCTTGAGCTAACGCCGTGCAAAAAATGCTTCCGATAATTATTAGCATAAAACCTATTAAAATAAAAAACAAAACTCTATCCATCTTTTTTTATAACCTCTTCGCTCCTTTTTATTTTCAAAAATTATTAATCCGTAACACCTGAATAAAGATTATACATAATTGTCAATAAAAATAATTTTAAAATCTTCTTAATTTTTTATTCTATAAAATAAACAAAAATCCTCTTTTTCAAGAAAAACATTCAATTTATCAACTAAACTTCTCTGAATTGAATTAATTCAACTCTCGCTAAAAATTAAATATTTTTCTTCCTTTAACTATATCTTTTGCCATGAATAAATTTCTCGGTCCCTTGCTTTTTAATTTTCCTTAGATTTTTTAGATGGGCATCTTCATGAATCGGTTTTAAGAAATTTAATTTGGTGCAAGTTTCAAACTCTTCACATTCCCAGCAGCCCAGAATATTCTTTTTTTCACAACATTTTTTAATTTTACAAAATGGCGGCCCGCCTCCATCTCTACAAACTTTACTACAACGTAACCTTACCATTGCGCCCAAAACAGTATAACATTGTTCATAGTCTTTAAATTCTTTAAAGTATTTAGTTAACCCCTTGGAGACACGGTCAAACTTTTCTTGTCTTAATTTTTTCCTCAGATCTCTGGCTAAATCTGCAATCTCTCCCTTATAATTGACACAATCTCCACAATAAAGTCCGCAATAAGCAACTAACTTTTTATCTTCCTTCATCGAGCTTGATCCTTCCTTTCTTTTACGATCTTTTCATTCGCTGTTTCCTTCTTAGGATATATTTATAATCAATTAGTAATTTTCATCTTACCTTATCTATACTGCAAAAATAGTAAAAATCCTCTTTTTATGAAAAATAAAATATTATGATTTACTTTTAATATGCTAGTGGAAGGTATTGTTGTTTTTTTCGATATTTTATACATGGCATATTGACAATAATATGCATACATGATAATATGCTCATATATTACTTAGAGAAAATAGAAAAGGAAACAATGAAGAAAAAATATAATTTTTTAATTATTTCTGGAGTATTTACTTTTTTTTATTATATGCCATTTGGTCATTTCGAAATGCCACAAGTATTATTAGAATCTTTATTAATGGCCCAGGAGTATGCACAAAAACATGTATTATTATGTTTGATTCCCGCATTTTTTATTGCCGGGGCAATTGCCAATTTTATCAGTCAAGAAAATATTATAAAATATTTTGGCGCAGAGACTAATAAATTTATCAGTTATTCAATTGCCTCGATTTCCGGAACCATACTGGCGGTTTGTTCCTGCACAGTCTTACCTCTTTTTGCAGGAATCTATAAACGCGGAGCAGGAATAGGGCCAGCTACTTCCTTCCTTTATTCTGGACCTGCCATTAATATATTAGCAATTATTTTGACCGCTCGAGTATTAGGATTTGAATTGGGTTTAGCCCGCGCCATTGGAGCAATTATTTTCTCTATAGTAATCGGCTTGTCTATGCACTTTATCTTTCAAGAAGACGAAAAAGAAAAAATTAGAGACAAAAATACATTTACTAAAACTACTGTAAAAGAAGAAAGATCAATTTGGCGGATAACATTTTACTTTACAATTCTGGTAGGGATATTAGTTTTTGCCAATTGGGGAAAAGATGATTCAATTAAAATTTGGCAAACCATTTATAATTTTAAATGGGTACTCACCGGTATCCTTTTAATTATTTTAACCTGGATGCTTATTAAATGGTTTAGCAAAGATGAATTGATTCCATGGGCAAGTTCAAGTTGGGATTTTGCCAAACAAATATTACCTCTTTTGCTGGGAGGTGTATTGGTAGCAGGACTTTTATTTGGAAGACCCGAAAGTGAAGGATTAATTCCAACAATATGGATAGAAAATTTAGTAGGTGGAAATAGCTTATGGTCAAATTTATTTGCTTCGATAGCTGGTGCTTTGATGTATTTTGCTACCCTTACCGAAATACCTATTTTACAGGGACTATTGAGTGCAGGAATGAATAAAGGCCCGGCTTTAGCTCTTTTGCTGGCTGGTCCGGCATTGAGTCTGCCCAATATGTTAGTTATAAGAAGCATTATAGGCACTAAAAAAACATTAGTATTTATCTCTCTGGTGATAATAATGGCAACATTTAGCGGAATGTTGTTCGGCTATTTTTTTTAAAATACAAAATTATAAGGAGTCATAAAAAATGAAAATTGAAATTTTAGGAACAGGATGTCCTAAATGTAAAAAATTAAATGAATTAACGCAGGAAGTCATAAAAGAGCTGGGTATAACAGCAGAGATCTCAAAAGTAACTAACCTCAACGAAATTATTGATTACGGGGTTATGGTTACCCCGGCTTTAGTTATCAATGGAGTTGTAAAGGTAGCAGGTAGAACTCCTAATAAAGAAGAAATTATCAGGTGGGTCAAGGGGAATAATGCTGAAGGTGATAAAAAATCAGGATGTTCATGCAATTCTTGCTAAATGCGAAAATAAAATAAGGAAGGGGTTTACTAAATGAATAGAAAAAAATACATTTATATAATAATTTTTTTGCTACTTTTGACTGCTGCCTTTGGCTTTAAAAAGATATCTAATAATAATGAAGCTAATTTAAATGAAACTACTCTAACCCAGGAAAGTATAAAAACCGAAGATATAAAAGTAACCTTTGTAGAGCTTGGATCGGTTGGCTGTATCCCTTGCGATAAGATGCAGCCAATTATGAAAGAAATCGCAGAAGAATACAAAGGACAGGTAAAAGTGGTTTTTCACGATGTGAAGACCGCAGAAGGCAAACCTTATATTAAGGAATTTAGTATTAGGGCAATCCCTACTCAGGTCTTTCTGGATAAAGATGGGAATGAATACTTCAGGCATCTAGGTTTTTTTGCCAAAGACGAATTAATTAAAGTTCTTAAAACACAAGGAGTCAATTAATGATACTTGATATTTTTGGATGGCTTTCTAATTCAATGCAATCAAACTTTATCATTGCTTTAACCGCTTCTTTATTATGGGGAATGTTAAGCATATTATTAAGTCCTTGTCATTTAGCCAGTATTCCTTTGATTATAGCGTTTATCGGGGAGCAGGGTAAGTCATCAACCAAGAGGGCTTTCTGGCTGGCAGCCTCTTTTTCTCTGGGTATTTTAACCACAATTACTGTTATCGGACTTATTACAGGACTTTTGGGTCGAATGCTTGGTGATATCGGTTCTTACGGAAATTATGTAGTAGCAATAATATTTTTTATTATAGGTCTTCATCTTTTAGAAGTTATTCAGTTACCTTTTCTGGGAAAAACTAATCAACCGGCCTTCCGGAAAAAAGGATTGTTGGCTGCTTTTGGATTAGGATTTATTTTTGGTATTGCGCTTGGTCCCTGTACTTTTGCCTATATGGCACCGATGCTGGGCATTGTATTTACAGTATCAACAACACGGCTTTACTATGGAGTTTTGCTTCTGCTTTTTTATGGGATTGGTCATTGTTCGGTTATCATTTTTGCGGGAACTTTTACCGAAATTATTCAAAATTATCTTAATTGGAATGAAAGTTCTCAAGGGGTGATAGTAGTCAAAAAAATATGTGGCGTTCTAATAATTTTAGGCGGAATATATTTAATTTGGAATATTTGAAAGGAGATTAACTATGGTTAAAGAAAAAAGGGGAGGCCTGAATGTTTTTGAAAAATATCTAACAGTATGGGTCTTGTTATGTATTGTTATTGGAATTATTTTTGGTAAGATTATTCCCGGAGTAGCAAAATATCTGGATGGATTAGCCATTTATATTGGTGAGGCACCGGTAGTTTCTATTCCGATTGCAATCTGTCTATTTTTTATGATGTATCCGATCATGGTAAAGATTGACTTCGGGGAAGTGTTAAAAGCAGGAAAATCTATTAAACCGGTTGGACTGACTTTATTCGCTAACTGGGCAATAAAACCTTTTACCATGTATGCTATATCCATCTTTTTTTTAGGTTTCCTTTTTAAAAATTTTATTGGAAGTGAGGCAATAGATTTAGTAAAACTTCCACCTGGAGCAGATTGGGTAGTAGGGACTATTCATGGGGCTGGAACTGTAGTGGTAAACAATGGGATGAAATTGCTCGAAATTCCTCTGTGGAGAAGTTTTCTTGCTGGAAATATCTTATTGGGAATTGCCCCCTGTACAGCTATGGTCTTAGTTTGGGGTTTCTTAGCGAAAGGGAACGATGGACATACGCTGGTTATGGTGGCAATAAATTCTCTAACTATGCTTTTTCTTTATGGGCCACTTGGCGGATTCTTACTTGGTGTAGGAAGATTACCTGTCCCCTGGCAAGCCTTACTTCTTTCTATCAGTATTTATGTTGCCCTGCCATTGGTGGCAGGTTATTTTTCCAGAAAATGGATTATAAATGTAAAAGGGGAAAAATGGTTTAAGGAGAATTTTTTACACCTGCTTACTCCGGTATCTATTGTTGCTCTATTATTTACTCTAATCCTTCTTTTTTCCTTTAAAGGAGATGTCATTTTAACTAAACCTTTAACCATACTATGGATAGCTATTCCACTTTTTATCCAAACTAACCTTATCTTTTTTCTAACTTATGGATTAGCAAAACTATTGAAACTGAACTATGAAGATGCTGCTCCTTCTGCCTTAATTGGGGCGAGTAATCATTTTGAAGTAGCCATTGCTACAGCTGTTATGATTTTTGGATTATCTTCTGGTGCTGCTTTAGCAACAGTAGTAGGGGTTTTAATCGAAGTTCCGGTTATGTTGATGCTGGTTTCAATCTGCAAAAGAACACGAAATTTCTTTTAAGGCTAAATATATAATTTAGACAGTACATTTATCAAAAATAAGAAATTAAAAAAATATTAAGCGATCTTTTACTATAGTTTTTTCAAGAAATAACTTATCGGTAAATTCTTTTTCAATTTTCTTAAATTTTCCAAATGGTCGGCCAGACAAAACGATTTTCGAACTTTTTGTATGAGTGAGGATACTGAAAAAGTGTATCGGAATTTAAAAGAAGTAATCAATATTTGATATTAATATTGATTATTAAATCCATTACAAAAAGTTAGAAAAAGTTATCGGATTATTGACCTGATATACCCTCCCCTATTTATCTATTTTAAAAATAAAATATTAATTCTCCAAGAAAATGGAATGTGTCTCTACTTTTTTCCATTTATTTTTATTACTGGAGATGTTTTTTGCACTTCCAGGAGTACTTTATTGCCCCGTTTGAACAATTATCAATACAGGTGCCACATAGAATACATTCTGCATTCTCCATAGAACTGTTTTTTACCATCTTGCTAACCTCTAAACTCATAGGACAATTCTTATCGCATATCTTACATTGTTTACATTTATCACTTGTAGATTCTAAATGAAGCGAAGGCCACTTGAAGTAATTTTTTATTTTAATACCAATGACCATAAATGGCGCCATCCAGCAGACATAATGACAGAAAGCTCTCTTTCCAGCTGTGAACGATAGAATCACGAATAGACCCACAATGGTAAAGTACATCATATAAGCAGCAGGTTCAGATACTGATATTCCGGTTTCAGTCAGATGCAATGGGTTTACAGTATGAAATCCTCCAGCTAATATCGCCATAATGATAATAATGCTAATCCAGGGGATCCAAATGAAGTATTTTATCCAATTGAGCCTTCCTCCTCGAGCTCTTTTATCATTGACTGTAAAACACCACTCTTGAATGCCGGCTCCTGGGCACACCCATCCGCAGTAAGCTCTACCAAGAAATAGTGATACAATAAATAAAAGTGCAAAGGTAATAAAACTACCTGCAATAATCCCTTGTGAAGCACCGTCAATGATGATGTAGGGAGAAAAATAGCTTATGGTAAGAGGAAATAATAAAAACGAAATTAAGATTATAGCTTTTCGGGTTTTTTGTCTTCTAGTCATGATTGATCCTCCTTTTCATTTACAGCATCAAGCCAGCCAAGGATGGCTAACAGTTTTCTCAGTATCATTTCAGCTAGGCTTGCGTATAACTTTTTTATATCCGAACTCAGGTTCCTTGTTTCAGTTTATATTTTTAATAGAATTTGTCAACATTAAGTAAAAAAGAAGCCAAGATGACCTCAAACTGAAATTTAAAATGTATATAAAATAAAGATTTTATTTTAGAGAAAAATAGTTAACGGCGTGCTTTTACACATAAGATGACAAATATCTTTTTAATTCTAGTTATTAAGTCCAATAAGGTAGTTCCTCTCAAGATAAAATGATTAAATCCTTCTTTTCATTAAAAATAAAAAGTCCTTCAGCAAAAGCCAAAAAGCTTGAAATTTTCATGGCTCTCCAAATGGATATCTGAAAGTATGCTAATTTGGGATAAGATTAAAATCAATACGTATAAAGTAAAACATAAAAAATTATAGATTATCATTATATAATTTCTCTAATTGCTATTAATTAAAAAAATTGATATCAAAAGAAGAAAAACACCTAAGATTTTTTTTAAATCAATGGTAATAGCGGGGTTGCCCATAAAACCAAAATGATCAAGGATTAATGCCAAAATAATCTGACCAAAAATCATTGAGGATAAAGTAGCTGAAACTCCGATTTTGGGGAGGATAAAAATTGGTATAGCTAAAATAAGAACACCTAAAATACCTCCAAGATATAAATACCATTGGGAAAGACCCGGAGCATTTTTTAAAGTAGCTGTTTTAGGTGAGATAGATATGATAATTATTAAAGTAATAGTACTTATAATAGTAAGAAGAAGGACTGAACCAAAATATCCTGTTTTTTTTCCTAAAGAAGAGTTTAAGGTGTTTTGAAGAGCAATAAAACTACCAGCGAGAGCACCAAATAACATAAAAAATATTGATTTCATAAGTTTTCCTTAAATTAAAAAATAAGTATTTTTCACCTAACTTTCCTGCATCTTATACATCCTGTGCTTAAGCCTGCGTAGTTATGCAATGAGAATTCGGGAATAGGCGATTTCTATAAGATTAACCTTATTATAACTTATTGTCAATTTTGCCGTCTCCTTGATATTCTGGAGCGGTTGTTCGGGTCGCGCAGATTAGTATTACCAAAACTTATCTACTGACCCTAGTAAGCTTAGTTTCTTTGTATATCTATTATAAAATTATATTTACAGTGTCTTTAGTTTATTATTTTTAAAAAGATTCCAGACATATTTAGTATAGGTGAGGCAAGCTGTATTATTACGAGCGGGTATTTAAATTATAGCTAAAAATCGAATAATTAAATCTAGATTAATATTTTTTTAATAAAAAGCCCTTCAGCAAAAAGCCAAAGGGCTAATATTCATCTATCTATAAATGGTCGGGGCGAGAGGATTTGAACCTCCGACCTCTTGGTCCCGAACCAAGCGCGCTTACCAAACTGCGCTACGCCCCGAAAGATATATATGAATTATATCATAATCATCTTTTCGAGGCTACTAATTTATTAGCGTTCAATACTATAAGAAAAATAAGGGGAATAAAGCGTATCGTAAATTTTTATTTTATTTTATTAGTATGGTTATTTTAATTCTATAACTGTTTTTAATTTACTAACAATGAAAGAAGCGGTAATTATTTTTAAAATATCCCCAGGCAAAAAGGGAAGCATTCCTAATGTTATTGCTTTCTTGACTCCTATTCCTGCAACCAAAGATAATTGAGTTATACCAAATAAATAAAGAAGTATCGTTCCCAATGAACCTACCAAAAAATAGTAAAAAATATTCTTTTCTTTTTTTAGCTCTATCATCTTACCGATAATATAAGCAGAAATTATGAATCCAAATAAAAATCCACCGGTTGGTCCAAATAAAATACCTATCCCGGCTTTAAAACCAGCAAAAACGGGTAACCCTACTACACCTAACAATACATAAATAATCTGGCTTAATGCTCCCATTACACTTCCCAGGGTCATAGCTGCAAGGAGAGTAAATAAAGTCTGTAAAGTAAAAGGGACAGGATAGATAGGAATCGAAATAAATGCTCCTATTGCCGTTAAAGCAGCAAATAATGACACTAAAATCATCTGGCGGATATTTATTTTTAACATTTTTAAATCTCCCGATTTTTATGATTAATAATTGTTAACCAGTATAATATCTTTAGTTAACGGTAATGTCAAAAAAATTTATACAACAGTCCCGGAAATTATTTTTATCAGTTTGCCGTCCTCTTTTTTTAAAACTAGGGCTCCTTCTTTATCTATGTCTACTGCTTCCCCTGTAATTATTCTCTCCCCCATATCTACCTTTACCTTTCTTCCCAGGGTATGGGAGTTTAATTTCCATTCCTTTAAAATAGAAGAAAATTCTCTTCTTTTTAAACTTTCGTAATGCTTTTCAAATTCCTGCAAGAAGGCTTGTACCAGCTTGATCCTTAAAACCTCTTTACCTGCAACTTCTTTTAAAGAAATCGTATTCTCTTGAATATCCTGGGGAAATGCTCGGTGATCTATATTTGCATTGATGCCTATTCCGACTACTACCCAGTTTATTATATCCAATTCAGCATTCATTTCGGTCAGTATTCCGCATACTTTTTTTTCATTTATTAATATATCGTTTGGCCATTTTATTTGTGGTTCAATCTGCGTGCAGATTTTGATGGCCTTCACTACCGCTGCTGCAGACATTAAAGTGATTCGAGGGATGTAAGAAGGTGAAAGTTGAGGATATAATATTATGGAGATCCAGATACCTCCGATAGGTGAAAACCATTCCCGGCCTAATCTACCCTTCCCTGCGCTCTGCCTTTCAGCAATAATTAATGTACCTTCCTTTATCTTCTCTATCCCCTGCAAGGCTTTTTCTTTAGCCATTATATTGGTAGATTTTAATTCGGGGAAATAGTATATTTCTTTACCGATATATTCTGTGTATAATTCCCTTTGAATTTCTTGGGGGATTAGAAGATCAGGGCGGGAAATCAAGCAATAACCTAAATTTTGGTCAGCTATTATCTTATAACCCATATTTTTTAATTTCTTTATCTGTTTCCAAACTGCTACCCGGGAAATCCCTAATTTTTGGGCTAAAGCTTCACCGGAAATATATCCTTTTTCTTTTAAATATTTTAAACTGTTATTGATCATTCTTTATTTCCCTTGAGGGGAACAGGAGAATCGTTCCTCTGATTCACTATTTTATACGAGAAGCTAATAATTCACTATCTTGGTCTATATCTTTAATTTGTCTAAAATCAATTACAAAAGATCCTTTGCTCTCCAATAATTTCATTAAATTCTTTAAAGTTTTATCATTTCCCATTAACCGCGGAACGATAAAAGCAATAGTTTTTTTTCTTTCCAATCCGACGCATCGTTTTATATAATCGATTAATCCAGAAGGTAAATTGCCTTTAAATGCACTTAAAGCCGAACAGCCCACAAAGACAAACTCATAAGGTAATAAATTACCGGCAACTATTCCTCTTTCCACTTTAATCACCTTTAATTCATTTCCTTTTCTTTGAATAGCAGAAAATATCTTTTTCTCAAATAATTCTAATTTTTTATCCTTTCCACTATAAATTAACGCTACTTTCAAACATTACCTCCGAGTGATACAGGGGACGGTTCTCTGTATCAATTTGGTTTAAAATATAGATTTGTTTTTAATACAGAGAACCGTCCCCTGTATCAATTTAATCAAATACTACTTTTTCTACCCCCTGGAGTTTATCCAATATTTTGTTGGCAATTAATTTTAGATGTTCCGGGCGCTTTACAAAATCCAAGTCATCAGCAGGCACATTCAAGATAGGGCAAATGGTAAAATTCTCTACCCATTCTTCATACAATTCGTTTAATTGTTTTAAATATTCCTCGGAAATAGTTTTCTCGTAATCCCTCCCTCGCAGAGAAATTCTTTTCGAAAGCGTGGGAACTGAAGCCTGAAGATAAACAATTAAATCAGGAGGAGTAAGAAATTGGGTCATTATGCTAAATAATTCCTGATAGTTTTCATAATCACGTTCCTCCATGTATCCCTGTTGATTTAAATTTTTAGCAAAAATATCCACGTCCTCATAGATACTTCTATCCTGGACTACTGAGGCAGGATTCTTTAATATTTCCTGATGATGGCGAAATCTCTTAGACAGAAAAAATATTTGGAGATGAAAACTCCACTTTTTCATATCTTTATAGAAATCCTCTAAATACGGGTTATTTTCTACTACTTCGTAATAGGCTTTCCAACCCAATCTTTTACTCAATAGGTCGGTTAAACTTGATTTGCCACAGCCTATATTCCCCGATACGATAATAAATTTCTTCATTTCAAACCATCCCCCTTGTAAATTTCATCTATCACAAATTCAAGGTCTTTATTTTTACCTACGAAATCAAGATTATTAGTTTTTATTTTAACTAATTTTATTTTTTTATAATTATCGGGATAAGAAAAAAATTCTTCATAAGCCAAATTTAATCTTCTCATATATTCAAAAGACATCTTTCGCTCAAAAGGGCGATCTCTTAGTGCTATTCTTTTCATTAACATCTCTGTGCTGGCTTGCAAGTACACAATTAAGTCCGGTCGGGGAATATCTTTCACCATAATTTCATAGAGGCGTTCATACATAGAAAGTTCATTTCCGGAAAGATTCAGATGAGCAAATATCCTATCCTTGGCAAATAAGTAATCAGAAAAAACTGACTGATTAAATAAATCTTGCTGGACTAATTCTAATTGCTGTTTATAACGGCTCAGTAAAAAAAATATTTGAGTCTGGAAGGCATACCTTTCTATATCATTATAAAAGTTAGATAAAAAGGGATTTTCTTCCACTACCTCTAAATTATATCTTGCACTAAACCTTTTGCTTAGCAATAAAACTAAACTTGTCTTTCCTGCTCCTATTGCTCCTTCAACTACAATAAATTTACTCTTAAATTTAATCATCACCCTACTCCTTTATTTTTTGGGCACCAAGCTGATCATTATTTTTCCTTTGATAATTCCACTCATAAGTCAAGTATTTATTTTCTAAAAGTTCTTGGGATATCTTTTCTTCTTCTTCGGTCAGTTTACTTTCCAGTAATCTTACCCCAAACTCTTCTTCAAACCCCCGGGGGAGGATCTCTGATAACTCGGAAAAACTTATCTTTCTCTTTAAAATCTCTTCCAAACTGGTAGCATTAAAACTGGCTTTATACCTTTCTCTTATCTGGGCTGAGGGAAAATTAAATACGGAGAACAGCTTATCTTTTTCTAATTCTATCAATAAAGAACCGTGTTGTAAAACTATTTCTTTTTTTCTCACTTGGGCAGAACCTACAATCTTTTTACCTTCTACCTGAACCTCATATTGAGAGGGTACAGAGAAACAGATTGATTTAAAATCAGAGCGGTAAATTTCAGATTTTTCTCTTAAGGGAACTAATTCTGCCGCTATTCCAATACAAGAAAGACCCTTAATGATTCCCCGGCTAATTTTCTTATAAGTCTCCAAGATAGAATGATTAACCAGGGGGTGATTTTCTTTAATGATAAAACTATAGGTTAATTCTTTATCATGAAGAACTGCCTTCCCTCCAGTAGGTCGTCGTACAATATCAATTCCCATATCTTGACAAACATCAATATCAATTTCTTTCTGTAGATCCTGAAAATAACCCAGGGATACAGCGGGGGGAGACCATTGATAAAATCTGATAGTGGGAGGAACTAAACCCTCCCGATGAGCCATCATTATTGCCTCATCAATCGCCATATTCATAAAACCGTTATGATAATTATCTTTTATTAATCGCCATTGCATCAATTTTATCCTTTCTGTTTGAATGTGATTTTTCCAGCAAGCAGATTCGATAAGTTAATCCTCACTTTAATTAGGAAATGAGTAGGTAATCTATTCCCATTCACAGTTTTTAACAAAAACAAGGCTAACAAAATAAAAAACCTGTTAGCCTTGTTTTCTGTTCTATTTATTAAAATAAGCTACCGGGACTTCATAAACCCACGATTCTTTAAAAAATTTTCTTGGTCTTAACTGTAATCTGTGAAGAAACTATTCGGCTTTCGCACTCATAGATTTGAATTTATTAATTGCCTTCATTCCTTCATTAATAACAAATCCGGCAAGTACTAACAGTATCAATGAGGTAAAACCTAATAAATAATTTCCTTTAGCAAAATTCTGGAATACCATGGTAAGTAAAGCAACTACCGTAACTACGATCATAAATATCATTGGATACAAGGTCACGGTATACTTTTTACCCATATGTGCCAACCAAGCAGTTGCCCCTAATAAAGCTAAACCTGCCAGAAGTTGATTGGAAGCTCCAAATACCGGCCAGATAGCACTCCATGTACCGCTTAAGGCAAGTGCTCCACCAAATATTACTGTAATAATAGTGGCTACATATTTATTAGAAAGGGATGGAGCCCATTCAGCTGTTAATTCTTCTAAGGCGTATCTGCCTAATCTGGTAGCTGTATCCAGGGTAGTAAGCAAGAATGCAGATACGGTTAAAGCACCGAAAGCTATCCCCGTTTGTTCTGGTAATCCTAGATTAGCTAAAAAGTTTCCCATTCCATGAGCAAATACACCAACCGGACCGCCCCAATTAGCTAATCCCTCTGCTAATCCGGCCTTGGTTAGCATAGCAGCAGTACCTAAAGCAATCGTAGCTAATACACCTTCTAATAACATGCCTCCATAACCAATAATCTTAGCATCTGATTCTTTATTTAATTGTTTTGAAGTTGTTCCTGATGCACAAAGAGAATGGAATCCGGAAATTGCTCCACAAGCAATGATGACGAATAGCATGGGGAACAGGTAACCTACTGGTTGTTTAAAGGCAGTAAAAGCAGGGAGTTCTAATTTTGGAGCTCCCAAAAGTATGCCTATTACTGCTCCGCCTAAGGCAGTATATAACAAGAATGAAGATAAGTAGTCTCGGGGTTGTAATAAAATCCAAACAGGCATAGCCGAGGCAAAGAACACGTATACCAGTAAAAGGTAAATCCAAGTTTTAGCACCCAAAGAAAAAGGTGCTACTAAACCTATCCAAATGGATAAAAATAACAAAATTACCCCAATAACAGTTACAATGCCAAGAGATGCCCCTTTACGGTAAAGGGCAAAACCCATTCCTACCGCGATGATCATAAACAGAATGGAAGCAGTAGCTACAGAGGGGTTAGCAGCAAAGGTATTGGCTACCAAAATAGCAAACACTGCTATGACTAACACTAAAGCCAACCAAACAAAAATTAAAAATAATATCTTTGCACTTTTGCCAACATTTTTGCCGACCACTTCTCCAACTGTTTTACCCTCGTGCCTGACCGAGGAAATAAGAGACATAAAATCATGTACACCACCAATAAAAATGCTCCCTAAAACAATCCATAAAAAACAAGGTAGCCATCCAAAGACAGAAGCTTGAATTGGCCCTAAAATGGGTCCTCCTCCTGCAATGGATGCAAAATGATGCCCCATTAGCACCGGGGCTTTTGCTGGAATGTAATCCACGCCATCGGTCATGGTGTGGGCTGGAGTCTTTTTGCTGTCATCTATTCCGACCAGTTTTCCTAAATAGCCTCCGTAAGTTTTAAGTGCAATGGCAAAAGCTACCAAAGCTATAAGAATTAAAATCAAGAGACTCATCTACAAAACCTCCTTTTCTTTAAATAAAAAATATTAATAAAATAAAGTAATAGATCAAATTTCTTTGTCCCGGTAACTTATGACTCTCTCTAAAACAAACCAAAATTATTAAGCTCTATCACCTCCCAATTCAGAGTCAGATTTTATCTTATAAGCAGAAAGTACTTCTTCCCCCTTTTGATTAGAATACAACTCTTCTTTCTTTAAATCAACTAATATAAGTCTAATGTCACACCATCCCTTGATCCCCAATAAGAAGGATTTGGAAAATTTAAACTTTTTGGCAAAATTAACTGCTTCTTCGGAAAAACCAGAAATAGACACCAATACTCCGTTTATAATAGTAGACATAATATTCATCGAAGGAGCGAAAGGTTTATCAGTCAAAGATTTCAGATATGTAGTAAATTCTTCTAACTCATTTTTATTTACAAATCTTTTTTCTGCCTTAACTATCGCATATTCCTTGGTATAATGTTGATCAATTTTTATATTTTTAGTTAGAACTTGACGAAAATGTTCGGTAGAAGATAGGGCGCAAATATCAACTTTTAGTCCGGATATTTCTTTATCTCTCTCTAATTCGTAATAATATTTAAAGCGATCTTCCAAATCTTGTAAATATGTTTCTAATTTATTCGGTTTATTTTCTTCCACTATTATTTCCCTAACTCATCTAATTATATTTTGTATCATGATTATCTTAGTTTTATTCGACAAAATTTTTAAAAACCCTCTTTTTTTAAAAAAATATTTTTAAATTTCTTTGTAACCGGTGTATAAAACATTTTTAATCTTTTTGAAGAATTGTTGCTTATAACTATGTTATAATAAATAATAACATCAAAAAGCTATCTTAGATTAATTTATTTTCATTTATTGTACTAATTTTCAAGGAGGCATTAAAATGAGCACTGATTTTTTTAAAAAACTGATTGGAAAAAGAGAAGAAAATTCTTCGGGATTTCTCTGGATTTATAGCCAGTGTGACCAGTGTGAAGAAAAGTTTAGAACTCTTATCAGGAAAAATAATGATCTTACCCCCACCTATAAAGATGAAGGACCGGCCTATATATTAAAGAAAGAATTAATCGGAGCTTCCTGTCCCAACCGAATAAATTTGCATTTGGAATTCGATAGAAATTACCAAAAGATATCGGAAAAAATTACTGGCGGCCGTTTTATTTCCCAGGAAGAATATCAATCCTGACCTTTCCACAATATTTATTAATTAATCAAGGGTTAGGTGAATAATTTTTTAAAAGATATTTATGAGTATTTAAAGGAGAAAATGAAGTGGAAAAAGAAGAATATTTAGGCAGAGCCAAAGAACATCTCTTTATGACTGGAATTAATGATAGTGCCACCAAACTATGTTCTGCTAATATGGCTTATGGAATCGCTAAAATTCAATTTCTCCAGGAAAAACTCGGTTTAAATCCCGACGCAACTTTTATATCTACTCCTGATGCCACTATTACTAGAAATGTAGAAAGATGGAAAAATGGTTTTAGTTATGGTGGAAAAATTGAATGGGGAGATGGGGCATTGGAATTAATAATATTAGATGTTTTACCTAATGCCTGTGGAATGCTGGTAGGTGGTTTAGAAAAACTTCCAGAAATAGAAACTTTAATTAATAAAGTGACCAAACTTTCAGCCAAAAATTCGGAAATAAAAGTTGAAGGGATAAAAGTTATCTGGGATTTCGGTAAAGGGAATCATTTTATTGATGTATTTGAGGTAAGAAATATCACCGGAGTTGAAGATTTTCCCCCTTATATGTTTATTGTTCATGGAGCAGGTGATGAGTTAAGAGACGATAACCAAAGGGGTTATGGTCTATACTATTATCGGAGTAAAAAATTAGAGGAAATTGCCGAAAAAATAGATACTCCCTTCGGTAAAATTAGATTCCTAACCGGGAAGAACGCCACAGGATATTACCAACAGTATAGATTTGTGGAAGATTTTTCCAAGAAAAGAAGAATCGAGTTTGCCAAAAGATTGTTTGGAGATTTTAAAACAATCTTTAATGAGACTCACCAGGGGTTAGCCGATATAAATACTATGCTCCTGGGTTGTCATAGTATAAAAAACAATCAGATCTTACCTATTACCTTACGGGGGGATTTACCGGCATACCTGGTGCATGGTAAACCTTCTTTTAGTCAAGAACAGATTGAAAACTTGGGTTTTGCCAAAAGAGCTAAAAAACTTGGTTTAATGAAAAAACTGAAAAATGCCAATGTTGTCCCTCATGGTGGTGGATATCATTTTCCAGATTTATTGAATGTATTAAGTGTGGTTGAAAATGATGGGGAGAGATATTTCTTGATGGATTTAAATAACGACCGAGGGAAAAAGGCAATTAAAGAAGTGAGAGAAATGCCTTATGATTACAGAGGAAGAATGGTAGTATTGCGTACCCTGGAGTTAGGCTTGGCTGAAGTTGTAACTAAATTAATCCCATTGTATGTATTAAAAATATAAATTCTGAAAGGAATAGTAAACAGAAAATCCTATTTCTTTTAAGATCTTTTCTGCTTTCATTTTGTCTTTTATAAAGAATAAATGAGTTAAACACTTACAGTATGAAGAAGCAAAACCCTTTTTAATTATTTTGATAGCTGGATCTTGACAAAACAATTCCGCAGCTTGGCATTCCACCTTTTTATCTATAGTCCAAATCTGCAATATCTTCACGTTTTTATTCTTTAAAAGATAGTCAATATGCCAAAATATTCTTTTCTCTTTTCTTAAGTGTCTTTGTAATCGTTTCTCTAAACAACCTTTAGCGGAACCAATATAAAGATAATCTCCTTTTTTAAAAGACACCTTTCCTAATTGACCTACTCTGATTTTTAAATCTTCAGTTACATATATTGCTAATATATAAGTAGCTTCTGATTGATCTTTTAACAACATTTAGAGCTTACTTTCGCCTACCTAACAAAACCACATCTCCTAAATTACAACCAACGTCTTTAGCTATTACCGGACACTTTGCCCTAAATAGAAAAAATATAGATTTATCTTCTTCGGAGAGTGATTCATAATTTCCCTGGCCTTTACTGATAATCAATTCTGCGTTCTGATACAATTTCATAAATTCCGAAGAGCAATATTTTAATATGGTCCCAGGCGCATCTGATCCGCTCGAGACAATTTTAGCTACTTCAGAGACTTGTCTGTAAAAACAGGGGATACAATCTAAATAAGTTTTCATTTATTATTTTTTTACTCCTACTTCTACTCCTGATAAATTTATTACCTTTTCCCTACATATCTTCCTAACCCAAAATAAGCTCCATGAATATAAAACAAAGGATCTAATTGTCCTTTTTGTTTAGCAAAATCTTTTAAAAAAAGTTCCTGGTCTATTGATATCGCTACTACTTCTCCAACTATAATAACTCTGGTTTTGGTTATTTCGAAAATGCTCAGTAGCTTACACTCAAAATGAGATTTACACTCTGCAATCAAAGAGGGCTTTATTTGGGATGCTGGAATCGGAGTAAAATTTGCTTTTTCAAATTCATCTATCTCAGCAGGAAAGTTTATTCCGGTAAGATTTACCTGTTCTAACATAGAAGCTGAAGGAACATTTAAGACAAATTCTCCTGTTTCTACAATATTTCGGTAAGTATCTCTATTTTTATCTGAACCAATTGCATAAATAGGAGGATCATAAGAGACTGGCATAACCATACCATAAGGAGCAATATTCTTTACTCTGCTCTTACTCGTTGTTGAAATCAGATAAACCGGAATACCTGGTGAGGCAACCGGTGAATCATTTAAGGGAATTTCTATTTTATTCATTTTTTTTACTTCCTTTCTTTAATTTTTTTGCATTTTATTTTTAATTTTAGTTACCTACCTTCTGCTATTTTATAATTCCTCTTAGTTAAATATTCTCCTAATAATTTTGAAGTTATAATCACTAAAGGTAAAGAAACTAATAATCTTATGGCAGTAAATTTTACCCCCATAAAGGAAGCTTCATACAAAGTCATGGGGATTCTACAAATTGCTGCAGCTCCTATATAGGTAAAAATAATACTAAGCTTTGCTCCTTTATTATATAAGGAATAAGCAACTGGAAATGCTACTAATAGTCCACCGGCAATGGTTCCAGCAATCAATATAACCCATAAATATCCCCTAATGCCAGACTCTTTACCTAAATGTTTTTCAATGACTTCTTTTTTTACCCATACTTCAAATAGTCCTATCAATATAAAAGCACAAGGGAGTATTTTTAGCATATATAATAAAAAAGAAATTAAGTTAAAAGCAATTTCTCTCCCTGAATTATATCCGAATATAAAGGATATAATTAAAAAAAGAAAATAAATTGATACAGCAGCTATTTTTAGTTTAACATTTTTTTTCATTGAAAGATCTCCCCAAAAAAAATGCCAGTTATCACAGCCACAATAAGGGCAATAAAAAAGCTGATGACATTGCGTATTACAGTTACTTTTACCCCAAAATATTCTTTTTCAATAGGAAAGGTTATTATTCCTACCATCATTAAGGTTGTGGTAAAAGCTGATAGAACCATATAAGGTATTCCTTTACTCAATAAAAGACCACATAAAGGAAAAGCTACAAAACCAGGCATTAAAGTTATTGAACCAAAAAATGAGGCTAACAAAACACTAATATATTTGCGGTTATTTCCCAAATAATTCGAAATTAATTCATCCGGGAAAAGAAAAAGAATAATCGAAACAAATATAAGCATGGTGATAAAAGTGGGAAATATTTTTTTAAACTTTACAGTAGCAATCTTAATCGCTTTGATTGTTTTCTCTTTATTTATAATAAAAGAAATTAATAATATTAATCCGGTTATTGCATATGTATAATACATAATTTATTTCCTAATTTTTATATCTTTAGTTCCTTATGAATAGACCCATCAGGAAGCATACAGTTCAATTTTGAAAATCAACCTGAAAACCTGATTCCTTATTCACGGCAAGGCCTTTGTAACAAAGAATTAAGGCAATTTATTATCCTAATGGAAAAAAATTCTACTATCTTATTTTAGCAAGAATCAATTCTACTACTTTATCAAAAATTTTTGCGGTTTCTGAATTTTTATATTGAGAGATATATGGTTTCCCCTCATCTGCAGAATCCACCATATTTAAATCTATAGGGATTTTACCCAAGAAAGATATTTTAAATTCTCTCGCTACTTCTTCCCCTCCACCCAATTTAAATAAATCGATATTTTTACCACAATGAGGACACTTTAACCCACTCATATTTTCTATAATACCCAAAACAGGTATTTTAAGATTTTTTAAAAAACTTATACACTTTCGAGAATCTAATAAGGCAACTTTCTGTGGAGTAGTTACAATAATTCCTCCTTCCAGCTCGGGAATAAGTTGACAAATCGATAAAGGTTCGTCTCCAGTTCCTGGCGGTGAATCAATTATAAGATAATCTAAAGTTCCCCATTCCACTTCTCCCAAAAATTGTTTTAAAGCCATCATCTTTAAAGGGCCTCTCCAAATAAGAGGGGCATCAGAAGTTTCAATCAAAGAAGCCATGGAAACTGCTACTAAATTAGGAGAAACACTCATAGGAATTATTCCTTCTGGGCTTCCCCGCAATCTTTTTCCTTCAAACCCTAACATTTTAGCTACTGATGGACCGTGTAAATCAGCATCCAATATTCCTACTTGAAAACCTTTCTCACTTAAAGAGTACGCTAAATTAATAGCTATTGAACTTTTCCCTACTCCCCCTTTATTGGAAAGTACTAAAATTTTATGTTTTATATTAGCCATATTATTTTTTAGTTTTTCATCAAGATTATTTTCTGTTTTCTTTTCCGGATTATCACAACTTTCTGATTCTTTACAGTTTTTACAATCCATATCAC
>Ga0209206_10000069_pt1 | contig 19838 bp, 22 predicted proteins | sample ZodSprsou2mmetaG_FD_185478 | JGI IMG/M metagenome (GOLD analysis project Ga0209206, IMG submission 185478) | Hot spring sediment microbial communities from Zodletone spring, Oklahoma to study Microbial Dark Matter (Phase II) - Zodletone Spring... ...
CTCTTTGGAAGTTTATAGGAAATTGGAGGTGAAAGCTCAATAAGGGATATTAAGCTTTTTGGTCTGTTTTTAAGGGATTTTCAACACGGAATCTACGAATACAATGAAGATTATGACCGTTCGTGCTGAGCCAGTCGAAGCATAACGTTTTTCTCGTTTGTAACGTCCTCGTTGCGAATGCGCCCTGACCGAAGGGAGGAAGTGCCCTTTTGGTGCATCCTCTCATTTATACTCCGGTAACGATCTCATGCTATAATAAGGCAATAAGAATCGAAAGGCATATTATATGAATCTTATCGAAAGTATCACTGGTCCATTCAGTTCAGTCAGTGACAAGCTCAAAGAGCAGATCGATCTAGCCATACAGGAGAGAGCCGTACTGGCCCTCAAGTCGGAACTTACCATGCGGCACAAAAGCTTTGATGACTATAGTGATGAAGAGTTGGAGATCATGCTGTCCGAAGAGAAACGAAAGATCACGGACTCCCTGAAGACAAAATCCCTGCTGGCAGTTCTGGCACTGCTTGGTATCAGTCTTATCTGAGGTGCAAATGTATGGTACGACAGGTTAGATCATTTATACTCTGGACACTTATCTATCGTTTTCGCAGGAGACTTACGATCGTAGCGGTCTTGCTCTCCATGGTATTGCTGTCACAATGGATCTATGGAGATATTGTTGAGTATCTGCGGCTTTCAGAGAATGTAGCGTATCTTTCGTATGCATTGGCAGGCAAATGGATCATTATCTTTTCCAATATTGCTATTTCTGCCTATTTGATACTCACCATGTTTCGCAAAGAGGAAAAAAAAGATAAAAAGAATAGAACAAAAGAAAAAAAGAAAGAGGAAAAGGTCTTATCCGTAGATACACTGAGCGATAGAGAGAGGTCTTTTTTGACACGAAAAATACGTTCTGAAGCTGAGATATTGATGGATAAAAAATAATTTTTGATTGTTTTAAAAAAGTGGCGCGGCGGACGAGGCTCGAACTCGCGACCCCCTGCGTGACAGGCAGGTATTCTAACCAACTGAACTACCACCGCACCGTAATAAGATAGAACAAAACTAGTTTTTTGAGCATTCTGCTGAAGAAAACCCAGTGTTAACGTAGTGAAATGGACTTTGTTCATTTCGCGTTCTAATTAATAATAATAATGGTGGTCGCTACAAGACTCGAACTTGTGACATCTACCTTGTAAGGGTAGCGCTCTACCAACTGAGCTAAGCGACCAGTGTAACAATATGAAAATGGTGACCCATCATGGATTCGAACCATGGGCCCACTCCTTAAAAGGGAGTTGCTCTACCAGCTGAGCTAATAGGTCATAAAATAAAACTTGTTTTATGAGCTGACTGCTAAAGTCAACCATAAAAAAATAAGTGGCGCGGCGGACGAGGCTCGAACTCGCGACCCCCTGCGTGACAGGCAGGTATTCTAACCAACTGAACTACCACCGCATAATGCTTTCAACTCTTAGAGTCGAGGCTGAAATTATACTTATCTTAAACTTAAAGTTAAGCTAAGTTTTTATGGTGGTCGCTACAAGACTCGAACTTGTGACATCTACCTTGTAAGGGTAGCGCTCTACCAACTGAGCTAAGCGACCGTAACTGTTTTATTTGGCGACCCCTAGAGGATTTGAACCTCTGTGTCTGCGATGAAAACGCAGCATCCTTGGCCACTAGATGAAAGGGTCATCTAGATCCAAACAGTCATAAATAAAAGCAACAAAGTTGCATGAGCCTTCCATTGAGGAAAACTTTGGTAATAATGGTGACCCATCATGGATTCGAACCATGGGCCCACTCCTTAAAAGGGAGTTGCTCTACCAGCTGAGCTAATAGGTCATTTTTACTCGTTCACTTGTGAATAAGTGGACGGAATTATAGCTTAGAATATTTTTAATGTCAAGAGCTTTTGAGAAAAAAATGATCAATTTATATTTTTTGCCAGCAGCTCAATGGCAAAAGAGGTTGCCTGATCCTGTACTTGATGTCTGTCTCCTTTAAAGAGACAATAATGCACCTCGTTTTTCCCATCGGGTGTACGCAGTCCTATATAGACCGTCCCTACCGGTTTCAGCTCTGTTCCTCCGGTCGGACCGGCAATGCCTGAAACTGCCAGAGTATAATCAGAGTCTGCCATCCTTTCCATTCCCGCAAGCATATATTCCACGCACTCTTGACTGACGGCACCTTTGGTTTCCAGTATCTCTCTGGGAACTCCGAGCCACTGTTCTTTGATCCTGTTGGCATAGGTGACGCATGAGCCGTGAAGGATGGCAGATGAACCCGACACTGCCGTGAAAGCAGCTGCGATCCGTCCGCCTGTACAGCTCTCGGCAAAACTGACGGTCTGCTTTCTCTCGCTGAGTATTTCAATAAGGTTTTCAATGATTTTTTCTATTTTTTCCATCTTTGAAGTATAACACAGATATTGATATATCCGGTGATAATGATTTTTCATTCAAATATGGCGAACCGCGCGGCAGCAGAGCTTTCGGAACTTTTTCTAAAAGCGTTCTATAATACTCTTTTGGGTACAATCACGAGATAATAATCACGAGGCCGGACCTCACTAAGGTGTTATCACAGATGGATTTTAAAGAGACGTTACTCCTTCCTAAAACAGACTTCCCGATGCGCGGAAACCTCCCCAACAATGAACCAAAGAAATACAGTGCCTGGTTTGGTGCGGACATTTATGAGCAAATGAAAGCAAAACGTGCCGGCGCTGAGATGTTCACACTGCATGATGGACCTCCTTATGCAAACGGTGATATCCATATCGGACATGCACTCAACAAGATACTTAAAGATATCATTCTCAAATACAACTACTTCCAGGGCAAAGCCGTACGTATGACGCCGGGCTGGGACTGTCACGGGCTGCCGATCGAGCAGAAAGTCGAAGAGAAACTCGGCAAAGAGAAAAAAGAGGCGATGCCGACAGAGAAGTTCAGAGAGCTTTGTAGAGCACATGCAGCAAACTTCGTCGATATCCAGAGAGAAGGATTTAAATCTCTCGGATGTATCGCTGACTGGGATAACCCTTATGTCACGATGGATTTCAAGTTTGAAGCAAACATCTATAGAACGCTTTGTGAGGTTGCCAAGAGAGGTCTGCTGGTTGAGCGTCATAAGCCTATCTTCTGGTCATGGGCAGCACAGACAGCGCTGGCAGATGCAGAGGTCGAGTATGAGGACAAAGAGGACTACTCGATCTATGTACACTTCGAACTGAGCGATGCGGCCAAAGAGAAGATCGGCGTAGAAGGGAAGGCAGGTCTTGTGATCTGGACGACGACTCCCTGGACGCTTCCGTCAAACACCGGTATCGCGATCAATCCCGAAGAGATGTATGTATTGACGAACGACGGACACATCGTAGCCGATGCGAGATATGATGCGATGATCGAAGAGGGGGTGGTAAGCGGACATGCCGGCAGAAAGCTTGTGGCACAAGAGCTTGAAGGGCTTCTTGCGATCAATCCGCTCAACGGACGCAGTTCGAAGATCGTCCTTGGCGATCACGTCACGATGGATGGCGGTACGGGATGTGTACACACTGCTCCGGGACACGGAGAAGATGACTACAGGGTAGGGCTCAAATACGGTCTTGATGTAGTGATGCCTGTGGATGAGAGAGGATGCTATGATGAATCCGTGGTAGGTCTCAACCTTCTTCCGGATGCGCAAGCGTTTGTAGGGATGCATATCTTCAAAGCAAACGAGCCGATCCTTGCGCTGCTGGGAGAGAACCTCCTCAAGCAAAGCAAGTTCGTACACTCCTATCCGCACTGCTGGAGAACGAAAAAACCATTGATCTACAGAGCAACCAACCAATGGTTCATCTCTGTAGATGATACGGCAAAAGGCGAAGATAAATCGTTGAGGCAGACAGCACTTGATGCGATTGAGGATGTAACATTCTTCCCCTCATCAGCAAAGAACAGACTCAAACCGATGATCGAAGGCCGCCCGGATTGGTGTATCTCACGCCAGAGAAGCTGGGGGGTACCGATCGCATTCTTCAGAAGCAAAAGCACCAAAGAGGTGATCCTGGATGAAGAGGTGCTAGCGCATGTTGCATCACTGTTTGACGAGAGGGGTGCAGATGCATGGTATGAGATGAGCATAGCTGAGCTTCTGCCTGAAGGAAGCACATACAACCCGGATGACCTTGAGAAGATCAATGATATCCTTGATGTATGGTTTGACAGCGGTTCGACATGGAACTCTGTGATCAGGAGCGGTAATTATGATGCGGGAGAGTATCCTGCCTCTCTATATATAGAAGGTAGTGACCAGCACAGGGGCTGGTTCCAGAGCTCGCTGCTTCTTTCTGCTGCGATCACGGGAAAATCGCCGTATAAGACACTTATCACTCACGGATTTACCGTGGATGAGAAGGGTGAGAAGATGTCCAAGTCCAAGGGAAACGTCGTAGCTCCTGACAAAGTAGTGAAGGAGTATGGTTCAGAGATCCTTAGACTATGGGTGGCGCTTTCGGATTACCAGTCAGACCTCAAGATCTCGGACAATATCCTCAAGCAGACAGCCGAGCAGTATCGAAAGATCCGTAATACCTTCAGATTCCTGCTCGCAAACGTGGATGACCTGGATGCATATGTTGATGAAAGTGAGTACGGAGAGCTGGATAAATGGATCATAGTAGAAGCCCGTGTTGTATTTGCTTCAGTACAAAATTCTTTTGATAAAAATGATTTTTTAAGAGGATTTGCAACACTCAACCACTTTATTACTAATGAGCTAAGTGGCATTTATATGGATATTACTAAAGATAGACTTTACTGTGATGCAGCAAATAGTCGGACAAGAAGAGCTACGCAGTCTGCAATGGCTCATATAGCTAAAGCTATGTTGGGTCTTGTGGCACCTGTTCTTACCTATACAGCTGATGAAATACTTGAGTATGCTCCAAAGCTTTTTAAAGATGGCATGCAGAATGTTTTTGATTTGAAATATGTTGCATTAGATAAGGTTGTACCGGTTGCACCTAGCTTTAGCCCTGAAGAAGTTGATTTGCTGATAGAGGGACGGGACCGTTTCTCTGAAGCTATAGATTCTTTAAAAAAAGAAAAAGTAATTAAAGCAACACTTGAGTTAGAGATTGTTGGTGATATTAGTGTTTTCCCGATCAAAGATACAAAAGATTTAGAAGACTGGTTCGTCGTTTCAGCAGTCAAGTCAAGCAGTGAGGGTGAACAGGTAGCCAGCTTTGAGGTAGAAGGTAAAATCTATACGGTACACAAAGCAGCCGCGTGCAAATGTCCAAGATGCTGGAAGTTCACCTCCGTCAGTGAAGAGGAAGTATGTGCCAGATGTGCTGAGGTAATAAGCTGATGTTCGATCTAAGCCAGCCGGTATCTCCAGAAGTGATCGTGGGATCGATCGCGATCATCTTTGGGGTGGTAGGAGTAGGTTTGGGAGTCGTATCATACTATAAAAAGAAGTTAAACAAGTAGCAAGGAATTTAAGAGTGATCACATTAAAAGAAGCATTAACAAAGTCCAAAGAAGAACTGGCAGAGATGAGGGCGGTGCTTGAAGAGAAGGCGAAAAACTCTGATATTAATGCGTATGTAGGGTTTGAAAGCTCAGGTGAGGGTGTGCCTATCTTGATCAAAGATAATATCCAGGTCAAAGAGTGGTCCGTTACTTCCGCATCGAAGATCCTTCAGGGATATATCGCTCCGTATGAAGCTACTGTGATCAAGAACCTTAAAGCCAAAGGAATGATGGCATTCGGCAGGGCGAACATGGATGAGTTTGCGATGGGGTCAACGACCGAGAGCTCATACTACGGGATCACTAAAAACCCGCACGATACAAGCAGGGTACCGGGCGGAAGTTCGGGCGGTTCTGCTGCTGCTGTTGCAGCGGGTATCGCTATCGCTGCGCTGGGTTCGGATACCGGCGGGTCGATCCGACAGCCTGCAGCATACTGTGGTGTGGTCGGGATGAAACCGACGTATGGTCGTGTCAGCCGTTACGGTCTTGCAGCGTATGCTTCAAGCCTTGACCAGATCGGGCCGATCACGCAGAATGTCGAAGATGCGGCGATCCTCTATGATGCGATCAAGGGACACGACGAGAAAGACTCCACTTCTGCGGATTTTGAGATCGAGGATATCGCAAACAACATGGACCCCGACAGAAAACTGACGATCGCAGTGATAGACAACTATATCTCCGAAGCGGACGTTGATGTGCAGAAAGCCTATGCCGATACGATAAAAGCGCTTGAAGAGGCAGGGCATACGATCGTGCATAAAAATATGCAGAATACCAAGTATGACATCGCTACCTACTACATTCTGGCGACAGCGGAAGCAGCGACCAACCTGGCACGGTTTGACGGTGTAAGATATGGGACCAGGGCGGAGTCGAAAACCACAGAAGAGCTCTTCTTCAACACAAGAAGCGAAGGGTTCGGTGAAGAGGTAAAACGCCGTATCCTTCTTGGAAACTTTGTGCTCTCCTCAGGGTTCTATGATGCCTACTATCTTAAAGCACAGAAAGTAAGACACCTGATTCAGGATGAGTTCAACGCAATCTTTGATGCATGTGATCTTATCCTCTCTCCTGTTGCACCTTCAGTGGCACCGAAGATCGGGGCGAATGAGGATCCGCTGGAGATGTACAAAAGTGATATGTATACCATAGCGATCAACCTTGCAGGACTTCCTGCTATATCGCTTCCTGTAGCCAAAAATGACGAGGGTATGCCGGTCGGTCTGCAGCTTATCGCCAAGAAGTTTGATGAAAAAACGCTGTTTGACGGTGCTCTGAGTATGGAAAGAGCCGTAAATTATCCAAAAAGCTAAGCTTTTCTGAGGTGAAAGCCGAAGCTTCAGTGAGAGGAATTGATAAGAAGCTTTGCTTTTTATCAAGGAGAAAATAATATATACTATACAGAAAGGATCACACCACAATGAATATCAAAAAAAGAGCACTGACATTTGAAGACGTACTACTGGTTCCACAGCATTCGACCGTACTTCCAAAAGAGGTATGCATCAAGACAAACCTTACAAAACGCGTAACACTCAACACTCCTATCGTATCTGCGGCGATGGATACCGTGACAGAATACAGAGCTGCGATCGCTATGGCACACCTTGGAGGAATCGGGATCATTCATAAGAATATGGATATCGAAACTCAGGCAAAACAGGTGACAAAGGTAAAAAAATCCGAGAGCGGCATTATCATCGATCCTATCTATATCGCTCCTGACAAAAGTGTGGCGGATGCGGATGCACTGATGGCAGAATACAGGATATCAGGAGTCCCGGTCGTTGATGCGGAGATGAAACTGATCGGTATCATTACCAACCGTGATATGCGTTTTATCACTGATATGACGCAGAAAGTTTCCGATGTGATGACGCCGGCACCGCTGATCACTGCAAAAGTGGGTACGACACTGGATGAAGCGGCAAAAATGCTTCAGGAGCATAAAGTGGAGAAGCTTCCACTCGTTGATGATAACAATGTGCTTCAGGGACTTGTGACGATCAAAGATATCGAAAAACGTGAGAGATTCCCAAATGCCAACAAAGATGAGCACGGTCGTCTAAGGGTAGGTGCAGCGATCGGTGTGGGTCAACTGGACCGTGCCAAAGCACTGGTGGAAGCAGGGGTAGACGTGATCGTTCTTGACTCTGCGCACGGACACTCTCAAGGGATCATCGATACATTAAAAATGATCAAGGCAGAGCTGGATGTGGATGTGATCGCAGGGAATATTGCAACGGGTGCGGCAGCGAAAGACCTGATCGAAGCAGGAGCGGACGCGGTAAAAGTAGGTATCGGGCCCGGTTCGATCTGTACGACGCGTATCGTAGCGGGTGTGGGTGTACCTCAGATGTCGGCGATCGACGAGGTGGCACAGGTGGCAAACGCGATGGGTGTACCGGTAGTAGCAGACGGCGGTATCAGGTATTCCGGTGATGTTGCCAAAGCCTTGGCAGTAGGTGCGAGTTCAGTCATGCTTGGTTCGGCGTTGGCAGGTACCTATGAAGCACCGGGAGAGATGATCCTCTTCAACGGTAGACAGTTCAAAGAGTACAGAGGTATGGGAAGTATCGGTGCGATGACAAAGGGAAGTACGGACAGATATTTTCAGGAGGGTACGGCTGCGGACAAACTTGTCCCCGAAGGGATCGAAGGACGTGTACCGTACAGAGGAAGGATCGCTGACGTGATCCATCAGATGATTGGAGGACTGAGATCTTCCATGGGGTACTGTGGCTCAAAAGATATCAAGACATTATGGGAGAAAGCAGAGTTTGTAGAGATCACAAGTGCAGGGCTTAAAGAGTCTCACGTGCATGATGTAACGATCACAAAAGAGTCTCCGAACTACTTTTCATAAGTATAAAATATCCAAAGTATTACTTTGGGTATTTACTTTCTTTCTTCATTATCCCTTTGGATTTTAAATTCATAAAAAAACTATAAAATTCTCTTCACTGCAAGCATTCAATAGCTATAATTGACCTAATATTACCAGATAAGGAACTCTAATGAAGCAACAGACCCTTGCGATCCATGCAGGATATGAGAAAGATGGACAAAGAACAATGTCGGTACCGATTTATATGAGTACAGCATTTGATTTTGGCAGTGCAGAATTTGCGGCGAGCAGTTTTAACCTTGAGCAAGGTACTGACAATGTTTATACAAGAGTAGGAAACCCGACTTCAGCTGTATTTGAAAAACGTATGGCTGCCATGGAAGGCGGTGCTGCGGGATTGGCTTTGGCAAGTGGAATGAGCGCTATATTTTACAGTATACTCAATGTTGCAGAAGCAGGTGACAATATTGTATGTGCATCACAACTCTATGGAGGAACAGTCACATTGTTCACCCATACACTTAAACGCCTTGGCATTGAAGCCAGAATGTTCAATGTCCATAATCATGAAGAGATGAAAGCGTTGATTGATGAAAAAACAAAGTGTATTTTCTTTGAAAGTATTACCAACCCCAGTATCGATGTACCTGATTTTGAAGCAATAATCAATGAGGCAAATGCCCATGGTATCATCACTATTGTTGATAATACTGTAGCAACTCCTGTGTTATGCCAGCCTTTGCTTTTAGGTGCTGATGTCGTCGTCCATAGTGCGAGCAAATACACAACCGGCCAGGGGTTAGCGATAGGCGGAATTGTGGTTGAGAGGGTAAATCTTGTTGAAAAAATAGCAGGCAATGAGAGATACAAACACTTTAATGAGCCTGAAGTCAGTTACCACGGTTTGGTCTTTTCAGACTCTGTGGTAAGTGGAATACTGTTTACTTTCAGAATGAGAATGGTTTTGATGAGAGATACAGGTGCGGTTATAAGCCCTTTCAATTCATGGTTGTTTATACAAGGCCTTGAAACACTTCCTCTTCGTATGAAACAGCACTCTGAATCGGCATTGGCTATCGCAAAACATTTGGAGGCTCATCCAAAAGTGAAGAAAGTAAATTACCCGGGACTAGAATCAAATCATAATTATGTCATGGGACAGAACTACTTCAACGGGGGACACAGCGGACTGCTTTCTTTTGAAGTGGAAGACAGAGAGACAGCACAAAAGATCGCAGATGCCACTGAGATTTTTTCTATTGTTGCCAATATCGGAGATAGCAAGTCTATCATTACACATCCGGCAAGCACTACACACCAGCAGCTTTCTGAGCAGGAACTCATCGATGCCGGGGTACCGGGTGGGTTGATAAGACTCTCGGTAGGACTTGAGGATACACAAGATCTGATCGTTGATCTTGAGAAAGCATTAGGGACAGTTTGATATTTAGGTAATAAACGGGATATGTACAGCACTAAAGTACATATCTATCTCCTCCTCGATTTAAACGCAAATAGGATAGAATACGCCTATTAAGAAATACCGGTAAAAAGCAGTCAATGAAAATCGAAACAAAAATCGCACATTTTAGCAGTCCATTGTATCTTGAGAGCGGGCGTATTCTGGAGCCCTATGAGATCGCTTATGAGACATACGGGGAGCTCAATGAAGATAGATCCAATGTGGTATTGGTCTGTCATGCACTCAGCGGCTCGCATCATGCTGCTGGTGTCTATGAAGGTGACAGAAAAGCAGGCTGGTGGGATGGACTGATCGGTGATGGAAAGGCGATCGATACGGCCAGATATTTTGTGGTCTGCAGCAACACGATAGGATCCTGTTTCGGCAGTACCGGCCCGATGAGCAATAACTATCCAAGCCATGAACCCTACAGGCTCAAATTCCCGGTCGTAACGATCAAGGATATGGTAAGGGCACAGATGCAGCTGCTTTCGCATCTTGGTATTTACCACGTACGTGCGATCATAGGCGGTTCTATGGGGGGAATGCAGGCGCTTCAATTTGCCGTGGACTATCCGAATTTTGCGGATGAGATCATCTCACTTGCTGCAACCTACGCGACGCGCCCATGGACAATCGCCTTTAACAAAGTAGCGATGGAAGCGATCCGAAAAGACCCAAGATTCAAGCATGGGAACTATGAACGTGATGCGTTTAAAGAGGAGGGGCTCGACGGGCTGGCGATCGGTCGCATCGCAGGGCATATCTCTTATCTTTCTCCGGAGTCCATGGATAAGAAGTTTGGTCGGAATTATGTGAGCAATGATGGACTTTTTGAACTCTTTGGCCGATATGAGGTAGAGCGTTATATGGAGTATAACACTGCAAATTTTGCACGGATGTTTGATCCGCTCAGTTATCTCTATATCGTCAAAGCGATCAATACATTCAATCTCAGCCGAGGGTATGACTCGCTGCATGATGCGATCTCGCGTATCAAAGCCAGAGTACATCTGATCAGCTTTGAGACAGACTATCTCTTTTTCCCGTGTGAGATGGAGCATATCGCAAAGATGCTGGAGAGAAACGGCCAGCCGTACAGCTACAAAGAGGTAGAGAGTGATTATGGTCATGATGCTTTTTTGGTGGAACTGGATAAGTTTGAAGAGGATATAAGGAGCGTCTTGTCATGAAAAACGAAACTTTCGAAGAGAAGCTGGAGCATTCCAAAGCGTTGCTTGAAAAGCTTATGAAGCCGGATATAACACTGGAGGAGTCCGTTAGACTGTATGAAGAGGGACTCAATACGATCAAGGAAGCACAGAAACTGATCGAAGAGGCGAAGATCAAAGTCTCTGTGATAGAACAGTCCAATCAAGATGTGAGTGATGAGTAAACAACTTGTAGTCGCCGCACTTCAACTGCCTACGCTCGGTATGAATGCAACCAGGCTGGAGTTTTATCTCAAACAGGCACATCAGCGGAAAGCCGATGTGATGCTGCTCGGAGAGTATGTGCTCAATCATTTCTTTAAAGAGTTTGAAAAGATGTCAAAAGCGATGCTCAAAGAGCAGACGCGCAAACATATAGAGCTTCTGAAACGGTTTGCCCAAAAATATGACATTACGTTTATCGCACCGATCATTCTGACCAAAAAGGATGGGTTTCACAAAACTATCGCGAAGGTCACCCCCAAAAGTATCAGCTACTATGAGCAGCAGATACTGCTGCCTTATGCCCACTGGGATGAAAAGAAATTTTTTTGCAATGATACAACGATGCCTTTGCGATCTCCTATGAGTTTCTCGATCAAAGGGTTCAAGATCATGGTCATGGGAGGGTTTGAGCTGCATTTTGATTACTTTTGGCAAAAAGTCACAGAGAAAAAGGCGGATCTGGTACTTTTGCCGACAGCCTCGACCTTTGGTTCACATAACCGTTGGAGAGAGATCATCAAGACCAAAGCATTTCTTCATGGTTGTTTCATTCTTCGGGCCAATCGCCTGGGAGAGTACCAGGATGATGACGTCAGATGGAGGTTCTACGGTGATACGATGCTTGTAAATCCGGAAGGTGAAGTGGAGATGATGCTTGAAGATAAAGAGTCAATGCTGGTAGAGATCATAGAGAAGACTGAGGTAACCGAACACCGTAAAGCATGGGGTTTTGAACGGGAATTGAAAGGACGGATATGATAAAGGATAGGGTAACACAGGAAGAGTATTTCAATCGTCAGATTCAGCTGTGGGGATCAAGCGTACAGCAGAGCCTCCAGAAAAAAAAGATCGCGATCATCGGTGCAGGAGGGCTGGGATGCAGCCTTGCAATGGCATTGGGGACTTCAGGGATCGGTGAGATCCACATGGTCGATTTCGATACGGTCTCCGATCATAACATCCACAGGCAGATCGCTTTTACACTCGAAGATGAGGGAAAGAATAAGGCTAAAACAGTAGCCAAGCTTATGGAAAAGAAAAATCCTTTTCTCAAAGCGGTAGCCTTTGAAATGGATTTTGAAGCATTTACGACAATGGGGAACAGGTATGATCTGATCCTGGATGCAACGGACAATCTTCCCACGAGAGCACAGATCGATAAGTTTGCCAAAGCGTGTGAAACCCCATGGATATATGCCAGTGTTGAAGAGTTTAACGGACAGGTCTGTTTTTTTGAAGAGGCAAGTTTCCAGGTCTTTAACCTCTCTGATCATAAGCCAGGAGGGATCACCGCACCGATCGTAATGCATATCGCTTCGCTGCAGGCAAATCTTGCACTGAGATTTCTTGCAGGTTTGCCAGTGGCAAAGGATAAGCTCTATTACCTTTACTTCAATGGGGAAGGGGAATTGGTTATCCAGAAGTTTGAGATGCCAAAAGCCTAATATTTTAGAATGATGAAAAAAGGAATAAAAATGAGAACGAAGCCACTCTTTTTGATACTGCTTTCACTTTTTTTTGTGAGTTGTACGCAGGAGTCACAGAACTCTTTGAGCCGTTCATTACAGAATTGGACAGGGACGAATGGTGTACTTGATGTTTATGCCGGGGAGAAGCTGGTGCATCGTTTTATCAACATTGATAAACTCTCCACAGCCTATGGAACAAACGACAGTGAGATGAGGCCCTATCGTTACGGATACGGTATCGATGATATCAACTTCAACTATCAAAAAGATCCGGGGGAACAGAAGGTGTATTTCGAATTTTCCGACTACTCTACCTCCTATATCTTTTATGAAAGAAACATAAATAAAAAAAATCAAACCAATAAAACAGAATAGAAAGGATGATCATGATGAAATTGATTTCAACCAAAGAGGCGCCGCAGGCTATAGGACCGTATTCTCAAGCGATAGAAGCGAACGGATTTATCTTTACCTCAGGACAGATCGCATTGAGGCCTGATGGAACATTGCAGGACGGTGATATCGAACACCAAACGCATCAAGTAATGAAAAATCTTTACTACGTACTGGAAGCTGCAGGAGCGCACTTTAATGACGTCGTCAAAACGACGATCTTTCTGGCGGATATGAATGATTTCGCAAAAGTCAATGAGGTCTATGCACACTATTTCGGTCTGCACAAACCCGCAAGAAGTACGGTTGCTGTAAAAACCTTGCCTAAAAATGTGCTCGTAGAGATAGAGTGTATCGCGCTTGCCGGTGCGAATTATACATTCTGATCTGAAAATAAGTTTAGTTTAAAATTAAATTAAAACTTGTTTGGGTATAATCACAAACTTTTAAAATTAGTAGTAAAGGGTTTGCAATGTACGCAATCATTAAAGCAAGTGGCCAGCAGTTCAAAGTAAGAGAGGGTGATATCATCGCTTTCGACAACATGAACCTTGAGCCAAAAGCAGCAGTAGAATTCAAAGAAGTTCTTGCAATCGACAATGGTGAATTAACTGTAGGAACTCCGTTTGTAGAGGGTGCTGTAGTTAAAGGTGAAGTGATCAACGAAGGTAGAGATAAAAAAGTGATCATTTACAAAAAGAGAAGAAGAAAAGACTCTAAGCTAAAAAGAGGTTTCAGAAGAGACTTTACTAGAGTTAGAATTACTTCAATCGCATAATTTAAGCAAAGTAAGGAGAAGAAATGGCACATAAGAAAGGTCAGGGATCAACTCAGAACAACCGTGATTCAGCGGGTCGTCGTCTAGGTGTTAAAAAGGCTGGTGGTGAAGCGGTAATACCGGGAAATATCATCATTAGACAAAGAGGTACAAAGGTAAAACCAGGAAATGGTGTTGGTATGGGTAAAGACCATACGATCTTTGCAATGGTAGAAGGTGTTGTTAAGTTTGAGAACCACACTGCAAAGCAAAAGAAAGTTTCTGTAGTACCTGCATAACTCTTTTACTGTCTGGCTTTTTGCCAGACATTTCTATACATTTTTTTAATTTTTCCAATCACTCAATCATTTTCACAGAAAGCACTTACAGATCTTTATAACTGTAGAGAGTAGTTTTCAGGTTTTATCTTCTTTTCATTTCACTATTTTTTGATTTTGGATATAATTCTGCAATTTATTGATCATGATGACAGTTCGAGAAATTTTTCACAGATTTAAAAGGTTTTTATAGATGTTTGTTGACAGTGTAGAGCTTACGGTAAGCTCAGGTAAGGGTGGTGCAGGATGTGTTTCATTCTGGACAGAAAAATTCGTAGTAAAGGGAGGCCCTGACGGCGGAGACGGCGGACGTGGCGGTTCAGTCTATTTTATAGTAGACAACAATACCGACACACTTTCCGCACTTCGTGGGCGTAACCATATCAAGGCAGAGAACGGAAAACCGGGAGAGGGACGCAAAAAGTATGGACGCAAGGGTAAAGATACGACCATCATCGTACCTCCCGGAACTACCGTGATCGATGCTGAAACCGGAGAAGAGATCTTCGATCTTCTGGAAGAGGGGGAAAAAGTGCTTTTTCTGGAAGGCGGCAAAGGCGGCCTTGGAAATATGCACTTCAAAAGTGCCAGTAACCAGAGGCCAACCTATGCACAGCCCGGTCTGCCAGGCATTACGAAGCATATCAGACTTGAGATGAAAATGATCGCGGATGTAGGACTTGTAGGATATCCCAATGTGGGAAAATCGACATTGATCTCCACGCTTTCAAATGCCAGACCACAGGTGGCTGATTATGAATTTACCACATTGACACCGAAACTCGGGGTAGTGCATGTAGGGGATTTAGATTCTTTTATGATGGCGGATATTCCAGGGATCATCGAGGGTGCAAGCGACGGCAGAGGATTGGGACTTGAATTTTTGCGCCATATCGAGAGGACCAAAACACTGCTTCTGTTGATCGATGCAGCCAACTACAGAGAGATGAAATACCAATATGAGTCGTTATTGGTAGAGCTGGAACGTTACTCAAAAGAGCTCTCAAAACGAAAATATGCCGTAGCGATCACCAAGACTGACACACTGGGTGTGGAAGAAGCAAATAAACTTACCGAAAAGTTTTTGAGTGATATCGGCCTGAGCACAAATAAGACGCTCAATAAATTTAAGGCAAATCCGGAATACATGACATACGGTTTTGAGAAAGACTTCGGTGTAAAGCTACCGCAAAACGAGCCACTTTTTGTGATACCAATCTCTTCGGTAACACATCTCAATACGGAGGCGTTACGTTACGTCCTGAATGATTTTGTAAAGGCAGTGAAAGAAGAAGAGGAGCAGGAGGAGGCTCGATGAGTCGGATTGTTATCAAAGTTGGTTCTCATGTACTTACTGAGAGCGGAATGATCGCCAGACGTCGAATGTTGGCACTTGTAGAACTGATCACACTGTTGAAAACAGAGGGATATGAGGTGATACTGGTGAGTTCGGGGGCTGTCGCCGCAGGCTATACAAAACTCCCTCTAGATCGCCTGTCTGTACCCAACAGACAGGCGTTGGCAGCGATTGGACAGCCGCTGCTCCTCAAGATGTACCAGGAGAAGTTTGAAATATTTGACCTGCTCTGTTCGCAGGTACTGCTGAGTGCAGATGTATTTGAATCGCCAAAGCAGATAGCACATGCAAAAGTCGCAATAGATACACTTCTGGCTCATGGTGTAGTACCGATTATCAATGAAAATGACACAGTCAGTATCGATGAGTTGGTATTTGGAGACAATGACAGACTCTCTGCCCATGTCGCACACCACTTTGATGCGGATCTACTGGTGATACTTTCGGATATTGATGCATTCTATGACAAAGATCCCAATAGGTATGAAGATGCAAAAAGGAGAAAAGTGGTCAACCATCTGGAAGAAGATGAGCTGAAAGCAGAACATTCGCCAAACAACGAATTTGCAACAGGCGGTATCGTGACAAAACTTCAGTCCGCGGATTTTTTGATGAAACATCACAGAGAGATGTTTCTTGCAAGCGGATTTGACCTCAGTGATGTCAAGTCTTTTCTAATAGACAAAGTACATCAGGGCGGAACACTTTTTACACCGAAGAGATAAGGGAGAGTATGCGCTACAAAATTGTATATATGGGCACCCCGCACTATGCCAGGGAGATATTGGCAACTTTGATTGAAGCCGAAGATATGGAAGTAGGCTTGGTGCTTACCCAGCCTGACCGTCCCGTCGGTCGAAAGAAGGTACTTACACCTCCGCCTGTCAAAGTACTCGCAGAGGAGCATGGCATAACGGTATTGCAGCCAAACAGGCTCACGGATGATGGGATAGTGGAGGCGATTAAGTCACAAGATCCTGATTTTATCATTGTAGCGGCCTTTGGACAGCTTCTGCCCAAATCCGTACTGGATATTGCACCTTGTATCAACCTGCATGCTTCATTGCTGCCTCAGTACAGAGGAGCGTCTCCCGTCCAGCAGTCGCTGTTGAACGGAGACAAGACAACAGGTGTCACTTCTATGCTGATGGAAGAGGGATTGGATACCGGTCCGATGCTGGAGAAGATAGAGTTTGTGATCCCTCAGGAGATGAGACTTCATGCGTTGATGGAGCAGCTGACGCACGATGCCTGTGCGCTTACGCTCTCTACCGTAAGAAATTTCAGGAGTATCACTCCCCAGCCGCAGAATGAGGAAGAGGCTACGCTCTGCAAGAAGATCAAGAAGAGTGATGGTGAAGTGGATTTTTCGGATGCCGTGACACTCTATAACAAGTACCGGGCATTTGAAGGTTGGCCTGGGGTTTTTGCCGGCAATGGTACAAAGTTTGATGATATCAGTCTGGTTGAATCAGAGAAGAGTCACCGCGCTTTTGAGCTGCTTGGTTTTGAAGAAGAGAGTATCATTGTAGGTTGCAGCAAAGGATCTGTAAAGATCGGAACGATTCAGCCTGCATCCAAAAAAGCTGTCCCGGCCAAAGTATATTGTATAGGAAGGGGGATCAAAGTTGGAGATCCTATCCTTTGATCTGCTCCCCTCAACACAAAACTATCTTATCGAGGAACTGAAGGCAGGCAGATTACGCGCTCCCATTGCAGTGATCGCGTTTGAACAGAGTGCAGGCATAGGCAGCCGCGATAATGAATGGAGCGGTGGAAAAGGCAACTTTTTTGCTTCCATTGCCATCTCGCTAGATCAACTGCCTTCTGATCTCCCTTTAAGTTCCGCCTCTATCTACTTTTCTTATATCATGAAACAAGTACTTTTTGAATATCATGAAAATATATGGTTGAAATGGCCCAATGACTTCTATCTGAATGATGAAAAAGTGGGAGGCGCAATCACGAAAAAAATTGATCTAACTCTAGTGTGCGGAATCGGAATAAATTTAAACAATAATCAAAATGGCTATAGTGCCCTTTGTGTCGATATCCATCCCCAATTATTACTGGAAAAGTATATTTTTGCATTGAAGAAATTTCCAACATGGAAGCATATCTTTAGTGAGTATCGGGTAGAATTTGAGTTAAGTAGGCGATTTTCAGTGCATATTGAAAATCAAAGAAAGAGCCTGTCAGACGCTATATTAGAGGAAGATGGTTCATTATTAATCAACGGGATGAAGGTGTATAGTTTACGATGAGTGAAGTAATAAGTATTGCCAACCAAAAAGGTGGCGTCGGTAAAACAACAACTGCGGTAAATTTAGCAGCTTCGTTGGCAAAAAAAAACAAAAAAGTGCTTCTTATCGATATAGATCCTCAGTCTAATGCCACAACCAGTTTGGGATTTGCAAGAGGGGACTATGAGTTCAATGTCTATCATGTCTTGATAGGGAGCAAAAAGTTCTCTGAAGTGATATTGAAAACTGAGATAAAAAAACTTCATATCGTGCCTTCAAACATCGGTTTGGTTGGAATAGAAAAAGAGTTTTATTCTCCAAACAAAAAAAACAGAGAGCTGATCCTGAAAGAGAAGATCAAAGAGATAGCGGATCAATATGATTACATCATCATAGACTCACCTCCTGCACTCGGCCCGATCACGATCAATGCTCTTTCTGCATCTGACTCCGTTATTATTCCTATTCAGTGTGAGTTCTTCGCGCTGGAAGGGCTAGCCCAGCTGCTTAATACAGTGAGTCTGCTGAAAAAAACGATCAATCCGAAACTGAAGATCAAGGGATTCCTGCCAACGATGTATTCCAACCAGAATAACCTTTCAAAACAGGTGCTTGCTGATTTGACACATCATTTCAAGGACAAGCTCTTCCACATCAGCAAAAGCAAAGAGTGTATCGTGATTCCGCGCAATGTCAAAGTGGCGGAATCTCCGAGTTTCGGTAAACCTATTAGCGAATATGCGGCAAGCTCAAAAGGTTCTGTGGCATATAGTGAACTTGCGAACGTGATTATCAGGAACTGATTATGGCATTGGGAAGAGGATTGGGAGAGATACTCTCAGAGGTGGAAGAGGCCTATGCCAAGGATATCAGTTCGATTGACAGTTCAGAACTTGAAGCACAAGGTGTCAGGATAGCAGAGATAGAGGTTTCATCTATCTCTCCCAACCCGTTTCAGCCTCGTAAATATTTTGATGAGCAAGCACTTCAGGAGTTGAGTGAATCCATCAAAGAGCATGGATTACTGCAGCCCATTGTTGTGATAGAAAAGGGTGACGGATATATGCTCATCGCGGGCGAACGCCGTCTGCGAGCCCATAAACTTGCCGATCTCCCTGTGGTCAAAGCGATTATCGCCGATGTGGAAATTGATGATATCAGGCTCAGAGAACTTGCGCTGATTGAAAATATCCAAAGAGAAAATCTCAACCCTATTGAACTGGCAAACTCCTATGCCGAGTTGATCGAAGTTCACGGTATCAGGCATGAGGACCTGAGTGAAATCGTCCATAAAAGCCGTTCTCAGATCACCAATACCATGCGCCTTCTCACCCTCAGTGATTATGCACAAAAACAAGTTGCAGAGGGAAATATTTCACAAGGGCATGCCAAGGTACTTGTGGGGCTTGATGTGCCGAAACAAAAAAGAATTATTGACACTATAGTCGGACAAAAACTCTCTGTAAGAGAGGCTGAAAATATAGTTAAAAATTATAAAAACAATCATGAAACCAAATTGAAAGCTGTGGTAAAAACGGCACTGCTCGATGACTACAGGAGCGAGATTAGCGCTCTATTGCCTTTCAGACATAAGATAAAATCAAAAAGCGTAGAAATTAGTTTCACTTCAACGGAAGAAATCGAAAACTTTTTATCAATCCTCAAAAAAGCATAATATTTAACCCGCTTCTCATGTGCTAAATGGTAAAATAGCGCGAAATTACATGAGGAGTTTGAATGCTTGACCTACATTTACCGTTAATGTTGTTTGTCCTGGTACTATTCATCGCCCTTCTTGTTCTTTTAAATAATATGCTATTTCAGCCACTGATTAAGTTCATGGACGACAGAGATCACTCAATAGCAAAAGATTTGGAAGCAGCAAAAGGCTTGAGCGGTAATACCGATGAACTTAACGCTAAAGCAGATGAGATTCTTAGCAATGCTAAAGCTGAAGCTGCAGCGATCAGACAGAAAGCAATCGATGATGAAAAG
>Ga0209206_10000071_pt1 | contig 19580 bp, 20 predicted proteins | sample ZodSprsou2mmetaG_FD_185478 | JGI IMG/M metagenome (GOLD analysis project Ga0209206, IMG submission 185478) | Hot spring sediment microbial communities from Zodletone spring, Oklahoma to study Microbial Dark Matter (Phase II) - Zodletone Spring... ...
TAAAAGAATTAAATTTTTATTTGTTAAAATTTGATTATAAAAGTTTTATAGATTGGAAAAGAGTTGTTAAAATATAAATTATTTCCGAAAACCTATTGTTAGTTGTGGTTTTAGGACTTTTCCCCAAAGTTCACAGCAGACTGTGGAAAACCCCGAGAAGAGCTTTTTTATTAAAATTTAGCATTTTCCGCAAAAAAGCAAACTCTAATACTTTATTTATAGATTATAAAACAGCTAAAAGTAAAGGTCTTAAAGAAGTTATTAACAGTTTATTAACATTTGTGGAAAACTTAGGGAAAAAAAGCAATTTATTTTGTTCTCATCATAGCAAAAAATTTTTTATTAAGCAAAAATATTTTTAGATGTGAATAAAGTTGCTCAAAATATCTACAAATGAATTTCAAAATGGGAAATTAAAGATTTGGATTTTAAATATAGATTACGCTTCGCGAGGATAATTAGATAAAAAAGTCGCTTTTTAGAAGTTTTTCTTTTTCTTAACTCGATATCCCCCTCTTTAACTTGACATTTAGAGGGCTTTAAAGATATAATTTTCATTGAATTTTAAATTCTACAATTTAATGATGAAGGAGAGAGACAGTTAAATGAAGCGGACTTATCAACCGAATACCAGAAAAAAACTGAAAGTACACGGATTTCGCCAAAGAATGAGCACTAAAGCCGGCCGCTTAGTATTAAAAAGAAGGCGTTTAAAAGGACGTAAACATCTTACGGTATCCGGATAATTCATGTTATAAAGACCAGAGGAATTTTGATAAAGAAAAAATTGTCAAAAACCAGTGAATTTAAGAAAGTGTTTTTGAAAGGCAGAAGAAGCGAAGGTAAAAACGCAGTTATATTTATTTTAAAAAACGAGTATAGCCTTAATCGATTAGGCGTTATAGTAAAAAAAGAGATAGGAAAAGCCGTCGTTAGAAATAAGGTAAAAAGAAGGTTAAAAGAAGCCGGCCGACTGATGGGCAAGAAATTATTTTTGGGGTATGATATAATTATACTGGCCAAAAAGAACATTGAGAAAGCAAGCTATTTTGAAATATGCCATGACTTGGAGAGCCTTTTTAATAAAGAAAAATTAATTTCATAAAAAAGTAGTAGACAGGATAGTAAAGCAATAACAATCTGTTTTTTATACGTGAAAGAAAAATAAATAGAGCTTCACAAAAGATTTTATTATATGGAAAAAATAATTATTTTAATAATAGGTTGGTATCAAAAATATATATCCCCCGTAAAACCTGCAACCTGCAGGTTTTACCCCACCTGTTCTGAGTATGCCGCGCAAGCCCTGAAAAAATACGGTCTTTTAAAAGGTCTATGGCTTTCTGTGGGGAGAATATTACGCTGCCACCCCTTTAACCCAGGCGGCTATGATCCTCTTCCTGATTCTTCGGAGGCGTGTTCACACAATAAAGTAAAAGTATAAATAAAATATATAATGATAAGATAAGTAAAATAGAAACAAGACAAAGAAAAAGAAAAACAAGAAAACAAAGGAGACAATATGTGGAGTTCATTGGTCGCGCTAGTCACTAAATTGCTCGTAATACTCTATGGTTTTACCCATAATTATGGAGTTGCTATTATATTGCTAACCATTCTTATTAGATTAATTCTGTATCCCTTAATGCAAAAACAGATGGTTTCTATGCGAGAGATGCAGAAAATCCAGCCTTTGATGAAGGCAGTACAGGATAAATATAAAAACGATAAAGAGAGATTAAATAAAGAGTTAATGGCTTTGTATAAGGAACATAAGGTCAATCCTATGAGCGGATGTTTGCCCTTATTGATTCAAATGCCAATATTAATACTATTATTCCAGGCTTTAAGAGTATTTGAATATTTAGACCCTATTACTAACAACATAGCTGGCGGGTTTTTATGGATTAAAAGTTATTATGCTGTTATGGAAAATGGCGAACTTGTAACCAAGGCAGGACTGGCTCTTTCTGAGCGCTTAATTCCTTTTGGAATCTTTGGATTAGAACATATTGGGATATTGCCCTTTTTAGTAGCTGGTTCAATGTATATTCAGCAAAAGATGACTTCTCCCGGTGGCACTTCGGGAAAAGGAGGAGGTTCTTCCGAACAGACCCAGAAGATGATGACCATAATGATGCCTTTGATGATCGGCTTTATGAGTTTTACCCTGCCTTCCGGTTTGACCCTTTACTGGTTTACCTCTACCCTTTTGGGGATTGGTCAGCAGTATCTAATTAATAAGAAAATGCCGGCAATAGATGAAATGCCAAAAGAGGTTATCTCGAGCAAAGAAGCGAAGCCAACCGAAGAAAAACCGAAAAAAGCGGTGTCAACCAAAGATGATTTTTGGATTCCAGGGTATGAAGGAACAAACGGAGAAAACCCTTCCGGGGGCAAGAGCAAAACCAAAAAATATAAAAAAAATAAAAGAAAATAAATTTGCAGTGTAGATGCATCAGATACAAAAGAGGGAGTAGACTTGAAAAATACTAATAACTCTAAATTAAGTTTTCAAAGGAAAGCCCAAACCACCCTGGAGAAAATAGTAAATCTTATTATAGAGGATGGAGAAGTACAGGCAATTGACCATGAAGAAGCCGATACCATTGTTTTAGGAATAAAAACCTCTAATCCCGGAGTATTAATTGGAAGACATGGACATACACTTGATGCCCTTCAATATATTGTAAACATAATTGCTAATAAAGAAATTGAAGAATCCGAACGAAGGAAGATAATGGTTGATATTGAAGGGTACAAGGAAAGAAGAGAAGACATTGTATCCAATTATGCTCGCGAAAAAGCCGAAATAGCGAAAAAGAACGGAAAAAAGGTTGCTCTTTGTTATATGAATGCAGTGGAAAGAAGGATTGTTCACCTTGTTTTACAAGGGGAGCCCCTGCTAAGCACCTATAGCGAAGGGACAGAGCCTTTTAGAAGAGTTATCATAGTACCGAAAGAAAACATAAACAATAATAACAACCAAGAAGAAGAATAATAATCGAGAATTATTAATAAGCATAAAAAGTTAGATATTATCTCCAGGATAAATATTGATCTTTTTATGCTTTTTCTTTTCGGACCACTTATTGTGGGAAGAAAGAAGAAAAATTATTTTAAAATAACAGGACAGGCTTCTTGTTTCCATAGCAATAATTAAATAATTGGAATATAATATTAGCAAAAACATAAGGGGTAAAAATTAGTTCGTATTCCTCACCCGGGAGTAGGTGGTGTCGCGAGCTTGTAGAAAATTACTTTATAACGAAACACCCGGCATGAAATAAAAACTTACCTAAAGAAACTGTAAATTCTGAATTGTGGCATTCTGTTTAAATTACAACTGATTTAGAAGGAAGAATCTGTTAACCGACTGCGCTATACTATTTAAAAGAATAACGCTAACCGCCCGCCATCAATTAAAAAAGGAGAATATTCATGAAATTTTGGGAAAATGATACTATTGCTGCTATTTCTACCCCAATGGGCGAAAGTGGAATCGGTATTGTCAGAGTAAGTGGCCCAAAAACCTTAGAAATAGCCCAAGAAGTATTCAGAGATAGAAACTTAAACAAAACAAAGGTGAAAAATTTCTTGAGCCATACTGTTCATTATGGATTTTTAATTGATCCGAGAAACGGAGAGAAAGTTGACGAGATCATTCTGATTTTAATGAAAAAACCCCAAACTTATACCCGGGAAGATACCGTTGAATTTAATTGTCATGGAGGTTCGCTCTCTCTCAGGAAAGCACTGGAAACAATTATTAGTTGCGGGGCAAGAATAGCTGATCCGGGAGAATTTACCAAGAGAGCCTTTTTAAACGGGAGGATTGATTTGAGTCAGGCAGAAGCGGTTATCGATCTAATTCAAGCTAAGACCGAAAGAAGTTTAAGTTCTTCATTAGCTCAATTAGGAGGAAGCCTAAATAAAAAGATTAAAGATATGAGAAAAAGATTAGTAAGAATTTCTACCGAAATTGAAGCACCTATGGATTTTCCCGACCAAGATATTGAAGAGAAAAGTCCAAAAAAGATAGAAGAAGATATCAATTGTATATTAAAGGAAATTAATTTTCTTATCGAGACGCTGGCTTATGGGAAAATACTCAAAGAAGGGATAAACGCCCTCATCGTTGGCAAGGCTAATGTAGGTAAATCAAGCCTTTTTAATACTTTGTTAAAAGAAAACCGTGCAATTGTTACCCACTTACCAGGTACGACAAGAGACGCCATTGAAGAGTTTATTAATATTCAGGGAATAGCTTTTAAAATTATAGACACCGCAGGACTTAAACCCCCAGAAAATATTATTGAAAAGATAAGTATTAAAAAGATGATGAAATATTTAAAAGAAGCTCAATTAATATTAGTGATGTTTGATGCAAGCACTCCCTTGTCCCTGGAGGACAAAGAAATAATCAAAGAAATTAATAAGGAAAACTATAAAAAAAATAAGGTGATAGTTATTGAAAATAAAATAGATTTGGGCGAGAAAATTGATCAAGGGAATCTATTGGGTCTATTAGACGTTAAAGACAGCATAAAGATGTCTTTAAAAGAAAAAATCGGCATAGAAGAGTTAGAGGAAAAATTGTTCAGGACCGCCATGGAGGGATTGGTAATACCGGAAAACGGGGTGGTTATCAATAATATAAGACAGGCAAATCAACTAAAGATGGCAAAAAAAGCTTTAGAACAAGTATTGTTAGGCTTAAAAAGGAAAATAACCTATGATTTTTTGACAGTCGACTTAAAAGATGCCCTGGACTCTCTCGGTGAAATAACCGGAGATTCGGTTAGTGATGAAATGGTTAGCGATATATTCTCTCGTTTTTGTATAGGAAAATAACCGATTAATTTTGCCTGATACAAAAAATATTTTCAGGAAAAAAGAATGTTCCACGTGGAACATTTCAAAAAAATGAAATGTGAATAAACTGTGGAAAACTTAAAATTTTTAAGAAACTAACCTTTTTTGCACCCTCTTCAAGTAAACTAAATTACTACTTATTAAAAAAAAGACAAATTCCACTTATGTAAACTATTTAATTACCGTATTTGCATCAGCCGACCATTTCCCTATAAATTAATAAAGATTTTTAATTGTAGTTTTTAAATATTTGAACTAAGATAGATTTAAATCATGGTTTTTTCTATATTTTTTATCAATGTGGAGAAATTGTGGAAAAGTAATACTATCCGATAGTAAATAGTGAACAGGCGTTAGCATATAATATGTAATATAGTGCAGAAAAAAATCGTAAAACAAAATTCGAACCTCACTCAGATTAGCCGTTTAGTAAATTATCCAGGTTAATTGGCGATCATTTAAAGAGGAGATTTATTTTTTGGATAAAGAATACAAAAATATATTAGTTCATGGTGCGCAAAAAATGGGAATTAAACTGAATACAGAACAGATTAGAAAATTTTCCCTATATTTAAAACTATTATCCCAATGGAATAAAAAAATAAACTTAACTTCTTTAAAAACACCACAGGAAATAATCGTGAAGCATTTTTTGGATTCTCTTAGCTGTATAAAGGCACTCAATAATTATACTAATTTAGAGAACGCCAGTATTATTGATGTTGGTACAGGCGCGGGTTTCCCAGGCCTACCGGTTAAAATAGTTTCCCCTTCAATCAGCTTATCACTTTTGGAAGCGAAAAAGAAAAAGATCATATTTTTAAATGAAATTAAACAAGAAATAAATTTTCAAAAAGTTGAGGTGCTTACCGGACGCGCAGAAACCTTTGGGAAACACCCGGATTATAGACAGAAATTTGATATCGTATTATCTAGGGCATTGGCTTCCTTGAGCACTTTGAGCGAATATTGTCTTCCCCTGGCAAGAGTGGGAGGGTTGTTTGTGGCACAAAAGGGTCGAGCGTATCAGGAAGAAACTAATAAAGCTCTCCGGGCAATTCAGCTTTTAGGCGGAGAACTAATTGGAGTGGAAAATCTAATAATTCCTTTTATGGACCAGGAAAGACATCTTTTAATAATAAAAAAAATAAAAGATACACCTTTGGAGTATCCCAGAAAAGAGGGCATTCCCCAAAAAAGACCTTTGTAATTTTGAAATATTTTTGATAATATAGTCTATATACGGAGTATCCTTAGTCGTCCGAGGTTGGCCAATTGCTTTATTCTTCAGTTAGCCAAAGATTGGCTGGCCAGCAAAAGACCGAGCAAAGACAGGACCAGAGGGAAGATTTTTGCCTGTTTATGAATAAAAGTGTGAGCTATAACTCATAAGCTCGAGAAAAGAAATTGCTCAAAACATTTTTCAATAGATTGATCTACTTTCACAGCAAATTCTTGGCAATTATATAAACATGGTAATTCAAGAAATAGTTTATTTTGTCTCTGTTTTGTACGCATTCTTTAATAAATAAAAAGTTGTTTGTTAAATATAAATCACCCTACCGATGAACGGGAGTACAATAAATAACCGTTCCACGTGGAACATTGATATTCGAACAAATGTTCAATAGCCATTACCAGTTCATTTATAATTTAATTTTAGATAACTTACGTCTCGTATTAAAAAGTAGACCATCATCCACTTACAATTAGCTTTTAATCCGTTTAATCTGATTTTTGTCTGGATCATTATTTTTAGGAGAATATCTATGACCAAAGTTTTGGCAATTACCAACCAAAAAGGCGGAGTAGGCAAAACAACCACCGCGGTAAATCTATGCACTTCTATAGCCTTATATAAAAGAAAAACTTTATTGATTGACATAGATCCTCAGGGGAATGCCAGCACCGGAATAGGCCTGGATAAAGCAAAAGTTAAAAGATGTATTTACGATGTCTTGATTAATCAAGCTCCGGCAAAGGAAATTGTTGTAGAAACTCAAATAAAAAATTTGGATATTTTACCTTCTACTATACAATTAGCAGGAGCAGAAATAGAATTGGTTAACTATATTTCCCGGGAAAATAAACTAAAGCACGCTATCAAGCCCATCAAAGATGATTATAATTATATCATCATTGATTGTCCGCCTTCTCTGGGTCTTTTAACCTTAAACTCTCTTACTGCTGCTGATGCGGTTATTATTCCTATTCAATGTGAATATTATGCCCTAGAAGGCATTGGGCAATTACTAAATACCATCAATCTGGTCAGAGAAAATCTAAATTCATCTTTGGAAATCGAAGGAATCTTACTGACCATGTATGATAGTCGAACAAATCTTTCACGCGATGTGGTTAAAGAAGTTCAAAAATATTTCCAGGGAAAGATATTTACAGCAGTTGTTCCGCGAAATGTCAGAGTGAGTGAAGCCCCCAGCTATGGCAAGCCCGTTGTTTTATATGACGTAAAATCTAAAGGAGCAATAGCTTATAAAAAATTAGCCCGAGAGGTGATATCAAATGGTTAAAAGAGGATTGGGAAAAGGGTTAGAAGCTCTTATCCCCAAAGCTGAACAAAAAGAAAAAGGATTTGTGGTTGAGATAGACCTGGAAGATCTGACCCCCAACCTTTTTCAGCCTCGTAAAAATTTTGATCAAGAAAAAATGGAGGAATTGAAAGAATCCCTTAAAAAGCACGGAATGATTCAACCCATTGTAGTAAGGAAGACGGCTAACGGATATGAGATTGTAGCCGGAGAGCGTCGATTAAAGGCAGCCAAAGAGATTGGCCTAAAGAAGATACCGGCAATTATTATGAACCTTAACAATGAAAAAAGCTTGGAAATTGCCTTAGTTGAAAATATTCAGAGAGAGGATCTTAATCCTATTGAGCAGGCTAATGCCTTCAAAAGATTGGTGGACGAATTTAACCTTACTCAGCAAGAATTAGCGGAAGCAACCGGAAAGAGCAGGACATTGGTTACCAATACCATCCGGCTGTTAAAACTGAATCCGGAGATACAAAAAAACATCTCGGAGGGGAAAATATCTTTTGGTCATGCCAAATTATTATTAAGTATCGAAGATGAAGAGCTGCAAAAGGCAGTGTGTAACAGAATAATAGCTAATGGATTATCGGTAAGAGACGCAGAGCATCTGGTTAAGAATATCGAAAAAGCACAAAAAAAACCATTTAAAGTTAAAAATATTACCATTGAACGCTTCCCAGAGGTAGAGGGAAGATTAAGAGATGCGTTAGGGACCAAAATAAGCATATTATATGACGGAAGAAAAGGAAAGATAAATATAGAATTTTATAACAAAGAAGATTTGAGGAGAATCACTGATCTATTACTAAAAGAAAGATAAACAATAAGTAAATTTTTAAATATCGCCTATCGAGAATAGTGTAATAATGAGCAATTTGATTGACTCCTCTGGCAGATAACTAAGGGATTAAGATACCATCATTGGAGAGCTTAAGTCCTAACCATAGAAAGTAAACATAAACAAGAAATAGAAAGGATGGATTAAAATGAGTAAAGATAGTTTTAATAATTTAGTTTTTGTTTTGTTTGTAGCAATTACGGTTTTTATCTCTGGGATTTTTTTAGCCCTTTTTTTTAGACTGTTTTCCCTGGAAAGTTTTTTCTTCAAAACAAATTACTTGATCTATTCCAATTTTCTTAACCAAATTATTCTGGGCGTAATAGGAGTATCGTTAATTGTTTTCGCTGTTTATTTGATCTGGCAAAAAGCTCAGATAGGCAAGGGAAATTTATCAGTAGTTCAGAAGACCTCGCTTGGAGAAATTAAAATTTCTATTGGGTCTATAAAATACTTAGTCCAAAAGGTAGTTAAAGGGATGTCAGAAATTACAGAAACAAAACCAGAGATTAATATTATAAAGCCCGGGGGAATAAAGATGGATCTTCATCTTGCTGTAAAGCAGGACATAAACATTCCCGAGCTTTCGGAGAAAATTCAGCGCAAATTAAAGGCATATCTCTTGGATACATGTGGAATAGAAGCCAAAGAGATAAAAATTCACGTAGATAAAATATTTTATGAAGACCAAAAATAGATTAGGAATCTTTTAAAAGGGCGGTGAGGAAATGCCATATATGCAGGCTATTAAGAAAAATCCCCAAGAACAAAAATTAGGAAACGTAACGGTTTCCAAAGAAGTAGTTGCCGTAATTGCTGCTTTAGAAACCATAAAAACTAAAGGTGTAGTCGGTATTACCAGTGGGTACAGAGGCAAATTGGCCAATATATTGTCCCGTAAGGACTGTGCTAAAGGGGTAGAAGTAGGAATGAAGGCGGGAGAAACGACTATTACCATTCCTATTATTACCGCTTACGAAGTAGGAATTTTTAAAGTAGCTGAAGAGGTACAACATAAAGTAAAAAATGCCGTTTGCTCCCTGACCGGATTGAAAGTTACCAAGGTTGATATTAATATCCAGGGGATTAAATTTAAAGAAAAAACAGAGAAACCAAGAAAAGAAACGCAAAAGAAGAAAGAAATAAAGAATAAAGCGCAGAAAGAATAAATTGGTGAAACTAAAGTGACAGAAATTGTAAAATTATTAGTCGTAGTCGCAGTGATCATTTTCTTGATAAGAAAGAAATGGAATTTAGAATACACTATACTGCTGGCTTCCCTGTTGGTAGGGGTGTTCTTCGGGTTAAGCCCGGTTCAAATGGGAGAAAATATTATTTTTGCTCTCATAGATCCCACAACACTAAGACTCATGGGAATAATTGTGCTGGTTTATATTTTAAGCGGTGTTTTGAGAAAAGTAGAAAGCCTAAAAGATTTAACTGATTCTCTTGGGCAATTAGTCAAAGATTACCGCCTTATATTGGCTTTCATACCAGCCTTATTGGGTTTAATACCTATGCCTGCCGGGGCAATGTTTTCTGCCCCCATGGTTAAAGAGATAGGAGATCGAGAAGGTCTTACCGGAGAAGAAAACACTTTTGTTAATTATTGGTTTCGACATGTTTGGGAATTTGTCTGGCCTCTCTTTCCGGGAATGATATTATTTGCCGGTTTATTACAAGTAGAAATTCAAGAAGTTATTTTGATTCAATTCCCCTTGACCATTATGGCAATAATAGTGGGCTTTATCTGGGAGTATAAAAATTTAAGAAAAGTAATCACTCCCGTTAACAAAAAAGCCATTTTACTTAATTTAAAAAAGTTGTTTTTTGGAGTCTGGCCTATTTTGCTGATTATCATCTTGGTATTGGCAGTAAATTTAGACCTTTTACTTTCTTTAATATTAGTAATTCTATCTTTGTTTATATTGAATTTCCCCAAATTTAAACTCCCCATAGTAAAGAAGATCATTAAAAATGACGTAGATTTAAACGTGGTGATCTTAATTGCCAGTATTATGATTTTTCAGAGGATACTGCAGGCCTCGGGAGGAATAGAGGTTATCCCTGAGGTATTTACTAAATTAGGAGTCCATCCTTATCTTGTTTTGTTTAGCATTCCCTTTTTTATCGCAGCGATGACCGGAGTAACCACCGCAGCAATAGGAATAGGCCTGCCGGTCCTTCTACCCATAATTATTCAAGGGGAAGCAAATCTGTATTATGCCATGTTAGCCTTCACCGGTAACTATATAGGAGTCATGATTTCTCCCATGCATTTATGTTTGGTGGTGACCAAAAATTATTTTAAAGTAGATATGGGAAAAGTATATAAAATATTAATTTTGCCTCTGGCCATTATTACTTTAAGCGCCTTTATTTTGGTAATGGTTAGAACATAGTTCAGAAATTTTTTTACATTATTGTAGGGATGGTTCTTGAGAAAAATAGGAGGAATAAAATGAGAAAATCACCCAAAGAGGTAGAGATAGAAAAGGAAATATTGGAAATGTTAAGCGGAAAGCCGGCTATGGCAGCTTCTTTAATTTTTAATGATGAAGAAGCACAAGCCTTACGAAATTATGCCAACACAGTTTCTATAAAACGATTGGGTTATAATGACCATGGTCCGGTACATATGAGTAAAACAGCATTAAACGCCATGATCATGTTCGATATATTAAGTAAAAACGGAATTAAATTTAATCTGGAAGAAGAGAAAATTGGTACTGCCGAAGATAGTAAAGTAGCGGTATTAATATCATCCTTGCTGCACGATGTAGGCATGTCAGTGGGTCGGGAAAATCACGAGCTGTTAGGGGTTATTTTTGCTGCTCCCATTATTGGAAGAGTACTGACCAAAATTTACAATAAGGATATTGAAACGAAAATCATTGTTTACTCTTTAATTGTTGAAGGTATTGCTGGACACATGGCTACACAAGATATTCATTCTCTGGAAGCCGGACTGGTTTCAATCGGAGATGGATGCGACATGGAAAAGGGTAGAGCGCGGATTATTTTTCTTTTGTCACGTACTCCCCAGGTAGGAGATATCCACAAGTATTCCGCCAATTCCATCCAAAATGTAGAAATTATACAGGGGGAAGAGAAGCCCATTAGGATAATTGTAGAGATGACTGAGTCGGTGGGTTTTTTCCAGATAGAACAAGTCCTATTTCCCAAGATTTTATCGAATCCGGTAAAACCCTATATAGAACTTTATGGCAGAGTAACCGGAGAAGAAATGAGACGCTATCTGTAAATACCTGCCTGGTAACTCGTGAATCGTATCTCTCTAAGATGGTTAGCCAGTTTACCTTCTTACTAATTGGGCAATTGGTGAATCGGTAAATCGGAGAATTAATACAGATTAGCGAACTAATAGGAGAATATTATGCAAGTGAACAATCTTTATTACCAAAGTACCCGAGGGGACAAAAAGAGGGTTTTATCCGCCGAAGCGATTATAAAAGGCATTGCCGGGGATGGTGGGTTGTTTGTTCCCGAAACCATGCCCCAGATAGAAAAGGATTTCAACGGATTAAAAAATACTACCTATAAAGAATTAGCCTTTTTGATAATCAAGAAATTTTTTACCGATTATCAAGAAGACGAGCTAAAAGATTGTATAAATAAAGCCTATGAGGATAAATTTGATAACGAGATGATTGCTCCTCTTTGCAAAAAGATGGGAACATATTTTTTAGAGCTTTATCATGGACCGACACTGGCCTTTAAAGATATGGCTTTATCTCTGCTCCCCCATATTTTAAAAAAAGCTGCCCAAAAATTAAATCTTAATCAGGAAATAGTTATTTTAACCGCTACCTCCGGAGATACCGGGAAAGCCGCACTTCAAGGTTTTGCCGGGGTAGAAGGGATCAAAATAATAGTATTTTTCCCCCATAAAGGGGTTAGCAAGATACAAGAAAGACAGATGCTTACTCAGGAAGGGGAAAATACTTTTGTGATAGGCATAAGAGGGAATTTTGATGATGCCCAGAAAGGGGTCAAGGAGATATTTGAAGACCCCGTCTTCAATAAAAAAATAGAAGAAAAAAATACCCTCTTTTCTTCAGCAAATTCTATCAACATTGGCCGCCTGATTCCCCAAATAGTATATTACTTTTATGCTTATTTAAATATGTTGCGTAGAAGTGAAATTAAGCATGGCGAAAAGGTAAACATAGCTGTCCCCACCGGTAATTTTGGAGATATTTTGGCAGCTTACTACGCTAAAGAGATAGGCTTACCGATAGATAAATTAATCTGTGCTTCTAATGAAAATAAGGTACTAGCAGAGTTTTTTGAAACCGGAGTCTACGACAAGCGCAGAAAAATGGTGCTGACCATTTCTCCTTCGATGGATATACTGGTTTCCAGCAATCTGGAGAGATTGTTATGGGTGATAAACGAAGGGGAGGGTCAAAAGGTAAAGGAGCTAATGGATTCTCTAAAAGAGAAAGGCTACTATCGGATAGATTTTAAAACAAAGAATAAATTAAAGGATTTTTATGGAGGATTTGCTTATCAAGAGGAATCCCGCCGATGTATAAAAGAGATATTCGAGAAGTCGAAATATTTGGTCGACCCCCATACGGCAGTAGCTTATGCCGTATATAAGCAATATATTGCAAAAACCGGGGATAAAACCAAGACAGTTATTGTGGCCACAGCCAGCCCCTTTAAATTTACCAAAAGTGTTATGGAATCAATAGATAACCGCTATAAAAAATTTGACGATTTTGAATTAATAAAAAGGATGTCTGATTTAGCTCAAATTCCCATTCCGCCAGGGATAAGGGATATTGAGAAAAAGCCTATCCGGCATAAAACGATTTGCGAAAAAGAGGAAATGAGAGCAAAGATAGCCGAAATCTTAAATTTATAGAAAGGAAAATGCGATATGAAAATATCTTTTTTGGGTGCGACTAAAATAGTTACTGGAAGTAACTTCTTAATTGAGACCGGTAATGTTAAATTTTTAATAGATTGCGGAATGTTTCAAGGGAGCAAATTAATTAACCGCATGAACTATAGAACTTTTAGCTTCAATCCCAGGGAAATAGATTTTGTAATTCTATCTCACGCTCACATAGACCACAGCGGAAGGATACCCAAATTAGTAAAGGAAGGTTTTAGAGGAAGCATATACTCTACCAGGGCAACCGCCGATTTATGCTCTATCATGCTCCCCGATAGCGGGCATATTCAGGAGATAGAAAATGAATGGGATAATCGGAAGAGAATAAGATCGGGAGAAAAATTGAGAGAACCTCTTTACACCCTGAAAGAAGCGGAAGAGAGCCTGAAATATTTTAAGCCGTTCTTGTATGACCAAAAAATAGAAATAAACCAAGAAGTCACTTTAAGATTTAGGGATGCCGGGCACATATTAGGGTCTTCCATCATTGAGTTGTGGATAAGAGAAGAGGGGAACAAAGAGACCAAATTAGTATTCTCGGGTGATTTAGGGAGACGGAATAGGCCTATTTTAAGAGACCCCCGCCTTATCGATGAAGCAGATTATCTGATTGTAGAATCAACTTACGGAAATAGGCTGCATCCTCCCTCAGAAGATGATACCAAAAAATTGATCGCTATTATAAATGCTACCATGAAAAGAAGAGGAAATATAGTAATTCCTTCTTTTGCAGTGGAGAGAGCCCAGGATATAATTTATGAGTTAAACCAATATTATACCGAATACATTCAAACCGAAGACCGGGATTTTTTAAATGTGCCGGTCTATGTAGATAGTCCGTTAACTTTCTCAGCAACAGAGATATTTTTGAGAAATCCAGATTGTTTTGACGAAGATGCCTTAAAGCTTATAAGTATAGGAAATAATCCTTTGGATTTTAGAAATTTAAGATTTACGCGTACCACAGAAGAATCAAAGCAGATAAATTTTTCCAAAGAAAGCAAAGTGATCATTTCAGCTAGCGGGATGTGTACTGCTGGAAGAATAAAACATCACCTGAAGCATAATTTATGGAGAAAGGAGTCCAGTATTGTTTTTGTCGGTTATCAGGCGGAGGGGACCCTGGGAAGAAGGATAAAGGAAGGCGAGAAAGTGGTTAAAATATTTGGCGAAGAGATCCGGGTAAATGCTGAGATATACTCTTTAGACGGGTTTTCAGGTCATGCTGATAGGGAAGGGATTATGCAGTGGATAAAAGCATTTAAAAATAAACCAAAAAAAATATTCGTCGTACACGGGGAAGAGGAAGCAGCCGGGGAAATTTCTAAAAGGATTGAAGAAGAATTGAAAATTAAAACCTATACCCCGGAACTGGGAGAAAGGTTATCTATTGAAGAAGAAAAAGTATTGCCCGGCGAAAGATTAGAGATACGCGGAAAAAGTGTAGAGTCCCGAGGAATAGAGGAGAATATTGAAAAATTAAAATCAATATTCTGGCCAGTGTTAAAAAGATTGGAACTTAAGGCTGATCAGAGTGCTAACAGTGAAGAATTAAATAGTTATAAAAATAAACTTATTGATATACAAAAAGATATATTAGATTTAAATATGTTAATCACTGAAGAGAATAAAGAAGAGAATAATAAAAATTAGGGATTAATACCAAAATCAAAAGCGAGCTCTAAGCTTACATTTAGAGCTCGCTTTTTTATTAAAGTTAAGGGAGTGGGTTAATTGTAATTTCTCATTATTCGGGTTTAATTTCTATTTCTTTTGGTTTAACTTCTTCGACTTTGGGGAGAACAATTTCTAATATTCCATTCTTGTAAGAAGCCTTTGTTTTTGTATTATCTACTTGGACGGGAAGGGCGATCGTTCTAGAATAACTTCCAAAAGCCCTTTCACAACAGTAGTAGTTTTCTTTTTTTGTTTCTTTTTCTTCTTTTCTTTCTCCCCGAATAGCCAGTGTATTTTCACTTAAAGAGATCTTTACGTCTTTTTTGTCTACTCCTGGAAGTTCAGCTTTGACGATGATGTTGTCTTTTTCATCGATAACATCAACCAGCGGAGACCATTCTCCTCCTTCTAACCATTTTTTTCTCAAGTGTCTACTCTGGGGTATGATTTCGAAATCAAAGAATTCATCAAAAAGATTTCTTAAGTTTTTCATTTCTTTTGGTTCCCATGGTACTATAGCCATAATATCACCTCCCAAAATTTAATTATTTTTTTGTTTGTTTTTTTCACTCCCTTAACTGGGTAAAACAAAAGCTAAAGTAGAGGATTTAATTTTTCTTGTAACTTTTCTTTTGACGTGACTCCTACAGTGCGACCAACTTCTTTGCCTTCTTTGAAGGCGATTAAAGTAGGAATGCCCTGGATGCCATATTGAGCTGCGATGTTTTGGTTCTCGTCGGTATTTAACTTACATACTTTAAGTTTACCTTTGTTTTCTTCGGCTAATTTTTCAACAGTAGGTGCTAACATTCGGCAAGGCATACACCAGGGTGCCCAAAAATCCACCAATACTGGAATGGAAGATTCTAAAACTTCCTGCTTGAAATTATTTCCATTTACTTCTACTTCTAATGATTTACTATTTTCCATCGATTTTTTACTCCTTTATTTTTTATTCTTGACGAAAAATTTTAATGATTAATTCCAATCCTTCTCTTATTAATTCTAATTCTTCTATGGATAATTTTTCTTTGATTCTTCTTTCGTAATTATTCCTTTCCTGCTCGATCTGTTCTTTAATTTTTGTTCCTTTGGATGAAAGAGATAAAACAAATGATCTTCTGTCTTCTGAGTTAGTCATCCTTATTAAATATTTTTTTCTCACCAGTCCATCTATTATCCGGCTACTCCGGGAAGGAGATAGACCCATCTTTTTAGACAAAACATTACAAGTTATTCTTTCTGCAGTTTTAATTTCCATGACCGCCTTGTATTCTGCTAAAGAAACATTGCATAGAGTTCGAATTTGCCGTTCATCTTCCAAGCATCCCTTTTTTAATTCGATTATTAGATCTACTAAATTCTTTTCCATCATACTATTAACCTTTTGCTATTAGCAATATTTGCTAATGACAATTATATAGGATAAAATTTTATCTGTCAAGTATTTTTAAAAAAAATTTTAGGATTTTTTAAAGTCCTGCCCCTCAACAGTCTACTGAACTTAAGAGAGGGAGACAAAAAAGCTATTCTTTGTTATGCTATTATATAGAGCGAGTAAGATGTGGTAAAATAAATAGCATCAATTAACAGAAAATATACAATGTTAACTTCAGGAGATAGACCTGAAAAAGGGGCGAAATTAGTATTTATCAGGAGATAATATGAAGGATAAACCAGTAAAGCTGGAAGAAAACTACGAGTTTTTTATAAATAGCTATTCTCATCAGGGAGAAGGAGTTGGCAGAATAGACAATTTTGCTATTTTTGTGCCGAAGATAATTTTAGGCGAAAGAGTTAGGGTAAGAATTACCGATGTAAAAAAGAATTTCGCCCGCGGAAAATTAATTCAAGTGATTTCTTCTTCTCCCGATAGAATAAATCCCCCCTGCCCAGTTTATCATCTCTGCGGAGGATGCCAATTGCAGCATATAGCTTATGAAAAACAGTTAGAAATGAAAAAGGAAATAGTAGAAAATGCTTTGAATAGGATAGGCAATCAAAATATCAAAACTTTGCCTATTATAGGAATGAAAGATCCCTGGCGTTATCGCAATAAAGGGTATTTTCACCTTGCCCGAGAGAACGGAAAAATACGATTAGGATTTTATAAGTCCAAAAGCCATGCTCTTGTCCCTGCCTGCCAGTGCTGCTTGTTTAGCGAGGCGATTAATCGTCTGATAAAATATCTGGGAGAGCAGTTAACTCAGCAGGACATGAGTATCTATGATTGTAAAACAGATCAGGGAAATTTAAGAGGAATAATATTAAAAGAAAGCAAAAATACTGGAGAGATAATGGTAATTTTTATCACCAAAGAAGAAAAACTAAAGATAGATGAAACATTTTTAGATAATCTTATTAAAACTTTTTCTCAAACGGTTTCTGTTTATCAAAATATCAATAAAAGTTCAAAGATACTGCCATTAGGAAAAGGCTTTAAACTTCTAAGGGGAAAAACAAGCATAGAGGATACCATTGGTTCTTTTAAATTTAAAATATCGCCTGCATCTTTTTTTCAGGTCAATGTTTCTCAGGCTCAGGTATTATATGAAAAAATATTAGAATATGCAAATTTATGCGGAGAAGAGACGGTTATCGATTCTTATTGTGGAACCGGAACTATCTCCATCTATTTGGCCGGTAAAGCTAAAAGAGTTTACGGATTAGAATTAGAAAAAGGAGCAGTCAGAGATTCCCGGGAAAATTGTAAGCTTAACAACCTTTCTAATTTAAAATTTTTTACCGGAGAAGCAGAGAAATGGCTTTGCAGATGGATTAAAAATCGAGAAGAAGTTCAAATTATGGTAATAGATCCACCCCGCACGGGATGTTCCCGGGAGATGTTAAGGGATATAATAAAAACTAAACCCGAAAAAATTTTATACGTTTCCTGTAATTTACCTACCCTGGCTCGAGACATCAAGTACCTTGCCCAAAGTGGCTATAAGCTGGAAAAAGTCCAACCTGTAGATATGTTTCCTCAAACAAGACACATCGAATGCATAACATATCTAAGAAGGTGTTAAGATGGAAAAAGACAAAAAAGAGAATAGACTTAATTTAAAGATAGAATCCCAAGACATAGACCCGGGAGCGTTATTTATTACCAGGAGATTGAATGACTCAGGTTACGAGGCTTTGGTGGTGGGAGGATGTATCCGTAATCTGATCATGGGAGAGAAAGCTCACGATTGGGATATCACCACGAGTGCTAGCGCGGATGAAATTTTCCGAATTTTTAAAGAATTTAAAGTGATTCCGGTGGGTAAAAAATTTGGGACAGTTAGTGTAGTTGTTAAGCAGGTTAATTATGAAGTAAGTACCTTTAAAAAAAATAAATCAGCCATCGCTTCAAGTTTAGTGGAAGATTTAGGGCACCGTGATTTTACCATAAATGCCTTTGCCTGGAGTGAAACGGAAGGAGTAATCGATTATTTTAACGGATTAGGGGGCATTAAAGAAAGGGTAATAAGAGGAGTAGAGGATCCTATAGAAAGAATTAAAGAGGATCCGCTAAGAATGCTAAGAGCAGTAAGATTAGCCTGTGAACTTGATTTTAAAATAGAGAAAGCTACTCTTTCGGCGATAAAAAAGAATAGTTCAAAGATTAAAAAAGTAAGCCCGGAGAGAGTCAGGGATGAATTTACTAAAATACTACTGAGTAACGATTCTAAAAGAGGATTTAAATTATTATATCGGCTGGGGCTTTTAAGATTTGTTATACCGGAGTTGCAAAAATTTGCGGGAGTTTATAGAGAAAATTCTTACGGAGAAGAAGATTTATTGGGACGCTCTTTAGATATAGTGACGAACTTGCCTCCAAATTTAAATTTGCGGTTATCGGCTCTATTGTATAATATAGGTAGCATAATGCATTTAGATGAAAAAAAGAATATTGCGGTTAAAATATTACAGCGGTTAAAATTTAAAAACCAGGTGATTAAAAAAGTTAACATCCTAACTAAAGAAAATTGGCTAGTTCTCAATTTTTCAAAAAAAATAAATATAAGAAGACTTGCCTCGCGGATAGGCATAGAAAATTTAGAGGATGCCTGGGAGTTAAAAAAAGCATTTATCAAAGAAAACCCTAATACTGAAAGATTTAGGTTAGCTGAAATCGAAAGAGCAGAGAACAATATAAGCGAAACCCTTAAGGAAGGACCGCCCGTATCTTTTAAAGATTTAACCATAAAAGGTAAAGATCTTATTGAATTATTGGGATATCAAGAAGGAAAAGAAATAGGAGAAATTTTAAAAAAACTTCTTAAGATAGTTACGGAAAATCCAGAATTAAATAAAAAAAAGATACTGCTTGAACTAGCAAAAAATCAAAAAAGCAGTTGTTAAAATATAAATCGGTTTGATAAATTTTAAAAAAGCAGGAGATAAACCAAATGAGTATATTTGAAGCAATTATGATAGCTTGTTTTGGAGCAGCTTGGCCGTTTTCTATCTATAAATCCTATACTTCAAGAAGTAATGAAGGTAAAAGTTTATTTTTTTTATTGGTCGTGCTTATAGGTTATTCCTCGGGTGTGTTGCATAAATTAATTTACAATTTTGATCTAATTATCTACTTATATGTCTTAAATTTTTGTTTTGTATTTACTGATATAATCTTGTATTTTAGAAATAAAAGATTAAATAATTAATTGGATTTATACTGCTCCCCTTTAACAAAAGCATTATTTTAAGTTAGAATAGGTAA
>Ga0209206_10000074_pt1 | contig 19074 bp, 17 predicted proteins | sample ZodSprsou2mmetaG_FD_185478 | JGI IMG/M metagenome (GOLD analysis project Ga0209206, IMG submission 185478) | Hot spring sediment microbial communities from Zodletone spring, Oklahoma to study Microbial Dark Matter (Phase II) - Zodletone Spring... ...
GGGTTTTGATGCCTGTTTCCATGGCCACCTGGAGTGCCAGGGTGGATTTTCCGATCCCGGGCTCCCCGCCAATCAGGATGACCGATCCGGGTACAATGCCTCCCCCCAGCACCCGGTTAAACTCATCGTTCATCAAATCGATCCTGGCAACTTTTTCCGGCTGCACCTCTCCCAGGTGGAAGGGTTCTGCAACGGACCTGGTTTCAGCTGAGGAAGCGGATCCCCGCGAGATCACCTGTTCCACATAGGTGTTCCATTGGCCGCAGGAGTGACACCTGCCGATCCATTTGGGAGACTCGGCCCCGCAGTTCTGACAGACATAAACAGATTTGGTTCTGGCCATAAAGGATCTGAACAGGCATAAAGATAATCAAACGATCCGAACCCGGATCAGGAGAGCCTGTCAATCATCGAGCTGGTGGAATATCCTTCGAGCAGCGGGATGATCTCCACCCTTCCGTTCCAGGAGGTCACTTCCCGGGAACCCACCACATCGGCCGCCCTGTAGTCTCCTCCTTTTACTAGCACATCCGGCCGGATCTTCAGGATCAGATCCAGCGGGGTATCCTCCTGAAAGATGATCACATAATCCACGAATGCCAGTGCCGCAAGCACTTCGGCCCTGGCCTGCTGCGGATTCAGCGGCCTTCCGGCTCCCTTCAGCCGGGTAACCGAATCATCGCTGTTGAGTCCCACCACCAGCACATCGCCCGTCTCCGCTGCCCGGGAAAGGTAATAAACATGTCCCCGGTGCAGCAGGTCAAAACAGCCGTTTGTGAAAACGATCCTTCGGCGTTTCCGGAAGGAGGTGCTGAACAGCCTCCCTGCCTCTTCAGGGGTGATGATCCGCTGTTGTATCTCTTCATACGATCGCATGCTACGCTTCGGCTTTGGTCGGGGAATCTTCAGACACATTCAGGGATTCTTTTTTGCGGGACAACAGGATCAGGGTATAGGATACCGCGCCCAGCAGGATGGTGAAGAGCGAATTGGATTCGTGGGTGAGGATCGCGTAAGCCCCTCCAAGTTCGAGGGGAAGTCCGTATACATAAACGAGCCCCCTGGAGGTAATCCAGTGATAGGCTCCGAATCCCCCGGTAACCGGGGCCGCCATGCCCAGGCCGCCCACCACCAGCAGAAATATCCCGTCAATAAAGGTCAGATGGGAAGTCTCCCGGAGGGCAAATACCACCACCCAGGTCATCATGATGTAATTGAACCAGATGAAGAAGGAGTGGAACACAAATTCCCACTTGTGCTTCATCTGGTAAAAGGTCTTCAGTCCCCCGATGATCCCTTTGATGATGTCCCTGCTTTTTCGGACCACGATAAAATGATCCAGCCGTTTCCGGTAGAAATACAAAAGCATCAGCACGATCGCGAGCGATCCGGCAAACAGCAACCAGAAAAGGAGGGCGCCCCCGAAGGTTCCCTCAAACTTCTGCTGAAGGGGCATAATCACCTGCTCGCTGAAGAAGGCCCCGAATTTCTCCATCCGTCCGACCAGTAAAACCAGCAGGATCAGCAGCAGCATGATCAGGTCGAACACCCGCTCCATGATGACGGTCCCGATCAGTGAATCCACAGGGATCTTCTCCTTCTTTCCCAGGGTCACGCATCGGGTCACCTCGCCCAGTCTGGGAAGGGCGTAATTGAAAAGATATCCCACCATCAATGAATGGTAAGTGTTCCTGAACGAAGGGGAGTAGCCGAGGGGTTCAATGAGCAGGACCCATCGCCGCGCACGGCTGAGAAACGCGATCAGTGCGAACACCAGGGAAAGCCCGATCCACCAGAAATTGGCTTCCCGGAGTGTTTCAAGGAGTGAATCCAGGGCGATTCCCCTGAAGGCGAAATAGAGAAGCAGGATACCCAGCGCGAGGAAACCGGCAACCTTCAGAATTTGTGAGAGGGTTTTTTTCAAAACTGGAATCAGGTGATTTTGTTGGTCATGGTGTCCGGAAAGATCACCGCGGGTCTGAATGATTTCGCCTCTTCAAAATCCATGGAAGCGTAAGACATGATAATGATCACATCCCCCTCCACTGTTTTGCGGGCGGCCGGTCCGTTCATGACGATCTCCCCGCTTCCCCTTTTTCCCCTGATCACATAGGTCTCAAGCCGTTCCCCGTTGTTGATATTGACCACCTGTACTTTTTCATTCTCGATGAGATTGGCAGCATCCATCAGGTCTTCATCGATGGTGATGCTGCCCACGTAGTTCAGGTTGGCATCGGTGACGGTCACCCTGTGTATCTTGGACTTAACAACTTCAATGTTCATAACGGCACCCTCCTGTTTCGGGGTTGGTTTACTCTGCAAAGTTAATCAAAAAAGATATTATCGATCAGCCTGACCTTCCCCAGCCGGACGGCGATGCAAGCCACCTTCCGGCCAGGCTCTGTCCATGACCGGACGGGACGGAGATCCGTATCATTCACGATTTCAAAATATTCCAGCTCCATCAGGGACCGGTCTTCGAACTGGCCGGACACCCAGGATTTCACCTCGGCGGGGGAACGCATTGCCTTTTGTTCTTTAGCAGCCTTCAGGGTCTGGTAAATGTGGGGGGCTGCTTTCCGCTCTGCCCTGGTGAGCAGTTCGTTGCGGGAACTCATGGCGAGGCCGTCCGGCTCGCGGATAATCGGACAACCGACAATGGAAATATCCAGGTTCATCAGTTCCACCAGTTTTCTGATGATCACAAGCTGCTGAAAATCCTTCTGGCCGAAATATGCCCGGTGGGGCCGGACCGTTTCGAACAATTTACTGACGACCTGGGCCACACCGTTAAAATGGCCCTTCCTGAATGTACCCTCCATCACATTGTCAAGTCCCCCCAGATCAAAGGTCCTGCGATCCTCTTCCGGGTACATCTCTTTCTCGGACGGGGTAAATACAACGTCCGTTTCCAGATCCCTGAGCATTGTCAGATCCTCATCCATCTTCCTGGGATAATTTTCAAGATCGGCAGGTTCGTTAAACTGTGTCGGATTGACGAAAATGCTCACCACCAGGATGTCATTTTCCTTCCCGGCTCTCTCGATCAGCGAAGCGTGTCCCTGATGAAGGGCTCCCATGGTGGGCACAAATCCGATGCGCTTCCCGAGGTCTCGGGTTGCATCCAGATGAGAGGCAACATCCTGTCTGGTCCGGTATACGATCATCGGATAATTGGAGGGGCAAATATATGGAAAATGTCAGATGTTCCATACGGTCCGTGTCACAGACTTCACTTGGGGTGTCAATAATTTTTAGTAAATTTGCCTGATTTAAAATCCAGGGTTGGAAGATGGAAAGTAAAAAGGTACTGTTCGTATCCCAGGAAATCACTCCCTATTTACCCGAAACCGAGCTTTCCCAGATCAGCAGGATGCTTCCACAGGCCGTACAGGAGACCGGAAAGGAGATCCGCACTTTCATGCCGAAATACGGGAGCATCAATGAAAGAAGGAACCAGCTGCATGAAGTGATCCGGCTCTCGGGGATGAACCTGATCATTGATGATACCGATCACCCGCTGATCATCAAGGTCGCCTCCATCCAGGCAGCCCGGATGCAGGTCTATTTCATAGACAATGAGGATTATTTTCACCGGAAACACACGGTGGCCGATTCGAAAGGCAGATTTTTTGAAGACAACGATGAGCGAATGATCTTTTTCGCAAGGGGGGTGCTGGAGACCGTCAGGAAACTCCGCTGGTCACCTGACCTGGTGCATTGTCTCGGCTGGTTTACATCCCTGGTTCCGCTGTATATCAAGAAGGCTTACAGGGAAGATCCGCTGTTTTCCAGGTCAAAGGTTATATTTTCTGCTTACGATCATGGCTTTAAGCAGAAGCTGAACAGTGCGTTCGTCAGGAAGATCCTGGTGGACGGTGTTTCAAAAAACCACGTCAGCATGGTCGAAGATCCGAGTTACGAGAACATTATCAGGCTGGCGGCAAAGTACTCCGATGGGCTGAACCAGGGGAGTGCCAGCCTGCCGGAATCTGTCATCCGGATCCTGAAGGAGGAGGGCAAACCATTTCTGGAATATGCGGACAACAAAAAATATGTGGACAGGTTCTCCGTTTTCTATGACAGAGTCATCAACGCGTAAGCTTTTTTTTGCACAATGAAGAAGAAGGGTTTGTGGGTCCGTGCACTCATCACGGGCATCATGGTGCTGGCGGGATGGTCGTGCCAGGTGGATGACCAGGAACTGGGAACCGATCTGTTGCCTCCGGACGATGCAGTTTTCCTTTTCCGGGACACCATTTTTGAGATCGATGCCGGTGCGGTGAACGGTAAGCCGTTGATGACCCACGAACGGGGCGAAAACACCAGGCTTTTTTTAGTGGGTTCCACCCGGGATACCGTGGTGGGCCTGTCGAAGGCTTCCCTGATCACCCAGTTCAATCCCACCCTCACCTACAAAACTGGTCCGAACCTGACGATCGACTCCCTGGTGCTGTATCTCCATATAGCCGGTCTGGACGGAGATACATCGGCACGGATGACCTTCCGGGTGCATGAACTGACCGAGCGCATTTACAGGGATTCGGTATATTACTCCAATTTTGATCCGGAAGGCAGATATGATCCGGTCCCGCTGGCCGAGACCAGCATCATCCCGCGAAGCAACACCACCTATTCATTTTTGATTGACGATCCGGGATACCTGGATAAATTCTATGTCCGCGAGACCGATACAGCGGTTTTCAGGAATGACTCCCTCTTTAAGGAGGAGTTCAGGGGATTTTATATCGTAGCGGAATCTGAATCGGTACGCGGGGCGATGGCCGGTATACAGCTTAACAACGCATTGAGCAGGGTGGCGATGAAGTACGCATCCGACAGCACTGAAGTGGACAGCACGGCCGGACAGGATTTCGTGTGGTCCACCTTTGCCATAAACGAGTATTCCAGCCAGAAGATCAACGTGTTCGAGCACGATCACTCGGGCACTTACCTGGCCGGGATCATTGACAGGGAAGAGGTGACCTCCCGTTACTGTTACGTGCAGGGGATGGCCGGTGTGAATACCAGGTTCTCATTCGCCACCCTCCAGGAGTGGATTGACAGGGGACCGGTGGTGATCAGCTCCGCCTCCCTCGTTTTTGATGTGGTTCCCGAACCGGAAAGCGGCATTTCACTGGGCACCCTGCCCGATCGGCTGATGCTTCTTTTCGAAAGGGACGGGGGCAGTTATGAATCCCTTTATGATTACATCTCCCTCAGGCAGATTGACAATGCTGCCAGCCGGTTCGGGGGATACCTTAAACCCGTGTCTTCGGGCATGTTCTCCGATACAACCTATTCGTACCGCTTCAACGTGACACTCCATTTCCAGGCCATGGTCAACCAGGAGGTGCTGGCGAACAATTTCATCCTTCAGGTGTCCGATGCCAGGGGGAATCCCAGATTCGCCAAACTCTGGAGCAGCCTTCCGGCCAACCGGCAGCGTGTCAGGTTGGAGGTGGTTTATTTAAAACTGTAAGCAGCCATGTGTGGAATTATCGGCTACATCGGGAACAGAAAAGCCTACCCGGTCCTGATCAAAGGATTGAAGAGACTGGAATACCGCGGATATGATTCCGCGGGGATCGCCCTGCTGAACGGCAGGACGGCCATCTACAAGAAAAAGGGAAAAGTATCCGAGCTGGAAGAGTTCGTGCAGGGGGCCGATACCGCAGGTACGGTGGGGATCGGACATACCCGCTGGGCCACCCACGGGGAACCCAACGATGTGAATGCCCACCCGCATCATTCGGAAAAAGGACTGTTCACCATCATTCACAACGGGATCATTGAGAATTATTCGGACCTGAAACAGAGCCTGACCGAGCAGGGGATGAGCTTTTACAGTGAGACCGATACCGAGGTGCTGGCCAACCTGATCGAATACATCTATACCACCCAGAAAGTGAGTGTTGAGATCGCCGTGAGGCTTGCACTGCAAAAAGTGATCGGTGCATACGGCCTTGTGGTGATCTCCAACGAGGAACCGGACATGATCATTGCAGCCCGCAGGAGCAGTCCCCTGGTGATCGGACTGGGCGAAGGGGAATATTTCATTGCCTCCGATGCCACCCCCATCGTTGAATACACCGACCGGGTGGTCTACCTGAACAACAACGATGTGGCCCTGATCAGAAGGGATGAACTGTTGCTGAAAAACCTTACCAATGATATTCTGACCCCCGACATACAGACCATTGACCTGGGGATCTCCGAGATCGAAAAACACGGGTACGATCATTTCATGCTCAAAGAGATCTTCGAGCAGCCCCGGTCCATCCAGGATACTTTCAGAGGGAGGATCAGGCTGGACACCAATGAGATCCGGCTCGGCGGACTGTATGCGGTGAAAGAGAAGCTGGTGCATGCAAAAAGACTTGTTGTAATCGCCTGCGGCACTTCATGGCATGCCGGCCTGGTGGGAGAATACCTGCTGGAGGATCTGGCAAGGATCCCGGTGGAGGTGGAATATGCATCTGAATTCAGGTACCGGAATCCCATGATCGGCCCGGAGGATGTGGTCCTGGCCATCAGCCAGAGCGGGGAGACCGCAGATACCCTGGCGGCCATACAGCTTGCCAAAGAGGCCGGGTCGCTGGTGCTGGGCATCTGCAATGTGGCAGGGTCGTCCATTTCCAGGGAGACCCATGCGGGTGTGTATACCCATGCGGGCCCGGAAATCGGGGTGGCTTCCACCAAAGCCTTCACGGCCCAGGTGACCGTACTGACCATGATGGCGATCATGATCGGAAGCGAAAAGGGATTGCTGAATAAAAAACGGTCCGCCGAACTGATCAGGGAACTGAGTGAGCTCCCCGGGAAAATAGAGAAAATACTGCAGAACAACGAAGTCTTCAGGCACATTGCAGGGATCTATAAAGATACGACCAACGCCCTCTACCTGGGACGCGGGGTATCCTTTCCGGTGGCACTGGAAGGGGCCCTGAAACTGAAGGAGATCTCTTACATCCATGCCGAGGGCTATCCTGCGGCGGAGATGAAGCACGGGCCCATCGCCCTGATCGATGAAAACATGCCTGTGGTCTTCATTGCCACGCGCGACAAATCCTATGAGAAGATCGTCAGCAACATTCAGGAGGTCAAGGCCAGGAACGGCAATGTGATTGCCATTGTGACCGAGGGAGACAAGACCATCAGGAAGATGGCCGACCATGTGATCGAGATCCCGGAGACAGATGAGGTGCTGGTGGCAATCCCTTCGGTGATCCCGCTGCAGCTGATCGCCTATCATATTGCGGTCATGCGTGGTTGCGACGTGGACCAGCCCAGAAACCTGGCCAAGTCGGTTACCGTGGAATGATCAAAGGGCTGTGCCGGGAAGCCGGTCAGCGGTTCCCGTACTGTTGTTCGTAGTATGATTTGTAGGCACCGGAGGTGACCCGTTCCATCCAGTCCTGGTTTGTCAGGTACCAGGCCACCGTTTTCTGCAATCCCTGCTCGAAGGTATGGGCGGGCTTCCAGCCGAGTTCTCCTCTGATCCGGGTGGCATTGATGGCATACCTGAGATCATGCCCCGCCCGGTCTTTCACAAAAGTGATCAGTCCCGCAGAAGTGCCTGGATCCCTGTCCAGTTCCCTGTCCATGATGCCGCACAGCAGCCGGATCAGGTCAACATTCTTCCACTCATTCATCCCCCCGATGTTGTAGGTCCGTCCCCGTACCCCCCGGTGAAAGACCAGGTCAATGGCAGCGGCATGGTCCTCCACATAGAGCCAGTCCCGCACATTCTCCCCTTTCCCGTAAATGGGAATGGGTTGCATGTGCAGGATGTTGTGGATGGAGAGCGGGATCAGCTTTTCCGGGAACTGGTTGGGACCGTAATTGTTGGAACAGTTGGAGATCACCACGGGCAATCCGTAAGTGTGGAAATAGGCCCTGACCAGGTGATCGGAACTGGCTTTGGAGGCGGAATAGGGACTGCGCGGGTCATACGGGGTCTCTTCGGTGAAGGATCCTTCCTCCCCCAGGCTTCCGTATACCTCGTCGGTGGAAATATGATAGAACAGGTGGTCCGCGGGATCCTGCCAGGCTGTGCGGCAGCAGTTCAGGAGGTTGACCGTGCCCACGATGTTGGTCCGGATAAACTCCTTGGGATCCGTGATGGAACGGTCCACATGCGTTTCGGCGGCCAGGTGGATCACCCCGTCGAAGGAATACCGGCTGAACAGATCCTCAAGGAATGATTCATTCGTAATGTTCCCCCTTAAGAAGGTGTAATTGGGCCGGTCCTCCACATCCTTCAGGTTCTCAAGGTTGCCCGCGTAGGTAAGCTGATCCAGGTTAATAATCAGGTAATCAGGATGGTCCAGCACCATTTTCCGGACCACATGGGATCCGATAAATCCGGCCCCTCCGGTGATCAGCAGGGTTTTATGAGGCGAGGGATTCATCGGCCGGTTTTTTTTGATTGCAGATGCTTTTCCCAGTTCCAGGCTGAAAGAAGGGTTTCCCCGATCCCCCTTTCAGCTTTCCACCCCAGTTCCCTGTTGGCGTATCCGGTGTCCGCCCAAACCTGTTCCACGTCCCCCTCACGCCTTCCTGTCACCCGGTACCTGACCTTCACCCCGGTGGCCTTTTCGAAAGCATGGATGATCTCAAAAACGGAAAGTCCCTTGCCGGTGCCCAGGTTAAAGACTTCGTAGGGAGACCGCTGTTTCCCCTGCAGCAGCCGGTCGATGGCCGTCACGTGGGCCCAGGCCAGGTCCACCACGTTGATGTAATCCCTGATGGCAGTTCCGTCAGGTGTGTTGTAATCATCCCCGAACACATTGAGCTGGTCCCGGATGCCGATGGCCGTCTGGGTGATGAAAGGGACCAGGTTGTTGGGAATGCCCAGGGGAAGTTCCCCGATCATTGCCGAAGGATGGGCTCCGATCGGATTGAAGTACCGCAGGGAGATGACCCTTAATTGCGGGGACGGCACCATCGCATCCCGGAGGATCTCCTCGCTGATCTGCTTGGTGTTCCCGTAAGGCGAACTGGCCTTTTTTACCGGGGCATCCTCGGTGACAGGCAGCCGGTCGGGTTCTCCGTAAACGGTGCAGGATGAGGAGAAGAGAAAATGATGTACCCCGTACCGGTTCATGGCTTCCAGCAGGTGGATCAGCGAAAGCAGGTTGTTTTCATAGTAGGTGAGGGGTTTTTCCACGCTTTCCCCCACCGCCTTGAAGGCGGCAAAATGAATGATCGCTTCGATCCGGGGATATTTTTCGAATACTCCGTAAGTGGCCTTCCTGTTTCTGAGGTCCACCTCTTCGAAGAAGGGCATTTTCCCGGTGATCGAAGCGATCCCTTCCAGCACTTCACGTTCGGAATTGGAAAGGTTGTCGATGACCACGACTTCGTGTCCTTCCCCCTGCAGCTCCACCACCGTGTGGGATCCGATGTATCCCGTACCTCCTGTAACCAGAACAGTTGCCATTGTATGTGTGATTTAAAGGCTCCAGTAATTGAGCGGGGAGATCCGTCCCCTGAAGATCCCCTTCAGGTCAGCAAACACCGCTCCCGGAACGGTGATGGAGCGGAAGTACTCCTCATCCAGCATGGCATACTCCCTGTGATTCACTGCCACCACGATCCCGTGATAGGGTCCCTGAATGGAAGGGGAAAGCTCAAATCCGTACTCTTTGCGGATCTCATCAGGGGAGGCATGGGGGTCCACCACCTCCACCTTCACCCCGAACTCCTTCAGTTCACTGACCACATCGGCTACCTTGGAGTTCCGGATATCACTCACGTTCTCCTTGAAGGTGGCACCCATCACCAACACCCTGCAATCTTTCAGGTTGGGAAAGATCGAAGAGAGTTTCAGGGTCACCTGCCGGGCCACATAGGCTGCCATTCCGTCATTGATCGCCCTTCCTGAATTGATGATCTGGGCATGGTGACCGAACTTTGCCGATTTGTAGGTAAGGTAATAGGGATCCACGCCGATGCAGTGCCCCCCCACCAGTCCGGGCTGGAACTTCAGGAAGTTCCATTTGGTGCCCGCGGCTTCCAGGACCTCGTAAGTATTGATCCCCATCTTGTTGAAGATCATTGACAATTCGTTCATGAATGCAATGTTGATATCCCGCTGTGCATTCTCGATGATCTTCGCTGCCTCGGCGACCTTGATGGAGCTGGCCCTGTGCACGCCGGCCTCGATAACCAGCTCGTAGGTTTTGGCGATCTCCCCGGCCGATTCCTCATCGCATCCCGAGGTAACCTTAGCGATCTTCGTCAGGGTATGTTCCCGGTCGCCCGGATTGATCCGTTCGGGGGAAAATCCCACCTTGAACTGGTCGATGTATTTGAGTCCGGACAGTTTGCTCAGCAAAGGAATGCAATCCTCCTCGGTGCATCCGGGATATACGGTTGATTCGTACACCACGTAATCCCCTTCGGATAGCACCTTTCCCACCGTTTCGGTGGCCGATATCACAGGTCTCAGGTCGGGTTTCTTGTGCTCATCGACGGGGGTCGGGACGGCAACCACGTAAAATGAGGCTTCCCTGATATCTTCAAGGCTGGAAGTGAACTTGATATCGCAGCCGTCAAAGGCTTCTGGCCCCAGTTCATTGCTGGGATCGATCCGCTGCTTCATCAGATGGACACGGTCCTCCCGGATATCGAAGCCGATGACCGGAATTTTCCTGGCAAATTCGAGTGCGATGGGCAATCCGACATATCCCAGTCCGATGACTGCCATCTTTTTTTTCTTCTGAATCAAATCATTGTAAATCATCTAGTAATTTTTTTAATGATGGGATGGTAATCTCCTTTGATCCCCACCGGGTTGGCATTGCGGATGGCATATACCGTCTGGATCGATTTGCGTGCATCCTCCAGACCGAAACCTTTTCCCTCCAGGATCTTCTGGTATGAGATTGTATGCAGGTCTGTAAATCCGCCGCTGAATTCGATCTCTTTTCCGTCCAGGGTAATGGACCGGTAGGTGCGCTGCCCGTTGTCGCGGATCTCCCGGGGAATGTCGTTGTATTCGATGCTCAGGAACCAGCGCACACGTGCTTTTTCAAGCTCCAGAAAGCCGGCGGCCCTGCTCTGTTCCAGGAAGTGGACAATGTTCAGTTTCACCTCCCCGAAGATCCAGGTGAGCATGTCAAAGAAATGAACCCCGATGTTGGTGGCGATCCCTCCTGATTTCTCCTGGTTGCCTTTCCAGGAGTAATGGTACCAGTTCCCCCTGCTGGTGATGTATGAGAGATCAATGTCGTAGGTCCGGCCGGCCGGGCCTTCCAGCACCTGCTCGCGGAGCGCGGCAATGGAGGGATGGTGCCGCAGCTGAAGGATATTCCAGACCTTTTTCCCGGTTTCGTGCTGGTAATCCAGCAGCGCATCAATGTTCCAGGGATTCAGCACAACCGGTTTTTCACAGATGGCTTCCGCTTCGTTCCGGAGGGCAAACCGGATGTGCGAATCGTGGAGGTAGTTGGGTGAACAGATGCTTACATAATCCACTTTTTTCCCGGTCCGGTTCATCCTGGCAATGTGACGGTCGAACCGTTCAAATTCGGTAAAAAAATCTGCATCCGGGAAATAGCTGTCAATAAAACCCACGCTGTCGAATGGGTCCAGGGCCGCCACCAGGTTGTTTCCGGTATCCCGGATGGCCCTGACGTGTCTTTCGGCAATGTAGCCGGCCACCCCGATCAAAGCAAAGTTCTTCACTGGTTCTGTCATATCAGGTTTCTATTTTTGTCACGACGCCGTCCCCGAGCCTGTACCGTTCATGGCTCTCGGGACAGGTAGCGATGTTCTCCTCGTCAAAATTGAGGCGGTGGCCGTACTCACTCATCCAGCCCACCTGCCTGGCCGGGTTGCCCACCACCAGGGCATAGGGCTTTACCTCCCGGGTCACCACCGCACCCGCACCGATGAATGCAAATTTACCGATGCTGTTTCCGCAGACAACGGTGGCATTGGCGCCGATGGTGGCCCCCCTGCCCACCACGGTGGCCATGTATTCGTCCCTTCGCCTGACAGCACTGCGGGGATTGATCACATTGGTGAAGACCATGGAAGGGCCCAGGAAGACATCATCCTCGCAGATGACCCCTGTATAGATGGACACATTGTTCTGGACCTTCACATTATTCCCCAGCACCACTTCGGGCGAGACCACCACATTCTGACCCAGGTTGCAGTTTTCCCCGATGGTACAACCCGTCATGATGTGACAGAAATGCCAGATCTTTGTCCCCGCTCCGATCTGCACCCCTTCATCAATTACCGCTGTTTCGTGTGCAAAATAGTCTTTCATGTTTCACAGTTTGAAAAAGGCGCGGACCTCTGCGGCGATGTATGAGAGCTGTTCCGCGTCCAGTTCCGTGTGCATGGGAAGGGAAAGCACTTCTTGTGATAGTTTTTCGGCTACCGGAAAATCACCCGCACCGTATCCCAGGTCGGCATAGGCATGCTGCAGGTGAAGCGGGACCGGGTAATAGACCATGGAAGGGATCTTCTTTCCCGCCAGCCATTCCTTCAGGGGGTCCCTTGCTTCCCGGGGAACCCGGATGGTGTACTGGTGGAAGACATGGGTGGAGTAGGGAGAGCGTTCGGGGATGTTCAGACCCGCGATGCCCGAGAATGCCTCATCGTAGAACAAGGCCGCCTGCTGCCTGGCAAGGTGATAAGCAGGAAGCTGCTTCAGTTTCACCCGGAGGATGGCCGCCTGCAGGGTATCCAGCCTGGAATTGATCCCCACATAGTCGTAATAGTACCGCTGCTTCATCCCGTGGTTTACCAGGGCACTTATTTTTTCAGCCAGGCCCTGATCGTTTGTAAAAAGCGCCCCGCCGTCCCCGTAGGCCCCCAGGTTTTTGGAAGGAAAAAAGGAGGTGGTGCCCACGTTCCCGATGGTGCCGGCTTTGCGGGTGGATCCGTCGGAGAAGAGATAATCGGCACCGATGGCCTGTGCGTTGTCCTCGATCACAAACAGTCCGTGTTCGGCCGCAAGTTCCATGATTGGCTCCATGTGGGCACATTGTCCGAACAGATGTACCGGGACGATGGCCTTTGTGCGTTCGGTGATCACGTCCCGGAGCAAAAGGGGATCCATATTGAAGCTGCCCTTCTCCACATCCACCAGCAGGGGCTTCATTCCCAGAAGTTTGATCACTTCGATGGTGGAGATGAACGTGAAGGGGGTGGTGATCACCTCATCGCCGGGCTTAATTTCGAGGGCCATCATGGCCACCTGCAGGGCATCGGTCCCGTTGCCGCAGGCAATGGTGTGGCCGGCTCCCGTGTAGGCCGACAGTTCGTCCTGGAAAAGAAAGACTTCCTTTCCCTTGATAAATGCCGTGGAATCGATCACCCTCTGAATTGCCTCATCCACTTCGGTCCTGATCTTCAGATACTGGCCGTGGAGATCCACCATCTGTATTTCTTTCATCGCAGCTCCTTTATGCATAAACGGGTAAGATAATTATCAAACAGTGTACGAAGATAATAAAAAAGGGTTTTATAATTTCGTTTTGAAATCATCATGGCTGTGAGTACATTTACCAGTACAATGAAATCAGAAGTGGTCATCGGAAAATATATCAGACAGCTGCTTTCAGAGGGCAAGCGTGTCATCCTGCCGGGCTTCGGCAATCTTCAGATAAAAGAGGTTCCCGGGGAAGTCCCTCCTTCAGGGGGGAAGATCCGGCCGCCAGGTCCGTCGGTCCGTTTTGATGAGAAATACAGCAAGGATGACGGGCTGCTTGCCTCGACCTGCTCGGCAGGTGAAAATATGGATCCGGGGGAAGCCGAGCAGCAGGTGCTGGAACTGGTGGATGCCATCCGGTTTGCCCTGGACAAGGGTGAGAATTATCTTCTTACTGGCACAGGTACATTTAGCCGGGATGATGAAGGGAAAGTGCATTTCCATACAGATCCCGCATGGGTCCTGGAACCCGACCAATACGGACTGGAACCCATGGACCTTTTGGAGCTGGACGAATCTGCGGCCGTTCAGGCTGAAGCTGCCGGCGGGGAGCTGGCGGATGAAGCTGCCAGTGATAAGGCTTCCGCGGAGGAACCTGCGGGGGAAGAACCTGCAGGGGAATCATTTGCCGGGGATACAGATGCCGGAGAACCGGTCAGGACTGCACGAACGGCCGAACATTTCACTCCATCCTGGTTGACACCGGAACCCCAGGAAAAGCCAAAGCGCAGGAGACCTGCATGGAGGGCCATCTGGATCATCACGGCTTCCCTGATCCTGATCCTGCTGGCACTGATCTTTATTCCGCTGAACCGCTCAAAGGAAGGGGGGATTCAGTTCGGAAGGGAAGGCATCATCCTGAAGAAAAAAAGCACCCGGCCGGCAACCCAGCCGGCGGTGACATCACCAGAGGAGTCCGCCGCTGCGGCGGGGACTGAAGTTGAGGAACAAGCCGGACCGGAAAATACCGGAACCCGGGCAGATGAGGTCGCCCCGGAAGCAGGGGGACAGGAGGCAACCGGGGCGTCAGCCGGAGAACAGGAGACCCGGGACAAATACTTTATCATCGCGGGAAGCTTCCGGCACCTGAAAAATGCCAGTGAACTGCAGGACCAGTTGAGGGCACAGGGGTACCGAGCGGAGGTGATGATCACCGATGACCGCATGTACCGGGTCAGTGTGGCCTCTTACGCCACCCAGCAGGAGGCGCTCAGGAGGCTGGAGGGCTTCAAGGCTGAACCGGGGCTGCAGAATTGCTGGCTGCTAGCCCGTTAGCCTCCCCGGGATCCGATCCAGGATCAGTTGATCTCCGAACCGTTCAACGCTTCGGCTGCGGGCTGGATGAAATGTAACGAGCCATCCGGATTTTCCGCCAGCAGGATCATTCCCTTTGACTCGATCCCCCTGATGTTCCTGGGCGCCAGGTTGGCGAGGACGGTGACCTTTTTTCCGGGCAGTTCTCCGGGATCGTAAAACTCGGCGATCCCGGAAACGATGGTCCGCTGTTCCATGCCCAGGTCTACGGTCATCCGGATCAGTTTCTTGGTTTTGGGAACTTTTTCCGCCTCCAGGATGGTCCCTGCCCTGAGGTCCATTCTGGTGAAATCCTCGAAGGAGATCTCTTCCTTCAGGGGGGCCACACCGTCCGTTGCCTTGTTGTTGTCCCTGCTTTGCATCAGTTTATCCAGCTGTGCGGTGATCTGCTCGTCCTCGATCTTTTCGAACAGGAGGGAGGCTGCTCCGATGACATGTCCCGCTTTCAGCAGGTCCGGTTTGCCGGTCAGCTCCCAAGAGGTCTCCCCGAAGCGGAGCATCTCCCTGAGCTTTTTCATGGAGAAAGGCAGAAACGGATCCAGGAGCAGGGTCAGGCTGGCAGAGATCTGGAGGGCGACATTCAGGATGGTGGCCACCCTGTCAGGGTCCTGTTTGATCAGTTTCCAGGGTTCTGTTTCCGCCAGGTACTTGTTCCCCAGCCTGGCCAGGTCCATTGCCACTTTCACCGCCTCCCTGAAGCGGAAATTTTCAAGGCTCTGTTCCACGCCCTCCCTGATGGCGCCGATCTGTTCAAGCACCTCGCTGTCGGCGGGGGTCAGTTGTGTAACCGCAGGCACTTTTCCACTGAAATACTTATGGGTCAGCACCATGGCACGGTTCACAAAATTTCCCAGGATGGCCACCAGCTCGTTGTTGTTGCGGTTCTGGAAATCCTTCCAGGTGAAGTCGTTGTCCTTGGCCTCCGGAGCGTTGGCACAGAGCACATACCGCAGCACATCCTGCTTTCCGGGGAAATCCTCCAGGTATTCATGCAGCCATACGGCCCAGTTTCGAGAGGTGGAAATCTTGTCGTTTTCCAGGTTCAGGAACTCGTTTGCGGGCACATTGTCTGGCAGGATATAGCTCCCCTCCGCTTTTAACATGGCCGGGAAGATGATGCAATGGAACACGATGTTGTCCTTCCCGATGAAGTGGATCATCCGTGTATCCCCGTCCTTCCAGTATTTTTCCCAATCGGGGGTCAGCTCCCTGGTGGCCGATATATACCCGATGGGCGCATCGAACCACACGTAAAGCACCTTCCCTTGGGCATCTTCCAGAGGAACGGGCACCCCCCAGTCCAGGTCCCTGCTCACGGCCCGCGGCTGCAGTCCCTGATCCAGCCAGGATTTGCACTGTCCGTATACATTGGATTTCCATTCCCGGTGATCCTCGAGGATCCACTTTTTCAGCCAGGCTTCATAGCGATCCAGCGGCAGGTACCAGTGTCTGGTTTCTTTCAAAACCGGCTTGCTGCCGCTGATGGTGGAAACCGGGTTGACCAGGTCGGTGGGACTGAGAGAGGTGCCGCATTGTTCACACTGGTCACCGTATGCACAGGGGTTCCCGCAGTGGGGACAGGTCCCCGTGATGTACCGGTCGGCCAGGAATGCGGCTGCCTCCTCATCGTAATACTGTTCCGAGGTCTTTTCCACGAATACCCCTTTTTCATAAAGGGTTGTGAAAAATTCAGAAGCGGTTTCATAATGCACCGGGCTGGTGGTGCGTGCGTAAATGTCGAAGGTGATCCCGAAATCCTCGAAAGCTTTCTTATTCAGGGCGTGGTAGCGGTCCACCACCTCCTGCGGGGTGGTCCCCTCGTGCCTGGCCTTCAGGGTGATGGGCACCCCGTGTTCGTCCGATCCGCAGATGGAGATCACATCCCTGCCCCGCTGCCGCAGGTAACGGACATAGATATCGGAAGGAACATACACCCCTGCCAGGTGGCCCAGGTGGAGGGGCCCGTTCGCATAGGGCAGTGCGGAGGTGACCAGGGTCCGTTTGAAAGATCGTTTCGTCATGCTTCAGTAAGAGGATTTGGTTACACTTCGGATCCCGTTGTCTGTGACGATGGTCATATACAACTGGCTGATCCGTTTATGTGCCATATTTTTTATCATTAGAACAGGTTGCCTCAGATTTCGTTTGAAAAGGCCAGTGTGTCTCAGATTTCGTTTGAAAAGATCAGGTTACTTAAGATTCCATTCGAAGACCAGGGTGCTGTTTTCGTAAAAACAGAAAGTCACAGATTGGTGACTTTTTCACTTTTTTGTGACTTTCCTGCATATTCCAGGTTTCTGATGACATAACCTAACCTGTTTATTTTTAACATATTACAAATCTTATAATTAAACGGGTATTGATATGGTACGTAACAAGATTAATAAAAAGTCACAAACTTGTCACTTCCTGAATTCTCAAAATGACTGTACCCCATTGATATAATGCATCATGAATGAAAGATCGAAATGCGGAACAAAGCCGCACAAAGATAGGATAAAATGTGCTGTCACCCATGGCTGATGGAGTACGAATTTACCACATCAAGGAGAAAGAAACGTCAGGATGAATCATTGCCGGTTCGGAAAAAACGCCGAGCAGCTGACTGCACGGTACCTGATAACCAGGGGGTATTATATATGGAAGTCCAACTGGCGCTGGGGTAAGAAGGAGCTGGACCTGATCGCTGTCCACAAAGGCGAGCTGGTGATCGTGGAGGTGAAATCCATGGAAGGGAACCGGGTGAACCAGCCCTGGGATGTGGTGGACGGGAAGAAACAAAGACACATTGTCCTGGCAGCCGATGCTTTTATCAGGCTCTACCATGTCCGCATGCCCGTCCGCTTCGATGTGATCGCGGTTTATTATCATTCCGGCGGGGTGGAGATCGAACATATTGAGAATGCATTTTATCCGCAGGCGGAATAAAAATCGCCGGGACAGAAGCTGATAGCTAAATCAGAGAAATAGAAAATGCACACGATCTGTCCCATCCATGAGGAAAGTCGTTCTTTAGGAAGTCTTGATAAGAAAACCCTCCATTTTGTTTCGGGTGTATATCAGCTTAAACCAGATGAATTTCGATGCTACAAAAAAATGCACTGGACAAAACGGTGCTGGATCTGTTATTTGCATTACAGGAAAAAGACTAACTGAAGGATTTTTTTCTTGTCGGAGGTACCGGACTGGCGCTTATGATCGGTCATCGTAAATCCAATGAGACAGATCTTTTTACTACACTGGATTTTGATGCTGAGGATCTACTGGAAAAAATTAAGTCTGATTTCACTTTTTACATAGATTTTCTGGCCCATAAATATCCCATGATCAATGAAATTCAGAATATTGAAGGCTTGCGAATCGCTTCCATGGATGATATTGCGGCCATGAAGGTCAATTCCGTTTCAAATGATGGAACAAGGGTAATAGACTTTATAAAAAAGGAATCAGGCCGGGATGAAATGAGGAGTGAGATAGACAGGGCATGCAGGGACTATATCAGAACCATTATATAACCAAAACCCGGCATTACTGAAGGGTATCTCGTCGCTACGTCAAACTGACTTACATGTTCAGGGAGCGTAAGGAGGTTTCTTACTGATATACCTGGGACTCTCCGGCAGGGACCAGTCCTCGGGATCGTTGGGACTGGCCGAACGCCTTTTTAGAGGTTTCAATACCCCAGGCTTCGTACAGGATCTTTGTCACTTGATGCAGGTCGATCAGCGGGATCTCCAGCGAGTCAGCAACCTTTCGCATGGCAGCGGGATAGTCGCCGTGGGTCAGGGTGATCCGCCCTGAATCATCGAACGAGCGGCGCCGGGTGGGGGTGATAAAAACGGGGATGGCACCCTTTTCACGCGAACGGTTCACAAACTCTGCCAGCAGGTCACTGAATGAGGTCCAGGGGCCGATCCCATTCCCCAGGCGTTTCTGGTCGTTATGTCCGAATTCGCAGAAATGGCTTTGGGTCCGAATTGAAATATCCGATCAGTCTGGGCATGTATCACAGTTGCCTGTAAGCAGAGTGCAACAGTGAAAAGTTGGAGCATTTTCATAAGGGACACTTGAAAGGAGTCATCCTGCTTGCCTAAATTTATTAATTTTAAGAGACTGCAGCGGGCAGGATTCCGAAGAATGCATCATCGACTTATACCTGCATGGCATGAACATAGAAGAGATCCGCGAATACTGCCTGGCCAAGCCAGGGGTCACCGAAGGTTTTCCCTTCGGGGAGGATGTGCTGGTCTTCAAAGTCATGAACAAGATGTTCGCCCTCACGGGACTGGAAGGGGATCCACCCT